>Ga0209777_10000189_pt1 | contig 108796 bp, 89 predicted proteins | sample FrelakmetHBP12HB_FD_187147 | JGI IMG/M metagenome (GOLD analysis project Ga0209777, IMG submission 187147) | Freshwater lake sediment microbial communities from the University of Notre Dame, USA, for methane emissions studies -HBP12 HB (SPAdes)... | ecosystem: Environmental > Aquatic >...
GTCCGATTCCAAACGAGCCGGCGGGCGCAGGTCCGAAGACCCACGCCCGCCCCAGGCTCGCCGCTCGAGGAAGGATCGCTTGCGCTTAGTGCGCGGTATTGCTCAGAACGAGGATCGAGGTACCGGCCTTGCCGTTCGCCGTGATCGTGTAGCTCGTCTGGTCATCGCTGACGTCGTAGTAGCAGACACCCGCGCCGGCGCCGGCAGCGCCTTCGGCGTACGCATCGCCGGTGAACGGGTTCGGGTAGTCGGCATTCAGCGCCGCCGCGACCGTCCCGTCCTCAACGGGGTAGACCCCGTTTGCCTTCACCGCATCGTCTTCGACATACAGCTGGCAGGCGTGGGCGTTGCCCTTCACGCTGCCTTCCCGCGCACGGTCCTGCATGCTCACGTAGTTGGGGATCGCGATCGCGGCGAGGATGCCGATGATCACGACCACGATCATGAGCTCGATCAGGGTGAAGCCTTGCTTGTTCCGCAACATTTGACACCTCCATTGCGATGTCGTTTGGCCGCTCTGCTCTCCCCGATCGACTCGGGGCCTTTGGAAACCGCCCGGCGCCTCGCGCCGTCGCAGGATTGCTTTGCCAACCCCGTGCCATCCCTTCGGAAGCCCGTATCCTTCACTATTTCAACACACTAAAAAGGGGAGCCCGATTGGGTCCCCGGATCGATTCCGCTCCCTGCACGACCCGTGCGTGCATCTCGCAATCCGCCGCCATCGCTCGCACGGCACCGTGCATGATGCGACGCGCTCGTCCGACAGGCCCGCGGCCGGCTCAGGCCGCCTGGGCCTGGTCCTGGTCGCCGTCCCCCTCGTCCGACGCGCCGGCGTCCTTCTCGCTGATCCCGTACGACAGGAGCTTGCGATAGAGGGTCGATGGATTGATCCCGAGGATCTCGCTCGCCCGCTTCTTCTGCCAGGACGTGTGCTGCAGAACCTTCATGATGTACTCGCGCTCGAGTTCTTCGAGCGTCATCGTCGGCGTGTCGATGACGAGCGTGCCGCGCCTCGACGGACCGCGGATCACCTTCTCGGGAAGATCCTGCACGCGGATGTCTCCGCCATCGTTCAGGATCACCGCGCGCTCGATGACGTTCTCCAGCTCGCGCACGTTCCCCGGCCAGTCGTACCGCAGCAGGGAATCGAGGGTGTCGGGCCCAAGCCCCTTTTCCTTCCCGTCCCCGCTGAACCGCTTGAGGAAATGCTCCGCGAGGAGCGGGACGTCGTCGCGGCGCTGCCGGAGCGGCGGCAGGCGCAACGGGATCACGTTCAGCCGGTAGAAGAGGTCCGTGCGGAACCTCCCCTCGTTCACCTCGCGCTCAAGGTCCGCGTTCGTCGCCGCGATCAGGCGGACGTTGATCTTGATCGGCTTCGTTCCGCCCACCGGGATGATCTCGCGCTCCTGCAGCGCGCGCAGAAGCTTCACCTGCGTCGCGGGCGACATCTCACCGACCTCGTCCAGGAAGAACGTCCCGCCCTCGCTTACCGTGAAGAGGCCGGGCGAGTCCTTGTACGCGCCCGTGAAGGAGCCTTTCGTGTGACCGAAAAGGTTCGACTCGAGGAGGTCCTTCGGCAGCGCGCCGCAGTTGATCGACACGAACGGCCCCTGGTTGCGGCGGCTCGCGTAATGAATCTCGCGGGCGATCAGTTCCTTTCCCGTTCCGCTCTCCCCGTAGATAAGGATTGTCGCCTCGGTGTCCGCGACCTTTTCGATCATCTTGAAGACCTTCGTCATCTCCTCCGACTTCCCGATGATCTTGCGGTCGACATGGGTCGCGCGGAGCTGGCGCTTCAGGGCCTGGTTCTCCGACCGCACGCGCGCCATCGCGAGCGCGTTCTTCACCACCAGGGCGATCTCGTCGTTCTTCGCCTTCTTCTCGACGTACTGGAACGCCCCCTTGTTGAGAGCGTCGATCGCCGAGCCGGTGGTCGCGTGCGCCGTCAGGATCACGACGGGGAGATCCGGAACCTTCCCCTTGATCTCCTCGAGGATCTGGATCCCGTCCAGGTCAGGCATCTTGAGATCCGTGATGACGACGTCGAAGGCCTCTTCGTCGAGGACGCGCAGCGCCGCCCGACCGGTCGCGGAGGAGACCACGCGGTAGCCTTCTTTCTCGAGAAGGACCGTGAGGAAGCGACGCATGCTCTCTTCGTCGTCGATGATCAGGATGCTCTGTCTATCCACGTCTCTCCTCCTTCGCGCACGACTCGATCATGATTCCGCTCTTGGGCTCGATCAAGCGGCCGCCCGGCCGGGGATCCGGCAACCCGGAATGCGCAGTCGCGCACACGTCCCCACGGGGACGCGCCGCTCGAGCATGACATCTCCGCCGAGGCGGCGCGCCAGCCTCCGGGCAATCGTGAGGCCGAGTCCCGTACCCCCCGGTTTCTCGGTCCGAAACGCTTCGAAGAGGGCATCGGGATCGACGTCCTTGAGGCCGATCCCCGTGTCCTCGATGCAAACCTCGATCCCATCCCCGGGCGTCCCGCTCCACCGGACCGTCACGACCCCTTCCAGCGTCGCCTCGAGAGCGTTCACGAGCAGGTTCCGCAGGATGTCTCGGATCGCCGCGCGATCGGTGCGCACCCTCTCGTCCGGTGGACCGCTGAACGCGCGAAGGACCACCCCCCGGACGCGGGCCGGATGCCTGGAAACGGAGGCGATCTCATCCTGCAACAGTTCATCGAGATCGAACTCCTCCATCTGAAGGGTTTTGTCCCGTGAAAAGGTCAGGAAGTCGCTCAGGAACTTCTCCAGCGCCTCGCCTTCGCGGAGAATGATCGCGGTCAGTTCCCCGGCGACGCCATAGCTGGGGATCTCCTGAGCCAGAAGCTCAATCGAGCCGACGACCGGCTTGAGCGAGTTGCGGATTTCGTGGGCCAAATGCCCCGACAGCTCCCCGATGACGGCGAGGCGCTCGCGACGCGCTTGCTCGCTCTCCTGCTCCTTACGTCGCGTGAGGTCCTGAAGGAGCAAGACCAGCCCGAGAACTCGCCCGGTGCGATCCCGGACGGTCGACGCAATCACCTCGACAGGCGTGGGAACATCAGCATCGTTCGTCTGAAGATCGATCTCGACCACCGCCGCTTCCCCGTTCGCGAACACCTCGCGCACGTGATCGAGTAGGGGCTGCAGGCGTTCCGGGCTCCCCGCGGCTTCGAGCGAGCTCCCCTGCGGATCGGGGCCGAGTCCGAGAAGGCGGACGGCCGCCTCGTTCGCCTTGCGAATCTCTCCCTCGGAATCGATGCAGAGCAGAGGACTCGTCAGGCTCGCGACGATCGCTTCGGCATCGAGGCGGACGCGCTCGAGCTCGCCGCGGACGCGCTCGACCTCGCGCCTCTGCTCCGCCGCGCGCCGCCCAAGCAGTCCGGCCAGCAGCCCGAGCAGAACGAGGAAGAGGGTCGTGAGCAGGGGCGCAATCCCCGACTCGCTTCGCATGAGGAGGATCCCCAGCCAGTATCCAACGGTCGCCCCGGCCGCGACGGAGAGCCCGCCCTTCAACCCGAAGTAAAGCCCGGTCGCGGCGATCGTCAGGCTATAGAGGAGGACAAACGGCGAGCGCGACGCGCCCGTCGCCCCGACCAGCGCCGACTCCACCGCGAGATCGAGGACGATCGAGCAGGCGAGCAGGACCCGGGCGCGCGCTGCTCGCCCTCCGCGTCCCAGCCAGGCGACGGCGATCGACGTCACAGCGATCGCGGCCGCGACCACCCCGGCGCTCTCCGCCGGCGCGCGCGACGCGGGGATGGCGAGCAGGAGCGCGACCGCGCCGCCCGTGAGCGCGCGGGCCGCGAGATAGCGGCCGATGGAAGGAGTCACGGTTAGTGCGCGCCACCCGGGCCGGCCACGACATTGATCAACTTGAACATCGGCAGGTACATCGCGATCACCATCCCGCCGACCAGAAGACCCATGACCACGATCATGATCGGCTCGATGACCGAAGTCAGGGTATCGACGGCGACGTTGACCTCGTCGTCATAGAAGTTCGCGATTTTCTCGAGCATCTTGTCGAGGGCGCCGGTCTCCTCGCCAACGCTGATCATCTGCACGACCATCGGCGGGAACACGCCGGAGGCCTTTAGCGGAGCGGCGATCGTTTCCCCCTCGCCGATCGAGCTCTTCGTCGCGATGATCGCCGTCTCGATCACCTTGTTCCCCGCGGTGCGCGCGGTGATGTCGAGGGCCGAGAGGATCGGAACCCCCGACGAGATCATTGTGCCCAGGGTGCGCGTGAACCGCGCAATCGAGGACTTCCGCAGAACCTCGCCGAAAATCGGCAGCTTGAGGAGCGTTCGGTCGACCTGCATCCTGCCGGACGCGGTCTTGTAGTAGCGTTTGAAAAACGCGACGACCCCGAACGCCCCCACCCCGAGCGCCCACCAGTATCCCTTCAAGAAGTCCGACGCCTTCATGACGATCATCGTTGGGAGAGGGAGCTGTCCGCCGAAGTCCCGAAAGATCCGGGCAAAGGTCGGGATGATGAACAGCAGCATGAAAACCGTCGCCCCGACAGCGACCGACATGACCACGGTCGGGTAGGTCATCGCGCTCTTGACCTTGCGCTTCAAGGCCTCGGCCTTCTCGAGGTAGCCGGCCAGACGGGCTAGGATGTCGTCCAGGATGCCGCCCGCCTCCCCCGCATCGACCATGTTGCAGAAGAGGCTGTCGAAGACCTCGGGCCGGCGCGCGAGAGATTCCGCGAGGGTCGATCCGGACTCGACATCGTGCGTCACCGCAGAGATGACCGAGCGGAACCGCGCCCCTTCCGCCTGCTTGGACAGAATGTCCAGGCACTGCACGAGCGGAAGGCCCGAGTTCACCATCGTCGCGAACTGCCGCGTGAAGATGACGAGATCACGGGTCTTGACCCCCTTCTTCGCGGGCAGCTTGAAGGAGAACCCGACCGACTTCGGCTTCTCGCGCACGTAGCTCGCGATCACCCGCTTCTTGCGCAGGTAGGCGATCGCTTCCTCGCGCGACGCGAAGCTGAGCTCGCCGAACTGGACCTCCCCAGAGGTCGACTTTCCCTTCCACGCGTAGACAGGCACGCGCTACCTCCCGGGTTGCGACGACAGGCTCACGCTGAGGGGCCGATACGTCGGGTCTGCCTTCTGGATCATCTGCTCGAGCTCGAGCATGTTCGAGCTGTGGCCGATGGCCTCCTCGAGCTTGATCCTCTTCTGGGAGTAGGCGGCGAACAGCGCCTGGTTCATCGTCTGCATCCCGAACTTCTGGCCCGCCTGCATGAGCGAATAGATCTGGTGCGTCTTCCCTTCGCGGATCACGGCCGAGATGGCCGGGGTGCAGATCAGAACCTCGCTCACGTTCAAGCGCCCGCCCCCGCGTGCGCGCGCGATCAGCTGCTGGGTCAACACCCCCTTCAGAACGAAGGCGAGCTGGGATAGGATCTGCCGTTGCTGGTTCGACGGGAAGACGTCGACGATCCGGTTGATCGACTCGAACGTGGAGTTCGTGTGGAGCGTCGCGAAGACCAGGTGGCCCGTCTCAGCGATCGTGAGCGCCGCGGCGATCGTCTCGAGATCCCGCATCTCCCCGATCAGGATCACGTCGGGGTCCTGTCGCAGCACGTACTTCAGGGCGTCCGCGAATGACTTCGTGTCCGCGCTCACCTCCCGCTGGTTCACGATGCAGCGCTTGTGCGGGTGGATGTACTCGATCGGGTCCTCGATCGTGATGATGTGCCCGGCGCGGTTCGTGTTGATCCGATCGATCAGGGCCGCCAGGGTCGTCGACTTCCCGCTCCCGGTCGGGCCGGTCACGAGAACGAGGCCGTTCGGAAGTTCCGCTAATCCGCCGACCGCGGGGGGCAGTCCGAGCGTGTCGAAGTTCGGAATCTCGTAAGGGATCTTGCGGATCGCAGCGGTTGTGACGCCGCGCTGGGAGAAGACGTTCACGCGGAAGCGGGAGAGCCCCTGGATCCCGAAGGACAGATCGAGCTCCTTCACCATCTCGAACTTCTTCTTCTGATCGTCCCGGAGCACGCTGTAGATCAGGGTTTCGCAGAGCTCCGGGGTCAAGGGCTCATGGTTCGTCGGGCTGATCATCCCGTCGACCCGCATCTGCGGCGGAACCCCGGCGGTCAGGTGAAGGTCGGACGCGTTCTTCTCGATCATCTCCTCGAGGAGTTGGTGGAGCGTGAGCATGAGCCCTCCTCCCGGGTCGCAGAGCGGCCCGGGCTCGATCCCGAAACAGTCGGTCCCCATTCCGTTTTCGACCGTTGCGGGGTTTCTCTTGAGGAGTGTCGGAATCCGGGCCGGAATCTAGGCTTGCCGGTTCCCCCACCCGAGGACGGCGGAGATCACGCGGTCGAGATCCCCTTCCGTGAGGTCCGGATGGACCGGAAGGGCGAGCACCTCCCGGGCGGCGCGTTCCGCGACGGGGAGGTCCCCGGGCCTGCCCCCGAGCGGAGCGAAGCACTCCTGCAGATGAAGCGGGATCGGGTAGTAGATCCCCGTGTCGATCCCCTGTTCGGCAAGGAAGGTCTTGAGCGCATCCCGCGACCCGCGAAGCACACGGATCACGAACTGGTGGTAGACGTGGCGCGAGCCGGCCGGCGGGGGCGCCGGCAGAGCGATCGCCGGGCACCCGGCGAGCCGGCCGATGTAATGCGCCGCGTTGCGATCGCGGGCAGATTGCCACCGGTGGAGGTGCCCGCGCTTGACGCGCAGGATCGCCGCCTGCAACGCGTCGAGCCGGCTGTTCGTCCCGATCGTGACGTGGACGTACCCGCCGTCGCTCCCGTGCGCGGCGAGACGGCGGATTGCTTGCGCGAGGGATTCGTCATTCGTGGTCGCGGCCCCCGCGTCGCCACACGCCCCGAGGTTCTTCGTCGGGTAGAAGCTGAACGCCGCGACGTCCCCGAGCGAGCCGGCGGGATGCCCCGCGAGCGTCGCTCCGATCGCCTGGGCCGCGTCCTCGAGGATCGCGATGTCGCGCGGCCGCGCGACTGCGGCGATCGCGTCGTAATCGGCGCAGCGCCCGAAGAGATCCACGGGAACGACGGCCTTCGTGCGCGGGGTCGCGACACGCGCGAAAGAGGCCGAATCGAGGTTCATGCTCCCCGGCTCGACGTCCGCGAAGACGGGCCTGGCACCGCAGTTTGCGACCGCGCCGGCCGTGGCAAAGAAGGTGAAGGTCGGAACGACGACGTCATCCCCCGGGCCGAGTCCGAGGGCCTTCAGGGAGAGCAGGAGCGCGTCGGTCCCCGAGGCGAGCGCGACCGCGTGCCGGCATCCGGCGGCCATCGCGATCTCTTCTTCGAACCCCTGCACCTCGGGACCGCCGATCCATTGCCCCGATGCGAGCACCCGCTCCACCGCTCCCTGGAGCTCTTCTCGAATCGACTCGAACTGCGCCGCCGTATCCAGCATCCGCACCCGCATCCTTCCCCTCCCTTTGACGGGGTCATCCTATCGGGATCGCGGGCGGGTTTGAAGGTTCGAATTACTCGTCCGGCGCGCTCTCCTTTAGAATCTCCTCCGGGCTCGTGATCCCGCGCTTCAGTTTCTCGAGGCCGTCCATGCGAAGCGAGAGCATCCCCTCTTTCAGGGCCTGCGTCTTGATCTCGCGGGTGGACGCCCGGCTCAGGATCATCTCGCGGAGGGTCGGCGTGATCGCCATCATCTCGTAGATACCCTGGCGGCCGCGGTACCCGGTGCCGTTGCAGTCGTAGCAGCCCTTCCCCCGGTAGAAGGTCACGCCTTCCGCCGTCTTCGGATCCAGCTGCAACTCGCGGAACGCCTCCTCGGTGAGCTGGATCGGCTCGCAGCACTTTTTGCAGACCCGCCGGATCAGTCTCTGCGCGAGGATCAGGTTCGTCGACGACGAAACGAGGAACGGCTCGATCCCCATGTCGACCAATCGGGTCAGGGTCGACGGAGCGTCATTCGTGTGGAGGGTCGAGAAGACGAGGTGCCCCGTCAACGCCGCCTTGACGGCGATCGAGGCGGTCTCCTTGTCGCGCATTTCTCCGACCATGATGATGTTCGGGTCCTGGCGGAGGAACGACCGCAGGGCCGCCGCGAAGGTGAGCTGGACGCCGTCGTTCACGTTCACCTGGTTGATCCCGTCCAGGTTGTACTCGACCGGGTCCTCCGCGGTCATGATGTTCACTTCGGGGGTGTTCACGCGCGAGAGCGCGGAATAGAGGGTCGTCGTCTTTCCCGAACCGGTGGGCCCGGTGACGAGGACCATTCCAAACGGCAGCGAGATCGCGCGGATGAACGCCTCGAACGAGACCGGCTCGAAGCCGAGCTTCGTCAGATCGAGCGCGAGGTTCGACTTGTCGAGGATACGAAGCACGATCTTCTCGCCGTAGATGCAGGGGAGGCAGGAGACGCGGAGGTCGATCTGCTTGCCGCCGATGCGGATCTTGATGCGGCCGTCCTGGGGGACGCGCCGTTCCGCGATGTCCAGCTCTGCCATGATCTTCAGGCGCGATGTGATCGCGGCGCGCAGCTTGTGCGGAGGAGACATCATCTCGTACAGCGTGCCGTCGATACGGAAGCGGACGCGCAGCTTCTTCTCGTACGGCTCGATATGGATATCGCTCGCCCCGCGCTTCACCGCCTCTGTGATCACGCCGTTCACGAACTTGACGACCGGCGCCTGGTCCGCGCTGGCCGCGGCCGGATCAGACGGCGCATCCTCGTCGGGCGCCTCGACGACCTCGACGTCATCCTCGACGGACTTCATGATGTCGTCCATCGAGCCTGCGGAGTCGTAGTGCTTGTCGATTGCGCGTTTGAGCTGACCTTCGGTCGCAACGAGGACGCGCACCTCGTGCCCCGTGATGAACTTGATGTCGTCGATCGCGAAGAAGTTGGAAGGGTTCGCCATCGCGACGGTGAGTTGGCGGCCGACCCTCTGGATCGGGAGGACCTGGAACTTGCTCGCCACCTCGGCGGGGATCATCCGAACGACCGACGAGTCGACGTCGACCGTATCGAGATTGACCCCTTGCGTCGCGTAGAGATCGCTGAGGAAACGGAGGAGATGGTCCTCGGAGATCGCGCCAAGTTTGACCAGGGCGGTCGTCACCGACCCACCCCCGCCCTTCTCGATCTCATGCGCGCGCTTCAGGTCCTCATCCTTGATGAGGCGCGCCTCGATGAGCTTGGCACCGATGTCGTGCTTCAAACGAACCCCTCCGCATAGGGGATCGGCGTCCGGCGCGGCGGCCGCCACGACGGACTTCCCCGCGGGGGCATCTACCAGAGCCGTGCCAAGGGGTTGCCGGGCAAATCGCAACGAATCGGGGACCTGTGCCTATGGTTCGCGATCCCCGAGCGATTCCCGGGCCGAATCGGCCCTTGCAGACTGCAAGGGGCCGGTGCAATTCGCATCTTCGCCGCGGTCGCCGATCCCGCCCTCCGCCCCGCCCTCCGGCGCCGCGCGCGCAAACGAGATCATCGGCTCGAGCCGGGCGGCGATCTTCGGGCCGATCCCCTTAACGCGGCGCAGGTCCCGCACGGACTCGAAGGGGCCTTCCCGTGCGCGGGAATCGAGGATCCGCCGCGCGAGGGCGGGACCGATCCCAGGTAAGCGCTCGAGATCTGCCTCGCCCGCGTCGTTGATCCGAATCCGGCCTTCCTCCGCAATCCCCGGCGGGACTCCGGCGCTTGATTCGCACTCTCCGGCCGCGACCGATTCCGCGTGTGCGGCGATCGAGATGAGAAGCGAGTCACCACCCCCTTCCGGCCGGAGCGGGCCGGGGGCGATCACGCGAACGCCGAGCCCAAGCGTGAGTAGAGCCGCGATGGTGAGGATCGCGCGGCGTTCATCGGGTGTGAAGAGCACGACCCCTCCCGCGCCGGGAGGGGCCCGGCGTCAATCGACGAAGGTCCAGCGAAGCCCCGCGCGGTAGTGTCGGCGCGGAATGTCCATGAAGCTCCCGTCCCAGCTCATCGACGGGGCGGCGATGTCGGTCAGGTTCGCAAGGACGAAGAAGATGTCGGCCGTGTCGATCCGGCCGCGGATCTCGCCGTCGAGGATCGCCTGGCCGCCGAGTACCCCGTAGGGCGTTGCGACCTTCGTGCGCGCGTGGCCGACGAGCGATAGATCGACATGAAGGTCTCCCTTGAAGAGACGCCCCCGCCACCCGATCTCGCCGTCGGCGCGCATCGCCGCGAGGCCGATCTGCGCGCGGACCCCGCCCTGCGCGACCGTCGAAGTGCCGCGTCCCGAGAGTCGGAAGCCGTGCGGCAGGTCAAGGGCCGCCCGACCCCAGGGGGACGCGAACGACCGACTGCGCCGCAGCATCGCGGCCGGGATCCGATCCTGCTGATCGATCCCGAGCAGGACGGCGTCCGTGTCGCTTCCGCCGAAGCCGCTCGTGTCGAGGAGCCCGTCGAGTCCCGCCGCGATCGCGAGAGCGCGCCCCACCGTCCGCCGGGCCTCGATCCCCGCCCGCCAGAGGGCCTCCGGTCGTTCTCCGCTCTTCTCGTCCGCCAGGTCGATCCCCTGGCGGATCCACGCCTCGCCGTCGGTCGGCAGACGGACGAGCGTCCGATTCCGGATGGCGCGGCTCGCGTGAACGTGGATCGAGCCGCCGGCAATCCCGACCTCGCTCTCGGCTGCGAAAACGGGCCCCGGCGCGAGCGGCGCCAGACGGACGATGCCCGCCGACACCCGGTCCGTCCTCCTCGCTCCCGTGCGCGTCCATCCGACGGCGACCCCCGTCCCGACGTCGTGCAGCAACGCATGTGCCGCGTTCAACCGGTCGAAGCGGGTCCGCGCGACCTCGGTTTCGAAAGCGATCGAGCCCATCCCTCCCGCCCACGCACGCTGCGCGAGCCCGTGCACGAAGACCGACCTGCCCTCTCGCTTCGTCAGGCCCCGGAGGGTCCACCAGCCCGAATCATCGTGCTTCCACTGGATCGCGGTCTCGATCCCGCCCCCGCCGGCCGAATCCGGTCGCGACCAGCGCAGGGTCCACGTCTTTCGATTCCAGAATCCCCGCTTTGTCGCCAGCAGCCGGTCGCGGTGGTGCCCGTCATCGTAGGCAAGCTCGCCAAGCCCGCCCGCAAGCACGCGCTGCGCCCGCAGGTTCGTCGATTCACCGAACTCGTTGCCCCAGAGTACGCGCCCGTTCGTCTTCGTGGTTCCGTACGATCCGCCTACCAGGAACGAGCCCATCGGCCGGCGCAGGAGGATCTCCTCCGCAAACGTCGCATACGAGGCGCGCGTGACCCGGATCACGCTCACGGCCCGATCGTTCGGGATCTCCCCTTCCCGGACGTCGATCATCGGCCCGCCGGTCGAGGACAGGGGGCCGTCGATCGGCGCGTATCGCCGCAGGGAACCTTCGCCCACCGCGATCAACGGAAGCGGCAGGAGCGAGGTCTCCGGCCATCGCGCCGGCGCAATGGGAAGACCGTTGACGCGGATCTCGGGCACGTCGCGGCCGGGGATGCCGGCGAACAGCGGTTCGGGGAGATCGGGGCTTCCCGCCTCGATCGCGCCCACGCCGAGGCTCCTGCGAAGGGCGTCGCGCGGATCGAGATCGGTCGAGGCGCGCAGCAGCGAGTCGCTCGCGCTCGCGATCGCCGCCGGGCGCCCGGCGGGGACGATCGGCGGTGGGGCCTTCGGCGGGGGCACGCGGACGCGGACCTTCAGGCTCTCGGGGGTGGCGATGGAGCTCGTGTCGGCCCTGCCCGTGTCGGGCGCCACGGGCAGGGTCCGGAACATCTGAGCGCGCGCGGCGCCGGCGGAAATGAAAAGAAGGACCAGAAACGGAAGGACCGGCGAGAGGACGTGGACGCCGAAGCGCGCTATCCGCCGAGACGCTCGAGGTGGGCCCGCGTGTCCAGGAAGGATCCGACCTCGCCCTCGAGCTCGCGGAAGATCCGGCGGGCCACCGCGGTCTCCCCCACGATCTCGAGCGCGCACGCGAGGCGATAACGCACAGGGATGCGCTCGTCCTCCGGACGGCCCTCGATTTCCAGCGCCGCGCGGTATTCGTGAATCGCCTCGCGGTGCCTCTCGAGATGCTGGAGGCAATCCCCCCGCAACTCCCGGGACCTCAACGCCATCTGGGTGCCCACGCCCGGCGCGATGAGAACCGCGCCGAACTCCTCCAGCGCCTCCTCGTAGAGCCCCATCCCGTGATGGCTCAGGCCGAGATCGTAGTGCCCCGCCGCATCGCCCGGCGCGATCTGGGAGCCCACCCCGTCCCGGAACTCCTGGAGGAGCGCTGTCAGATCGGTCCATTCCTCCGACTCCACCCCTCCGTGATCCCGAACCGTGACGGTCGCCCCGTCCGTCTCGATCAGACCCTGGATCGAGTTCGTGCACTCCTCCGGGATCCGATCCGCCCCGGCGACATTCATCTCGCGGAAACGCGACATCCGGCGGCGCGCCGTCACGTTCTCCGGGTCCAGCTCGAGCACCTGAAGGAAGCACGCGAGCGATCCCTCGAGGTCCTCCTCATTGATCTTCAGATCCCCGAGCAACATCAGGGCGCGAACCGTCGCGAGTGTATCCCCAAGCTCCCGAGAGACGACAACCAGTTTCTCGAGGACGGAGAGATCCTCGGGATTCTCCTCGTGGAGGGCGGTCGCGAGGTCGTGGGCCAGGGGCCAGTCCCCCGCGGCGATTGCGATATCGAGCGGGGACGACTCCATCGGATGCGAATCGACCGGATCCGCCACGCAGGTGGACATCGAGGGCGCGTCGACTGCGACCGCAATCCCGGCGGCAGCCACGTGCGGTGAGGGCGTCTCGGTGGCAGCGGGCCCGGCATCCCCGCATGGGGCGAATTCGAAACCGGTCGGCGCGTCGTCGAGCGGGATCTCCACGATCCCGGAGTCGGCCTCTTCCTCGTCCTCCTCCTCCGCTTGGTCCTCGCTTTCCCTCTCGTTCTCTTCCGCGCTCTCCGCAAACCCATCATCCCCGGTCCCCGCGTCTACCATGTCCGTCGCAAGCTCGATCGGCTGCGGGTCGCTCGTTCCGGATGCCTCCGGCTCGAATGCCGTGACGACGATTTCGACCGCTGCCTCCTCGCACGGCGGAAGGGCGATCTCGGGCTCGGGCTCGGAGGGAAGGAGCGCTGCCGCGCGTGCCCGAAGCTCGAGCGCGATCTCCATTCCGCCTCCCGCCTCCGCCTGGTCCGCGATCTCGCAGAGGATGCGGGCGGCGTGCTCCTCACGCCCCGCCCGAACGAGGAGATCGGACACTCGCAGCGTGACCTCGGGCCTCTGGCCGGCGAGCTGCGTGACGCGTTCGAGCACCTCGATGAACTCCTCGCCGGTCGCGTCGTCACCGGCACCGTCAAGATACGCAAGGAAGTGATCGACCGCGTCCCCGGTCAGCCCCTCCTTGGCATAGAGATCCCCGAGCCGCCCGTGCGTCCGCTTGCGGGACGCATCCGTGCGGAGGACCTTCTTGCAGATCGCGATGGCGTTCCGGTAGAGGCCGATCCGCTCGTACGCCGAGACGGCCTCCTCATAGGCGGAGACCGCTCCGTCGAGGCGGTTCATGCGCGCAAGCAGGTCCCCCCGGAAAACGAAATCGTACGGATCGGTCTCCCCCGCCTGGAGGACCCGATCCATCTCATCGATCGCGCCTTCGAGATCTCCGCTTCGCGCGAGCTGCTGGGCCTTTCTCCGGGCCGCGATGCTCTTGTCCAAGCGCGTTTGATCCCCTCCGACCACATATCGACCGGTAGGGGTTGCTTCTTGAAGTGTGAGGCTGGGATAACCCGCTTCGGGTCGGCAGAGCTCCCTCCCGAGTCGATCAGCCGACGGGGGCGCCTTCCGCAGCGACCAGGCGGCCGGACTTGAAGACGGACAGGGGGGCAAGATCCCCCAGGCGATAGACGATTCCGGCCGGGGTCGGGGTCGCCAGTATCTGTAAATCGGCACGTAGCCCGGGGGTGATCCGGCCGATCTCGCCAGACAAACCAAGTGAAGTGGCGGCGTTAACCGTAACGGCGGTGAGTGACTGCGCGATCGTCATCCTCATCTCGAGGACCGCGAGGGTCATGACGAGCGGGAGGCTCACGGTCATCGAACTTCCGGGATTGCAGTCGGTCGCGATCGCGACCGGGATCCCCATTTCGATCATCCTCTGAACGGGGGCGTAGGTCCGTGCTCCAAGGGAGAAAGAGGTCGCCGGGAGGAGGATCGCCACGGTCGTCCCTCCAGCCGCGAGGGCGCGGAGCCCCTCATCGCTCGGGCACATCAGGTGATCGGCGGACATCGCGGAGAGTTCGGCCGCGAGCTCTGCAGCCCCGCTCGCGGCGAACTCATCGGCGTGCAGGCGCGGGGCGAGGCCATGTCCGCGCGCCGCGACGAGGATTGCCCGCGCCTCCTCGGGCGTGAACACGCCGCGCTCGCAGAAGACATCGCAGAACCGCGCCCCGGTCTCGGCGGCCGCGCGCGGTATCATCTCCTCGATCACGAGTGCCACGTACTTCTCGCGCGATGGGCGGTACTCCGAGGGGATGTCGTGCGCGCCGAGGAGGGTTCCGACGAGATCGCACGGATGCTCGCCGTCGAGCCGGTCGATCAGCTTGAGCGCCCGCAACTCGTGCTCGGTCGCGAGACCATACCCGCTCTTCGCCTCGACGGTCGTCGTCCCAAGCCCGAGCATCCGGTCGAGCCTCGCCCGCGTCTCGCTCAGGACCTCCTCGTCGCCCGCCGCCCGGAACGCGCGAACGCTCGACGCGATCCCTCCCCCCGCCGCAGCGATCTCCATGTACGAGCGACCTTGGAGCCGCATCTCGAACTCGCACTCGCGGCTCCCTGCGAAGAGGACGTGCGTGTGCGCGTCGACGAAGCCGGGCAGGATCGTGCAGCCCGTCAGATCCTGCGTGTTCTCCGGATCCGCCGCGTAGCGCCCGGCGATCTCGCCCGTCGGTCCAACGGCGACGATCCGGTCCCCGAGAATCGCGACGGCCCCGTCCTCGATCAGGCCGATCTCGCCGGCGTCCGCGCCGCGCCGCGGGATCTCGCCGCGGTCCATCGTGACGAGCGAGGTCGCATGCAGGAGGAGGACGTCCGCCCGCTCGCGCGAAGACGGGGCCACGTTACTCTCCCATCATCGGGATCCGGACCCCGGTCTGCCGCGCGACCTCGATCGCCTCGGGATACCCCGCGTCGGCATGGCGCATCACGCCGGTCCCCGGATCGGCCGTGAGCACGCGCTCGAGGCGCACGGCCGCTTCCTTCGTCCCGTCGGCGACCACGACCATCCCCGCGTGGATCGAGTTGCCGATCCCGACACCGCCACCGTGATGGATCGACACCCACGACGCCCCGCAGGCCGTATTCAGCATCGCGTTCAGCAGGGGCCAGTCCGCGATCGCGTCGGATCCGTCCCGCATCCCCTCGGTCTCGCGATACGGCGAGGCGACGCTCCCCGAGTCCAAGTGGTCGCGGCCGATCACGATCGGCGCCTTGACCTCGCCGCGCGCGACCAAGTCGTTGAAGGCAAGCCCGGCCACCGCCCGCTCGCCGTACCCGAGCCAGCAGATCCGCGACGGCAGGCCCTGCCACGCGACGCGCTCCTCCGCCATCTGGATCCAGCGCGCGAGCGAAGGATCATTCGGGAAGGCATCGAGGATCGCGCGATCCGTTCGCAAGATGTCGGCCGGATCGCCGGAGAGCGCGACCCAGCGGAACGGCCCCTTCCCCCGGCAGAACAGGGGACGGATGTACGCCGGCACGAAACCGGGGTACGCGAAGGCGCGTGCAACGCCCGCCTTGCTCGCCTGCCCCCGGAGGTTGTTGCCGTAGTCGAAGACCTCCACGCCCGCGTCGAGGAAGCCCACCATCGCTTCGTTGTGGCGCGCCATCGATCGCATCGATCGATCGATGTAGCCCGCCGGGTCTGTCCTGCGCAGCTCGAGTGCGTCCTCGAGGCTCATCCCGCCCGGGATGTAACCATTGAGCTCGTCGTGCGCCGACGTCTGGTCCGTGACGACGTCCGGCCGCTCGCCGCGGCGGAGGATCTCCGGCAGGACCTCGGACGCGTTCCCCAGGAGCCCGATCGACAGGCTCTTCTTCGCGGCCGTCGCCTCGCGGACCCACCGCAGCGCCTCGTCCAGGCTCGCGGTCTCGCGATCGACGTACCGCGTCTCGATCCTCCGGCGGATCCGCGTCGGATCGACCTCGACGACGAGCGCGACCCCCTCGTTCATCGTCACGGCAAGGGACTGGGCGCCCCCCATCCCGCCGAGGCCGGCCGTCAGCACCCACCTGCCGGCGAGGGTCCCGCCGTGCCTGCGGCGCGCGATCTCCGCGAACGTTTCGTACGTCCCCTGGAGGATCCCCTGCGTGCCGATGTAGATCCACGAGCCGGCCGTCATCTGGCCGTACATGATCAGACCCTTCGCCTCGAGGTCGCGAAAGTACGCGCCCGTGGCCCACGCGGGGACCAGATTCGAGTTCGCGATCAGGACGCGCGGCGCCATCGGCTGCGTACGGAAGATCCCGACGGGCTTCCCGGACTGGACGAGGAGGGTCTCGTCATCGCCGAGCGATCGGAGCGACGCGACGATCGCGTCGAAGCAGGCCCAGTTCCTCGCGGCCCGCCCCGAGCCGCCGTACACGACCAGGTCCTGGGGCCGCTCGGCGACGTCCGGATCGAGGTTGTTCATGAGCATCCGCATCGCGGCTTCCTGGACCCATCCACGACACGTGATCACGGATCCGCGCGGCGCGCGCACCGTCCGGCTGCCGGCCCCCCCGCTCATCTCCTTGACCGCTCCCCCGTCCATTGATCCCCCCTTCGCCGGCGGCGCCGGCGGCACCATGCTAGACCCCGTCAAGGAAGATGGGAAGACCGCGCGGGGACGGGCGGCTATGCGCGATCGGGGAACCACTCCTCCGCACGGCGGATCATCTCGTCCCAGGAATCGACCCCGTGGAACGGAATGCCGATCGCGTCGCGGAAGCGCGCACCGTAGCCGCGCCGAAGGATTCTGGGATCGAGAACCGCGAAGACGCCCCGGTCCTCGCGACTGCGGATCAAGCGGCCGAAGCCCTGCCGGAAGCGGACGATCGCCTCCGGGAGCATGAAGTCTTCGAAGGGTTCGTGCCCGTCCTCGCGCAACCGCTCGGAATACGCCTCGACGAACGGATCGGTCGGCACCGGGAACGGGAGACGCACCATCAGTAGGATCTCGAGATTCTCTCCGGGGAAATCGACCCCTTCCCAGAAGCTCGCCGCGCCCAGCAGAACCGCGCGCTCGCTGGACTGGAACGCCGCCGCGAGCGCCTGCCGGCTCGCCTCCCGGCCCTGCGCGTACACCTTGATCCCACGATCCTCGAGAGGGGCGCGGATCCTCTCCTCGACGCGACGCAGCGTCTCGTGCGCGGTGAAAAGAACGAGGATCTTGCGCGGGATACGGGTCGCGAGACGTTCGATCCCTTCGGCGAGATCGATCCCATGCGCGGCGTCGGTCGGCTCGTGGATCCGCTCGGGGACCAGCCCCAGAACCTGTCTGTCGAGGTCGAAGACGGGCGGGAGGATCAGCGACGGCGTGTCGGCGGGAAGCCCGCACTGGGCCGCGAAGAACGCGGTCGTGCCATCCGCCGCGAGGGTCGCCGACGTCAGGATGAGGGGCGTTCCCACTCCCAGCCGGCTCGCGAGCGCGCGCGCGAGCTCGAGCGGACGCGATCGCAGAACGGGGCCCTCCTGCGGATCGTCCTCGAGCCAGTAGACTGCGGCAGGATCGTCCGCCTCGACGAGCGCGGTCAGGTTTGTCAGCCACGCGCGCGCGTTGAGGATCGGTCTCTCGACCTCGCGCAGCTCTCCTTCGCGCACGTTCTCGTCCACCCGGGCAGCGACCTCTTGCAGCAGCAGCTCATGCCGCGCGATCCGTTCGCCCGCCAGATCCAGATAAGGATACGTCGATTCCGGGAACGAGCCGCCAGAACCGGCCCCAAGCCGATAGCGGGCGCGTCCCCCCGCGTGCGGGTAGCCGTCCTTTCGCTGCAACTCGTCGAACCACGCGCGCGACGCGTCGAGGAGGGAGCCGAGCTCGGACTCCATGTCGCGCAGGCGCCCCATGAGCTTCGTGCGCTCGACGCGCGACGGCCAGGCGCGGAGGATCCGGCGCATCCGATCCGAGGCTCCGGGCTCCCCTTGCCCGCCCAGTCCGAGGAGGACCTGCCGCGAGCCGCGGGCCGAGATCCGCCGCTCGAGCGCCTCCGCCGCGATCGCGGGGAAGTTGTGCGCCTCGTCGATCACTAGGGCGTCGGCTTGCGGCAAGCCGATTCCGTCGGACAGCATCTCGCGGACAAGGAGCGCGTGATTCACGAGCACGACATGCGACTCGCGCGCGCGCCGCCTCGAGAGCTTGAAGAAGCAGCCGTCGTCCGCGGAGCACTCGTGTGAAACACAGAACAGCGGATCGGAGCAGATGCGCGAGAGAAGCCCCCGCAGCCGCGGCGGGACAGGGGGCCCCTCGTCGAAATCCCCCGATTCCGTGATCTGCGCCCACCCTTCGAGGATGCGAACGAGGACCTCGCCGTCCGTCGTCCCCTCGAGGTCCGCGCGCGCCATCGACCAGCGCCGGCGGCAGAGGTAGTTCGCGCGCCCTTTCAGCACCGCCACGTCGATCTTGCGGTCGATCAGGCGCGCGAGGTGCGGGAAATCCCGCCGCAGGATCTGATCCTGCAGGTTCTTCGTGTGCGTCGAGACGAGGAGGACCTTCCCCTCTTGTCGCGCCCAAAGCGCGCCGGGGATGAGATAGGCGAGCGACTTGCCGACGCCGGTCGGCGCTTCGATGATCAGCGTCTCCGATCGTTCCAGCGCGACCGCGATCGCGCGGGCCATCTCCGTCTGCTGCTTGCGCCACTCGAAGCGATCGAGGACCCGTGAGAGGGTCCCGCGCTCGGCGAAGATCGTCTCGATCGAGCTGCGGAGGGTCAATCTCTCTCCTGCGACGCGCGTTCCCCCGGCGGCTCCGGCAACGGCGCGGGCGCGCTCTGGAGGGGGACCTTCGGTGCGCTCTGCATGTCGAGCGCGAGCGCCTGCAGGACGAGCTGGACCCCGAGGATCAGCGTCACGACCGCGAGCATCACGGTCCCGGTGGTGGCCGGGATTCCGGTCCGGAACGACCGCCACCAGTGGATCCCGCCGAAGAAGACCGAGAAGGCGACCAGGAGCGGCCCCGTGAGGAGAAATAGCGAGACCGGTGTGAAGTCGTAGAGGAAGTACACGGTGCGAAGCCGACGGAGAAAACCGGCGAAGAGCTTCCACGGGAACTCGAAGGCCGTGCGCAGGATCGAGAGCGAGCTGGCCTCGTCCGCGTAGCGCGCCGGGATCGCGACATCTTCGACGACCGCGCGCAGGCATCCGAGCTCGATCAGGAGGCTTGTCTCGAAGAAATACCTCGAGTCGATTCGATCCCGCCGCAGTTGCCGCCAGACCTGCGCGTGAATGGCCGTGTACCCGTTCGTCGGATCGTAGATCGACCAGTAGCCGGAAGCGCTCTTCGCGAGGAATGTCAGGACCGTGTTGCCGAAGCGGCGCAGTCCCGGCATCTGCTGCAGCTCGGCCGCGTGGAGGAACCGGTTGCCCTTCGCATAATCCGCGCGCCCGGCGGCGATCGGCGCGATCAGCGCGGGGATCCGCCCCGGATCCATTTGCCCGTCCCCATCGACCTTGATCATCACGTCACAGCCGAGACGCACGGCCTCGTCGTAGCCGGTCATCACGGCCCCGCCGACCCCGCGGTTCTTCTCGTGGCGGACGATCCGGACCCTGGGGTCCCGGACCTGTCTCAGGGCGCCCGGGATATCGTCGGGACTCGCGTCATCCACAACGACGATCGAGGCGACGAACGGCGGGATGCCGGCGACAACGTCCGCGATGTGCTTGGCGACCCGGTACGCCGGAATGATGACGGCCAGTCGCATCTGTCGGTTCGTCTCCATCACGCATGGAAGACAAACACCCGGCCGCCGACAGCGTCAAGAAGCTTCTGGCGCACCCCTCCCCGCGACCGTTGCCATTCCCGCAGGGACCGCTATCCTGAACGCGACCGATGGACCGAAACCAGGCACAGGCGCGCGCACGGGAGCTGCGCGAAATGATCCGGTATCACGCCCGGCGCTACTACGCCGACGCGGATCCCGAGATCTCCGACGCCGCCTACGATGCGCTCCTCCGCGAGTTGGAGGAACTCGAGGCGGCATTCCCCGACCTCGTAACCGTCGACAGCCCGACGCAACGTGTCGGCGGTTCGCCGCTTGAGGAGTTCACGTCGGTCGTCCACGAGGCGCCGATGCTGAGCCTGCAGAACACGTATGACGAGGGGGAGCTGCGCGATTTCGACGGCCGCGTGCGCCGGTTCCTCGGCCTGGACGACCGGCCGATCGACTACGTCGTCGAGCTCAAGATCGACGGGGTCGCCATCGCGCTCCGCTACCGCGACGGCCTCTTCACCCAGGGCGTGACGCGCGGGGACGGCGCCCGAGGGGACGACGTGACCGCGAACCTCCGCACGATCCGCGCCCTGCCGCTCTCCGTTGCGCGCCCCGGCGGGGAAACGATCCCCGATACGTTCGAGGTCCGGGGCGAGGTCTACTTCCCCCGCTCGGCCTTCCAGGGGCTGAATCGCAAGCGCGCCGAGACGGGCGAGAAGCTCTTCGCGAACCCGCGGAACGCTGCCGCCGGGACGCTGAAGCTCCTCGACTCGCGCCTCGTTTCCACGCGCCCCCTGTCGCTCTTCTGTTATGCCCTCGTCGGCGGGCCGGGCGAGATCGAAACCCACCATGAAGTCCTCGCATGGCTGCGGCGGATCGGGTTGCCTGTCAACCCGCACGCGCGACCCGCCCACGGGATCGGCGAGGTGCTTGCCGCAATCCATCGATGGGCCGCGGAGCGATGGCGGCTCGACTACGAGACCGACGGACTCGTCGTCAAGGTGGACTCTCTCGCCGCGCAGGAAACCCTCGGGGCCACGGCGAAGGCCCCTCGCTGGGGGATCGCGTACAAGTTCGAGACGCGCGAGGGGATCACCCAGCTCCTCGACATCGGCGTCGCGGTCGGCCGGACCGGCATCGTCACACCCTTCGCGATCCTCTCCCCCGTCGAGATCCTCGGGACGACGATCCGGCGCGCGACCCTGCACAACGCAGACGAGATCGTCCGCCTCGGCGTACGCGTCGGCGACTGGGTGGCGGTCGAGAAGGGTGGCGAGGTGATCCCGAAGGTCACGCGCGTCCTGCCGGGACGGCGCACCGGCGCCGAGGTCCCGTTCGTCTTCCCGACGGACTGCCCGGATTGCCACGAGCCGCTCGTGCGCGAGGAGGGCGAGGTCGCGGTCCGCTGCGTGAACGAACACTGTCCTGCCCAGCGCCGGCGTCAGATCCTCCACTTCGTCTCGCGCGGGGCGATGGAGATCGACGGCCTCGGCGAGGCGGTCGTCGACCAAATCCTCACGACGGGACTCGTCCACGACGTCGCGGACCTCTATCACCTGACCGTCGATTCCCTCGTCCCACTGGAGCGGATGGGCGAGAAATCCGCGTCGAATCTGGTCGCGGCGATCGGCCGGAGCCGCACGCGGCCCCTGCATGCCCTTCTCTTCGGGCTCGGGATCCGGCACGTCGGCGCGTCGGTCGCCCGTTCTCTCGCCGAACGGTTCCTCACGATGGACGCCCTCGCCGCCGCGACGGACGAGGACCTGCGCGGTGTTCCCGACGTCGGGGAGATCGTCGCGGCCAGCGTCCGCCGCTACTTCGCGCGGGACGCGACCGGAGTCCTTCTCGCGCGCCTGCGCGAGGCAGGGGTCTCGATGGTCGAGCCGGAACGGGTGGGCGCACGGACGCGTCCGCTCGAGGGGAAGACGTTCGTCCTGACCGGGACCCTGTCCTCGATGACGCGGCAGCGGGCATCGGCTCGCATCGAGTCGCTCGGCGGGAAGATCTCCGGCTCGGTCAGCGCCCGGACCGATTTCGCCGTGGCGGGCGAGGACCCCGGGGCGAAGCTCGAACGGGCCCGCCGGCTCGGCGTGCCCGTTCTCGATGAAGCGGCATTGATCCGGCTGCTCGGCGAGGCCGATCCTCTCAGGCCTTCGGCTTCAGCTTCTCCGGATACGCCTTGACCCTGTAGCGTTCGCGACCGTCGTCGATCAGCTTCTGCATCGCGGCGTCGATCCGATCCTGGGTGATGAGCCTTCGAATCCCGGACTCGACCTTCTCGATCGGTTGCATCCCCGCGTGCTCATTGTAGGCGACCCGCGCCACCCCCCAACCGCTCCCCGTCGGCGTCGGGCCGACCTTGTCGTTCACCTTCAAATCGCGGGCCTTTTCCACGAGCCCCTTCAGCTCCTCGGGGGGATTGTTCGTGTCGAGCTGCGGCGAGTTCGACACGACCTTCACCTCCGGGTGATGGAGCGCGTACTCGGCGCACTGCGAGGTCCACCAGTCGGACGAGCTGTCCGCCGACAGCGCGAAGAAACGCTCCGCGCCTGCCCGCGTCGGGAAGACCATGTAGGAGAGGTGCATCCGGTCCTTCATCGTGTACGTGTCCTGGTGCGCGTCGTAGTAGGCCTTTACATCCTCCGCCGTCACCGCTGGCAGGTCTTTCGAGACGCCCTCCTGCAGCTTGTCGAGATAGATCTTCTCCCGATCCATCCGGCACTCGAGGAGGTAGGTGGGCATCTTGTCCACGCCCATCTCCCTTGCGGCCTGGAGCTCGAGCCGCATCAAGGCGATCGAGTTGATCTGCTGCGTGAAGCTCGCGCGGTCCGAGGCGTTCGGCCACATCTTCGGCGTGTAGTCGGGCAACCAGGACAAGAACTCCCCGATCGTGGTCGTCTTCCCCCCGACGCGCAGAAGAGGTGTCTTCAACTGCTCCGCCGTGAAATCGGACACCGGTGGCTTGAACGTCGGCACCTTCTGGTGCGTCTGCGCGACGAACGCCTTCAACGAATCCCAGTATGGCGTCATGCCCTTGAACAGGACGCCTGCCCCGTCGTCCGTGACCTCGAAACCGCGCGCCTTGCCGATGGAGTCGCTCCACGCGGACAGCCGCGCGTGCGTGCGGATCCCCTCAATGATCGAGGGGATGATCATCGATCCGGGTCGATCCTTGCTGAGGTCGTAGTCGCGATAGGCCCTGACCTGGAACAGCTCGAACCCGCGCATCGTCGGGCGAACTTCGCTCAGGTACCCGGGCTCGCGGTCTGTCACGAACAGCTCGTTGCCGAAGTCCCGTCCCATTTGCTCGCCGGTCGTCCAGGGGATGTGGCCGTCGACCACCTGCTTCTTGTCCGCCTTCGAGTACTTGGCGGCCACCTCGGCGAAGGGGCGTCCCGCCGCGATCTCGGCGCGGGCGACACGAGAGAGCGAGTCGCTGTCGGTTACGATCCAGTCGCAGAGGATCTGTCGGTTGAACTTCGCGAGCATTCGCTTCGGTGTCACGGTGTCTGCGTAGACCGGCTTCAGCAGGGTGAACTCGAGTCCCTTCAGGAGCTTCGTGTCGGCCGTCAGGCGGAGGCTCTTCTCCTCGTCCGGGGTCAGCTTGCCGAACCTCTCCCGGGCCGTCGCAAGAAGGATCTCCTTGTTCGCCAACGTATTGAGAAACTCCTCCCGCTTGTCCGCGGGTGCGGTATCGAAGGTCCCGACCCCGGTCGCCCGGTCGTACTGAAGCTGAAGGTCCCGGAGCGTCAGCTTGCTCCCCTTCAACTCGAGGACAACCGGACCGTCGGCGGGATTCTGGCCTCCTCCCGAGCAGCCCGCGAGCAGGCCCGCCACGAAGAAGAGCACGAACAGATTGCGGATCGCGCGCGATCCGAGCATGTGACCCATCACAATGACCTCCTGTACCAAGTCCGCAGGCATTATCTGAACCGATGCTACCAGCTTACGCGGCGGATCAGAAGCGCGTCTCCAGGCGAAAATGGATCCGTCCCGCAAGGGGGGACGTCCCGGATGGGATGCCGTAGTCGAACCGGACCCATCCACCCGCACCCCGCACACGCAGGCCGAACCCGTATCCCGCCTTTCGCTCCTTCGCCCCGGACGGCCAGGGTCGAAGCACGGCCCCGTCCAGGAAGATGTAGACCCGGTTCCCTTCGGGGAGCATGTGGATGCCCGCCTCGAGCCGGGCGAGCCCGTAGCCGAGGGTTCGAAACGCCTGCTCGGGATAGCCGCGAAGGCTTGCGCCGCCACCGAGCCCGATCGCGTCGGGGCGCGGAAGCGAATCCGGCCCTTCGACCCATCCCCCGATGCACTCGGCGCGGAAATGGCCCCGCCGGCCGAGGAGGAAGTTCCTCTCCCCATGCATCGCAATCGTCGTCAGCGTCCCTTCCCCTTCCGCGAGACGCGGCGTGCGCTCAAGCGAGCCGCGCGCCATCTCGAAGTCGAGGCGCGATCCGCGCGTCCCGGCCTGGGACCGTCCGTCGTAGCCGGTCCCGAGGATCGTCGCCACCCGGCTCGTCCGACTGCTCGAGCCCGGATACGATCCGACCGTCCGCTCGCGCGACAGACCGATGCGCGCAGTCACACCGCCCCCCAAGTCCCCTTCAATCGCCCCTCGAATCCCGTCGGAGGTCCAGGTCGTATCCTCGATCGTCTGCGTCAGCGCGACATCGGCGGCGACCGGGAGCCCGATCAGGTACGGCTCACGGTACGCGAGCGAGAGCGCCGAGCGGTGGACGTCGTACCGATCCCACGACGTGTTGAGACGTCTCCCCGTGCCGAACAGGTTGCCGAGCTCGACGTGCACGAACCCCGACAATGTCCGGCGGCTGCCGTCGTACCCCGCGGCCCCCTCGACGCGATTCTGTGGAAGTGGGGTCATCCGGTAGACGAGGGACGCCCCGGCATCGGTCACCCCGGTGAGCCAGGGTCCCGCGACATCCGCGAAGAGGCCGGTCCTCTCGATCCGATCGCGCGCCCGCTCCGCGTCGCTCGGACGGATCGGATCGCCGCGCTTCAGGTTCGACACCCGCTCGAGATACGCGGGCCGCGTCGCGCCGCGCCCCTCGAAGATCGTCTGCAGGAGGCGCATGCGGCGCCCCTTCTCGAGGTGCGCACGAACCATCAAACCGCCGGTCGTATCGATCGCCGACAGGATCTGGACCGATGCGAACGGGTGCCCATCCTCCTGCACATCCGAGAGGACCTGGTCGATCTCCTCTTCGCCGCGCGCGGGCTGCCACGTGCCGGAGGGGATCGCGGCCCGGCCGGAATCGGGCTCCCACTGCCAGCGCGCGAGCCGCGTCGGGCCGATCCCCTGCAGACGGATCCGACAGCGCAGTCCGCCGCCCGTCGAGTCGAAGGACGCGGAGACCTCGCCGCGTCCCCAGCCTTCGCGAACGAGAGCGGCGCCAACCGCGGTCGCGACGCCCTCGAGGTCCGGGGTTCTCGACGCGCGCGACCAGTCCCCGATGGCTTGCACGGTTATTCTCCGAGTTTCCGCGTTGCCCCCTTGGACATCGATCTCCTCCAGGTCGACCGCGGCGCGCGCGTCCGTCGCGATCAGCGCGATCGCGAGAAGCGCGGCGAGCACATGCGGGAGCGCGCGCATCAGAACGTCGCCCTAAGCTCGGCGCGCATGCTGCTTTGCTGGGCGCCGTTCGTTGTGGTGAGGAGGTTCCACACCGCCGTCGCGTCGAGGGAGCTGCGGAGGCGGATGGCGAGGTTCCCGCGCGCCTCCCAACCCGCCGTCTCGAGCCCGTAGAGAGCCCCGGTCGGGCCTTCAACCCAGGTGTGGGTCGCCTCCACGTCGATTCTTGTTCCCTTCGCGGCGAGCCACTGCACGCCGGGGGCCGCCTGATAGACGCGGTAGCGCTGCGGGCCCGGAAGTCGATCCCGAAACCGGCCGAGCGCGCCCAATCGCAGGGTCCATTGACCGCTCGGCCGGAACCACCCGCCCAGGCGCAGCTGGGAGGAGTTCCAGCCGTTTGACCCGATGGATCCCGCACCCTCGGCGCCATTCAGGAGGCGGGTGATCTCCTCGTCGCGATCGATTTGAAGCTCCTGCTCGAAGGTCCACGCGGGGTCCGGGGTCGACCGGAGGGTGGCAGCGATCAGATCGCTCGACGTCCTGCTCTGGACGTTCTGAAACGCTTGTGACTCGGTCTTTTCATGCTCGATCCGGACCTGCGGACTGAACCACCGGGCCGAAGGAAGCGCGCTCACCTCCGCGCGGACGCGGTGTCGCGCGAGCGGCACCCCTTCCTTTCGGGCGAGGAGCAGGGATGGCAGGTTGCGCCAGAACAGCGCGGCGGAACCGCCGGTCCGCGCGCTGAACGACGCATACAGGATCCACTGGGACGTCGTCCAGAGGCGCCCGATTCCGCCGCCGGTCTCGGTTCCGCCTGACTCGGCGCGTCCGGGCGCAAGCTCGAGCCGCCAGGAGCCGTCAAGGCGCCGCTCGAGGCTCGACGTCCCGATCGGGACAAGAACGACATTGTAGTCCCCCGTCCCCACGTAGACGCCGAGGCTGTCGTAGCTGCCGCGTCCGGAGCCCGCATACTGGATGACCTTCCTCCGTGAGTCCGTCTGGCTCGTCGTCAAGTCCGCGCGGAACTGCTGGCTGAAACGCCCCTGCCCTTCCTCCTGGGACCACAGGATCCCGGCGACGTCGGAGCGCACCGTTCCGCCCCCGTGTTCGAAGACGTCCCGTCTCGAGTAGCGCGCGTCCAGGAGCCGGCCGACCGGGGAAATCGCCGCGTGGGCTTCGTAAGTGCGCGAGCGATCGCCGGGGGTCCGGCCCTCGCCCCCGAGATCGCGGTTCTGCCGATCCGCCCGCGAAACTTCCAAGCGCCCGCGCCGATCGCCCAGGAGCCACGCTGCCGATTCGCGCCACTCGTCGAAGCCGAGGCCCGTGCGCGCGGCGCCCTTGCTCTGCGCGCTGTCCTCGCGCCGAAACGCGACCGACGTCTCCGCGCGGGCGAGGTTCAGGCCGAGCGTTGCCGCATCGACGCCGCGGTTCCCGGAAATCTCGACACCGGTCGCGCGATCGCGCGTGGCAGCGCGCGAATGCTCGAAGCTCCCCGCGACGCGACCGGCGCGGCGCAAATTGAATCGACTCCTGGCCCCTTCGAGATCACGGCGGTTCGAGATCGTCTCGTATGCCCCCTCGAGCGCGAACCCGAGGCCCGGCTCGTTGCGGAGGGTCGCGCTGCGCCGGCGGTCCCCGCCGGCCAGCCGGCTCGTAGCAATGCCCCAGTCGTAGCCGTACCAGCCCGGATCGACCCGTCCGAGGGGGTGGAACTTCGGATCGAGGTCCCGCGACTCGAGCTCGATCCCCCATCTGCCGAGCGCGAGCCCCGCCGTCCGGACCGGGGCCGCGTCGCGAGCCAGGTGCAGTCGCAGGGCGCCCCCCTCATGGTTCGCGTCGTTGATGGACGAGTATGTGTTCGGATCTTTGATCGACCCCGCGGCTTCCATCTCGAAGCGCAACCCCTGCGGGCCGCCGTAGAAACCGACCACGTCGACCAGATCCTGCCGCGAGGGGAGGGGGACCGCCCGCCCGGGGAGGAAGCGCCCTCGACGGATCCCGACATAGTGGTAGATCGTCCGCCCGCTGAGGAGCGAGTCCGCATAGTCCCCCTTTCGCTCACCGACGTCATCGAATCGCACGCGACAGGTCCCGAGCGAGTCGCCGACGAAGCGGAGGAACGGCGTGTGCAGGCTGTCGGCTTCGACCCACGTGTAGTCGCCGTGGCCGATCGCGCCGCAGTCGACGCCAGACCCGAGCCCCGTCGTGAGGCTGTCCCCGGCCTGCCGGAGGATCTCCTTCTCGCCCGGCGTGAGCGGCCCGCCGATCGGGCTCGAACGGTCGTCGTGCTCCGCGAGCAGGGTCGCACGCACCCCGAGGCCGCGACCGTTCGGAGCGACCGCGGCCCCCCAGCCCGCGACGGCCGCATACGCGTTGCGACGATACGGCTGCGAGCTCAGCTGCAGATCGACCGTGATCCGCGATGCCCCCGTGATGATCCGCCTCCCGGTGAAGGTGACCGTTGAGGCGGCGTAGTCGATCAGGTAGTCCCGATCCTCCCCTCGGACGAGAAGCTCGCCGTCGACCCACACGCGCTCGCTCCCCGCGATCACGACCGCGTCGTACGGCGCGCCGGCGGGGCGGATCAGATACGGCCCCTGCTTTCCCTCCTGCCCGAGGAAATCGATCGTCGTGTACACGCCGGGGATGGTCGCCGCAACGAGCGACGCCTGTCCGGGACCGCGCTTCCCCTGGATCCTCACCCCTTCGAGCTGCCGGTCGTACGCGGTGAAGAGGCCGGCCGGGCCGTGCAGTTCGAAGTTGCCGAGGGTCATGCTCGCACCGGGCCCATCGACCTGGAGGAAGATGCGGTCGAGATCCGACAGGTTGGTCGTCCGTCCCTCAGGCTGCAGCGGCGTCTGCCGGTCCGAGAGGACCCCGCGCACGCTGACCCCCGGCACAACCTCGCCGGAGAGCGACACGTCGAGGCTCTGCTGCACGGTCAAGTCCTGTGCGGAGCCGAACTCGAGACTCACGGTTTTGCTCCCGCGGATGTCGAGACGCGCCCCACGCGACGTGAGCGCGTCCAGCGGACCCGCCGGCCGCGGCGGGATCGGCGCCTCCCCCGCGCGTGTCGTGTCGACCGGGATCGAGACCTGGAATACGCGGCCGATCGCGAGAGGGACGATCTCGTAATCGATGCGAAGGCGTCCCGCCGGCAGCGGACGTCTGATGCGGAGGATCCCATCCGTGTTCTCGAGCTCGAAATCGATCCCGGCGCGGAGCGTGTCCGCGCCGCCCGCGGCGGTTGCACCGTCCGCGCGATCGGCGATGAAAACCGCGAGAACCGAACCGGGCCGGATCCATTGTCCCGGGAGGTTGAACCGGCTGCTGTCGGACGGGAAAGTGATCTCGTACGAGCGCGACGTGACGGAACGCCGGACCACATCCGCCCCGTGAGCGAACGCCGACGCAAGCAGGCAGGCCGCCAGGGCCGCCAGAGCGCTAGTGCTGCGCATCCTCCGGCCCGCGGCGCGCGATCCGCCATCGGTGGATCGTCCCGTGGGCCGCATCGGCCACGCAGAGGACGTCCCCGTCGATGATGCAGGAGCGGTGTGGACCATCCGGCCCGCCGCCGGTCAACCTGCCATCCCAGACGATCGTCCCGCCCGGTCGCACGACGCGCAGGCGGCCGCTCCCTTCAAGCACGTAGCGCAGTCCGATTGCGTCGCACGCGATGGACGCCGGCTCGACGAGAGGCGCCTCAAGCGGCTCGAAGGCCTGCGGCGCGCCGGTCGCGCTGATCGTGAAGATTCCCGAGCGGCCCGCATCGAGGAGGAGTAGGGCGTCATCGGGCCCAAGCGTCGCGTCTTCGATCCGCCGCGGCCGCTCCGCGCCGGCCATCGCGTTCAGCGGCGCGTCGAGGAAGCGCCCGAGTCGATCGAGGCGCAGCAATCGACCCGATCGCGGCTCGAGGAGCCACAGGTCCCCGGAGCGACCGACGAAGAGGCGCGATGCGAGGAATCCTCGATATCCGGCCCTCTCCATTTCGGGCGCGAGGTTCACCTGATTGCGGTAGAAGCCGTCGAGATCCAGGAGCGAGAGGCTCTCGTTCCCCGGCTGCAGAAGGAAGAGGAATGCGCCGCTCGCCGCGATGTCCGCGACCGGCGTCGAGGCGCCCCCGCTCAAGCTCCCGATCGCGAGCGAACGACCCTCGCCGTCCGCGTTCAGGCGCGCGATCCGCCCGCGCGAGCGATCGAGGAGCCAGAGACGGCCGAGAGGATCCGTGATCAGCACGTGCGGGATGAGGGCCAGGTTCGCTTCGGGGTCCCGCGGCTCCCACGCGGGGAGCGAGCCGAGCGAATCGATCGGTCCACCGTATGCGGCGGGCCCGACGGAGGATCCCGAATCCGCGGCGGCAGGCACGGCGATCCTGGACGGCGGCGCGGCATGCGCCCGCGCCGGAAGGATCGTCAGGAGCAGGCAGGCGGGGAACAGGCAGAGCCGCGCGCGGCTCATGGCGCGCTTCAGGGGAGCCGGAGACCTACGCAGAGGCGGATCGGCCCGCGCGGCTCGGATGGATCGCCAGACAGGTAAAAGCTCATTCCCTCACTCCGGCCATCGCGGTGGCCGTGGGCCACCCGCATCGCGTCGAAGGCGGCGATCAACCGGTTGGCGACGCTGAGGCCGATCATGTAGCGCGCCCGCTTGTATGAGAGCTGGCTCGCGTTGCGCTTGTCTCGATAGCGCTGCCAGTCGGCCGCGCTGGTCCAGCGCCACTCCTCGTCCGCCGGCACCTTGTGGCTCTCGTAGTAGGTGGCGCGTCCCCCGAGATCGTCTTCCGCCCGCGCCCGCGCCTCGCGACGGACCTCCTCGTTGTACTCGTCCGATGAGGCATACTGCCCGAGCCGGCGGTAGTACTCATCCGGATGACCCTTCGGATTCCGAACCCCGGCGAGGATTCCCGCCATGTCGACGTAGGTGTTGCGCCGCAGGTGTCCCTGGATCCGGAACGTCCCGAACGTCGTCCAGAGCCCCAGGTCCGCCGCCATGAAGGCTTCGCCGCGCGTCGTGTGACCGAGCGCGGCGTGGCCGAGGCCCGGGACGAGCAGCGAGAGCCCGAGCACCTTCAGGCGGGACGGCGGATCCGCTGCGGACGCGGCGGCGCTCCATGCCGCGAGCAACAGGACGGCGCCGCACAGGACACGTTTCACGTTACCTCCGGACCAATGGACAAAGACCGGGCTAGAACTGCCTGGCCAGGCTCAGCGTGGCGCTCGGGTGCGCGAGCGATCCTCCCATCCCGAGCTTCAACTCCGCCCCGCGCAGGCGGAGATGGGCCCCGCGCGCGGTCCGGTACGCGTCCACCGCGGACACGATGCGGTTCAGGAAGGCGACGGTGATCATCGACTGCGCCCGGTTCAGGTAGTCGTTACTCTTCGCGCGCATGCCCCGATACGCGACGCGGTTCGCGGACATCGCGGGGGTCTGGGTCGAGCAATCGAAATCGTCCCATCCCGCACGGTAGACCTCAAGCTTCCCGATGTCCTCGTAGTAGTGCTGGTAGTTGCGCGCCCTCAGGAATCCCTCGAGGGTCGAGTCCGCGGCGGCCGGGTTCAGACCGGCCGGAAACGGCGCCTGGCAGGAGGTGTCATCGATACGGCTGTGCCAGGCATCGCGGCTCCAGTGATGATCCGCAAAGCGCTTGTACTCCTCCTCCTTCTTCACCCCCGCATCCTTCCAGGAGTAGTGCCCGATCCAGGACATCGCCTCGAGCCCGAGATACGCAAACGCGCGATTCCGCCCCTCGACGAGCTGACCCGTCCCCGGGATCGCGGCACTCATCAGGAACGCGACGGCGGGCGGGACCCGGAACGCGCGATCCGTCCTGCCGGGCGAGAAGAACGCCGTGGCCGCCGCAGCCTCGGAGAGATCGGATTGCCTCGGAAGGGAGCGTTCCGCGTCGCGGAGGATCCGCTCCTGGAAGTCGTAGCGCACCCGGCGGAGATCGAGACCCGCCTGCGCGGGGACGGCGCAGTGGCAGAGGGTCAGCGCGGCGACGAAGGAAATCGGCAGGATCCGCATCACGCCCATTCTACACGGAGTCATCGCACCACCGCCACCATGCGGGTGATCGTCCTCGTGTGCTGTTCCCCCCGGATTTCGAGCCGGACCGCGTAGAGACCGGATGCGAGGCCCCCCAGGTTCCAGACGTGGGTCTCGCCGCCTGCGCCGGGGAAGCCATCCCACCGCGCGTGGGCGCACGCATGCCCGCTCACGTCGAGGGCCTCCGCGTCGATCGTCGCCCTTTCGCCGAGGACGTAACGGATCTTCAGGTTTCCGTCCCGAACGGGATTGGGATGCAGGATCACGGCCGCCGGATCGACCAGCCCCGCTACGGCGACCGGCTGCGGCACAAGCGCGCTCGGGTAGACGCCGTTGCGCGAGGGACCGCCCCCCGGCCCGCCGAACGTTCCGACGGATGCGTCGTCTACGGCGAGATCCCGCAGATCAACGACGCTGACGGCCCCGCTGTCCGCGACCGCGTTCAGGAAATACCAGCGCTCGGTCCCGAGCGCCCCCTTCAGCCGGACCGGGCCCCCCGCCCCATAACGGGCGGACGCATGCGGGAGCGGATCGATCGTGCGGCCGTCCGCGTCAATCGCCAGCTGGACCCCATCGCCGCGTAGCTGGACGAGGTAAACCTTTCCCTCGGGACCGATCTTCCAGAACCGCGGGCCCGCGACGCAGAACGGGCGGTTCCGGCGGTCCGGCTCCCATGCGGAGCGCGGCCAGTGCGGCTCGCTCGTCCCGTTCAGATCCCACAGGAGGAGATCGCCGCCGCGCGTCGTTGCCGCGACTTCGAGGACGCCGTCGCCATCGAGATCGCCGACCGCGGGCTCACCGGCGAGCGTGTCCGGGATCGTCACCGGCCACGCGCCGATCGACCGGCCGTCCACGCCGCGCAGATCGATCTTGCGATCGCTTCCGATCAGAACGAGGTCCCGCGCCGGATCATTCAACCGCAACGGCGCGCGCAACAGAAGGACGCTGCGGATCGGCCCGGGCGCCGCCGGGCAGGGCCAGCCGCTCAGCACCGCATGATCCGCCCCTCCGGCGAAAACAAGCCCGCTCCTCATCCCGGTCGCGATCCGGATGGCCTGCGGCCCCTCGCTTCCGACCGCCAGAGCGGTCATCGAGTCGGGTTCCTCGAGCGATGGCGGGAATTTCCACGGCGCGACGGATACCGTGTTGTTCGCATTCTGGATGATGCCGCGCGCGAAACCATCCGCGCATCCGATTGCGATCTCCCCGCCGGCCGCGATCGGCCCGGCGCTCACGCGCAGGCTTTCGGGGCTCGCGAGCCACGATCCCAGCCGGATCGGCAGCCAGTACGCCCTCTTCCCCGCACGCATGAGAACGGTCGGGCCCGGGTCGGAGGAGGGCCAATCCCCCACGACCGACGGCGCGGTCGTCAACGTGTCCGGAAATGTGTATCCCCACACCGGCGCGCCATCCTCGCCGTTCACCGCGATCAGCGTCGAATCCGCCGCGAACAGGATCGACTCGGCGGCGCCGTCGCCGTCCATGTCGGCCTTGTTGATCCCGTCGAGCGCGGGTCTCCCGTGGAACAGGACCGGCCAGCCCGGGACGACTTCCGGGGTCCCGACGCGGACCCCCATCGTCAGCCCCGGCGGGTCGAGGACCTCGAGCGAGACGCCCGTCACCGTGTGGTCGTTCGAGTCCGAGTTCGGGATCGTGTTCGGGCCGAACTTCGTGTAGCCGCCGACGAAATACGGATCGAACGGCCCGCCAGTGAACTCCGCGGAAGCGCTGCCGATGTCCTTGATCCCGTCCGCTTCCTCGATCGCAACGCCGCGGCGGTCACTGAAGGCGTTCACGCTCCCGAACGGCGAGTACAACCCGTCGATCGCCGCATTCTCATCGATGTGCCAGACGAGGGTCCCGCCCCCGGGAAGGAGGTAGTCGTACTCGCGCTTCGCCAGCGAGGAATCGGCGGGCGCGTTCGCGGGCGCCTCCGGCCCAAGCACCACGAAAGTCGAATCCGCCTTGTCCTGGCGCAGGACGACCGCGCCGTCGCCGTTGTAGTCGATCGGCCGATTCTCCACGATGAAATATTCCCCGAGGTGGATCGGGATGTAGAGCAGATCGTTCTCGAGCAGGACCGCGCGGAGCGAATCCGTCGCGCCGTCGACGGCCGGGTGCACGTTCAAGCGAAAGAACGGGAACAACAGCCTGTGCCACGGGTCGATGCTCGCGGGCAGGATGCCCCGCACCGCGACGGTGCTCGTCGTGTCGTTCGGGTCCGGGATCTCGCCGAACGTGTCGTTGCCGGAGTCCATCAGGCTGAAGACGCCCACGACCGGGAGCCCCGAATGCGTGTCGTAGAGATCGAAGAAACCGAGCTGATGCCCGAACTCGTGCGCGAGGACCCCGTTCAGCGCGCCCAGGAAATCATCCTGCGAGACCGTCTCCGGGACGATCATTACGAGGTTCACCTTCGCCGAGTCGGGCCGCCCGACGCCGACCTTCACCTCAAGCGACTCGCCGAGCGCGAGGTTGAAGCTCGGGATGTCGTACGGCGTGTCCTGCTTCACATCCCCCTGAAAATCCGCCCCTGCGTGGAAGACGATGAAGCTCTGGTACTTGTTCCACTGGATCGTCGGATCGAGGCTGTCGGCGAGGTGCACGCTGTTGCGGCTCATCCGCTCCGCGCGCGCAAGGATCGAGTCGTCGCTCACGCTGAAGATCCAGGGGCCGTACAGCGCGGTATCGCTCAGGTGAAACGCCGAGTCCGGCTCCTGCGGGAAGATGTCCGCCTCGATGCGCAGCCCCTGGTTCGTCTGCACGTCGTAATAGCGCCGGAGCGCCTCGACATGCTTCTCGAAGTACTTCTTGTCGTGCGGCGGCGGATCAACCGCGATCTTCGGCGTGACGTTCCGCCGCAGGTCGAATCTCCCGTTTCCCGTCGTCGCGGCCCCCGCCGAGTTCTTCAAGAAATCGACGCGCAGGATGCAGACGTGGATCACCGATTCCTGCTCAGCCGCCTCGTGCAGCCGCATCATCGGCTCCAGCGGGGACTCGCCGAAATCGGACATCATTCGCGGCATCAAACGGCCGCGCAGGATCGTCTGATGCTTGAGCGCGTCGGACCAACCCGCATTCCCGCGCCGCACGCTCTCGTCGTGAAGGAACCTCCCGACCTCGAGCGCATGGGGAAACGGCCGCGGAACGTATGCCGCGCCGGGGCGAGGTCCCATCCCGCCGCTTCCGGCGAATCGCAAGGCGATCGCGGCCCTTGATGCGGCGGATCGGGCATTCACGCTTCCCGTGAGGATTGCTTTCGTTGCAGGGGGTCGTGTCGAACGGAGGGCGATCGAGCGGGCGAGCCCCGCGGCGGGGAGAACGATCACCCCCGCCGCGAGAATGCCCAAGAAGAATCGTAGATAGCGCTTCAAGGAGCGGCCGCTGGTTAGAACCGGTACGTCAGGGAGAACTTGCTCACCCGATCCAATCCCCTCGCCTGCGGAACGCTCGCGTAGTCAAAGGAAAGGGTGCTGACCTGGATGCCGAAGCCGAAGGTCGGGTCCCGGATCTCGCCGTCCTTGTCGTAGATGTACCCGGCCCGCAGCGCGGCGTAATTGCCATAGGAGAGCTCGGCGCCCGTGTTCCAGATCGGCTTCTCGTTCGCGTAGATCAGGCTCTTGTCCATGTCGGTCTCCCAGAGGAGACGGAACGTGCCCGTGTCGAACGGCTTGATGCCGACCCCGAGCCAGAGCTTGCGGCCGATCGGGTCCGACTGATCCTGATCGATGAACGAGATGTTCGGACCGAGGTTCTGCACGTTCGCGCCGATCTTGACGGGGATCCCAAGACCCGACACGTCATAGAGCAGGCCCAGGTCGGCGGCGAACGTGTCGCCCGTCCCCGCCTGCTTGTCCAGCGTGAACTGTGCGGGCGCGAGCATCACGTACACGTACTTCAGGGTGATTCCCGCGGAGAGGCCCTTCGCGATCTCGGTGCCGAGAGAGATCGAGGGCGACAGCTCGTAGCTCGAGAACGTTCCCTGCTCGACGCCGTTCTCATCGGTCGCGACCGACTTCCCGTAGGTCAGGAAGATCAGCGAGGCGCCGACGCCGCCCCAGCCCTCGACGTGCTGCGCGTACCCCAGGTACTCGTAGTACACGTCGCTCGCGAGGTCGGGAACGAGCTGCGTGTGCATCAGCGAGAAGACCCGCTGGTTCACGCCGGCGAGAGCGGCGGGATTCCACCAGTTCGAGGTGGCGTCGTTCGAAAGCGCGACGTTCGCGCGCCCCATCGCATCCGCGCGCGCGCCGGGCGTGATGTTCAGAGACTGCGCGCCGCTCGTCGCCTGCGCGCCCGCTTGAACCGCGACGACGGCAAGCAGGACGGCCAGGACGAACGCGCACGAGAAGATTCGAACCTTCAAGAGACTACCCTCCTCATTCCCGAGACGCTCCAACAGCACGATACGGCGCTTAGTGCCATACCCGATCCCTTTAAGCCCGGTTCCAGCATCTTATCACCGACTTGCGCTGAGGGCGCGTACAAGCCCCCGCCGCACATCGGACCCGGCGCCGCTATCTCCGTGCTCCAGCGCGTCGTGCAGGGTTGATCTGACCATAACATCCGGGTACGGCGCGGTCAACGCGGGCAAGGGATCGGCGGGGGGCGCGATACGGAGGGCAGGCAGAGGCCCCCGCTCAATGGTGCCGTTCCCGTTGCCTAGATCACTCCACGCGCCTTGGATCTGAACCGGGGACGAAGCTGCACCCTTCTCGCAGGGGCCTGCCTTTCGAATCCCAAGGAGGGATGTCCCCGATACGCATTGCATTCTTCGTACCACTCAGCGACACATCGAGCGCCCGTTGCCCCGCAATGGGTTGCGCGATCTTCGCGCGCCCGGCGACGATTCCAAGGGGTCATTTGCGGGCCGAAATCCCCCGAAAAAGGGGACTCCGCGCCAGTCGGGGTCTCACGCGACCGGACAGGTTCTTTTCGACGCGATCCGCGCCCGGTCTGAGATATTCCCGCACCGCCGGAGGGCGCGAGTCGTGACCAAGTGAGGGAAGGGAATCGGAGTGGGGAGCTGCTACCAGGGAAAAGACAAGCCGGAATCATCGCACGATCCCGGCTTGACGCCGATTCGGCTGGACGATCCGGCGGGGATCAGGCCTGCGGGGCCGGTACCGCTTCCTTCGGGCGGACGCTGACCGCCTTCATTCCCTTCGGTCCGGCCTCGACCTCGAAGTCAACCAGCTGTCCTTCCTGCAGGCTGCGGAAGCCGGTCCCCTCGATCACGCTGAAATGGACGAAGATGTCCGGGGATCCGTCCTCCTGCTGAATGAAGCCGTACCCCTTCGCGTCACTGAACCACTTGACACGTCCGATCGGCATGTTCCCCCCTGAAACAGAAGCACGCGGGGACCCTGAATTGCGTTCGCAAGGTCACCGCGTCGGAAAGTACAACAAGTCATCTGAACAAATCCGCCACACTCCGGTCAGTCACACTAGCACCCTGCCCTTTTTCCGTCAATAGTCGCGTGGGCGGTGGAACGCCTAGGATTCGATCATCTCCACGTTCGCGCGCGGGAGGGTCGCCTCCTCACCGCCGTCGAACCGAACCGTCAGAACGCGGACTTTCGCCTCTGTCTCGAGCTCCCGGAGCTCGGAGGGCAGGGACGCGACGGTCCCCAGCCGGCCGAACCAGGGCATCCGGATCACGCGTATCGGGCTGCCGATCGTCATCCCCTCGCTCTGAACGGGGGCCTTCTCGGCCGCCGTCGCCTCCTTTGTCGGGATCACGATCTCCGGTCGCATCACGCCGGCGCGGATCTGCGTCGCCCCGTTGACGGAGACCTTCATGCCCTCCTGGGATTTGAGGAGGTCGAAGGTCCGATGCGCCATCGCCATCTTTCCAAAGCCCTCCGTGACGACAACGGTGCACCCGATCGTCTCGGTTCCCGTGATCGCCACCCCGAGGTCGTAGCCGAGAAGCGCCCGGAGATCCTGATCGTCGAGCCCGCCGACTACGACCGCCCGCACCCCGATTTCGATCGCCCGCCGCAGGGCGGGGATTCGGATCAGGGATCCGCCGACGACGACCTTGCCGGCGTGCTCCGGCTTGAAGTGCGCTTCGGTCAGCTCCTCGTCGGGACGGCTCGTGGCCATCTGGAGGATCCCGATCGTCTCGCCACCGACGCCGAAGATCCCCTGCAGGAAAGCCCCCTCGGCCTCGATCACAACCCCTTCCTGCGGCATCACCTCGGAGACCGTCCCGTCGATGTAGGCGTCGACCTCGACCGGGATCGGCGGCTCGCGAATGATCACCTGGCCGGTCACGTCCGAGATGCTCTCGACGACCCCGGCCGCGGGGGCGCGGCAGTGCGACTTGAAAAGTCCGAAGAAGGACTTGCTCGTCGCGATGATCTCGTCCTTCCCGACCGCGTCCCCTTCCTTCTTCAGCATGAACTCGCGAAGGTCCTGCTGGTGGACCCCGAGGATGCTCGCGGCCTTGATCGGCTGGACGTTCCCCGGCAGCTCGGTCCGCGCGACGACCGTCTCGGCGGTGACATGGTCGCCCTTCTTCACGACGACCGTCCCCTTGAGCGGAAGCCTGCGGACCTTCAGGATCCGCATCCGCTCGGTCACGCGGAGACCCGGTGTATACGCATGCGCCACGGCTTTCCCCTCCCTAGCGTCCGGCTCCGGCCGGGACGGCGGCGGCGCCGGCCGGCGCGCCGCGGTTCGCGGATCTATTGAACTCGGGCGGATAAACCTCGAGCGACCCGCACCATTCCACGAGCTTGCGGATCCTCTCCTGTGGGTCCTTGGGAAGCGCGAACGGCTGGCGGCCGCGGCAATCGAAGATCACGCCGACGACGCCCCCCTTCAACGTCGTCTTCATGCTCTTCCCCTTCCCGGCGCCGACGTCGAAGGCGCCCGACGGATCGAGCACCGCCTCGGCCGTCTGGCCGACCTCGAGCGGGACGAGACGCATCGCGCCGAACGGGATGTCAAGCTCCTCGGTCTTGCCGTCCGGCATCGTGATCGTCGCCTTCAAGCAGCGGATGCCTTCCTTCCCGGTCCCGATCGGGGCGACGCTCGTGCCCAGGCGGACGAGGCAGTCGTTCACGAAGACGTCGGTCGCCGCCTTGTCGTTCACGTCGGCCAGAACCCCGAGCTGCGGCATCATGAAGATCGAGTCGACCGCAAGCTCCGTGATGCACTCGGGGAGAAACGCGTCGAGCATCATGAGCGCCGACTGCACCCGGCGCGGCGCGTGCGAGAGAACCCCGCCCGAGCCGACAAGGAGGTTCAGGAAGCGTAGATCGATCAGCTGTCCGCCGCTTCCCGTCTGATCGAACGTGTCGGAGATCGTCCGCTCGCGCTGCACCCCCTTCAACCCGACGGCGAGAGACTTGTGCTGCTCGAACGCGAGGCGCAGCGCTTCGCGCGAGATCGCCTGCTCGACCAAGAGCTCCTCCAGCGTCTGCGGGATCGTGGTCGGGCGGATCATCTTGTTCTTGATGCGGTTGCGCAGATCCCCCTCCTCGATCGTAAACGGGATCCAGCGGAGGATGTTCTCGAGCCCGGCCTCCGCGAGGACGTTCGAGATCGAGTAGCTCATCCCGAGGTTCGCGCTCACCGTCCGGACGAAGACGTCCTGGAAGTAGCTGAAGACGTCCGTCGTCGCGCCGCCGATGTCGACCCCGATCACCTGGATCTTCTCTCGACGCGCGACCGCCTGGATCATGTCACCGACCGCCGCAGGAGTCGGCTTGATCGGGTTCGGGGCCGTCCAGTCCATCAGCTTCGGGTATCCCGGAGCGTGCTTCATCACGTGTTCCATGAACTGGTTGTGGATCTCGTGGCGCGCCGGCATCAGGTTCTCGCGCTCCATCACCGGCCGGATGTTGTCGGTGACCACGAGCGCGCATTTGCTCCCCAGCCGCGCGACGATCTCCTCGCGGGCGTCCTTGTTCCCCGCATAGATGATCGGGAGCTCGTAGCCGGCGCCGAGCCGCGCCTTCGGGTCGGCGGCGGCGATGATCTCCGCCAGCTCCACGACGTGGGTCTTCGTCCCCCCGTCGATCCCGCCGGAAAGCAGGATCATGTCGGGGCGGAGGTCGCGGATCCGGCGAATCTTCTGATGCGGGAGGCGCCCGTCGTTCGATGCGATGATGTCCATCACGATCGCGCCGGCGCCGAGCGCGGCGCGCTCCGCGCTCTCGCCCGTCATCGACTTGACGACCCCGGTCACCATCATCTGAAGGCCGCCGCCGGCGCTCGATGTCGAGAGGTAGATGTCGACCCCCTCGGTATCCGTGGAGGGACTGATGATCCGCTCGCCGTCGAGGATCTTGCGCCCGGCCAGTTCCTCGACCTCCATGATCGAGTTCAGGACGCCGCGGGTCACGTCCTCGAACGGGGCCTCGACCGTCGTCGGCGCCTCACCGCGCACGACGAGGCGGTACGTGTCCCCCTGTTTGTGGATCAGGATCGCCTTGGTCGTCGTCGACCCGCAGTCGGTCGCGAGAATCCACTTCAGCTTTTCCGCCGGAACCACCATCGTCTCCCTCTCTCCCCCTTCGCCCCTGCCGCCTCGCGCGCCGCCTTCTTGGCGTCCCGCTCGGCCTTCGCCCGCTCGTCCTCGATCTCCTCGATCCGACGGATCAGCCGCTCGACGTTCGCGCGGTCCTCCATCATGGAGGCGAATCGATCATAGCTGCTCAGGTTCAGGAACGCCTTCACGAACGGCTCGAAGAACACCAGCGCCTGGCTTCCGATGAAGGACAGCGGCTTCGACGACTCGAGGAAGAACACCGCCGGGACCGCCAGGCCCATCCCGACGACCTTCTCAGCGACCTTCCGGAGTAGCGCCTCGTCGCGATCCGCCTCGCCGCCGGGAGGCGTCGGGGCTACGCCTTGGCCGCTCATCGCTTCCATGGGCGCCTCTCGATCCACTCGACGTCCGTCCCCAGCCGCCCGCGCACGAAAGCGATCACGGCGTCTCGATTGTCCCGACCGAATCGCAGGCGGATCGACCGATAGGCCTCGATCCACGTGGACTTCCGATAGGGGCTCAAGGAGAGCCCCTCCGGATCAAGGGTGCATCGCCGGAAGATCCCCCACTCCCGCTCGCTCCGCGAGAAGCGACGCAAGACAACGAGCTTCCCCTCCTCGAGATGAAAGCGCGTCGGGAAATAGAATGACTCGACCGAAAGGAACAGGACCAGGACGGAGAAGACCCCCCAGAACAAACCCTTCGTCCAGAGCCCCGCGAGAACGCCCGCCGTGAGGATCATGCACATGACGGCGATCCCGAGCCCGCGCCGTTCCATGACGGGATGGACCGTCCAGTCGAGACACCCGCTCACCGCTCCTTTTCGGTCCCTTCCCTCGGCGTCCAGCGGATCTGGAGATTGCGCGCCGCCGCCCCCTCGTCCAGCCGGCGGACCGGGGTGTCGTGCGGGGCGCCGCGCACCGTATCGGGCTCCTCGCGCGCTTCCCGCGCGATCGTTCGCAGGATCGTCGCCAGCTCGTCCAGACTCGCCCGGCTTTCCGACTCGGTCGGCTCGATCATCAGGCAGTCCGGAACGATGAGCGGGAAGCTCACCGTCGGCGCGTGGACGCCGAAATCGAGCATCCGCTTCGCGACGTCGATGTTCTTCACCCCGTGCTTCTTCATCCACGAGCACGACACGACGAACTCGTGCATGCACGGGCCCGGATACGCGACGGGATAGTCTTCCGCGACCTGCTTCATCAGGTAGTTCGCGTTCACGATCGCCGCGCGGCTGACTCCGGCCATGCCGTTGCCGCCGATCCGCCGGAGGTACGCGAACGCGCGCAGGAGGATCCCCACGGCCCCCACGTACGGGGCGAGCCGTCCGACCGAGTGCGGGTGATCGAAGTCGAGGAAGAAGCGGCCGTCCCGCTCCGCGATCGTCGGCGTCGGAAGGAACGGCGCGAGCTTCGCCTTGACCGCGATCGGCGCGGATCCCGGCCCGCCGCCCCCGTGCGGCGTCGAGAACGTCTTGTGAAGGTTGATGTGGACGATGTCCGCGCCCATGTCCCCGGGCCGGGTCAGGCCCAGCATCGCGTTCAGGTTCGCGCCGTCCAGGTACAGGAGGCCGTCGACGTCGTGGACGATCCGGGCCGCCTCCGCGATCTCGGTCTCGAACAGCCCGAGCGTGTTCGGGTTCGTGACCATGAGGGCCGCGGTCTCGCCGTTCACCTTCTCGCGAAGGGCGGCGAGGTCGAGCTTCCCCGTGGGGCCGGACTTCACCTCGACGACATCGTAACCGATCATGTGGGCGGTCGCGGGGTTCGTCCCATGCGCCGAGTCGGGGATGATCACGGTCTTCTTCTTGTTGCCGCGGTGGTCGTGGTAGGCCCGCGCGAGCCGGATCCCGAGGAGCTCGCCCTGCGCGCCGGCCGCCGGGTGCAGACTCACCGCGTCCATCCCGACAATCTCGACGAGCTCGCGCGAGAACTGGTGCAGGAGGCCGAGGAGCCCCTGGCTCAGCTCTTCGGGGGCCATCGGATGCAATCCCGCAAGCGCTGGAATCCCTGCAAGATCCTCGTTGATCTTCGGGTTGTACTTCATGGTGCAGGAACCCAGCGGATAGACGGCCTTGTCGACGTGGTGGTTCAAGGTCGACAGGCGGATGTAGTGCCGCACGACCTCGGGCTCGTGGACCTGCGGGAGGACCGGGGCCTGCCCGCGGACCAGGTCCCGCGGGATCAGCTCACCGACGGGCCGCTCGGGCACATCGCAGGCCGGGAGATCATAGCCCCGGTGTCCGGGGATGGTTCGATCGTAGATCAGGCGGTGATTGCGCTTCGATGTCACTGGAGGGCCCTCCCCAACGCCGTGACGAGTCCATCCAGCTCCTGCCGCGTCCGCTTCTCGGTGACCGCGACGAGGAGTCGATCGCTCCATTCCGGCCGGATCCGTCCGAGATCGCACCCCGCGAGGATCCCGGCGTCCTTGTAGACCTTCCCGATGACCTCGGAGGCCTCCTTCGGCAGGCGCAGACAGAACTCGTGGAAGAACGGGCCGTCGGGATCGCGCCGGACCCCCGGGATCGCGGCGAGCGCCCCGGCAAGGTAGTGCGCCTTCTGCAGGCAGAGGTTCGCCATCTCCCGCAACCCGGTCGGACCGAGGAGCGAGAGGGTGATCGTCATGCCGAGGGCGACCAGGTTGTTGTTCGTGCAGATGTTCGAGGTCGCCTTCTCGCGGCGGATGTGCTGCTCGCGGGTCTGGAGCGTGAGAACGAAACCACGCCGTCCCTCGGCGTCGACCGTCTCCGCGACGAGGCGGCCCGGGAGGCGGCGGATCAGGTCGCGCTTGCACGCGAAGATGCCGCACGCGGGCCCGCCGTACGAGGGCGGGTTGCCGAGGTTCTGCCCCTCGCCGACGACGATGTCCGCGCCGAGCTTGCCCGGCGGCTCGAGGAGGGCCAGCGCCACCGGATCGGCGGACGCGACAAAGAGGGCGCCGTGCGCGTGCGCCGCCTCCGCGAGCGGCCCGATCGATTCGATCCCGCCGAAGAAGTTCGGCTGCTGCACGAGGACCGCGGCCGTTTCGCCGTCGATCTTCCCGGCCAGATCGGCGGGCGTGAGGGGTCGATCCGCGCCGACGTCGACGAACGAAAGCCCCGGCGGGCGCCCGTAGGTCTCCAGGATGCCGCGGTGATGCGGATGGAAGCTCCCCGCGACGAGGATCTTCTGACGTCCCGTCGCGTGCGCCGCGAGCAATGCGGCCTCGGCCGCCGCGGATCCCGCGTCGTACATCGACGCGTTCGCGACGTCGCAGCCGGTCAGCTCGCACGCCATCGTCTGGAACTCGTAGATCGTCATCAGCGTCCCCTGCGCGACCTCCGCCTGGTACGGCGTGTAGGCGGTGTAGAACTCGCTGCGCAGGGTCATGTGGCGCACGACGGCGGGGATGTCGTGATCGTAAAGGCCGCCGCCCAGGAAGGACGGCGTGCTCAGGGGATCGTAGTTTCGCCGCGCCGCGTCAAGGAAGAGGCGGCGCAGCTCCATCTCGGACTGCCCGGGCGGAACATCAAGCGGCCGGCTCTGGCGGAGGGCCTTGGGAACCGCCGCGATCAGATCCTCGAAGGTCTCGACGCCGATCGCGCGAAGAAGCTCCGGCTCCTCCTCACGGCTGTGGCCCGTGTAAGGGGACATCTAGTGTCCCCCTTCCAGACCGCGGACCATCTCCTCGTACGCCTCGGGCGTGAGGAGCTTCTCGAGCTCGCCCGCGTCCTTCAAGCGCGCCCGGATCATCCACCCCTCGTCGTGCGGCGAGCGGTTGACGACCGCCGGATCGGTCTTGATCGCCTCGTTCACCTCGGCGACCTCGCCGGTGATCGGGCTGAAGAGGTCGCTCACCGTCTTCACCGCTTCGACCGAGCCGAAGGCCTCCATCTGCTTGAGCGGACGGCCGGGCTCCGGAAGCTCGACATAGACGACGTCCCCGAGCGCGCCCTGCGCGTAATCGGTTACGCCGATCTTGACGAAGCCGGCGCCGTCCGGCCGGACCCACTCGTGCTCATTCGTGTAGCGACAGTCCTTCGGGATATTCATGTCCAGACCCTCCCCTTCCCTTCCCTACCATCCCAATCCACCGACTAGCGGTGAGAGGCGTTCTTGTAGAAAGGCCGCTCGACGACCGTCGCCTCGACCATCGTGCCGCGCACGTCCACCGTGAGCGGCGTGCCGATCCCGGCCAGGTCGGGGCGGACAAAGCCGAGGCCCATCCCCTTGTTGCCGAGGCTCGGGCAGGGGCCGCCGCTCGTGACGATCCCGACGGGCTGGCCGCCGGAAAGGATCGTCTGCCCGTGGCGCGCGGGGCGCGGACCCTTGACCTCGAAGCCGACGAGGACCTTGCGGAGCCCTTCCTCCTTCTCGCGCACGAGGACGGGCTTGCCGATGAAGTCCGCCGCCTTCTTCAACTTCACCGTCCAGGCGAGCCCCGCATCGAGCGGGGTCGTTTCGCGGTCCAGCTCCTGGCCGTAGAGGGCGTAGCACATCTCGAAGCGAAGCGTGTCGCGCGCGCCCAGGCCAATCGGCCGGACCCCTTGCTCGAGCAACGCGGCCCAGAATGCACTCGCGTCGGGCGCCGGAAGATAGACCTCGAATCCGTCCTCCCCCGTGTATCCGTTGCGCGAGATCAGGACGTTCGGCTTGCCGAGAACCGTGAAGCGGCCGTGGCGGTAGTAGCCGATCGACTCCAAGTCCCCGCCGACGAGCGGCGCGATCCGCTCCTGCGCGCGGGGGCCCTGAACGGCGAGCTGGGCGAGCTCGTCGCTGCGATCCGTGAGCGTGGCGTCGGACGGCTTGTGACGAACGAGCCAGTCCCAGACCGCCTGCTTGTTCGAAGCGTTCGCGACGACGAGAACCTCGCTGTCGAAGCGATAGACGGTCACATCGTCGACGACGCCGCCGGTCTCGAGGCACATCGGGGAATAGATCAGCTGGCCGGGGACCGATTTCTCGAGGTCGTTCGTGATGAGTCCGTTGACGAACCGGATCGCGCCGGCGCCGCCGACCCAGAATCGCGCCATGTGCGAGACGTCGAAGACGCCCGCATCGGTGCGAACGATCTCGTGTTCCTTGAGCTGTCCCGCCGGATACTGGATGGGCATCTCCCAGCCCGCGAACCCCACCATCCTTGCGCCCCCTCTGTGGTGGTGATCCCACAGAGGAGTTCTGCGCAACTCCTCACCCATCATGTTCCTTTCAGCAGGGGGTAATCACTATGGGCACAACCATTTCAATCTAATCGGCGGGCGCAGAGGTGTCAAGGGCGCGGGGCATCGATCAGGCGGTCGCGGGGGTGTCGGCGCGCCACGCCGCGAGAAGCTCCGCCTCGCGCTCGCGAGTGATCCCGGCGCGGCGATCCCGATCGATAGGGAGTGTGCACGCCCACTCGAGCGTGTCCCGGACCGTCTCGTCGATCGCGCGGAACGACAGGCCGGCCGCGATCGCCCTGCGACAGTCGATCGCGAAGATCCCGCGCGAATCCCCCCCCTCCGGCACCCAGACAGGCATGTCGGCCCAGGGGGAAACAGCGTGGGCCTCGAGGAACGTCGCGGAGACCCAAGTGAAACGGGCATCGCTCCGGGACGCGCGCTTGGCGCTCTCGAGAATGTCGCCAAACGCAAGCGGACGGTCGGGTCCCGTCGTGTTGAACGCGCCGGTCTTTCCCGCATGGACCATCCGCAGGGTCCATGCCGCCAGATCGCGCGCGTCGATCAACTGCACCGCAGCACCGGATCTCCCGGGCGCCAGGACCTCGCCCCCCGCGGCCACGCGCTCGATCCAGTACGTGAAGCGATCGCTCGGATCGTGCGGGCCGACGATCAGGCCGGGGCGCGGCACGAGAACGCGGCCCGGCATCTCCTCTTGGACTGCCTGCTCGCACAAGGCTTTGAGTGGACCGTAGGTCTCGCCGTCGACCTTCTCGATCGTCGGATCCGCGATGGTTCCGAGGGGAGAGTCCTCGTCGATCCGCTCGGCGGTCAGGTCAGGATAGACCGACACGGTCGAGATGAACGTGTAATGACCGACCGATCGGGAGAGCAGCCGGGCGGACGCGCGCGCGATCCGCGGGACGTAGCCGCACGTGTCGATGACTGCGTCCCACGTACGCCCCTCGAGCGCGCGCAGGTCGCCGTCCCGATCGCCGAGCAGCCGTTCTACATTCGGAAAGAGATCGGCGTGATGCCGGCCGCGGGTGAAGATCGTCCCCCCGAGAATGAGGATCTTCATCGCGCTCGCGCTACGGACAGCCCTGGGCTCCCCCGGCCCAGAAACGACCGAACAGGGAGAAGTCCGCCGATCAGGACTTCGACCGCGGCGTGCGGGATCGGAATGCAGTTGCCGTCGCTGAGCACCGTGACCGTGAAGGATCCCAGCGGGTTCGGCGGGCTGTCGGCGGGGATCAGAAGCAACCGCTGAACGGCGTCGAGCGAGGTGATACTGCATGGTTCCGGGGGTTCATCCGCGAACGCCGGAGCGATGGAAATGATCGCGAGCAGGATCAGCAAGGCACACATCTTCAGGGCGGCGCCCCCCTTCCGTTCCGACGGAGGGAATTCTAGACCATCTTGCATGGAAATGAGAATGGGATCCCCAGACGGCGCGGGGAGGTGAAGCTGAAGCCCGGACCGGACTCCACCCATGACGTCGCTCAGTTCGAAAGAGGCATCACGAGGCAGCAGGTGCTCTCCCTTGCGCGCAGATGGGACGAGATGGTTCCGCCGCTGGGATCTGAATTTGCTCCCCTTACCGCAACTGAGAGAGCCCAGAAACCGCCTGGACGCGGGGAGAGGGTGAGTGGATTTGCTTTTTGACTCCAGGTGCGGTCCCGGCGCTTAAGCAAATCGACTCATTGACCTCCGGCGCTGTCGCAGCGCTTGAGCGAATTCGCTCAAGGACTTTCGGCACGGTCGGAGCGTCCGAGCGGATCCGCTCATTGACCTCCGGCGCTGTCGGACACCTTGAGCGAATCCACACATCGACCTCGATCGCGATCGCGACGCATGAGTCAAACAGCTCGATCCTGTTGCGGCGCGCCGCAGGTGCTTGAGCGAAACAGCTCCAATCACTCGAACCGCGCTCGAGATCGACGAGCTAAACCGCTTAACGTCGCCCGCCGCGCCAGGCATCGATGAGCGGAATCGCTTAATGCCTTGGATCGCGCTGCGCATCCATGAGCTAAACGGCTCACCCGTCAGGGTTGCACCGCGCATCCATGAGCGATTCCACTCACGGACTCCAACCGCAATTCCCATCATTAAGCTAAGTTCCGCACCGGATCGCCTCCTGTCGCGCCTCGAGAAGCCGGACCCGCGCGCACCTTCAAACCCGCGCAAGCCCCCTTTGTCTTTTTTTGAAATCCGTACAAGTCGGCCTGCTTTCGTCGCTTGCGCCCATCACCCCGGCGGCACTTTGACGTTTCATTGACATACGGTTTCTACGGTCTCGCATGTCGGGTCGAACGGGAAACGCCCGTCCGCCCCGGCGGAGGGATCGAGGAAACACCCCGGCCCTCATCGAGAGATCCGTGAGCGGGCAAGGGCCCGCGAACCAAAAGGAGGTTGTACGTGCTCACCCCAACCCGGTTCGAATCGCCGCCCGGATGCATTCGCAGAAGCAAGCGGCTGATTCGAATCGCCCAGTCCATCCCCGGCATCGCCGACCTCGTGTCGGCATACGAGTCGGCAGTCACGTCATTCGAGAGCCGCTACGACGAATGGGACATGGCCCGTAGCCGGGCGTCCATCGCTCTCGCCTGCCAGCACGAAGCGCAAGAGGCTCTCAACGAGGAGATGCGCGGCGTTGGTCCAGACCATTCTCAAGGTCAGCCGGGGCCGGCGCAGCTCCGCGACCTACCAGAACTACTTCCCGCGGGGCTACGGGGAGGTCTTGCAGCTGCCCGAGGAGGGCTCCCTTCAGTTCGCTGCGGGGCTGCTCGCAGTGATGAGCGACGAGACCAACCCGGAAATCCAGGCCCGCCGTGGGCCGTTGACGACCACTCGAGCCCAGCTCGAGAGCGCCATCACGGCCAGACGGGCCGCCGACGACACCCGGGGCCAGGCCAAGGCGATCCTCGAGGAAGAGAAGTTCGCCTGGCGGAATGCCCACAGCGACTTCTACTTCGCGCTCCGCTCGCGCCTTCCCGACCGTCGCAAGTTCGTCGAATCGCTCTTCCTCGCGACCGGACGGCGGCAGCCTCGGGAGGTTCCGCCTGCGGAGGGTGAGAAGGCCGCGTCCGAGGCGATGGGGCAGGGTGTAGGCGAGGCTGTAGGCCAGGGCGCAGGCGAGGCCTCGGCTGCCCTGGCCGGCACGCAGCCGAAACCCACGCGAACGCCAGCGCCCACGCCAACCAACATCACTCCGATTTCGTCGTCGGCCGCGACGACGACCACGGCGCAAGAGCCGGTCGACCCGGCGCCGCGGACGGCCGAAGGAGGTGCAGCCGCATAGTCGGCTCTGAGGAACGCTCGGAGCCCGCATGAAAGGGCCCTCCCCGGTCCCCGGGTGACCGGGACCGGGGAGGGCGCCTCGATTCGGTTGTCTTGATTCAAGCGAAACGACCTAGACCCTTCGTCCGGCCGCCTCCACGGACTTCGCAGAACGCCGCCCCGCGCGTGTGTGCGCGCGCCACCGCTCCGGCGGCAGGACATCGCGGAGCGCGAGCCCCGTGTAGGAGGCGTCCACACGGGCGACCTCCTCGGGCGTCCCCTCGGCGACGACCTTTCCCCCTTCGTCGCCCCCCTCCGGCCCCAGGTCGATGATGTGGTCGGCGGTCCGCACGACATCCAGCTGATGCTCGATCACGATCACCGTGTTGCCCGCGTCGACGAGCTTCCCGAGAACCTGAAGCAGGATCCGGATGTCCTCGAAATGAAGTCCCGTCGTCGGCTCATCGAGGATGTAGACCGTCCGGCCGGTCGCGAGCTTCGACAGCTCGGTCGCGAGCTTCACGCGTTGCGCCTCACCCCCCGACAACGTGGTCGCGGACTGGCCCAGATGCAGGTATCCCAGCCCGACGTCCCGAAGCGCGACGAGGCGCCGGCGCAGCACCGGGATGTTTTCGAAGAAGGCGACGGACTCCTCGACGGTCATCTCGAGGACCTCGGCGATATTGCGCCCCTTGTAGGCGATCTCCAGGGTCTCGCGGTTGTAGCGCTTCCCGCCGCAGACTTCGCATTTCACGTACACGTCCGGCAGAAAGTGCATCTCGATCTTGACGACGCCGTCGCCGCCGCACGCCTCGCACCGGCCGCCCTTCACGTTGAACGAGAAACGTCCGGGCTTGTAGCCGCGGACCTTCGAGTCCGGGATCTGGGTGAACAGGTCGCGGATCTCGGTGAACGCGCCGGTGTAAGTCGCGGCATTCGAGCGCGGCGTGCGGCCGATCGGGGCCTGATCGATATCGACCACCTTGTCGACGTGCGCAAGTCCCCGCAGGCCGCGATGCGGCCCCGGCGGGGCGCCGCTCTTGTAGATCGCGCGAGAGAGGGCGCGATACAAAATCTCGTTGACGAGCGAGCTCTTCCCGGATCCCGAGACCCCGGTCACGCAGATCATCACGCCGAGCGGGAATCGGACATCGATGTTCTTGAGATTGTGATGGCGCGCGCCGAGGACCTCGAGGGTCTTTCCGTTCGGCTTCCGCCGCGCCTCCGGCAGCGGGATCTCTCGCGCGCCCGACAGATACTGCCCCGTCAGGGATTCGGGATGCGCGGCGACCTCGCCCGGCGTTCCGGCCGCGACGAGATGGCCGCCGTGCCGCCCCGCTCCCGGGCCGAGATCGATCAGGTGGTCCGCGGCGAGCATCGTGTCGCGATCGTGCTCGACGACGATCACGGTGTTGCCGAGGTCGCGAAGCTCCTTTAGCGTGGTCAGCAGGCGGCCGTTGTCGCGATGATGGAGCCCGATCGACGGTTCGTCGAGAATGTACAGGACGCCGACGAGCTGGCTCCCGACCTGCGTCGCGAGGCGGATCCTCTGGGCTTCGCCTCCCGACAGGGTCGCGGACCCTCGATCGAGGGAGAGGTAGTTCAGCCCGACCTCGTCCAGGAATCGCAGGCGGTCCCGGATCTCCTTCAGGATCGGCAGGGCGATCTTGTGCTCGCGCTCGCTCGGGGCAAGGTCCTCGACGGTCCGGAGCGCCTGCCGCACCGTCAACCGCGTCCACTCGGCAATGTTGATCGGGCCGATCCGGACGGCGAGCGTCGAGGGCTTCAGCCGCGCCCCGCGACAGGCCGGGCAGGGATGAGGGCTCATGAACCCCTCGATCCACTCACGGATGTCCTGAGACGACGTCTCGCGATAGCGGCGCATCAGATTGCCGATCACGCCCTCGAACTTCGACCTCCATCGGAACTCGCCGCGCTCGCTGACGTGGGAGATCTCCACCTCCTCCCCCTCGGTCCCATGCAGCAGGATGTCGCGGACGCGCTTCGGCAGCTTGCGCCACGGCGTGTCGAGGTTGAAGCGGTAGCTCTTCGCGAGGGATCTCAAGATCGACCCGTGCCATCCCGAGTCGGCCTGCCGCCACACGGGCAGCGCGCCCCCGGACACCGGCAGATCGGGATCCGCAACGAGCAGGTCCGGATCCACCTCCATCAAGGTCCCGAGCCCCTGGCACTTGGGGCATGCGCCGTAGGGCGAATTGAACGAGAAGTTCCTCGGGTGGAGGGGCTCGTACGAGATCCCGTCGATGGGACAGGCGGATTCCTCGCTGAAGACCTGCTCCTTGCCCTTCTCGCCGGCGACGACCGTGCGCCCCTTACCGGTCGCGAGCGCCGTCTCGAGGGAATCGGCGATCCGCTTCCTCCTTGATGCCTCTACCTGGATCCGGTCGACGACGACCTCGATCGTGTGCTTGCGGTTTTTCGCGAGCGGGATCTCGTCCTCGAGGCTCTTGACCTCGCCGTCCACCCGGACCCGCAGGAACCCCTGCTTCTGAAGGCTCTCGAACTCCTTGCGATACTCCCCTTTCCTGCCACTGACGACCGGCGCGAGCAGGAGCACCCGGTCGCCGCCGAAGTCGGTCATGACCCGATCGAGGATCTCGTCGATCGACTGGCGGCTGATCTTCCGGCCGCACTTGACGCAGTGCTGGACGCCGACCCGGGCGAACAGGACGCGCAGGTAGTCGTAGATCTCCGTCGTCGTCGCGACGGTGGACCGCGGATTGTGCCCCGCGGTCCGTTGCTCGATCGAGATCGCAGGCGAGAGCCCCTCGATCCGGTCGACGTCGGGTTTCTCCATCTGCCCGAGGAACTGCCGGGCGTATGCGGAGAGCGACTCGACGTACCGCCGCTGTCCTTCCGCATACAGGGTGTCGAAGGCGAGGGAGGACTTCCCCGACCCGCTCACCCCGGTGATGACCGTCAGCCGATCGCGCGGGATCGAAAGGGACAGGTTCTTCAGGTTGTGCTCGCGGGCGCCGTGGATTTCGATCCGGTCCATGGGTTGGATTGTAGTATCCGCGTCAGTGCAGGAACAACAGCACCGTCCCGGCGACCGCGAGCGCGGCCCCGCCGATCGCCCGCGGCGAGATCCGCTCCTTGAAGATCAGAGTCGCTGGCGGAATGATCAGAACCGGCACGAGGGCCATGATCGTCGCGGCCACGCCGGACGCGGTGTGCTGCACGGCGACGAGCGAGAGCGACACCCCGAGGAACGGGCCGAAGAACGCCCCGAGCCCGGTGCGGGCCATCGCGGTCCCATCGCGAAACGCCGAGAAAACGCGAGGCCACCATCCGGCGATCAGGAAGAGGACGGAGAACCCCGCCACGCCGGCGATCACCCGGATCTCGGTCGAGGCGAACGCGTCGTATCCACGCATCCCGTACTTGCTCAGGATGAGTCCGATCGCCTGACCGGCGGCGCCGCCGAGGCCGAGGAGAATGCCGGAGACGGGATGCCGTCTCTGCCCTCCCGTCACGGTCCTCCCGCGCTCGAGAACCACCCATGCAACACCCGCGAGCGTGATCCCCATGCCGAGCCAGTCGCGCGGGCTCAAGCGCTCGCCCAGCACGATCCACCCCGCGAGGGCCGTGATCGGCGGGACCAGCGCCATCATCAACACGGACAGGCGCGCGCCGAGGACGACGAATGCGCGAAACAGGCAGAGGTCGCCGAGGCAGAATCCGACCAGTCCCGAGAGCGCGAGCCATGTCCACGCGTGGACGGGCGCATCCACCGGAACGAGGGCGCCGCGCCGGACCAGCCCAAGGATCGCATGCAGCGCCAAAGCCCCGAGCAGCCGGATCAAGTTCACGGCGAGTGAGCCCACGCGCCTGCCGGCGGACTCGAACGCCATCGCGGTCGCGGTCCAGCAGACCGCCGTGCCGAGCGCCGCCATTTCGCCGAGGTGCGCGACCATGTCCGCGAGAGCCTAGCGGGACGGGACGGATCGGGTAAGGGTCAATCGAGGTTCAGCGCGCGGTCCGGGCCGCGAGGGAGTCCATCAGCGCGCGCACGACCCCGGTGCGCCTCGAATCGGGGAAAAGGCGATAGAAATCCTGGGCGGCGCGGCGGGCCGCGACCGGGTCCGGTCGATCGAGCGCGAGGGTCTGGATCAGGTTGATGCGCGCGGGCTGGTAGGACGGGTCCGCGGCGACCGCCCTCTCGAACTCCCGGCGCGCCTCGTCGAATCTCCCCAGGAACTTCAGGGCCAGCCCGCGGTTGTTTCGCATCCCCGGGGTGAGGGTCAGATACCGCGTCGCCCGATCGAGCGTCGCCAACCCCTCCTCGTACCTGCCTTCCCGCATCTGGCACGCCGCAAGGTTTGTGAGGAGCGTCGGCGTCGCTCTCCAGTGCAGCGCCAGATCCTGGAAGATCGCCTCCGCGTCGGAGACCTTCCCGTCGTTCATCAGGATCAGGGCCCGCAGGTAGCGAACGCTCTCGAGCCGCGGGGTTCGCGCGAACAGCTGGTCGACCACCGGCCGTGCCTCGTCGATCCGCCCCTCGTTGATGAGATGGCCCGCCCATGTGATCCCCGACATCAACCCCTGCGGGTTGCAGCGGTGTTCTTCCGCGAAGAGGGTCTCGTCATTGCGCCATTCGGCGGCGCGCGCGCCCGAGCGGACGGCCAGGGCGCACAGGGCCACGACGAACGCCGCGCGGATCGCTCTCGGCCACGCGCGTTCCGCGAAGGCCATGCCGAGACCCAGGCAAAGTCCCGCCGCCGGGATGTACAGAAACCTCCCCCCGAACATGTCGTTCGTCGGGACGATCTGGGACACGGGGACGAGCCCGATCAGGCAGAGCAGCACACCGAGCGCGACGTGCCTGAGGGCGCCGAAGCGCTTTCCCTTCGCGATCACCCAGATCGAGGCGCCCGTGATCGAGAGCACAAGGACGAGTCCCGCGTAACCGGTCCATGCGTCATTCTTTGACACAACCCACGGCGGCGCGGTCAGCAAGATCTTCCACGGAACGATCAGGCGCCAGAGGTCGGCCACGACCACGCGCCCCACGAGCACGGGTCCCGTCGCGATCACCCCGGCGGAAAGCTCCCCGAACGGGCGTCGAAAACCAGGACCCAACGCGCGAATTCCGAGATACGCGAGCGTCGCCGCCGCGAGGCCCAGGATCACGCGGCGATCCGGGCGGATCGATCGATCCGGGCGCGTGAGCCACAGCAGCGGGATCCAGAGGACCCCGACCGCCGCGGATTCCTTCGAGAGGAGCGCGAGAAGCCAGAGGATCGAGACCCGGATGGGCGAGGGCCGCGCGGTCTCGAGACATAGGAGGGTCGCGAAGAGGAACCCGCCGGCGAGGATGTCGGGCGCCGCGGAGATCCATCCGAAAGCCTCCGCCAGGATCGGGTGCGCGGCGAAGAGCATCGCCCCCCAGACCGCCGCAGGGTGGCGCCTGCGAAGGAAGAACGCGAGCGCAAGGGTACTCCCGGCATGGAGGATCGTGGAGAGGATGCGGTACGGAAGCGGGCGCGCCCCGAAGAGGATCACGAGGCATCCATGGAGGAGGTTTGAAACGGGACGATAGTAGGCGGACCCTTCCTCGGAGAACTCCATCGTCCCCCAGCCGTGTCCGCCCAGGACGATCTCGGGCAGGAGGCCGGGGTGCTCGCGCAGCGGGCTTTGCAGGACGAGCCAGCGGTCGTCCCATACGAATCCCCCCGTGATCGCCGGGAGGGTGACGAGCACCGCCAGCAGCGCGGCGATCCAAGGCAGCCATGCCGCCCAGGCCGGGCCGGACGTTCGGGGTACGTCCGCGGTTCGATTCGCTTTCATGCTCCGCATCGGGTTTGCCACGCGGATTGTAGTGCCTGCGGCCGAGCGGGGCGAGGGGTCTGGCCGTGTCCCCTCCATTTCCCTATCCTGAGGCAAACGACCATCCATCGTCACAGGAGAGGCTTCGAATGCACCGACCGGACTCCGCGCGTGTCTTCCCGGTCCTTCTCATGAGGACCCTCAGGTTCATGCTCCCGATCGCCGCCGTCCTCGCGCTCGGGTCATCCGCTCTGCAGGCCGCACGGGCAGCGCAGATCGCGACGGGGCGGACGGCGCCCGTCGCGTCGCAGCTCCCCCAGACGATGGACCCCCTCGTCCGCGACGTGGACCCATCCGTCAAGCCGGGGGACGATTTCTTCATGTACTCCTCGGGCGCCTGGATCAAGGAGAACCCGATCCCCACGAGCGAGCAGGGCTGGACCATCGCGAACGTGGTCGATGAGGAGATTCGCGACCAGCTCCGCGGCATCTGCGAGGCGTCGGCCGCGTCGGGCGCGCCCGCCGGCAGCAGCGATCAGAAGGTAGGGGACTTCTGGCTCGCCGCAATGGATTCCGCCACGGTCGAAGCCCAGGGCGTCACCCCTCTGCGGCCCCAGCTCGACCAGATCAAACGGATCTCCTCCCGCGCGGATCTCGTCGAGGCGATCGCCGATCTCCATACGATCGGCGTTCGCCCGCTCTACGACATCTCGGTCAGCCAGGACGACAAGAACAGCGCCGTTTACGTGACCTTCCTGTATCAGGGAGGAATCGGAATGCCCGATCGCGATTACTACTTCGCGGCCGATTCCACCGCCGGGCGCGTCCGCGGGGCCTACCCCGGCCACGTCGCCGCGATGTTCCGCCTCCTGGGAGAGGATGCGGCCGGCGCAGAGGATGCTGCGCGCTCGGTCCTGCAGATCGAGACCGCGCTCGCCGGAGCCTCGCGGACGATCGAGCAGTTGCGCGATCCGTACGCGAACTACCACAAGATGTCGGTCGAGCAATTCACGCGCCTCGCGCCGTCGTTCGCTCTCCCCCGGCAGCTTGAGGGCATGGGATTTAGCCCCATCGATTCCCTCGTGGTCTGTCAGCCCGAGTTCTATGCGCGCGCCGACTCGTTGATCGGAGCCGTCCCTCTCAAATCGTGGAAGGACTACCTCCGCTGGACCCTCATCAACACCCTGGCGGATCACCTGAGCGGTCCGTTCGATCGTGAGGATTTCCGATTCTACGGCACGCTCCTGGGGGGTGCGCCGGAGCAGCGCCCGCGATGGAAGCGGGTCCTCGATACGGAGAATCACTCGATCGGCGACTTGATGGGGCAAGTGTGGACCCGCAAGTACTGTTCGCCCGCAACGAAGGCGCGTTACGAGAAGCTGGTAGACGACATCTTTGCCGCGTACGGGAATCGCATTCGGCAGCTCCCCTGGATGAGCGACCCCACAAAGGCGAAGGCGATCGAGAAGCTCGCACGCGTGCGGAAGAAGGTCGGCTATCCGGACCGCTGGAGGGATCTATCGACGCTCTCCATCGAACGCGACTCTTATGCCCGCAACCAGATCCGCGTGAACGACTGGTGGTTCCGGTATCGCATCGGAAAACTCGGGCGACCGGTCGACCACACGGAGTGGGACATGCCGCCCCAGACGTACAACGCATACTATGACGGGTCGAACAACGAGATCGTCCTGCCCGCCGCCGCCTTTCTGATCCCCGGCGTGCCGGACTCGCTCATCGACGACGCGATCCTGTATTCCTACGCGGGCGCATCGACGATCGGCCACGAGCTCACGCACGGTTTCGACGACGAGGGGCGGCAGTACGACGCCGACGGGAACCTCAAGCCGTGGTGGACGCCGCAGGATTCGACGCAGTTCGCGCTGCGCGCCCAGGTGCTGCAGAAGCAGTTCGACGCGTACCAGGTCGGGGACAAGCACGTGCGCGGCTTTGCCACGCTCGGCGAGAACATCGCCGATCTGGGCGGACTGGTCACCGCCTACGACGCCTTCAAGAAGACCGCCGAATGGCGGGACGGCGTTCCGCTGAACGGGCTCACGCCCGACCAGCGCTTCTACTTGGGCTATAGCCTGGCCTGGCTCGGCGAGATGCGGCCCGAGTTGCTCGATCAGCTGATCATGAGCGACGTCCACGCGCCGAACTTCCTGCGCGTGAACGGTCCCCTGTCGAACATCCCGGAGTTCTACGAGGCGTTCGGGATCCGCCCCGGCGATCGGATGTTCCGCGAGGAGAAGGACAGGGTTCGAATCTGGTGAGAGGATCCCGCGGGGTCGCGGGCCGGATCACTCCCAGCGCAACGCGTCGACGGGGTCCAGCCGGGACGCGCGCCATGCGGGGTACATCCCGAAGAACAGCCCGATGCTCGCGCTCACGGCGACCGCAATCCCCACCCACGGGAGGCTCACGCCGGCGGGAATCGGGAGCACCAACGACAGCAGCAGCGCGAGCCCCTGCCCCACGATGATCCCGATGACGCCCCCGATCCCGGTCAGCACCGAGGCCTCCACCAGGAACTGGCCCATCAGGTCCCGCCGCCGGCACCCCACGGCCATCCGGAGCCCGATCTCGCGCGTCCGTTCCCTCACCGACACCAGCATCATGTTCATCACGCCGATCCCTCCGACCATCAGGCCGATCGACGAGATCAGGATCATGACGAGATAGAAGCCGCTCGTGATCTGGTTGTAGATCTTGAGAAGGTTCTCCTGCGAGGTGACGCCGAAGTCGTTCTCCTGATCGGCGCGGACCCCGCGCCGCCGCCGCAGCAACTCCTCGATCTGCTCCTTCGCGACCTCGGCAACCGCCGGACTCGCCGCCGCCGCCACGATGTAGTCGACCGATCTTCCGTACCCCATCTGTCGGGCCATGCGCTGGATCGGGATCACGACCATTTCGTCCTGCTTCTGCCCGAACAGCTTCCCGCGCGGCGAGAGCACGCCGATGACCCGGCATCGATCCTTCCCGATCTGAATCATCGAACCCAGATCGCCGCCGGTCGGGAACAGGAGTTCGTCGATGTCGGCGCCGAGGACGCAGACCGGATCTCCGTGGCGAACGTCGTCGAACGTGAGGCCGCGGCCGCGGTCGATCGTCCAGTTGTTCACGACGAAGAATGCCTCGGTCCCGCCGACGACCCCGATCGAGCGCGACTCGGTCCCCCCGAACGAGACTTTCCGCTGGTCCATGATCTCAGGGGAGACGTGCGCCACCGCAGGGCAGTACGTCGCGACCGCCTCGGCGTCGTCGACCGTGATGTCCTTCCGCGGCTTGCGCCCCTCGCGATCCCCGCCGATGTGGATCCCCGCCTCGTGTTTCGATATGTACAGAACCCCGGTCCCCAGCGATCCGATCTGCTTCTCGATCGAGTGGTTGAGACCCTGGATCATGCTGACCATCGCGATCACGGTCGCGACCCCGATGATGATCCCGAGGAGGGTGAGACCGCTACGCAGCTTCTGCGACCAGAGCGTGTCGAGCGCCATCCGGAAGTTCTCGCCGGCGAGACTCCGCCGGCCCGCCGGGGGGTTAGGTCTCACGGCGCAACGCCTCCACGGGCACGAGCTGGCTCGCCCGGAACGCGGGATAGATCCCGAAGAACAGACCGACCGACGAGGCGAGGAGCAGTCCGACGACGACCGACCATAGCTGGATCGACGCCGGCAGCGGCGTCGTTGCGCGCAGTACGATCGCCCCCGCCATGCCGACGATCACTCCGAAGATGCCGCCCAGGGCCGCCAAGGCGACCGATTCGGACAAGAACTGCAAGACCACGTCGCGGCGCCGCGCCCCGAGCGCGCGCCGGATCCCGATCTCGCGCGTCCGCTCGGTCACGGAAACGAACATGATGTTCATGATCACGATCCCGCCGACCAGAAGGCTCACCGCGACGATCCCGATCGTAAGCCCGTAGACCCCCTTCGTGATGTTCTGATAGAAGCTGTAGAGCATCTGCGAGGTCTCTACGGAGAAGTCCGGCTCGTCCCATGGCTTCAGGCCCCGCCGGAGCTTCAGGATCATGCTCGCTTCCTCCTGCGCCGCCTCAAGCGTCTCGGGGCCGGTCGAGCGGATGTTCAGCTCGATCGGGTTGCGCTTGCCGTAGATCTTCACGTACGTCGTCACCGGGATCAGGACGATGTTGTCCTGCGACTGCCCGAGGACGCTGCCGCGTTTCTTCAGCACCCCGACGACGAGGAAACGGTCGCGCCCGACGCGCAGATCCTGCCCGATCGGATCGATCGAGCCGAATAGCTTGTCTCGGACCTCGACGCCGATCACCGCGACCTGCGCGCGGCCGAGCATGTCCTGCCGCGTCAGGTGCCTCCCGGTCTCGAGATCGAGCGTGCGCAGATCGGGATACCCGTCCCCCAGGCCCACGAGGCTCGCGCCGGACGCTTCGTCCCGTCCGCGACGAAGCGTCTCCGACCGGGAAACGACCGGCACAACCGCCGAGGCGTACTGCATCTGGCGGCTCAACGCGTCGGCGTCATCGAGCGTGAGGTCCTTGCGCCGCATCATCTTGAGCCAGGTATCGTAGTCGGTGACGAAACCGAACTTGCTGATCGAGAAGACGTGGGTGCCCGTGGAGAGGATCTGCTCCGAGACGTACGAGTTGAGGCCGTTGATCACCGCAACGACGGCGACGACGGAGCTCACGGCGACGACGTTCCCGAGGATCGTGAGAAACGTGCGCAGGCGGTTCGCCCAGAGCGTTGCGGCGGCGAGCCGCAGCGCCTCCAGAAGGCTCACCTACCCCTCCAAACGCACCGGCGGGGGCGTCCCGCCCGCGCCGCGCAGCGTATCGGAGGCGATCACGCCGTCCAGGATCCGCACGATCCTGCGGGCGTGGCGCGCGATCCCCTCGTCGTGCGTCACGAGGAGGATCGTGTTGCCCGCCTCGTGGATCTGCTCGAAAACCGAAAGGATCTCCTCCCCCGTCTTCGAGTCCAGGTTCCCGGTCGGCTCGTCCGCCAGGATCAAACTCGGGTTCGTGACGAGAGCGCGCGCGATCGCGACACGCTGCCGCTGCCCGCCCGACAGCTCGTTCGGCTTGCGGTGCCCGCACCCGGTCAGGCCGACGAGATCGAGAGCATGGAGGCCGCGCCGTTTGCGCTCGGCGCGCGGAAGACCGGCGTACACGAGGGGGAGCTCGACGTTGCGCAGCGTGTCCGCGCGCGGCAGCAGATTGAAGGTCTGGAACACGAAGCCGATCTCGAGATTGCGGATGCGGGCAAGCTCGTCGTCGTCGAGCCCCTCGACCGCGATCCCGTTCAGCAGGTAGCTGCCGCGCGTCGGCGTGTCCAGACAGCCGATCAGATTCATCAGGGTCGACTTGCCGCTCCCCGATGGACCCATCACCGCGAGGAACTCGTTGCGCTGGATCCTGAGATCGATGCCCGCCAGCGCGTGCACCTCTTCTTCGCCGACGCGATAGGTCCTCTCGATCCCTTTGAGCTCGATCAGGATCTGGTTCGAGGCCATGACCTAGGATCCGCTCGTTTCGCTGCCCGAGGATTTCCCGATCTTGACCTTCAACCCGCCGCTTTTCCCCTTCTTCTCCATGCGGGCGTTGTCCTGGTCCGACAGGGTCCGCAGCGTCTTGTACGGGCCGACGATCAGCGTCTGACCCGGCCGGATGTCCCCATGGACCTCGACGTTCGTCTCTCCCCGCAGGCCGAGTGTGAGCGGAACGAACCGCGCCTTGCCGTCCTCGTAGAGGAACACCCCTTCGACCAGGTTGCGCGCCGTCGGCCCGGTCGTGTCGATCGCCGCCACCGCCACCTCGGCCACCTTGGGATCCTTGGCGGACCTTTTCGCTTTCCAGCGCTCGACGACCGACTTCGGTCGGGCCGTCAGCGCCTGCAGCGGAACCGCGAGGCAGCTATCCTTCGTCCCCGTCGCGATCTCGACGTCCGCGTTCATCCCCGGACGGAGCTGCCCGGGCGGCTGGTTGAACTGGACCGCGACCTCGAAGTTCGTGGCGTCCTGCTGCGCCGTGCCGAGCTGTCCCTTTCCCGACTGCCCCACGCGCGTGACCGATCCCGCGAGGATCGTGTCCGGGAGCGCGTCGGCGAGGACGCGCGCGGTCTGTCCCGGCGCGACGTTGATCACGTCCGTCTCGTCGACCTGAGCGAGGACCTCCATCGCGGCCAGGTCGGACAGCGTGAGGATCACCGTGCCGGGATTGTTCATCGTGCCCGTCACGACGTTTTCGCCGACCTTGATGTTGAGTTCCGTGACAACCCCGTCCATCGGCGCGGTAAACACCGTTTCGCGCAGGTCCTTCTCCCCTTGCGCGAGCCCCGCGCGAGCGCGGTGGACATCCTCCATCGCCGCATCGAGCCGGGCGTTCGCAACGTCGGAGGCCGTTTGCGCCGCCTGCAGGTCCTTCTCCGAGGCCAGACCGCGCGCCGCGAGCGCCTCGGCGCGATCGCGCTGCTGCTTCGCCTCGCGCGCCTGCGCCGCGGCCAGGCTCTCCTGCGCGACGGCCGACTCGATCTCGGCCCGGTTCTGCTGGACGAAGGAGCGGTAGCGCTCGTCGTCGAGCCGGAGGAGGAGGTCGCCACGCGCGACGCGCTGCCCCTCATGGACCGCGATCTCGGCGACGCGCCCCATCACGTTGCTCGAGACCTGGACCTTCGTCACCGGCTGGATCTTCCCCGGTGCGCGGACCCACGCTTCGATCCTGCGCATCGCCACCGCTTCGGTCTTGACCTCGGGACCCTTCTTCGATGCTGTCTTCGGTTTCTTGACGTTGACCACCACGAGCCCGGCCACGACGATGACCACCGCTCCGATGATCCAGACCTTCTTGCTCACCTTCCCCATCGGGAAGCCTCCTTCGAGTCCATCCGACGAACGATCCCTGGTATCACTTCTCGCTGCCGACGGCCCGATCGAGTTGCGCGAGGGCGAGATGCAGCGAGATTCGCGCGTCCACCTGGTCCGACCGCGCCTTCGTCAACGCGGACTGCGCCGTGTTCAGCTCGATGATGGTCCCGCCGCCGTTCTTGTACAGGGCCTGCTGCAATCTCAGGTTCTCCTCGGCCAGGCTCACCCCGTGCTCCGCGGCCGCGAGCTCCTCGCGGGCGTTCTTGATCGCCACGAGGGCCTCGCGGATTCCGACCGCCGTGTTCAACTGCTCCAGACGCTCCGCTTGTCGGGCCTGCTCCACGCCCGCGGCCGCACTCTTCACCCTGCCGGCCGACGAGAGGCCGTCGAACACGTTCCAGTTCAGTCCGATCTGGAAGCCCCACTGCGCGTTTCGATCGAGCTCGCTCAGGTTCCGGATCTTCCCGAAGGTGTTCTCCTGTCGCTGCCAGAACAAGCTCCCATCGAGGTACGGCCACAGGCTCCAGAACGCCGAGCGGTACCGGAGGCGGGCGGACTCCGTTTGCGCGCGCGCCTGCCGGACCTCGGGCCGGATCTCGAGGGCCTCGCGGACCAGAGCGGACTCGTCGTCGTCCGAGGGCGGGGTCTCCCCCACGTCCGTCTGCACCTCCAACGGCTTCTCCAGGTCGAGTCCCATCAGGGCCGCCAGGAGCGCCCGCTGCTGCTCGATCGCGTTGCGCGCGCTGATCTCGACGCGCTCGGCGCTCGCCCGGTTGACGCTCGCCTGCAGGACGTCGCTTCGCGCGACGGATCCCACGTCGAAGAGCGCCTGCGAGCGGCTCAGCTGCTCGTCGCTCACCTGAAGGGCCTCGGCGCTGACCCGTTCGAGCAGGATCGCCCGCACGAGGAGGAAGTATCCCTGCCGCACCTGGTAGATCGTCTCCGCCCGCGTCGCGCGGAGGCCCTGTCGCGACGCAAGCACGTCCGAGCCGGCCCCCCAAAAGCGATACCAGCCGGAAGGGGCGATCAGGCTCTCCGTCACCCCGGTGCGCGCGGTGTAGTACTTCGATGTCGCACGCGTGCTCCCGCTCACCACTTCTCCCGCCTCGTTGATCCGGGGCGTGTCGAACTGGCTCGTCGTGTGCACGTAGGCCGATTGCAGGGAAGCGCTCGGCAGGAACGCGTTCCAGCTCGACATGCGGCTCCCCTCGCTCGCGGCGAGCTGCGCACGGGAGATCGCGAGGCTGGCGCTGTTCCGGAGCGCCATGTCGACGCACTCCTCGAGCGTGAGCGGGGCCGTTGTCTGCGCCGACGGCGGGACCGCCCCTGGGGTTCGCGCCGGCTGCGCAACCGCATCGCGCGCGCCGGCGAAAATCGGGCCGGCGGCGATCGCGAGAACGAGAATCCACCGCGCCCGGCGCCTGTCGGACTTCATGATTCGATCCCTCCCTGATTGGGCCAGATGCCGGGCGCCCGTACGCTCCGAAGACCATCCGGGTTTCGGAGCATGAATAGTTTCCGAGCGAGCCTAGAAAGGGACGGTCCGAGCGTCAACCCCTTACGGATAGATCCGGTAGAGCATCCGCGGGAACGGAATCGCCTCGCGCAGGTGCTCGATCCCGCAGATCCAGGTGAGGGTCCTCTCGATCCCCATCCCGAAGCCGGAATGCGGGACCGACCCGTACCGGCGCAGATCGAGGTACCACTCGTACGCGTCCTTCGGGAGTTTGTGCTCCGCGATTCGGGACTCGAGAACCTCGAGCGATTCCTCCCTTTGCCCGCCGCCGATGATCTCGCCGTATCCTTCGGGGGCAAGTAGATCGACCGACAGCGAGAGGCGCGGGTCGCACGGATCGCTCTTCATGTAGAACGCCTTGATCGCGGCCGGGAACCGGTGGATGAAGAACGGACGGTCGAAGCGCTGCGCGAGCAGCGTCTCATCGGGCGCGCCCAGGTCCCCGCCCCACTCGAACGTCGCGCCGGACGCGTGCAGCATGTCGACGGCCTCGTCATAGTGAATCCGCGGGAATGGACGCCTGACCGCCTCGAGGGGCTTCACGTCGCGCTCGAGCGCGTCGAGCCACGGACGACACCGGTCGAGGATCCGGCCGACCAAGTACTCGATCATCTCCTCCTCGAGATCCATGACCGCGTCGAGATCGGCGAACGCGACCTCGGGCTCGAGCATCCAGAACTCGGTCAGGTGGCGGCGGGTCTTCGACTTCTCGGCGCGGAACGTGGGGCCGAGGCAGTAGACCCTCCCGAACGCCATCGCCGCAGCCTCCATGTAGAGTTGGCCTGACTGGGTGAGGAAGACCTTCTCATCGAAGTACGGGGTCTCGAAAAGCGTCGTTGTTCCCTCGACGGCCGCCGGCGTGAAAATCGGAGCGTCGATCAGGACGAAGCCGCGGTCATAAAAGAAGTCGCGGCAGCCCTTCAGGAACTCGTTGCGGATCATGAGGAGTGCGTGCGGGCGTTTCGAGCGAAGCCAGAGATGGCGGCGGTCGAGAAGGAATGCAGGACCGTGTTCCTTCGGCGTGATCGGGTAGTCGGGCGAGCGCGAGATGAGCCTCATCCGGCTCGCCCCGATTTCGAATCCCCCGGGGGAACGTGGATCGGCCCGGACTGCCCCCGTAATGTCAATCGCAGCTTCGACTTCGAGCCCACGGGCGAGGGCGAAGTCGTCTTCCGGGACGTCGGCCTTCGAAACGATCACCTGGATTCGCCCGGAACCGTCTCGAATCTCGACAAATGCGAGCTTCCCGGACGAACGAACGTGCGTCACCCATCCCCGCAGGCGGACCTCGCGACCCTCGTAACCGCCGACCTGATCGATGCGTGGCTCGTCCACCCGATTCTCCTCATCCGCGCCCGGCTGTCCCGGATTCTCGCGGTTCCGGAAGCGACCTCTCCTCAAGTCCATGAACAAAAGGCCGATAAAGGACTTATGAGGATCCTGAGCCTGCAAGCTACCGACGCATCCCGCGGGGTGTCAACGGAAAAGCCGGACGCCCGACGGACCTGTCTTGCGAGCGCGGCGCGGATGCTCGCGTTCATCTGTATCTTGTCCGCCTTCAGCCTCTGCGGAGCCGCTCGAGCCGCTCCCGCCGGGCACGGATCCAAGTCCTCGCCCGCGCATGCAATCGCTCCCAAGTCAACGCCGATCCCGAAGAGCGCGGACATCGCGCCGCCTGCGCCCGAGACGTCGATGCAGGCGCGCGCGCACGCGCGGGCATGGGCGGCGCCGGACGCGGCCTGGCATCATCTCCTCCTCGCGCGGGAGGCGGCGCCGGGGGCCGACGGGAGGGCAAACGCGATCGCGAACTACCGTCTCGCCGCCGACCTCGATCCCGATCTCGTGGAGGCGTGGATCGGTCTTGCGACGCATGCGTTCCCCAGCGACCCAAAGCTCGCGATGTCGGGACTTCTCGGGGCCGCGCGCGCGATCCCGCGAAGCTGGGAAGCGCAGCGGCGGCTCTATGCCGCAATCTTGCCGGCCCTGTGGCTTGCCTCGCTCCTCTCGGCCGCTGCCATTCTGCTCGGGATCGGGCTTCGCCACATCCGCCCCTACAGACACCGACTCGAGGAGGCGTTCCGGCCGCGGCTCGCGCGCGGCGCGGGGTGGGCGGCGAACCTCTTCTGTCTGATCCCGCTCGGGCTGCAGTGGGGCTTTGCGTCCGCTGCTGCGGCCTACGCGGGAGTCGTCAACGTGGAGCTCACGCGCCGTGAGAAGCTCGCGATCGTCGGCGCCGTCGTGTGGTTCATTGCGCAGCCCGCCGTCTGGCGCGGCATGAGCGGATGGTGCGAACCGATCGCCTCTACCGAGACGGCCTGGTGCATCGATCGCGCGCAACGCGAGGTCCCGACGCCTGCCCTCGAACGGATCGTCCACGATGCCGTCGCGAACGAAGGATCCCCCGAGGACTTCTTCGCGCGCGGGATGGTCGCGCGCCGAAGCGGGCACCTCTCCGACGCGCTCTCCGACTTCCGGCGGGCCGCGGTCGATTCGAGCGCGGTCGCCGCGCATGCGGGCGTGAATCTCGGGAACCTCCAGCTTTGGATGGATGATCCGGCGGGCGCGGCGCGGCAGTACGAGAAGGTCCTCGATCTCCCGCAGGCCCGTGTCGAAGCCCGCTACAACCTGGCGATCGCCCTCAGCCGACTCCACCGGTTCGAGGAAGCGGACGAGAAGCTCGAGGAAGCCTCGAAGCTCGACTTCGACCGCGTGCGCACCGCCACGCGGGGGGGCGATCCGCGGGCGACGGCTGACGTGATGGATGGCGCGCTCGCGCCGGTCGAGCTCTGGTCGATCGAGCACGGCTCGGCCGCGGCACACGCGGAGGCGCCGATCCCGCCCATCGCTGCGTGGCTCCTGCCGGGAGGACGCCCGGCCGCCGCGCTGGTTGCCGTGATCGTCAGCATCGTGCTCGGCGCAATCGCGGGCAGGCTGCTGCGCCGGCACCTGGCCGTCCACGCCTGCCATCAGTGCGGGGCGCCCGTATGTCGCCACTGCGTCACCCGCACCATCGGGCGCGCGTCGTGTGCGCGGTGCGCGGAGGGGAGCGCGATGCTCGCGCGTGCCGACTACGACCGCATCCTGATCAAGCGGTTCCTCGGCGAGTCCCAGGATCGCGACGATCGCCTGCGCATCATCGCGACATACCTCGTCCCAGGGATCGGCCTCGTCGCGCGTGGTCGCACGATGAGCGGGCTCACGATCGCGTGGATCTTCGCATTCGGCGCGATCCTCGCGACGCGCGCCGCGTGGGCGTTCCCGACGTCGCCGGCGATGGTAGGGTGCGAGACGATCCTGCGCGTGTCGGGGCTCCTCGTCGCCCTTGCCGCCTGGGGATGCTCGTGCGCCGTCGCGCGCCGGATCCTGCGCCGGCGCAGCCTGCGCCACTTCTTCGAGCGGGACGCGTATCGCGTGGCCGCGTAGGGAGGACATCATGCCGGTGCAGGGCAGCCTTCGCGACTTGAGCGCCCTCGAGGTGGTGCAGTTGATCGGGGCGCAGCGGAAGACGGTCGCGCTCAAGATCGAATCGGACGACTCCTCGGTGTTCTTCCACTTCCGCGACGGTCTGCTGGTCGCGGCGCACCCGCGGAAGCCGAGGTCCGGGGTCGCGTTCGTCGAGACGCTGGTCGGCCTCGGGCACATCGCGCCCGCGGACGGGATCCGTCTCGTCGAGACCTCACGCAGCGAGGAGCGGGATCTCTGGACGCTCGCGCTCGAAATCGCACACCTGGATCGCGAGACCCTCGAGACCGTGTACCTCCGGGCGCTCGAGGCGCAGCTGGACCGGGTTCTTCTCTGGGAGCAGGGGAAGTTCTCGATGCTCCCCCCGGGCGGTGTCGATGAGCTGATCCGTCCGGGGATTCCCGTCGATATGCTGCTCGTCGATGCGATGCGGCGCCTGGACGAGCTCGCCGCGTGGAAGCAGGGCGATCTACCGCCGAGAGCGGTCCCCACGCTGCACGGGCCGGATGAGTGGCATTCGTCGCCCGATCCGCTGCGGCGCGCCGTTGCGCGGCAAATCGACGGACGCCGGACGATCGCCGAGGTCGCCGCGGCGACGCGGCTCGGCGAGCACGACGTCTACGAAACGATCGCCGCGGGCGTCGAGGGGGGATGGATCCAGATCCTCGCGCCGGCGGCCGTCACGGAGGCATCGCCCAGGTTCGAGACCGTTGATGCGGTCGAGCCTCCGTCGGGCGACTGGCGGGCCTCGTCGCATCGTCCGGTCGTCCGAAAGTCCCCCGTCGCCGTAGTCCTCGCGATCCTGCTCACCCTCGGGCTCGGCTCCTCATGGGCGAGCCGGCGGATCTCGACGGACCGCTCGGCGTGGGACTCCGCGCGCGTCCAGTGGGAGGAGGTCGATCTGCAACGGCTGATCGAGGTCTGGCGCTATCGCCACGGCGCGTACCCTTCCTCGCTCTCGTCCCTCGCAGAGGACCGCCTACCCCTCTCGGACGGGGCTGAAGGGCGTTGGGAATACCGGATCGACGGGACTTCCTACACCCTCACCCGGCGTTGAGGATCGCCGCCACGGCGGCCGGAAGATCCCTCGCGACGAAGCGGACATTCTCCCACGCCTCGGGCGGGACGCGACGGGCCTGCTCGCGCCCGTAGCCGGACAAAACAAGGATTCCCGGACAGCCGAGCGGAGATCCGCTCATGACGTCCTCGATGCGATCGCCGATCACCCAGCACCGCGCCGGATCGACTCCGAGGCGCTGCGAGGCGCGCGCAAGCATCCCGGGCGCGGGTTTTCGGCAATCGCACGGCCCGGTGATCTCGGGAAGATGCGGGCAGATCTCGATCCCCTCGAGATCGGCCCCTTCCGCGCGCAGCAGTTCGAGGGTTCGCGCGTGGACCCGCTCGACGTCTTCGAGTCCGTAGAGCCCGCGCGCGATGCCCGACTGATTCGTGATGAGGACGCGCTTCCGGCCGGCTTCGCCGAGACGGCGGAGCGACTCGGCCGCGCCGGGAAGAAGGCGGACGCGCTCGGGATCGTGCAGGTACGGCACGAGGTCGATCAACGTGCCGTCGCGGTCGATGAAGACCGCGCGCGCCCCGCCCGGCGTCATCGGGGCGCCCCCGCGGGGGCGACGAGAAGGGCCTCCACCTCGGATGCGACGCGCGCGGGCGCGAGATCTCGCAGGCATTCGATCTGCGTCGGGCACGTGCGCGCATAGCACGGCGCGCAGGCGAGCCCGAGCGTCACCGCCCGCGAGCGCGCGCCGAGAGGTCCCGTCCATGCGGGGTTCGTCGAGCCGAAGATCCCGACGACCGCCGCACCGGCGGCCGCGGCCAGGTGCATCCCGCCCGAGTCGTTGCTGACCGCGGCGGTAACGATCGAGAGGACGCTCAGGGACGCCCGCAGCGGAAGCCGCCCCGCGAGGCTGTACGCGCCCTCGCCGATCTCGAGAGAGAGCCGATCTGCAATCTCGCATTCCTCGGCGCCGCCCAGGACGAGCAGATTCCATCCCGCTCCGTGAAGCATCCGTCCGAGGGCGGCCCAGTGCGCGACCGGCCAGCGTTTCGTCTCGCCGTACGTCGCGCCCGGTAGAAACGCGATCACCCGCGATCCATCGACCCCCATGGCGCGCAACCGATCCGCGGCGGCGTCCCTTTCGTCCGCGCCGATCGGCAGGCCGGGATCGAGCGGCGCGTCCGGGTCGGCGCCCAGCCTCGCCGCGAGGCGGAGATACGAGCGCGCGAGGGGAACATCGCGGCCGGGCGCGGGCGCCGTCTCGGTCAGGAGGATCCTGCGCCCGTCGGTCCCCCATCCCACGCGCCGCGGGATCCCTGCGAGAGCCGGCATCAGGGCGGATCGGAATGACGGCCCGAGCAGGAGAGCCTCGCGGATCCCGAGCCCGCGCAGCCGCCGCGCGAGCCCGAGGATGGCCGGCGCGCCACGGCCCGCGATCGGAATCAGCGCATCACACGGCCAGCGCCCGTAGAGCGGCGCGCTCCGTTCCGCGCCGGCAAGGATCCATCGCGCGTCCGGTCTTGCTGCGCGCAGCGCCCGGAGGGCCGGCGCAGCCATCGCGCAGTCCCCGACCCAGTTCGGCAGGATCACCAACGCCGCCCCGTCACTCACCGCTTCCTCCCGTCCGGCGCGCGCTGCGCCGCCGCGCGCTGCGCGTCCGCCCGCCGCCGCGCTTCGGCGAGGGCTTCCTCGATCTGCGCGCGATTCGCCGGGTTCGGCTCTTTCGATAGATACGCCTCGAGTGCCTCCGCCGCCAACGCCCAGTGGCCGGCCGCAGCCGCCGCCCGGGCCATCTGGTAGTGCGCCGCGGCGAAGGTCGGCCGCGCCGAGAGCACCTGCCGCAGCTCGAGTTCGGCCCTTGCCGGAACGTTGTCCGCGAGATACGCCCGGGCGAGCGTGTATCGCATCTCCACGGATCCCCCATTGCCTCGCATGGCCGGTTCGAGCAGCTCGATCGCCTGCTTCCACTCCCCCATCCCGATCAGCGTCGAACCCAGGGTCGTCAGGACCTGGGAATCCTGCGCATCCCAGTGCATCGCGAGCCGCAGGAGCTCCACGGCCCGATCCGACTTCCCGTGCGCCTCGAGAAAGCCCGCCAGATCGGCCAGGAAGTGCGCCTCGATCTTCCCGCCGTGCACCGATTCCCAGCCCTTGTCGCGATCGTCCGGCATCCACGGCGCGCCGGGGCGGATGCGAAACAGGACGAGCGAGGTTCGGTCGGTCTCGGGATCCCCGAGAACGGCGACCTGGTCGGCCTGCCGCGTGAGGGCGCCCAGCAGTGCGACCGATGCGGGGCGGTTCCTCGCATCCGCGTGAAGCGCATCGAGGGTGCGAACCGTGAAGAGCGCGTGCGTGAACGATCCGTACCACCCGGGCCACCAGGCGAAATCGAACGTCTCGGGATGTTCGACGTGCGTCGGCAGCGCGAACGAAGCGACCGAATCAGGCGCGGGCGGTGCGAGAGGATCGCGGAGGAGTAGCCCCTTCCTCCCGACTTCCTGCCCGAGGAGGCGGGCGAGCGCGCCGGCGCGGTCACGGCGCTGCGACTGCGCCTGAATCGAACGGACGTTTCCGATCCCGATGGGCACGAGCAGGACGATCGCCATGCCAATCGCGATGGCGGCGCGCATGCGCGCGGCCCTTGCGACGATCGCGCGCACACCGCATGCCGCAAGGACAAGTGCGATCGGGGACGCAAGACCCACGCCGTCCGGCCGCCGCGCCCCCATCGCGGCCGGGAGGACCCAGAGGACCAGTACCGCGGCCGCGGCGGCGCGCAGCCGCGCGTCGCCCGACGCGATCGCGGCCACGCCCCCTGCGATCCCGAGCGCCGCCGCGACGATGCCGGGGGTCCAAGAGGCAACGAGGAGGCGCCCCAGGGGACCATTCCCGATGCCTGGCCATCCGCCCGTCAACAGCGTTGCGAAATAACGTGGGATCGCGATCCCCGGGTTCGTGAGCCGCGTCGGATCGAGCGCGAGCCACACCGGAAGGGAGAGCAGAACCGCGATGCGATCCTCCCGCCGGCCGGCGGCGAGCGCGGCGGCCGCTGCCGGCAGGCCGACCGGTGTCAGCGAGATCACCGCGGCCCACGAGAGGACTGCGAGCCATCGCCTCCGTGCGACGAACGCGGCCATGAGAAAGAAGGCGGCGAGCGCCCATGGCTCGAGCCGCTGGCTCCCCGTGATCCCGACCGGGACGAGCGCGACGGCGGCGCCCGCGAGCGCGCCCCATCCCCCAGGGGCGGCGCGCGCCGCGAGGAACGCGCAACCCATCGCCGCCAGGATCCAGATCGCGCGCAACGTCCCGCGCCCGAGCGCCTCGTGCTTGCGCGCCCACGCGCCCTCGCTCATCTCCGACTCATCGCCGGGGACGGCGCGAGTCGCAAGCCACGCGGCGTTCTGGAGGGCGATCAGTGGGGCCGCGATGAGGAGATCCGTATGGATGGGGCCGGCCTCGCCCGGGTCACGCAGCCCCTGAAGCGCGCGCGTTCCGTCGAGCCACGGCGCGGCGGATTCCGGCGCGGGCGGCGCGGGGATGCGAACGATGGCGGCGAGGCAAGCGCAGCACAGAGGGAGCAGGAAGCTCCCCCACGATCCCCCACCGCGTCGTCCGATCAGAAGTCCCCTCCGAACGAGATCGATCCGACCGGTTTGCCGCTCGAGCGAAGGTTCGTCGATTTCGAGAGGTCCCAGCGCACGACGGCGAACCCTAGATTGATCGCCGCCCCGAGGCCGTAGGAGGCGTGGACGTCCCGGAGCCGCCACGGATCGCTGTCGACCGCGCGGAACCGGTGGGTGTCGCGCCACGCGCTCCCCGCATCAAAGAAGAGGGCGCCGCGGATCCAGCGGAATCCGATCGGCAGGGGCCATCCCATCTCCAGCGTCTGGATCAGCGGGAACCGGAATTCAAGGTTCACCAAGCCGACATGGTTCCCCTGCAGATCTCCGTACGGATAGCCGCGAAGGGTGTATGGCCCTCCGATCCGGAAGACTTCCGGGTTTCGCCCCGCGCTCGTCGCACCGACCGTCCGCAGGGCGAAGGTGTACTTCTGGTGGAGGTTCCAGTAGCTCCTCCGGTCGAAAATCAAGCGGCTGGATGCAACATCGCCGAACGCCTGATCGAATGTGGTCCGGCTTCGCCCTCCGCTGATCGGTCCGGTGATCCCCCAGAGCGCGTTGTCGTGCACGTAGGAGATCCCGGGGCGGAAGAAGTAGAGCTTTCCGTGCCCGTCCGGCTCGTAGGTGTAGTAGTAGTCGCCGAAGAACGCCTGACGGTAGACGCTCTCGTCCACCTGGAGCCCCTCGAGGCTCAGTTCGAGGCGGCGGAACCGATCGAACGGCCGCGATACGACGAACTGGCCGCCGCGATAGATCTGGCTCACGTAGTTGTCGTTCGTTTGCGCGGTCGAAAGGAAGAAGTCGTCACGGAACTGGTACAGCGAGATCCCGTAGTTGATCCGATTCGCGAGGTTGTCGTACTCCACGAGGAAGTCCGAGTCCGCGATGGACCCGTAGACGTTCGCGCCGATGATCAGATCGTGGTTTCCGAGGACGTCGGAGAAGCTCAGCGTCGTCTGCGCCGCGGCGCCAACGTTCGAGCCGAAGAAACCGCTCGCCTGCGCGTAGTCGATCGTGAAGTGGAGTCGATACCGGTGGACCTTGAACCCGCTTGTGTCGGGGAGGGCGCGGATCGATGCGAAGACGTCCCCGATCTTCCGGGGCCGCTCCGACTCGTGGGACGAGGCCGCGTGCCTGCGCGCTTCGGGCGAGAGGCCGTGGAGCGCGATCGAGGACCCCGCGGTGTCGGGGAGCGCGGCAAGGCTGTCGATCGGGATGCGCAGGACAGGGGGCTTCGTCGAATCGACGACCGTCTGCGCTGCGGCGTTCGTCGCGCCGCCTGCAGGCGTCGCCGGATCGACCCCCGCTGTGACGGCCGCCCTTGCGCGCGCATCTCCACCGGCGGAATCCGCCGGCGCGTCCGTCCCCTGCACGACCATCGGCGGCTCGGCCGGCTTCTCGAATCTCGCCCCCGCCAAGGGATCCTTGATCGCGAAGAGGTCCCAGCTCCCCCTGCGGAACGCGGAGAAGACAACCCGCCTGCCATCCCGTGACAGCGAAAGCGCCGGGGCGAGCGGGATGATCCCGGTGATTCCGGTCAGGACGTCGGTGATCCGCGCATCATCGCCGCTCGCAAGATCGCGGATGTAGATGTTCGCGATCCCCGTCCGGTCGGATACGTACATGATGTGCGTTCCATCCGGGAAATAGTACGGCGATGTGTTCGCTCCCGGCATGTCTTCCATGACGTGGACGTGTCGAGTGGATAGATCCAAGATCGCAAGGCGGGGCGGGGCGAAGGTCAGGTCCTTGAAATCCGTGATCGAGTCCTGGTCGGTCACGAAGACGATCGACTTGCCATCCGGACTGTACCGCGGCGACAGATCCAGGAAACGATCGTTCGTCAGGCGTTCGAAGCCCGCGCCGTCCGCGTGACAGCGGAACAGATCGCTCCTGCCTCCGTCCAGGCCGGTGAATACGATCCAGCGCCCGTCGGGCGAGAACGAGGGGTTCACGATCCCGTCGAGCGGGAAGTCGAGCTTCTCGAGGACGCTTCCGTCACGCAGCCGATCGATGTAGATCGCGTCGCGCGCCCCCGACTTCGCCGCGAAGACGATCTCGCTTCCGTCGGGGCTGAAATCGATCGAGGCGTTCAGGAAGCGGAGGGACTCGAAATCCTCCGTTCGTTCCCCTTTCAGGATGCGCCGCTCGATCCTGCCGTCGAGCGCGCTCGCGAGGTAGAGATCGTTGTAGAGCGTCCTGTCCGAGATGAATACCATCCGGTCTCCTTCCGGGGAGATCGCGGGCGAGAGGTGGAAACTCGACTGATCCTTCTCGGAGTCGGTCAGCCGGCGGGCAAAGTCCTCCGGACGCTTGTGGTCGCGGATCTCCGGGAGGTAGGTCCTGCGCACATCCTCCATCCAGTCGTCGGAGAGCTTCGACATCGTCATCCCGAGGACGTCCTGGAACGCGCGCGCTGTGTTGTGGGTCCGGCCGAGCCGGCCGAGGATCTCGCCGATCCGCTCGTCGCCGAAGGTCTTGCCGATGTAGGCGAAGATCGACTGGCCGAATCGATAGACCCGGATGTCCCCGGCGTACTCGAGATCGCCGATCGGGATCAGGTATCCCTGCAGGGCCGCGTCGCGCATCCACATCGAGGTCAGGTTGTCGATCTTCGTGATCGACAGATACTCGGCCATCCCCTCCGCGAACCAGAGCGGCGGCGTGTACCCCCCGACGGAACCGGTGATCCCCTTCTCCGCCGAGCCGTACAGAACATCGAACTGGAACGCGTGGACGAGCTCGTGGGTCAACACGTGCTCGAGATCGCCGTAGCCGCCCGTGAACGGGATCGTCACGCGGCGCTTTCCGAAGTCGGTGAAGCCCCCCGTCCCCTCGGAGATCATCTCGGGCGAGACATTGGTCGCCTGGAAGTCGCTCTGCGAGGCGTAGAGGATCAGAGGGACTCTCTTCTCGATCTTGTGATGCAGGATCGTGCTCAAGCGCGCGTACGCGCGCTCGGCCATGCGTGCCGCATCGACGGCGGCCTCATGCTCACCCTTGTAGAAATACACATCGAAGTGCTCGGTCTGGATGACCGCCCAATCGAGCTTCTTGTACTGGACCTTGTTCTGACCGAAGTCCTGCGCGAGCGCCGCGACCGGGAACGCGAGCAGGAGAATCACGAACAGAATCGGCAGTTTTCTCAATGGCATCCGCGGTCCTCTTCGCCCTTGGGGCCCTGGAGGGATCGTACCACAGGGAAGACCGTGGAAGGGGGGAGCCGGTAGGCGGCGGGCCAGGAAGGAGGGGACTAGGCTGCGCGGCGTTCCTGCTCGCTGCAGCTCACGACCGCGTTTCGCCCCTGCACCTTCGCGCGGAACAACGCGCGATCGGCGGCGTTGATCAGGCCGGCATAGTCGATCCCGTCCTCCGGGAAGCAGGCGATCCCCGAGCTGCACGAGATCCGGACCTCGGCGGTCGGCCCGATTACCTCGTGCGCGACCGCCTCCCGCACGCGCTCGGCGACGACGAACGCCTCCTCGCGCGTTGCGCCTGGGAGCACGATCACGAACTCGTCCCCGCCATACTTCGCGACGACGTCGTCGCCCCGGACGAACCGGGAGAGGACCCGCCCCATCTTGCGCAACACGTCGCTTCCGGCCAGGTGGCCGTAGCGATCGTTCACGCTCTTCAGATTGTCCACATCCACCATCACGATCGAGAGCGGCTCCCCCATGCGCGATGCGTGCTCGAACGCCCGGGGCAGGATCTCCCGCAGGCAGCGGTAGTTCGCGAGCTGCGTGAGGCCGTCCGTACGCGCGAGACGTGCCATCACGGAGATCCGCTCCGCGGTATCGCCGCGCAGCCCGATCGCTTCCGCGAGGAGTTCCGCATGGGTGAGCTCGAGGATTCCGAATGGGGGGCGGCCCTGGCCGCGCAGGAGGACGAGAACGCCCCGCGTGCGCCCTCCGCGGTGGATCGGCACCGCGATGTACGACCGGGTCTCGATGTTGGGCCATCCGTCCTGGTGCCGGTGGAACGGACCGCCTGACGATGGGACCTGCGATTCGACGAGTCGAGCGCGTTGCGAGAGAACGTGGCGCGCGATTCCTCCCAGGCGCTGTAGGAGGACCGTCCCGCGCTCCCCATCTGCTGTGATTACCTTCTTCACCCACCCGGAATCGTGCGGCGTCACGGTGTAGAGGGCATCGGCGCCCACCAGCCGGCACGCCTCCGCCAGGCGGCGCGGGAGGGGCGCCGATACGGAAACGTCCGCCGGAGAGGAATCTGCCTCATCCCCGAGATCGACGATGCCGAGGAGATTCCGAACGAATGGCGGGTCACACCCCGCCGGAGGCTGGCGCACGATGCTACCCCCTGGCCCGGTCTGGTCAGGTGTAGAGCGGGCAAGGGGCGTGCCCTCGCGGTGCCGCTAGGTGCGACCGGGCGGGTCGGTTCGAGCGCGCCGGCCGCGCCAGGCTGACCTCAGGTTCTGCAAGCCGCGAATGAAGAGGTGCGCCGCCACGCCGGCCGCAACGACCACACCGATCGGTATCATATACGGTGGCAAGGAGCTACGGCCCCGCATGCCCCAGGCAATCACAATGAACCAGCCAAGGGACACGACCAAGACCAGGCTCCCGATGCCGAGCAGGAGGGGCGGGATCCAGGCCTCCGCTCCACGGGGGGTCACGCCACGAACTCGGTCGGGATCGGGTCGCATCATGCAAGGTTCTCCATGCAAAACGCATGTCATGATGAGTCGCCCTCAGAATCTGTACGCCCGACAGGATTCGAACCTGTGACCTTTTGCTCCGGAGGCAAACGCTCTATCCAGCTGAGCTACGGGCGCGCGGTCCGGACGGGCCTCGAGGACCTCATCCGCGCTGGAAGATAGCACACCTCCGCGACCCGCGCCACAAGGGGTCTCGAGCCGCCGCCCCACGGGGACCGCAACATTCTGATCCCTGTGGCGTCACCGAGATGGAGGGGGCATCTTCGGACCGGGAGCGATCGAGGGCGGGAGCGAACGATGCGCCGGGAAGGCGCGTGGGGACGGATGCGCGGACTCATGTGGACCGATGCGGATCTGGCCGCGGCGTTCAGGGATGGGGACGATCGAGCGTTCTCCATCCTGTACGACCGGTACAAGCGGCCGCTCTACGCATTCGCCGCGCGGATGCTGTCGGATCCGGAAGCGGCGCGCGACCTCGTCCAGGACGTCTTCCTGAAGATCCACGAGAAGCGCCGCGAGCTGCACTCGCCCGGGAGTTTCCGCAGTTGGCTCTTCGCGATCGGGAGGAACGGATGCATCTCGATGCTCCGCCGGAGCCGGGAGAAAACCCCGCTGGAGCAGGCTCCACCAGAAGCGCTGGCGGTTGGGGGCTCCCCCGAATCGGACCTCGAGACGGAGGAGGACGTGAGGCGGGTCCGGTGGGCCCTGGCCCGGATCCAGGTTGAATACCGGGAGGTCTTGATCCTCCGCGAGTATCAGGATCTCTCGTACAAGGAGATCGCCGAGGTGACGCGCTCGACCGAGAGCGCGGTCAAGTCGAGACTCTTCAGGGCGCGCAAGGCGCTTCACGATGAGCTGAAGCCGACGCTCGCCGAAGGGAGATGAGCCGTGGGCTGTGATGAGAGACAGGCGCAGGTGAGCCTCCTGATCGACGCCGACCTCGAGGAATCGGAACAGGTCAACCTGTTCAAGCACCTCGAGGTCTGCCACGGATGCAGGGGTTTCCTGGACGTGATGATTCGATTCCGGCAGACCGCGAAGCGGGATCAGGAGGCGCTCGGCCGGGACGCGGACGAGATCCTGCCCGCGCGGCCGCCGTGCACCGAGCCGAGGCATGGGCGCGCAAAACGCGGAACACGCGGTTGGGCCCGCATCTTCAGCGGCGGTTTGCGAATTCCGACGCCCCTGGCCGTCGGGATGGCGGCGACCCTGATCGTCATAGGGGCGATGCTCGGCGCCCGGATCGCGGCCGTGTCTGGTGACACGAGCGCGCAACAGACGGCGGAGCGCATGTCGCGGCCGGCCGTCGTCGTCATCTGCGGGATGCCGGAGGTCGAAGTCCTCGGGAACAGCCCGCGTCACCGTTAAGCCACACGAGTCTGAGAGGAGATTCGCCATGAATCGCACGACGACGCTCACGATTCTGCTCGGGCTGACAACCGCTCTCGGAGGAGCCTGCTCGACGGAGAAGAAACAACCGCCCAGGGAGCCGACCCGGGGGCCTGCGCAGCAGCAGCAGGAACCGGCCGCGCCGCCGGACACCGCGCAGGTGACGCCGCCGATGATCCCGGTCGACGAGATGCCGAAGCTCGTTCATAGTCCGTCCGTCTTGTATCCGGAAGAGGCGAAGGCGAAGGGAGAGCAAGGGACCGTCTACGTCAAGGCGCTCGTCGGCAAGGACGGATCCGTCACCGAAGCGATGGTGGATCCGGAGAAGCCCGTGTCCTCCCTGCTCGCCAAGGCGGCGGTGGACGCCGTGAAGCAGTGGAAGTTCACACCCGCGACATTCAAGGGGATGCCCGTCGCGGTGTGGATCGTCGTGCCGGTGAGCTTCAGGTTGAAGTAGGCGGGGACGGAGGATCTTTTTCGTCCGCGGCGCCGGCGGACACGAGCCGCTCGGCGCGCCCTGCAAAGACCCGCACCACTTCATCTCGGTTCGCGACCAGGCCAAGGTTGATCGAGTGGCTCCGGCCATCCCGCGTCACGACCCGCAGTTTCGGCGCCGACCAATCGTATCCCGCAACCTCGTCCCACGACTGCTTCATTCGATGAAAGGCGGATGTCACGATCAGGAAGCCGTCATCGTCCAGCACCATTCTGCGGGGACGCGGGAGCCGGGAGTAGCCCAGGCCGATTGCGATCGTGGCCACTCCCGCGGCGACGTAGAAGAGAGCGGGTTGGAACCATCGACCGGGAAGGTGAACATGCGCTCCCTCAACCATCAGCATCAGCCCTGCGAAAACCTCGACCCACCCGACCGCCTCGCGCTCGCCGTGCGCGGGCTTGATCAGCTCCGCCACGCTTGCGCCGAGGACGCCGCCGCCGGCGATGATCTCCGCCAGCGCGAGCAGAAGCCGCCCTTCCTCCCGCAGTGCCCCGATCCCGGTATAGACAAGGATGGCCCCCGGTAGGAGGTGGTTGAGCATCAAGCGAAAGCGAAGTTGCCGCGTCGGCGCCAGGTAGGTCGTCTTTGCCGGCCCGCCAAATCTCCCCATGCCCTCCGCCGTGCGACCCGGGATGCTCATGATGGCCTCACCCTCTGGACCGTCTCGACGTCCTTGTCCCCCCGCCCGGAGAGGTTGACGATCACGAGGTCCTCCGGCGTGAGGAGCGGCGCGAGAGCGCGCAGGTGCGCGATCGCATGCGCCGGCTCGAGCGCCGGGAGGATCCCCTCGGTGCGCGCGAGCCAGCCAAATGCGTCGAGCGCGGCGTCGTCGGTCGCGAACGCGTACTCGACGCGACCCGTGTCGAAGAGGTTCGCGTGCTCGGGGCCAACGGCCGGGTAGTCGAGGCCCGCCGAGACCGAGTGCGTCGCCCGGATCTGTCCCCCTTCATCCTGCAGGACGTACGTGTGGGTTCCGTGCAGGATCCCGTCGCGTCGCTCCTGGAAGCGCGCGGCGTGCCGGCCGCTTGCGATCCCTTCGCCGCCCGCCTCGACGCCGATCATCCGCACGCCTGCGTCGTCCAGAAACGCGTGAAAGAGGCCGATTGCGTTCGATCCGCCGCCGACGCACGCCACGAGGAGGGAGGGAAGGCGCCCCTCGCGATCGAGGATCTCGACGCGCGCCTCGCGGCCGATCACGCTCTGAAAGTCGCGCACGATCATGGGGAAGGGATGGGGTCCGAGGACCGATCCCAGGATGTAGTGCGTCGTCTCGACGGTCGTGACCCAGTCGCGCATCGCCTCGTTGATCGCGTCTTTCAAGGTGCGACTGCCGGAATCGACCCCGACGACCTCGGCGCCGAGTGTTCTCATGCGGAAAACGTTCAACGCCTGACGCTCCATGTCCTCGGTACCCATGTAGACGCAGCACTCGAGGTCGAGGAGGGCGCAGGCCGTCGCGGTCGCAACGCCGTGCTGTCCCGCGCCCGTCTCGGCGATGATGCGGCGCTTCCCCATCCGCCGCGCGAGCAGGGCCTGTCCGAGAGCGTTGTTGATCTTGTGCGCGCCGGTGTGGGCAAGGTCCTCCCGCTTCAAGTAGACGCGGGCTCCGCCCAGCTCGTGGCCGATTCTACGCGCGCGATAGAGCGGCGTCGGACGGCCGACGTACTCCTTCAGCAAGCCGTCCAGGGTTCCGCCGAACTCGGGATCGCGGCGCGCCGTTTCGTACGCTGCGGTCAGCTCGTCGAGCGCATTGATCAGGGTCTCGGGGACGAACCGTCCTCCGTAGGGACCGAAGTGCCCGGAGGCATCGGGGAGTGATTTCATGCTCATTCCGTCCCCCTTTCCTTCTCCTTCGCGCGGACCGCGGCGACGAACGCCCGGATCTTCGCGGGGTCCTTGATTCCCGGGGCAACCTCGAGTCGTGACGATGCATCGACGCCGTACGGCGTGAGCCGGCCGAGGAGGGGGCTGACCCGGTCGGCGTCGAGCCCTCCCGCGATGATCACACGGTGGCGAGCGACCAGGGGAGCGGCCCATGCCCACGGCAGCGTCCGGCCGGTGCCGCCGGCGAGCTGTGCGTCCTTCGGCTCGACGAGGAGCGCCCAGGGTGCGGCGCCGTCGGCGGGACCCGCAAACGCGGCCGCACCGGCCGCGTCCTCCGCCGTCGCGAGCGCGAGCGCCGCGATCCATGGGCGATCGGCCGGCATTGGCGTCGGGATTCGACCGTGGATCTGCACGTGTGTCAGGTCCGCTTCTTCCGCCGCCCGCGCGATCTCATCCGGGCTCGGATCGACGAACACGCCGACGCGCGCGACGCGCGGCCACTCCCGCCTGAGCCTTCGCGAGATCTCCCCCACCGCCTTCAGGTCGGCCCGGCGCGCGCTCGGCGCGAGGACGAACCCGACAAGATCGGCTCCCGCCGCCGCAGATGTGATCGCGTCCTCCATCCGCGTGATCCCGCAGATCTTGACGCGGATCACGCAATGCCCCGCAACGCGCGCAGCGCCGCGCCCGGTGACGCCGCGCGCATCAGGTGCTCCCCGACGAGCAACGCGTCGAAGCCGATCCCCTCGAGGCGAACGGCGTCCTCGCGCGACCGAATCCCGCTCTCGGCGATGCGCACGATCCCCGCGGGGATTCGCGGCAACAAACGTTCCGAGAGGCCGAGGTCCACCTCGAGCGTGGACAAGTCCCGGTGGTTCACGCCGATCATGTCCGCCCCGATCTCCAGAGCGCGATCCAGCTCCCCTTCGCCGTGGATCTCGACGAGCGACGCGACGCCGACCTCGCGCGCGGCAGCGGCCAGGTCACGCAGCTGGACACGATCGCACACCGCGACGATCAGGAGAACCGCGTCGGCGCCGAGGCTGCGCGCCCAAGGGATCTGCCATTCATCAACGACGAAGTCCTTCATGAGAACCGGTAAACGGGTCGCCGTGCGGGCTACCGCGAGAAAGGCCGGGTCGCCGTCGAAGAACTCCGGCTCGGTCAGGACCGACAGGGCTGCGGCGCCGGCCTCTTCGTACTCGCGCGCGATCGCCGCAACGTCCGCGCCGGGCCGGATCGGACCGGCCGAGGGGGATGCGCGCTTGATCTCCGCGAGAAAGCGAACCGCGTCCCCGCGCGTCGCACGGCGCAACAGGTCGGCGAATGGACGGCGCGGCTCGCCCCAGAGCGCGCTTGCTTCGAGCGTGGAAGGCGGCGTCTTCGAGCGTAGGGTGCGTACCGCCCGCCGGCGCCCTTCGAGGATCCGATCGAGGATGCTCATGGTTCCGGCAGCTTCCGATCGAGGACCGTCATAGCTTCTGCGAGGTCTCGCGCAGCCGAGCAAGGATGCGCCGCGCCGCGCCCGAGTCGATCGAGTCCCGCGCCCGGGCGCATCCTTCCTTGAGGTCCGGGGCCGCGCCGGCGACGTAGAACACCGCAGCGGCGTTCAGGATCACCGTCTCGCGCGTCGGCCCGGCCACCGCGCCGTCGAGTAAGCCGGCGAGCCAGCGGGCGTTGTGCGCCGCGTCCCCGCCGCGCAGCGCTTCCGTATCGGCCTCCTCGGCGAGGCCGAGGTCACGCCCGCGAACCCCAAGCGAACGCAGGCCGTCCTGCCCCGCCCGCATCTCGATCGCGAGGTTCTCGCCGGCGAGCGAAAGCTCGTCCTCCCCCGCCGCGCCGTGGACGACGAGCGCGTGTTCGCTGCCGAGTTCGCCCAGCACGCGCGCGAGGAGGGGAGCAAGATACGGCGCAAAAACGCCTAAGACTTGACGCTCGGCCCCCGCGGGGTTCGTCAAGGGGCCGAGGATATTGAAAAGCGTCCGGATTCGGATCTCTCGTCTAGGCGTGAGTGCATGGCGCATAGCCGGATGCAGAATGGGTGCGAAGAGGAACGCGATCCCGACCTCATCCAGACAGATCGAGATCTGCTCGGCCCGCAGGTCGATCCGAACTCCGAGGGCCTCGAGGACGTCCGCGCTTCCGCTCCGGCTCGAGACCGCGCGATTGCCGTGCTTCGCAATCGTGACCCCGCCGCCGGCCGCGACGAGCGCCGCAGCGGTCGAGATGTTCAAGGTCCCGCGGCCGTCTCCTCCCGTCCCGCAGGTGTCGACGACCGGCCGGCGGGAGGTGTCCACCCGCACCGCGGCGGCCCGCATCGCCTCGGCCGCGCCCGCGATCTCCTCGACCGTCTCCCCCTTCATCCGGAGTGCGACGAGCAGCGCGCCGATCTGCGCGGGACTCGCGTCTCCCGTCATCACGAGGTTCATGACCCCGCGCGCTTCTGCGCGCGAGAGGCTCTGTCCATCGACCAGGCGCGCGATCGCGCCGGGCAGGTCGATCGGGGGATTCGTCCGGTCGTCCACGGCCGCGTCTACTGACACAGGAAGAGGAAGTTCGCCAGAAGCCGTTTCCCGTCCGGGGTCAGGATCGATTCCGGATGGAACTGGACGCCCCACGTCTCGTGCTCTCGGTGGCGCATCCCCATGATCTCCCCTTCCGCCGTGTGCGCGAACGGTTCGAGGCAGCTCGGAAGCGATCCCTTCTCGACGAGGAGGGAATGGTACCGCGTCGCGCTGAACGGATTCGGCAGCCCCGCGAAAATCCCGCGCGCGCTGTGGATCACCATCGAGGTCTTCCCGTGCATCAGGCGTCCCGCGCGCACGACCTTCCCACCGTACACATGAGCGATGCACTGATGCCCCAGGCAGACCCCAAGGAGCGGGACCTTGCCCGCGAAGGCGCGGATCATCGCGTTCGCCGGCTCCGTCTCGAGCGGGCTCTTCGGGCCCGGCGAGATCACGACGCCGCGCGGGCGCAGGGCGAGGGCGTCCTCGACCGAGACCGCGTCGTTCCGGTGCACCACGGGGTCGCCGCCCAGCTCGCCGATCAGCTGGACGAGGTTGTAGGTGAATGAATCGTAGTTGTCGATGACGAGGATCATCGCGCGCCTCCCGGGTTGTCTCCGGCCACGTCCGGCAGCCCGTGCGCCCCCCCGCCGCGCAGGCCCGTCAGACCGCGCGCGGACAGCTCGCACGCGCGCACGAGGGCGCTCCCCTTGCGCAGGGTTTCCTCCCATTCGGCTTCCGGATCGGAATCCGCCACGATCCCCGCGCCGATGCCGAGGTAGGCGCGCCCCTCATGGAACAGGAGCGTGCGGATCGCGATCGCCGTATCCATGTTGCCGTGGTAGTCCATGTAGCCGACGGCGCCGGCGTAGAGCCCGCGCCGCAGCGGCTCGAGTTCCTCGATGATCTCCATCGCCCGGATCTTCGGCGCGCCGCTCACCGTTCCGGCCGGGAAACAGGCGCGAAGGATCTCCGAGTTCGTCATCCCCTCGCGGAGGATCCCGCGGACGTTCGAGACGAGGTGCATCACGTGGCTGTACCGTTCGACGACCAGAAGCTCGTTCGTCTCCACCGTCCCGTAGCGGCAGATTCTGCCGAGATCATTGCGCCCGAGATCGACCAGCATGATGTGCTCGGCCCGCTCCTTTTCGTTCGCGCGGAGTTCGTCCTCGAGGAAACGATCCGACAGCTCGTCGCCCCCGCGCGGGCGCGTCCCGGCGATCGGGCGGGCCTGCACGACCTCGCGCTCCCGCCGCACGAGGACCTCGGGGCTCGATCCCGCGATCGACCATCCGTCCAGCCGCAGGAAGTACATGTACGGGGATGGGTTGATCACCCGCAGGGCGCGGTAGACGTCGAGAGGATCGGCCGCAATGTCCGCCTCGAGCCTGTGGCTCAGCACGACCTGCACGATGTCGCCCGCGACGATGTACTCCTTCGCGCGCCGCACCCCTTCGATGTACGCCGCCTTCCCCGTTCGCGATCGAAACTCCACGCTCGCGCCGGCTCCGGCGGCGCGCGGCGGCACGGATACCGCCGGCGCCGGATCGGCGAGGAAGTGCTCGAGCGCATCCAGCCTTGCGTTCGCCGCGTCGTAGGCGCGGCGCGGGTCGGAGCCGGGGTGCGCGTGCACGACGAGGAGCGCCGTGTGCCCCGTGTGATCGAAGAGGATCGCCGTCTCGAACAGGACGAACATCGCGTCCGGGACGTTCAGCTCGTCGCGCGCGGTCGCCGGCAGGCGCTCGATCCGCCGCACGAGATCGTACGAACAGAATCCGATCGCGCCGCCGGCCGAGCGGGGCAGATGCGGAATCGAAGGGGCGCGTCGCGCCTCGAGCAGGCGGTCGAGCGCCCGGAGCGGCGCCTCCTCGCGCTCCCGCCGCGTTCCGCTCGCGTCCCGGATCTCCACATTCCCGCCTCGACTCGTGTAGATCGTCCCCGGGTCGAGCCCGATGATCGAGAACCGTCCCCAGGTCTCGCCCCCCTCGACGCTCTCGAGCAACGCTGCGTTCACGTTCGCGTCGAGGCGGCGGAAGACCGATACCGGGGTTGCAAGATCGGCCAGGACCTCGCGCGTGACCGGCACGACCGGGTAGTCGCGGGCGAACCTCTGAAACTCCTCGAATGAGGGATGCGTCATCGAATCTCCTTGGACGGGCCCCATGGATCTCGCCCCGCCGCTAGGCCGCGTCCTCCGCGGCCGATTCCATCATCGCCCGGGCATGCTTGCGGGCGATCGCCGAATCCCCTTCCCCCGCCAGCATACGGGCAAGTTCTCCGATCCGCTCCTCCCGAGTGAGCGGCGATACCGTGGCGAGGGTCCGCCCCCCCCGCTCGGCCTTCTCGACCCGGAAATGGCGCGTCGCCCGGCACGCGACGAGCGGCAGATGCGTCACGAGGAGGACCTGCCGGTCCCTGGCGATGGCCGTGATCCGTCGCGCGACGGCGGTAGCGGTCGCCCCGCCGACCCCGGAATCGACCTCGTCGAAGATCGCCGCCCTCGGTTCTTCCTGCGCACCCAGAACGGCCAGGATTCCGAGGAGGGCGCGGGACAGCTCCCCGCCGGATGCGATCTCCCCGAGCGGGCCGGTCCCCTCGCCGGGATTCGGTCGCAGACGGAAAAAGCCGCGATCGATCCCGTCCACAAAGGCCCGCAGCAGGCGACCGTCGACCTCGATCACTCCGTCGACCTCCTCGCCGGCCGATGCGGCCACCTCCTCGTCGAGGACGATGTCGAAGAGGGCGCCGGACATCCCGAGGTCGCGGAGCTCGCGCGTGACCGCACGGGCAAGGGAGGGGGCGAGGTCGTGGCGCGCCTTGCGCAGCCGGAGCCCCGCGGTCGCGACGGCCGCGCCCGCGTCGCGGACCTCGCGATCGATCCCTTCGCACCGCGCCCGCAGTCGTTCGGTCTCGTCGAGGAGCGCGGCCAGGGAGGCTTTGCGCTCGAAGACCGACTCGATCGACCCCCCATACTTCTTCTTCAGACGCCCGATCCGAAGGAGACGCTCCTCGATCGAGGCAAGGTCGTCCTCCGTCTCGGCGTCGTTCACGCCCGAGGGGAGAATCCGGCGCGCGCGGCGCAGGGCATCGCGCGCCCCTTCGACCTCCGCGCGGAAGTCGCGCCAGGCATCCCCCGCCGTGCCCGGGCCGCCCCCCAGCCGGTGCAAGACGGTCTCGATCCGGTCGGCCGTGGAACCTTCCTCCTCGAAGAGGACCCGCTCGATCTCGGCCCGCGCTTCCTCCAGGCCGCGAGTCTCGGCCGCCGCGTGGTGTTTCTCGCGGAGCGCGTCCTCCTCCCCGATCGCGAGATGCGCCTCCGCGATCTCATCGAACTGGAAGCGGTGCCATTCCTCCTTCTCCGCGAGCTCGCGGTTGCGGGCGTGCGCGACCGCGGCCTCCCGCGCGAGGCTCGTCCATCGCTCCCGCGCCATCGCGTACGCGTCGCGGAGCGGGGAAGCCCCCGCGAAACGATCGAGAAGCATCAGCTGCACCGTCGGATCGAGGAGGCGCCGGTGCTCACCCTGGCCGTGGATCGCGATCAGTTGCTCGCCGAGCGCGCGCAAGTCCGTGATGCGGACCCCCCGCCCGCCGATCCATGCCTTCCCGCGGCCCGCCGCGGCGAGTTCCCGGCGAATGCGCAGGCGCCCGTCCTTCTCGATCTCCGCGCCGAGGTCCGATGCGATCGCCGCGGCCCCGGGCAGGCGGTCGATTTCGAAGGTCCCTTCGACGGCGAGGCCACCCGCCCCGTCGCGCACCCAGCCCGTCTCTGCCCGCCCGCCCGCGAGAAAGCCGATCGCGTCGATCAGGATCGACTTGCCCGTCCCCGTCTCGCCCGTGATGACGTTCAGCCCCGGACTGAAGGCGATCTCCGCCTCCGCCACGATGACGAACTCCTCCAGGCGCAAGGTTCGCAGCAAGGTCCCAACCTCCCCAGGCGGCTATCCGCCCCACTTCAGCTTCTGCCTGAGGACATCGTAGAAGCTGTGTTTCTGGACCAGAAGGAATTCGATCGTGCCCGGCGCGCGGCGCACCCGCACCGCCTCCCCCGGATGGAGATCGAGCGCCGCCTGCCCGTCGGCCACGACCTGCACGCGCGCCTCGGGAGGCTCGAATCTGAGCACCATCGTCTCGTCGCTCGAGAAGAGGATCGGCCGCATCGAGAGGATGTGCGGGCAGATCGGGGTCGCGATCAAGGCCCGCAGGGTCGGATCGACGATCGGCCCGCCGGCAGAGAGCGAATAGGCGGTCGATCCGGTCGGGGTCGCGATGATGAGCCCATCGCCCTTGATGATCCCCATCTCGCTCCGCCCGATCTGCGGGACGATCCCGAGGACGCGATGACCCAGTTCGTGCATCACGATGTCGTTCATCGCGTAGAGCCGCTCGCGCGTGCGTCCGGCGGGATCGAGGACGCTCGCCTTCAGCATGATGCGGCTCTCGCGCCGGCAGTCCCCCGCCAGGACTCGCTCGAGGGACGGGAACATGTCCTCGACCGTCACGTCCGTGAGGAAACCGAGACCGCCGAAGTTGACCCCAAGGATCGGGACGCGCAGAGGGTAGACGCGGCGAGCGGTTGACAGGAGGGTGCCGTCCCCCCCCAGCACGATCACAAGATCGGCGTCGCGGGCGAGGTCCTCTCGATCGGCGACGACGGCCCCTGGGGGAACGGGGACCACATGCGGCGGGACGACAACCTCGAGATTGCGCGCCTTCAGCCACGCGCTGAGCCGCCGGACCGCGTCATCGGCCCCGTCCTTGGACAAGTTCGGATCGATCGCGATCCGCTTGAAACCGTTCACACCCGCGCCGCTCACCGCTCCGCCTCCTTCCTCCCACCGGCGGCCCCAGCATCGGTCCGCACGCGAGAGACGACAACTTCAACCAGGTCCGTGAAAAGTGGGCTCATCGAGCCGAACGCGCGCGCGTCGCGTCGGGCGGCGCTCGCCGATACGCGGATCCTGCGCCGCGTCCCCTCGATCCCGAGGATTCGCGGGTAGGTCGCCTTCGCATGCCGGTCATCGCCGCCCGCCGGACGCCCCAGTTGCCGCTCGGTCCCCTCGACGTTCAGGAGATCATCGACGATCTGGAAAAGGCGACCGAGGTTCCGGCCGAACCGATCAAGATTCGCGAGGTGCGCGCGCCCTGCGCCTGCGAGAATCCCGCCCATCTGGAGCGATGCGGCAATCAGGCTCGCTGTCTTTCGATCGTGAATCCCGCGCAGCTTCCCTTCGCCGATCGCTTTCCCCTCGGCCTCGATGTCATCCACCTGACCACCGAGGACGCCGGCCCCGCCGACCGCCCGCGCGAGGACCGCGATCGCTGCGGATCTCCGCGCTGGATCGCACGGGAGTCCCGAGAGGACCTCATACGCGCGATTGAGAAGGGCGTCGCCGGCCAGAACCGCGATCGCCTCGCCGAATGCCTTGTGGCACGTCGGCCGCCCGCGCCGGAAGTCGTCGTCGTCCATGCACGGCAGATCGTCGTGGATCAGGGTGAAGGTGTGAACCAGCTCGCACGTCGCGGCGAGACGGAACACGTGGGGGCTCCGACCGCCGCAGGCCCGATGTCCGAGGACGGTCAGCGCCGGTCGCAGCCGCTTGCCGCCCGGGAAGAGGGCGTACTCCATCGCGTCGCGCAGCGAAGCTGGGACCTCGCCCCGGCGGGGCAAGGTCTCCCGAAGAGCCGCCTCAACCCTCGGCGTGATGTCGGCCGTCCACGCGGACCAGGTCATCTCACGTCGCATCCGTTTCGACATCGCAACGGCCTCAGAACGGAAGATCGTCCCCGTCGGCCCGATCCTCCCCTTCCTCCGGCCCTTCGGTACTGTCTCCACCGCGGCCGGCGCGCCCGGTCGCCTCAGCGGATGTATCAACCTCCCGCGCCGCAGAAAGGACCCGGATCCGCTGCTCCGCGTCCTCGAGTCGGTTCGTGCAATCGCGCACGAGGGTTGATCCCTCCTCGTAACGCGCGAGCGTGTCCTCGAGCGAGAGGTCGGTCCCCTCGAGCTCGCGCACGATCTGCTCCAGACGGGCGAGCGCGTCCTCGAAGCTAGGTACGTTCTTCTCTTCGCTCATCGATCCCATTCCTCCTTGCGCTCCTCGATGCGGCACGCGAGCTCCCCTTCCCCGAGGAGAACCCGCACCGGATTTCCGGCCTCGATATCGCGGAACGACCGCACCACCCGCCGGTCCTCCGACCGCAGGCAGATCGCATATCCGCGCGACAGGATCGCCTCGGGGCCGACGGCGCGCAGGTGCGCTCCCACCAGTCGGAGCCGCTCCGCGACCGCGCGCATCCGCCGCTCGACGCCGAGAACGCTCCGGCCGTTCAGCTCCGCCAATCGCTCGCGCGCCCGGCGGACGATCACCGCCGGATTTCGCGAGCGCCACCGTCCGGTGAGATCGGCCAGGGTCCGGCGGCGGCGCTTGATCCCGTCCTGGCCCGCGCGGTCCATGCGCGTCGCGAGATCGTCCACGCGTTGCGCCCGCTGTCGCACAGTCTCGATCGGCCGGCGCAGGCCGTGGCTCCCCTCGATGCGCGACAGATGGAGGCGCGCCGTGCGGACACGCGCGGACGCGTGCTGCCGCAGTCTCCCCGCATCGATCGCGAGCCGTGGCAACACGTCGGTCCGCGAAGGCACGGCAAGCTCGGCCGCCTGCGACGGGGTTGCAGCACGCAGGTCCGATGCGAAATCGACGAGGGTCACATCGATCTCGTGCCCGACGCCGGTCACGACCGGCGTCCGGGCGCCGGCGACCGCACGCACGACCGCCTCCTCGTTGAAGCACCAGAGATCCTCGATGCTCCCGCCACCGCGCGCCAGGATCACGAGATCCAGGTCTCCCTCCGCGTCCAGGTCGCGCAGGGCCGCGACGATCTGCTCGGTCGCTCCCTCCCCCTGGACCGCGCAAGGGCGAAGCACGACCTCCGCAACCGGCCAGCGCTCCTTGAGGACGCGCAGGACGTCGCGCACCGCCGCACCGCTGTCCGATGTCGCGAGACCGATCTTCCGCGGATAGGAGGGGAGGGGGCGCTTCCGCGCCGAATCGAAGAGCCCCTCGGCGGCAAGGCGGGCCTTCAGAGCATCGAGCGCGGCTTGCAGCTCGCCGATCCCCGCTGGTTCGAGAGAATCAACGTAGAGCTGCAACCTGCCCTGCGGCTCGTAGATTCCGAGCCGTCCGTGGGCGCGCACGAGCATCCCGTCCACCGGATCGAAACGTAGGCGCCGCGCGCTCTCGCGCCACTCAACGCAGCTCAGCCGGCCGCGCCCGTCCTTCATGTCGAAGTAGAGGTGCCCCGAAGGTTGGTGCCGCTTGAAGCCGCTCAACTCGCCGCTCACCCAGACCGGACCCGTTCCCGAGTCGAGTACCCGCTTCGCGAGCGCGAGCACTTCGGAGACGCTCAACGTCTCCGTCATCGACCCCTCCGGCCCCGCTCCTCGGTCCTGCTCCATTCCTCGGCCGCCCAAACGGTGTTCGAAAGCAGACACGCGACCGTCATCGGGCCGACCCCCCCCGGAACGGGGCTCAGCCAACCCGCAACCTCCGCGACCGACGCCGCATCGACGTCGCCGAAGAGACGCCCGTCGTCTCCGCGGTGCATCCCGACGTCGACGACCGCGGCGCCCGGACGGATCCACGACGCATCCACGAGGCGGGGGCTTCCCGCCGCCACGATGACGACGTCCGCCTCACGCGTGATCTTCCACGGTTCGCGGCTGCCGGTGTGCAGCATGCTCACCGTTGCGTTTCCGCCGTACGGCCCCTTGAGCGAGAGGAGATTTGCAAGAGGACGGCCGACCGTCGTGCTTCGGCCGACGATCGCCACGTGGCGCCCCGCCGTGTGGATGTCGTTGCGCCGCAGGAGCTCGACGATCCCGACCGGGGTGCACGGGACGAAACCGCGCAGCCCGAGACAGAGACGCCCCAGGTTCACGGGATGGAAACCATCGACGTCCTTCGCCGGCGCGATCCGAAGGATCAGCTCCTGCGGGTCGCGATGATTCGGCAGCGGCAGCTGGAGCAGGATCCCGTGGACAAGCGGGTCGCCGACGCGCGCGTCGATCGCTTCGGCGATCTCCCGGTCCGTCGTCCCGGCGGGCAGAACGAGAACCTCGGATTCGATCCCGGTCTCCTGACTGGCTCTTGCCTTGTTGCGGACGTAGATGACCGAGGCGGGATCCTCGCCCACGCGAATCAGCGAGATCTTGGGGCGCACCCCACGCGCGACGAGCGCTTCGACGCGGAACTTGAGCTCTTGACGGATCTCGGCCGCCGCCGCCTTCCCGTCGAGGACGCGCGCGCTCATCCGATGTCGTCCAGGCTGCGCGCCACCCGCTTCACCTGCAGCGCACGCCCCGTTTCGGGATCGCACTTCACCCACAGCCCGTGCAGGCGGATGTCACCCTCCGCGGGCTGAAACTTGACCGGCGTCAGCATGCGAAGCTTCTCCAACGCGAGCTCCTTGCGCACCCCGATGATCGAGTCGTGCGGCCCCGTCATCCCCGCGTCCGTCTGGTAAGCGGTCCCCCGCGGCAGGATCCGCTCGTCGGCGGTCGCGACATGCGTGTGGGTTCCGATCACGAGGCTCGCGCGACCGTCGAGGTACCATCCCATCGCCAGCTTCTCGGACGTCGCCTCCGCATGGAAGTCCACAAGGATCATGGGGGTGACGATCGTCAGGCTCTCGAGGATCTCATCGGCCGCGCGGAAGGGGTCGTCGGCCTGCAGGAGGAAGACCCTCCCGATCAGATTCACGACCGCGATGCGCCGCTCGCCGCACGGATAGACTCCGACCCCGCGCCCCGGCACGCCCGGCGGGTAGTTCGCCGGCCGCAGCAATCGAAGGTCGCGCTCGATCAGGGCGTGTCCTTCCTTGCGATCGAACGTGTGGTTGCCTCCGGTCAGGACGTCGACGCCGGCGGCGAAGAGATCCTCGGCCGTGTCGGCCGTGATTCCCGCGCCGGCGGCCGCGTTCTCGCCGTTCGCCACGCAGAAGTCGACGGGCAGCTCGCGCCGCAGCGTCGGGAGGATTTCCCGGACCGCACGCCGCCCCGGCTTGCCGAAAACGTCCCCGATGAACAAGATGTTCACCGGCGGACTTTCCCCGTGAAGTACACGGGGCTACCGCGCATAGTCCACGACCCGCATCTCGCGGATCACGACGACCTTGATCTGCCCGGGGTACTGGAGGTCCTTCTCGATCTTCCGCGCGATCTGGCTCGCGAGGTTCGTCGCCGCTTCATCGCCCAGGATCTTCGGCTGAACGAGGATCCGGACCTCCCTCCCCGCCTGGATCGCGAACGATCTCTCGACGCCGCCGAAGGAATCGGCGAGCTCCTCGATCTTCTGGAGCCGCTTGACGTAGGTCTCGAGGTTCTCGCGCCGAGCGCCGGGACGCGCGCCGGAAATCGCGTCCGCCGTCGAGACGAGGATGGGATAGACCCCGTCGGTCTCCAGCTCGCCGTGATGCCCGCCGACCGCGTCGCACACGAGGCCGGACTCGCCATGCCTGCGCAGGAACTCCATCCCGACGAGTGCATGCGGCCCCTCGATCTCGTGGTTTATTCCCTTGCCGAGATCGTGCAGCAGGCCCGCCCTGCGCGCAGTCTCCGGGTCGATCCCCAGCTCGGATGCGATCATCGCCGCGATCCGCGAGACCTCGATCGAGTGCATGAGGACGTTTTGCCCGGAGCTCGTACGGTAGCGCAGCCGCCCCAACGCATCGATCACCTCCGGCGCGAGCCCGTGGACACCGACCTCGGCGGCGGTCTTTTCCCCGGCCTCGCGCATCTCCTCGACGATCTCCTCACCGGCCTTCTGGACGACCTCCTCGATCCTCCCCGGGTGGATCCGTCCGTCGGCGATCAGCCGTGCGAGCGCGATCCTCGCGATCTCGCGCCGCACCGGGTCGTACCCGGACAGAAGGACCGCCTCCGGCGTGTCGTCGATGATCACGTCGATCCCGGTCGCCATCTCGAACGCGCGGATGTTCCTCCCTTCGCGTCCGATGATCCGTCCCTTCATCTCGTCGTTGGGCAGGGGGACGACCGTCACGGTCGATTCGATCGACTGCTCGGCCGCAAGGCGCTGCGTCGCGATCAGAACGAGCCGGCGCGCCTCGCGGTCAGCGTCGCGGGCGGCCGCTTCGCGCATCCTCTGCGCGAGGCGCGCGGATTCGGCGCGCGTGTCGTCCTCGATCGTCTTCCAGAGTTCGCGGCGCGCCTCGGCGGAGGTCAGTCCCGAGATCCTCTCGAGCTTCGCAGTCTGCTCGATGATCGCCTTCTTGAGATCGGTCTCGCGTTCCTCGAGGCGTCGTCGCAGGTCCGCCGTGTCGCGGCGGTCGGCCGTCAGGCGCTCCTCGTCCCGGCCCAGCTTCTCGGCCTCGCGCCGTAGACGATTGTCGAGCTCCTCCGCGTCGCGCAGGCGCCGTTCCATCTCGGTCCGCTGGCGGCGCGTCTCTGACTCGAACCGCTCTTTTTCCCGAAGCCACTCCTCCCGCGCTTCGAGGGCGGCCGCCTTGCGGGCCAGCTCGGCCTCGCGCCGCGATTCATCGATGATCGACTGGGCTTTGAGATTTGCGGCCTTCATCTGGCGGGCCGCCGCTCCCCGGTGGAGCAGCATGCCGGTGATGAAGCCGCCGATTATGAAGAGAAGGCCCAGTCCGATCCAGATCGGCCATGGGTCCTGCATGTATCGCCTCCTCGAGTGGCCCCGCCGGACGAATCGGGGAGATCCCCGCACTGAGGTTTGTCGCGGACTCTTGAACCTGGTTCAACCAGGTGGGTGCCGGCTCGGATCGTTCGCGCTCCCCCGCAGGGGTCCCACTCCCGATCTCCGCCTGACTCCCTTCGACGAACTGTTGGCTCAAAATGTCCCACGCCATCACCGGCAGTACAGGGACCTCCCACACCGATTCAAATGCCAGGACGAAGGCACACGGCGATACCGAGCCCTCCCTAGACCGAAGGTTCCAGCCGGCTCTTTTCCAGCTGGCTCTCGATCTTCTCGCGCAGACGACGAGTCCGGTCTTCCACGCTCTGCAGAATGCCTTGGTGCTCCCGTCGTTCGCGAAACAGCTCCTCGGCGATGTTCAGACTGGTCAGGATCAGCAGGTTTCGAAGAGGAAGGCCGTCGTTGCGCGAACGGATCTCCTCCAGCTTCCCCTCTACGTAACCGGCGAGACCCTCCACCTCTTGAGGATCCCCACCCAGGATGCGGAAGGGCTCCCCCAGGATTCTCACCGTGATCGCTGCCGCCGGATCGCTCATTGCTTCGTCCCGAACTCCGTTCCGAACCTTCTATATACCTTCGCCGGTCGCCGTCCGGCCTGCGTCTTCGACCGCAAATATCCTAGAGTTCCATCCGCAGGGCGTCAACTTTCTCCAGTAGGCGGGCGATTCTCTCCGCCAGAGAGGCGCGCTCCCCGACGAACGAACGCCGCTCCTCCTCCAGGGCGGCGACCCTGGCCGCCAGCCCCCGGTTCTCCTCGCGCAGCTTGCGGATCGCCTCGGCGGCCTCGGCGATTCGCTCCTCAAGCTTGTCCAGCTCGGCGATCATCGAAAGATCAGCTCTTCGTTGGAGGGACTTCGACGGCGCCCAGGTGGGCCCGGACCTCCTCGACGACCTTTCGGAACGCCTCCGCGTCATGGATCGCCATCTCGGAAAGCTGCTTGCGATCGATCGTGATCTCGCCCTGCTTCAATCCGGCGATGAACTGGCTGTATGACATCCCGTACATCCGGACCGCCGCGTTGATCCTCTGGATCCAGAGCCGGCGCATCATCCGCTTCTTCACGCGCCGGTCGCGGTACGCGAACTGGAGCCCGCGGAGGACGTTCTCCTTCGCCGTGCGGAGCAGGCGGCTCCGGCCGCCGAACGCGCCCCGAGCCGACTTCAGCAACTTCTTCTTGCGGGCCTTCCCAGGCACCACGCCTTTCGTTCTTGGCATTTGAGTATCCTCCCGACCCGGGTTAGCCCTTTGCTAGCTGGCGACGGATCCGTGCCTTATCGGCGGAAGAGACGAGGGTCGACTTCCGCAGTTTTCTCTTCCGCTTGCGGGTCTTGTCAGTCAAAAGGTGTCCCTTGTTTGACTTGTTGCGCCGCACTTCGCCGCCTGCGGTCAACCGGAATCGCTTGGCGGTCGCCTTGCGCGTCTTCATCTTCGGCATCTTTACTCCTTGGGCGTCGGCTCCCCGCCCGTCTTCCCCCCGTCCGCATGCGCGGGTTCGCCCTCGGGATGGGGTTTGGTTTCCTTCAGGTCCTTCCGCGGGGCGAACATCATCACCAACGCCCGGCCCTCCAGGATCGGTCTCGACTCAACGAAACCGACGTCGGCGAGCTCCTCCACGATCTTGTCCAGCAGGGCGTGCCCCAGTTCCATGTGCGTCATCTCACGACCGCGGAACAGACAGACGAACTTGACCTTGTCGCGGTTCGTGAGGAACTTCTTCGCGTTTCTGAGCTTGAAGTCGAAGTCGTGGTCCTCGATCTTGGGCCGGATCTTCACTTCCTTGATCTGGTACGTGTGCTGCTTCTTCTTTGCCTGCCGCTCGTGCTTCGACTGCTCGTACTTGAACTTGCCGAAATCCATGAGCCTGCAGACGGGCGGTCGGGCGGTCGGAGCAACCTCGACCAGGTCGCAATGCTGGACCTGCGCCAGTTTCAGCGCCTCGGAGATCGCCATCACCCCGAGCTGGTTCCCCTCATTGGAGATGACCCGCACCATCGGCACCCGGATCCGCTCATTCACCCGAACTTCAGGAGTCTTCGCGATTGTCTCTACCTCCTTCTACGACCCTGCCCGCGAACGCCGGCCTCATGCCCAAAAAACGCAAAAGAAGCGGCCGAAGCCGCTTCAGGGCGTGAGCGAGGGCGCGTTTCCCCCTCGCGCGACCCGAACCCAGCCTGACCTCGAGGGCCGGCGGGTGAGAAGCAAGCTTCTACTTGCGTCGCAGTCTTCTCGAGCCGACGGGCATCCCCGCCGACTCTCTGCATGTAAATGGTGGGCGATAGTGGACTTGAACCACTGACCCCTTGCATGTCAAGCAAGTACTCTAGCCACCTGAGCTAATCGCCCACAAGAGCGCTCAAGCGAACACTCTATCCGGCCCCTCGCGCCCGTGTCAACGTCCTTCCGGATCGGGGACCGTCCGGCCGATGGCCCTTGCTATCGGCCGGATCTGATCGGCCAGAGCGGCGAATTCGTCGACCCTCAGACTCTGCGGCCCGTCGCAGAGCGCCCCCTCCGGATCGGGATGGACCTCGACCAGAAGCCCATCGCAACCGGATGCGATCGCGGCCCGCGCCATCGGGATCACCTTGTTCCGCACCCCGACCGCATGACTCGGATCGATGATGACCGGCAGGTGCGACAGCTCTTTGACGACGGGGACGGCGCTCAAGTCGAGGATGTTGCGGGTGTAGGAGCCGCCGAACGCCCGGATCCCGCGCTCGCAGACCATGACGTTCCGGTTGCCACCGGACATGATGTACTCCGCCGCCATCAACCACTCGTCGATCGTCGAGGACATCCCGCGCTTGAGGAGGATGGGGCGATCGACCTGACCCAAGGCCTGCAGGAGCGTGAAGTTCTGCACGTTTCGCGCGCCGACCTGCAGGATGTCGACGTAGTCAAGCATCACATCGAGCTGGCTCGGATCCATGATCTCGCTCACGACAGCCATCCCCGTCTCGTCGGCGGCTTCCCGCAGGATCCGGAGGCCGGTCACGCCGAGGCCCTGGAACGAATATGGAGAGGTCCGCGGCTTGAACGCGCCCCCCCGAAGGACGCGCGCCCCCGCCGCCCGCACTGCCCGCGCGGCGGTGCGCACCTGTTCCTCCCCCTCGACCGCGCAGGGGCCGGCCATCAGCACGATCTCGGGTCCGCCGATCACGATGTCGCGGACGCGGATCTGGGTGTCCTCTTCGCGAAAGGCACGGCTCGCGAGCTTGAACGGATGCGGGATCCTCTCCGCGCGCTCGACCCCGGGCAAGGCGCGCACGGAATCGAGGTCGATCTTGAAGCCGCCCTCGCTGATGGCGCAGAGCAGGTCCCCCTGCGGCGCGGCCCTCGGGAGATGGTGGACGATGCAGCCGCGCGACATGAGCCACTGCTGGACGTGATGGATCGCGGAGGGCTCCAGCCCGGGGCGAAAGACGATCTTCATCGGGCCCGGCGGTCTCCGGGACGAAGCGCTCTACCCGCCCGGTTCAATTCTCACCGTCCTCTCCGACCTCGAACTCGATCTCCTCTTCCCGCGAGCGGAACGGCTTCAGGACCCGGTTGACCGCGTCGAGGACGGCGCCCGCGGGCGCGTCGAGCCGCCCACCCTTCGCGGAGCAGGACCCGATGAGCGAGCGCTCGCCCCCCGACTGCAGCAGGACGATGTGGACGAGAACGACCGGGAGGGATCCGACGCGGACCCGCTTCACATCCTGCAGATCCAGGGCGATCATGTCGCCGGTCAGCTTGCGTACGGCCTCGATCGACGCCTCGGCCACGACGCGGAGTTGGTTCGCCTGCGTGGCCAGCCCCTCGGAGACCGCGCGCGACGCGCGGTCCCCGTCTTTGAGCTCGACCGTAGCGACCAGTTGGTCTCCTTCGCGCGCGAGATGAACCCCCGCCAGGCGGATCCGCCAGACCGGTCGCGAATCGGCTGCCGGCGCCGTCTTCGTCGCGGAGGGCTCCGCCGTCCCGGCAATGCTGATCCGCTGGTGCGGCACGCGGATCCCATGGCGGGCATAGAGGGTCGTGATCACGTCGCGCACGATCCACTTCGGCCGGCGCGCGGGGTCGGCAACGATGTGGATCTCCGAGATCTCGCCGTCCTCCGCTCGGATGCGCGCGGCGCCGACGCCCGAGATCCGCTCGAGGTCGGTTTCCATCTCACGAATCCGTTCCGACAGCATCGCAGCCCCCGTGGTTTTCCCGCGCCTACTCGGGATCGAAACGGGTCATCTCGTGGAGCGCGCGCACGCGCGCGTGAAGCTCGCCCTCGCGCACGCGCGTCAGGCCCTCGACGCCGAACTCCTCGACCGCGAAGGACGCGATCGCGGTCCCGTGCGCGATCCCGCGTCGGACCGCCTTCTCGTCGAGGTTCCCCTCGAGGGCGAGCCGGCCGAGCATCCCCCCCGCGAACGTGTCCCCCGCGCCGGTGGGATCTTTCAGGGCTTCGACGGGATACGCCGGCATTTGGAACCACCCCCGCTCGGTCCGCGTGAGCGCTCCGTACTCCCCGCGCTTGATCACGACGATCGAAGGGCCCATCATGCGAATCCCCTCGGCCGCCTTGAGGATGTTGTCCGCGCCGGTCAACTGCCGCGCCTCCGCGTCGTTGACGAGGAAGATGTGGACCCTCCGGAGGACGCGCAGGAGATCGGCCGGTCGGTTCGAGATCCAGTAGTTCATCGTGTCGAGCGCGACGAGCCACGGGTCCGAGAGCTGATCGAGGACCTCTTCCTGCAGCAAAGGATCGATGTTCGCGAGGAATACGGCCTTCGAGTTCCGGTAGCCCTCCGGAAGGACCGGATGGAACTGATCGAAGACGTTCAGCTCGGTCGCGATCGTCGTCCGCTCGTTCATGTCCTCCGAATAAACCCCCTCCCAGCGGAACGTCTTCCCATCGGCAACCTGGATCCCCGAGGTGTCGATCCGCTCCCGGGAGAGGGTGTCGCGGTGGGACTGCTGGAAGTCGTCGCCGACGACCGCGACGACGCGAACGGGAACGTAGCGGCTCGCCGCGAGCGCGAAGTAGCTCGCGGAGCCCCCGAGCGCGGACACGCGGCTTCCCGCCGGCGTGCGGATCGTGTCGAGGGCGATCGAGCCCACAACGAGAATCCCGCTCCCGCTCATGATTCCGACCTCCGGCGTCTCGCGGGCTCGCGCACGCGCGTGACGGGGGCATCCCCCCAGAGCCTCTCGAGCATGTAGTACTGCCGCGTCTCGTGATGAAACACGTGCACCACGACATCCACGAAGTCGAGGAGGACCCAGCGCCTTCCGGCGCGCCCCTCGACATGCCACGGCGGCTGACCCCTCTCCCGCAGCTTGGAGTCGATGTTGTCGGCGACCGCAACGACCTGTTGCTCCGATTGCGCAGTGCAGACTACGAAGTAATCGCACGCGACCGACAGCTCGCGCAGGTCCAGGATCATGACGTCCTCGGCTTTCTTCTCGAGGGCGAGCAGCCCGATCCTGCGGGCGAGGCTCTTCGGCATGAGCGGACGCGGGGTCACCGCGATGGCCTCAGTGGCTCCGGTTCACGGCGTATTCCACCGCCTGGTGGATTCCCGTCAGGTAGGTCGACGGAGGGAACCCTTCCAGGCGTCGATGCGCCTGCCGCGCCGACTCCAGCGCAACTTCCCTGCACTCGTCGAAGGCCTTCTTCCCCTCGAGGAGGTCGAAGACGAAACGCCAGTCCGCCGACGTGAGGACCGGCTGCCGCAGGATCTTCGCGACCCTCGACTTCTCGTCCTCGCTGCTGCGCGACAGGGCGCGGATCAGCGGAAGGGTCACCTTCCCCTCGGCCAGGTCCGACTGCCCGAACTTGCCCAGCTCCCCGGCGTCGCCGACATAGTCGAACACGTCGTCCGTGATCTGGTAGGCACGGCCGAGGTCCATCCCGAAGAGGCGCAACGTCTCGACCTGCTCGGGGCGGAGCCCGCCGACCAGTGCCCCGACCTCGCAGGCCGCGGACATCAGGGAGGCGGTCTTCGCGTCGACCAGCTCGAGATACTCGTTCTCGACCAGCTCGGGATTCCGCTTCTGCTGAATCTGGAGCATCTCCCCGATCGACATCTCGTACGTCGTGCGCGCCACGACCCGGACCACCGCATCGGCCTTTCGATCGAGCAGCTCGACCAGGACCTTCGTGTAGATGTAGTCGCCAAGGATCGTTGCGACCAGGTCGTTGTAGAGCGCGTTGATCGTAGGCAGCCCCCGCCGGAGCGCGCTCTTGTCGATCGTGTCGTCGTGAACGAGGGTCGCCGTGTGGATCAGCTCGATCGCCGCCGCCGCGAAGGGGGCCTCCCGTGGCGCGGCTTCGCCCATCCGGGCAACGAGCAGGGTCAGGGCGGGCCGGAACCGCTTCCCCGCCATCGTGAGGAGATGGTCGCCGACGTGATGGATCAGGGGGACCCGCGTGCGGAAAAACTCGCGGAGCAAGGCCTGCATCTGAACCAGATCGTCTTGAATCGGCTCCTGGAAAGAGTGGAGTTGCCGGTCGGCCTCGAAAGACTTGCGGTATGTTTCGAGGTTCGGACTCGACACGATTCCCTCTCCTGCAGATCCCTTCAGCGGCTGCGCTTGGACCTCCCGGCCGGCGGGCACGGCTCGGCCCTGGATCATGACTCGGTCAAACTAGCATCCGGTTCGAAGGGATGTCAATGCAAGGTCGGCTCGGGGGACCCGGTGGCGTTCTGGGCGAAGAGGCTCTTCCATGAGTCCGGCTCCACCAGCGCCCCCTCGGCCAACTGGTCGCCGACCGAGGCCAGATTGAGGGCAAGCTTGCGGAAATCCGCGAGAGCGCCCTGCGGGATCGGATCGGAAGGAAGGCTCTTCAGCCGCATCGGATCGATCGAGCGGCCGCTCTCGACGACCTCGTAGTGGAGGTGGTTGCCGGTCGCGAGCCCGGTGTGTCCGACATAGCCGATCTTCTGTCCCTGTTGCACACGCGACCCGCAGCGGATGCCGGGCGCGAGCCTGCAGAGATGGCCGTAGCAGGTCTCGTAGACGCGGTCATGCCGGATCTCGATGAAGCGGCCGTATCCCCCCTTGAAGCCGGCGAATTCCACGACGCCGTCGGCGACGGCAGACACGGGCGTCCCCTCGGGCGCCGCGTAGTCCACCCCATGATGGGGGCGGAAGATTTTCAGGATCGGATGGAAGCGATTCGACGAGAAGAAGGACGAGATCCGGCTGTAGTTCAAGGGGCTCTTCAGGAACCCGCGCCGCAAGCTTCTCCCCTGCATGTCGTAGTATCCGCCGCGCTTCCCGGTCTCGACGTAGTACACGGCGCTCGCGGAGGCCTCGTCCCCCTTGTACCAGCCGTAGAGGATATTGCCGTAGCCGACGAAGCTCCCGTTCACGTACTGCTCCTCGACGAGCAGCCCGAACCGGTCGCCTTTCCGCACCTCCGTGAAGAAGTCGACATCGCACGACAGGACATCCGCGAACTTCCCGGCGAGCCTTGGATTTCCGCCCGACGCCAGGAGCGCCTCCTCGAACGTGGTACGGATCGTCCCGGCGAGCTTCCGGACCTTGATCTGCGAATCGACCGCCTGCGCGTACGAACGGACGAGCGAGTCGGGATGCATCTCGAAGACGTAGATCTCGGTCGGGGAGAAGCGGAAGATTAGGCGTTGCAGCTTGCCCGCCTCGTCGCGCGTGAACTCGACGGTCTGACGCGGGACCAGCGCCTTCGGCGAGAAGTACTGGTGTTGGCGGTTCTCCGCGAGGACCTTCTCGATTTCGGGGAAACCCAACCCGTTTCGCAGAAGCAAGCCACTCAGGGTGTCTCCGCGGTGGATCGTGTCGGTCACGGTGTAGGTCGTGAGGGTCATGGATTCGGAATCGGGGGGGATCTGGGGGCCTGTCCCTGGAAGAGACGTCCCCGTGATGCGGAGAAAGGCGAGGAAGAAGAATCCCACCATGCCGCTCAGAAGCCACGCGCCGAGGCGGCGGATGCGCGGAAATCTCACTGCACCTCCTCCCTGTGTGAACCCATCCAATCCCTGGAGGCGGGTACCCCGTACAGCCTGCAAGAACGTGCGGGATTCCGCGACCGGAGTCAACCGACTTTGTTTACGCGGCCTGGGCCGTACCCTCTGCCGGTGCCGCCCCTCCCTGACCGGCAGGCCAGGTCAGGACGAACCGTCCCCCGCCGCAGGCACGATCTTCGACCCAGATTCTCCCCTTATGGTTTTCGACAATCCGGTACGTGGTGGCCAGCCCGAATCCGTGGCCGTCACGTTTCGTGGTGAATCCGGGCTCGAAGATCCGCTGGCGGATCGCCGCGGGCACACCGGGTCCCGTATCTTCAACGACCATTTGGACATAACCCCTCGCCCCACGCGTCGTTCGGATCCAGATGTGACGGTCCGGCGTTTCCGCGTCGCGCATTGCGTCCGCCGCGTTCCGGCAAAGGTTCAAGAGGATTTGGTGAATTTGACCCGCGTCCCCCTCGACCTCGTCCAGGTCCTCGGCCAGGTCAACCTCGAGCTGGACCGTGTCGAACGCGTTCTGGGGCTGCAAGAACTCGATCGTCTCCCGGCAGAGGACGTTCAGGTCGAACCGCGTGACCTTGAGCTCCTTGTGGGAGAAGTCCAGCAGGCCGCGGGCGAGGCGTGTCAACCGCTCGACCTGGGTCCACAGGATCTCGCCGTCCCGCTTGAGATCTGCGTGCCCGGCCTTCTCGAACTTGCGTTGCAGCAACTGCGTCCTCCCCGACAGGACGGCGAGGTAGTTGTTCATCTCGTGCGCGACGGCGGCGGCCATCTCTCCCTTCGCTGCCATCCTCTCGGAGGAGATCAACGCTTGCGTCGTTCGCTGCAGCTCGATGTACTCCCGGTTCTGGTTCTTCACGATGACGAGCGGCAGGAAGAAGAGGACGACGCCCGGGTACCCGAGACTCAAGTACGAGAGAAGCAGGATCGGCGAGAGCGCGAAGAGCGCGCCGCTCGAGAGGAACGAGTTCTTGTAACCGTAGTTCGTGCGCCAGATCTGCACGAGAGGGATCCCGCCCGCCAGGGAGACCGCCCCAGCGACGAGCCACGTGTTCACGACGTAGTAGACGAGGCACGCGGCGACGAACGCGCCGACCCCACGGGCCGTGTGAAACTGCGAGAGCGAGCCGAGTCCGCCGGCGATGAGAACGAACACCTTCCCGGCCAGGAAGGCCGTGATGACCATCTGCCCGAGCCCGAAGAGGGACTTGACCCAGTCCCGCCTCTGCACGAAGCGGGTCGCGATCAGAACGGAGAGACCGATGATCCACAGCGACAGCCCCGCCCCGAAGAGGTAGAGGACCGCGACGTTGAAGGTCGACGCCATCGAGTCGGTCGCTTCCCCCGTCGGCGTCTCGAGCCACAGGAACTCGGCGACCAGGTTGAACGCGAACCAGAGGAGGAACGCCAGGGACAACGGCGGGGCCGAGCGGACGTGAAGGGCAAGCAGGGACAGACCGCACCCCGTCACGAGCGCGACATAGAGACAGAGCCTCCGGTTCCCCTGGTACGCGGCCAGCCCGGATGTCAGGCCGAACCTCAACCGGTCGAGCCGGAGTCGATCCGAGAGGAGCATCCTCATTCTGCTTCTCTTTCAATTTCGGCAACTTGGGACCGCTGCTGAAGTCTGGCGGAACAACCCCGCTTCTGCGTGGACGGGCGGCCGGTTAGAATCCCATCCCATGGCGGGGATCGTTTTGGGCGCCGGTGGGATCGGATGGGTAAGGCCCCCGGAAGGCCATCTGGGGAACGCCCATGCGCTCCTCAGCACCCGGACGGGCGGGGTCAGCGCCCCCCCATTCGCGGACCTGAATCTCGGCCGCAGCGCGGGGGATGCCCTCGAATCGGTCACAGAAAACGAGACCCGTCTCGCCCGCGCCGCGGGCCTCGCCGGCCCCCCTGCCCGCGCCCGTCTCGCGCACGGGACCCGGGTGCGGATCGTCGACGTGCCTGGTATCTATGGCCCAACAGATGGTCTCCTCACGTCGCGTGAAGGGCTGCCGCTCTGGCTGACGGTCGCGGACTGCCTCCCCGTCTTCCTCGCGGGAGCGAAAGGCTGGATCGGTCTCCTCCACTGCGGCTGGCGGGGCGCGGCAGCGGGATGCGTCGGATCGATCGTGAATGAGATGGTGGAAGCCTCCGGCAGACCCGCATCGACGATCCGCGCGTGGATCGGCCCGGGGATCGGCGCTTCGTGCTACCCGGTCGGACCGAAGGTGCCCGGCCTCTTCCCGCAGGAGGCCGTCGACCATGCCGGCGGAATCCCGCATCTCGATCTCCCGCGGGTCGCGGAGATCCAGCTCCGCGACGCGGGACTGCCGGACGACTCGATCGCGCGGAGCGGGCTCTGCACCTCGTGCAGGCCCGACCTGTTCTTTTCCTTCCGGCGCGACGGCCCCCGCAGCGGACGGATGGCCGCGGTGATCTGGCGCTGATCCGAAAGGATCAGATCGGCTGGTCCAACACCTTCCGGTAGTACGCGAGGTACTCGTCCAAGATCGCGTCCTGATCGAACCGGTGCGCCCGCGCGCGCGCGGCGCGGGAGACCGCCGCCCATTGATCCGCGTCGCGAAGAAGGTCGATCGCCCAACGGGCCATGCCGTCGACGTCGTTCGGGTCGGAGAGATACCCGCTCACCCCCGGCTCGATCACCTCGTTCGTCCCGCCCCGGTTCGTCGCGATCGCGGGGACGCCCGCCGACATCGCCTCGAGCACAATCAAACCGAAGCTCTCGTGATCGCTCGGCAGGAGGAGGAGGTCCATGCAGGGCAACAGCTCCTCGATCGCATCCTGGATCCCGAGGAAGAAGACGGACGACTGCAATCCCGCCGCCCGCACGGCGTCATGCGCCTTGGTGAGGTCGGGTCCCTCCCCGATCATCACGAGGTTCGACGGGACGGCGGCGTGGATTCTCGCGAAGACGTCGATCACCGTCCCGACGTTCTTCACGGGCCGGAAGTTGCTCGCGTGCACGATCGTCTTGCGCCCCTCGCTGAGGAACGAGAGGTGGCAGGAGGACCGCGGGCGCGGCGCGAATCGGCTCGTGTCGACGAAGTTCGGGATCACCTCGATCGGATTCGTGATGGAGAACGCATCGAGCGTCTTCCGCCGCAACCAATCCGAGACCGCCGTCACGCCGTCGCTCTTCTCGATCGAGAACCGGACCACCGTGTGGAACGAGGGCTGCACCCCGACGAGTGTGATGTCGGTCCCGTGCAGGGTCGTCACGGTCCGGAGGCGGTGCTCCGCGAGCATCTCCCGCGCAAGGAACGCCGCGGTCGCGTGCGGGATCGCGTAGTGGACATGCGCGATGTCGATACGGTACTCCCGCACGACCTCGACGAGCTTCGTCGCGAGGCTGAGTACATACGGCGGGTGGTGAAAAACCGGATAGTTGTCGGTGAACACCTGATGGAAGTGGACATTGTCGACGAACCCCTTCAGGCGGACGGGAGGGGCGTAGCTGATGAAATGGACCGGGCACCCGCGCGCGGCGAGCGCGAGTCCCAGCTCCGTCGCGACGATCCCGCTCCCGCCGTGGCTTGGATAGCAGACCATCGCGATGCGCGGCATCGCAGGACGGCTCATTGTCTCGCCTCCCCGGCGCCCGGGGCGGCGCCCGTTGGTTCTTCCAGTCCCAGGAGAGCGTGCCCCGTCTCCCCCCGCGCGAACCACGCGTCGATCGCTTGATCGAGATCCCGCAGCGCCCCGATTCCCTCGTAGAGGAAGGGGGTCCAGAGCACCAGGCTGCGCTCCTGCAGCCGTCCCCGCGGGAGGAGGAACTCGCGCAGGTGGGCCAGCTCCGGGCTGCTGCGGTAGAGCGCGACCCTTCCCTTCCCCGCGACGGACTCCTCGATCCGCTCCATCTGCGAATCGACCTTGCCGGCCGCCGACGCGAGGACCTGCGGGAGACTCCGATCGAACCCGGCCAGCGGCTCCTCGAGTTCGCGAAGCAGATCGGCGATGCGCGCGCGGACGTCGCCGAGGCGCACCGTCAGATCCTCCGGGATGTTCCGCCGCCCCCATGCGTCGAGCGTCTCGTCGGTCCGTTCCAGAACATCGGTAGCGCCGGGCCGGTCGTCGAGGCGCAGCCACGAGGGCGGGAAGAGCGTCGCGGAGAATCGGTTCATGAGAGGCGCCGCCGGCCGGCCGAGCATCTCGAAGACGGGACAGAGAAGCGCGCGATACGCGATCTCCCCCTCCCCACAGACGACGCGGCCGACCGGCAGGAGATGCTCCTGCAGGGCGGGGCGCAGGACGACGTTCGGCAGCAGCAGATCTGAGGGCGCGGGCGCCTCGTCCTCGCCGAGCACCCTGCGCGTGCCGTGATCGGCGACGAACAACGCGTGGCGGCCCTCCTCGCCCGTGATCGCCGGCGCACGCCCCGCTTCCGCCTCGACCCGGGCCAGGCGCGCGATCTGGTCGGCGATCCCCGCGCGCCGATCCGTGAAACGCCGGAGCCACGGCTGCGCGGAGCGGACCACCTGAAGGTCGTTTCCATCGATGAAAAGGAACGGCTCATCTCCCGCGAGAAACCTCAGACTGTGTTTGAGGAATCCGCTCCAATTCGATTCAACAAAACGCGCTACGTCATCCACGATCGTCGCGGTCGGCCAGTCATCGCGCATCTGTTGAAGGGCGGGCCTCATTCGCTTCGAGCCGAGTAGCGCGAGCCGCCGGGCATTCGCAGGCATTTCGTCGCGGACCCGACGCGGCGGTCCCCCTCGAACCGGCCACGAGGCGGCGGACACCTCGCCGAAGTCGGTGTCGTCTCCAACGCACCAGAACGCAGCGATGGCGGGAACCCCGCGGGCCCGCATGCGGCGCGCCACCGCAAGCGCCGTGAGCGTCTTGTAGAGCGTGTAGAGGGGTCCTCCGAGCAGGGCCGGCTGCTGCCCCGTGAGCACGACGACCGCGTCGCCCGCCTTCAAACGGGCCGCCCAGTCGCGCAGCTGCGGGACGCCCCTCGTCAGGTGATCGATCAACCGCGCATAAGCGTCCGGGTCTTCCCGGAGGAGCGAGGCGCGCGCGTCCCGACCCGGATCCGCCGCAGGGACCTCCATCGGGATCGCATCGCGGAATCCGAGGAGCTTCATCGCGGGGGTTCCTTTCGAATGCCGAGGATCAGGAGCCGGGGCGACGCGACCGGGTCGAACGCGTGACCGCGATAGTCCCCGAAGCGGGCGCCGATCTCGAAGCCCCCCTCGCCCAACAGCGCCTCGATCTCCGGCGGCTCGTAGAGCCGGAGTCGCTCCCGGTACGTTCGGTACGCGCCGTCGGGCATCGGACCGACCCGCGTTTCCTTGTGCAGGAACGGGCCGCCGTCCGGCCCGGCGGACTCGATCCAGCGCTTCTCTTCCACGCACATCTCGCGGATCAGTCGGCCGGAGCGCGCGATCAGGTGCTCGCGCACGTGGCGCGCGTTCACGTAATCCAGGACGAGCCCGCCTCCGGGTTCGAGGATTCGCGCGATCTCGCGAAGCGCGTTCATGTCCTCATCTCGCGTGAGGAAGTACCCGAATGTCGTGAACATCAAGAGGACCCGCCGGAACGAAGCCGTCCGGAGCGGCAGACGGCGCATGTCCCCCCGCACGAGCGGTATGTGCGGTAGGCGGGCGCGGGCGATCGTGAGTAGGGGAAGCGACAGGTCGAGCCCCGTTGCGCGGATCCCCTGCTCGACCATGGCGCGGAGGTAGCGGCCCGCGCCGCACCCGAGGTCGAGGACCCTCCCGCCGTCGAGGGCACGGCGGTCGCCAACAAGACGTTCTCCGATATGCGATAAGAAGTCGGTCGCCTCCTTCTGCGTCCGATGGGCGTAGAGGAGCGGATAGAGATCATCGAAGGAGGTTCGAAACCAATCGACTTCTGGATCATCACGCTGCGTCATTTCCGACGATGGTAGCGGACCGCGGCCGGACGCCGAAAGGGCCGTCCTCGCCGGCGCGCCCCCCGATCGAGGGAACCTACGGTGACAGGGTGAGTCCGAGCCCCGCGAGGTGGTCGCGAAACGCCGCGACCGCACCCGGATCTTCCTCGCCCGAGCGGCACAGGACGAGGATCCCGTCGCGGTAGAAGCGGACCCGGTAGCCGCGGTGCGTGACGAGCGCGATCGCACCGCACGCGAGATCAAGGTTCGAATCGATGTGACGGGTGTCGGTCACGTCGAGGATGACCCAGTCCGCGTCCGGAATCGCCTTGCGCGGGTTGTAGATATGGAGATCCGTGCGGGCCGAGAAGTGCGGCGCGAGATCGTTCTCCGCGAGAAGCTCGGCGTCCGGAGGGATCAGCCGGGCGGCTCTCGCGAATGCCGCGCGATTCGGCCTCGGGCGGATACCGTCGACGATCGCGTACGGGCGCGGGACCGACTTCACCGCGGCGGGATCGGCCCAGTTCGCACAGAGTAGGGAGAAGAGAACCCCCGCGAGAATCCATCCGCGCGAGGCGCCGGAGCGACGGAGCCGACGGCTCCCCTCCACTGCGGCCCAAAAAAGGATCGGGAGGATCGGCGCGTTGTACTGAAAGAAGATCGAATTCTGGCTGATGTTGCTCGACATGAGCGAGAGCGCCAGGCTCGGCAGCGCGAGGACCGCCAGGGCCGGCGCCGCGAGCGGCAGGCCCGCCATCGGCCAGAGAAGCTGCACGGGGAAGAGCACGCGCCGCACGCGGTGATAGTGGGACAGTATCAGGGCCCACGGCCTCGTCAGAAGCGTGCGCGCGATTCGGCTCGGGGTTCCACCCAACCATCCGTACCGCGCAAGGGTGTCCGACTCGATTCCACCTCGGAAATGCGGGATCACCCAGTAGAGGGCGAACACCGACCAGGCGAGCGCGAGAATCGCGACGATGCCTCCCCATGCGCGGCGCCCACGGGCGAAGATCGCACCCACGGCCATCGCCGCGACGGCGATGCCGATCTCCTCCCGCGTCGCGGCGGCCAGGGCCAGCCAGATCGCGGCCCTTCCGAAGCGCCCCTCATCCACGGTGTCGATCCCCGCGAGGAGGATCGGCACGGCGAGAACCACCTCATGGAAATCGAACTTGTTCATGAACCCGATGGCTGGCGTGAGGAGGTAGACGGCGCTCCAGATCACGCCTTCGAGCGGACCGGCGCGACGGCGCGCAAGCCGGTAGAGCGGCCACGCCCCGAGGGCCAGCACGACGCTCTGCGCGATCAAGAGGATCCGGACGTCGTTCCAGAGCCACAGCAGGGGCGCGAAGACGGGCATCGTGAGGCACACGTGATCGCCGAGGTAGTTCGATACCTCGATCGATTCCGCGAATCCCCGACCGTGGGCCAGATTCCAGATCACTTGATGCTGGATCGCGAGGTCGAAACCGCTCGAGTTCAATGCTTGATGCCGGAGGATCGAGAGGACCGACCATGCCGCCGCGTAGGCGAGCATCATCCCCGCCACCAGACCGGCCGCCCGCCGTCCACGCAGATGCCGCTCGAGCGCCGCCGCGATCGCGTCGAGCCGCGCCCCGATCGCGGTCCCCGCCGGGGAGAAGCCGCGCGCGACGATCGAGACGACGGCCAGCACCGCGAAGAAGGCGCCGAGCTTCATCAGCACCGCGATCAGGTCGTGCCCCTGGTTCGATGAGATCCGGATCGCGACGAGCGACGCGGCCGCCCCAAAGAGAGAGAGAACGGGCAGGACGCCGGGCCATCGCGGCCCCGTCCGCCCGCGCGCGCGCGCCGCAGACATTTCGCTCAGCGGAGGGACGCCCACAGGCCAAGAAGCTCGCGGAACGCGCGGGAGATCACCGAGAGCCTCGCCCCGGTCTGGCTCCCGGCCGTTCGCGGGTAATGGTGGACGCCAACCTCCACGATCCGCGCGCCCTTCCTGCGCGCACGCGCGAGGATCTCGGCGTCGATCATCGCCCCGTTGCTGTGGAGCTCGAGTCCCTCGAAGATCGACCGACGATAGAGCTTGAAGGCGCAGTCAGCGTCGCGCAGCCGGAGGCCGAAGAGAATCCGCATCCCGAGATTGAACAGCCGAGCGTTCAGCCGACGATTCCACGGATCCCGGCGTGCGATCCGGTAGCCGCTGACGATGTCCGCGTCCCGGGCCGCGGGGAGCAGCAGGCGGATTTCGTCCAGGTCGAACTGATTGTCCCCGTCGGTATAGAAGATCCACTCGTATCGCGAGGCCGCGATCCCGCTCTGGAGCGCGGCGCCGTAGCCGCGATTGACCCCGTGATGAACGGCGCGCAGGCGTGGGTCCCCCGCGCTCAGGCGATCCGCGATCGCGCCGGTCGCGTCGCGCGACCCGTCATCGACGAGGATCACCTCGAACCCGTCGGCGTAGCGCGGGAGGATCTCGAGGGCGCGGCGAACCGCTTCCTCGATGTTCGCCTCCTCGTTGTACATCGGGTAGAAAAGGGACAGGCGGGCGAGGCGATCGACCGGCGGCGGGATCGCCTCCGACTTCAATGCATGCCCCCGCCGGGAAGGCCCTTGC
>Ga0209777_10000190_pt1 | contig 108678 bp, 100 predicted proteins | sample FrelakmetHBP12HB_FD_187147 | JGI IMG/M metagenome (GOLD analysis project Ga0209777, IMG submission 187147) | Freshwater lake sediment microbial communities from the University of Notre Dame, USA, for methane emissions studies -HBP12 HB (SPAdes)... | ecosystem: Environmental > Aquatic >...
GGATCTATGTCCGGGACAACATCGGCTACCGTGGCGGCATTCATATGAAGCGTTACCTGGAGAAACACCCTATTCTCGTAGTCGGTGGTAGCGCCCGCGCCTTTCTCGGCGAATCAATGGCAGGAGGTATCGTCATCGTTCTTGGGCTCAAAGGTGTCCAGCCTATCTCCGAGCGGGGTGTCGGCAGCGGTATCCATGGGGGGGAGATCTTTGTCCGGGGCCCGGTTGATGAGCTCTATCTTGGGAGCGGAGCCAGACAGGCGCCGGTCACTGAAGAGCAGAAAGCACTGATCCGTCCCATTATCGAGGATTTCGCAAAATCGTTTGGAATTGATGCAGCACCCCTACTTGCATCGGATTATACGCGGATCGCAGCAACAAGTGCCAGGCCGTTTGCAAACAAGTATACGTGGGAGTGATGGTAATGGCAGAAAAAAGTTATCTCGATTTAAAAAGCGAGGTCTGGGATACAGGCAGGTGTTCGGGTTGTGGTGCATGTGTTGCGGTCTGCCCCGCGGATTCCCTGTCTTTTAATGAGGGTGAAATGGTAACCGCCCCGACGAGCAATGGTTACTGCAAACAGGCAACGGATGGAGTAACCTGTGGGGCTTGTCATGCGGTATGCCCACGGATCGGCGACCAGCCCGTGGAGACGCTCGGTACATATCTCGAACTTTTGAGCGCAAAATCGACATTTGAGGTACCGCATAAACAGAGCGGTGGAGCAGTCACGGCAATCCTTGCAAATGCGCTTGATGAAGGACTCATTGATGCAATTGTTACGGTTACAGAAGATCGCTGGACACTCAAGCCCTCTTCTGTAATCATTACAACAACCGATGTGCTTATCCAGCAGGCTGGCAGCCGTTACAGTTGGTGGGTACCCCTCCTTGCTGCCCTCAAGTATGCAGCAATCGAACGCAAGTACAAACGTATTGCGGTCATTGGAGTCCCTTGCGCCGTTCAAGCAGTTGCACGCATGAGGGAGAGCGACAACGATCTCGTAAAACCATACGGGAAAGCTATTCGACTTGTGATCGGTCTTTTCTGCACAGAGACATTTGATTATAATACTCTCATATTGGGAAAACTCAAAACCCATTACAAACTCGAACCCCACGACATTAAAAAACTTAATGTGAAAGGAAAACTGGAGGTCTTAAAACAGGACGGGAGCACTACGATTGTACCTCTTGCGGAGCTAGAAACCTGCATCCGTAAAGGCTGTCATTTTTGCACAGATCTCACTGCCGTACTTTCTGATATATCAGCCGGTGCAATTGGGAGCCCGTCAGGATCAACAACGCTTATCGTCCGAACACCCGTGGGCAAAGGATTTGTTGACCGTGCCGTGCAGAACCGGAAACTTGAGGTCAGCCCGGGCGTTGATACTGCCGCAATCGAGAAACTGGCGGCCGCTAAGATAAAGAAAAATTCCGGGAAATAATTTTTATAATTATCTCAACCTCCCGCGGTTGTTAAAGAGAGGTTGAACACGTTCTTAACCTGAAAAAAAGCGTCCATTTTTTGCATTCTTCTTTATTTCCGGCAGGAGAAATCATTTTAAATATTATTTATGAGTATGACTCGCATCAGGGCATCTCCAAGGCACGGCGGGGCAGGATGGGTTTTTCGAGAATGCATGTGAGTTTTCAAAAAATTATAGAATGTATAAGAGCATGTATCAATGACCTTTAGAGGCAATGTGGGCCATTGAGGGTTTTTCTGAATTTTTTGTCTGAAATCCGTACACAGGCGCGCCGGCGGAATCGGCTAATTTCCGGTAATACCTGAATCGTCAAATCCAGAGATAATTCTCCCGGGGATGGAGCCCGATATCGTTATAGACCGCCAACATCATCAATCGCAATTTGATGACCCAAGCAGCACAGAATCAGGTATTATTTCTCCCGCAGTATTCGAATGAGCGGGGAACACCGGTCGAAGAATTCCGCAATAAACGGGGCAAATTCTTCCTGCCAGCAATCCGAACCCTCATGCAAAGTCCATCCGAGTTCCAGAGACTGGCGGATATGTTTGCCCATGCTCACTTTGAGGAGTGCATCTGAAGACAGCAGGCTCTTTGCGGTCTGAAACTCTCTGTGCACCTCCATTTCGTACCGCCCGTATTCAATAAAAGGTCCGGACAGATGTTCAGTAAGATGTTTTTTCCGGAACTTGTCAGCATTTTCATGGTTCCAGAGAGGGGGTCCATGATGCAGTCGTATGGCCGGGAGTTCCCCAATCAGCAGTTCAATAAGGATCATGCAGCGATCTGCCTGCATATCATAGGAAACATAGTGGACCAGAAACCCGTTACGCTCGAGAAATTCCCGGAGTGCAATGACGCTGCGTTTGAGCTGGGGAACAACTATCTCCGGAATATGCCGTGGTGTCGCAAACGTAATCGCATAGACAAATGTCCTTCGTCGCAAGATGACGGCAGCCAGTTCTTTCTTAAGTATACAGCGTTCCTGTGGATGAGCAAAGAATTCGTAGACAGGTTTTTCATTGTATCCCCGCGCAAGTTCGACGAATCCTGCCATGCGATCAAGGGATACTGCTGCTGCAACATTGCGTTTCGGATCGACCGGATCGATCACGACGAGAGGCTCGTCAAATTCTTTTGCTGCATGTTTTTCGAGATCAATGACGATTCCGGGCCGCCACGTCGCCGCAGCCTTGATGAGAGGAGTGAATCCCCCATAGTACAATATAAGCAACTCGCAAAGGTAGCCTGAAAAACCTTCGGTCATCTGGTCTGACCCGTAGATACCACCTGCTTTGGTAAACTGCTTGAGCAGAAGAACATCATCGATTAACCCGTTGATCCGATCGGTTATATACCAGGTATGAAACGGGGTGCGATCCACTGCGCTCTGGATATGGGTGGCGCTGTCCACGTGATAGCAGGGAACAAGATCTACATCCACATCGTCAATCGTGGCATTGATATACGGGTGCTCGGCATACTTTTCATGGAACCGTTCGGTAAACGATCCTGCAATACTCCGGGCGAGCGACAGTCCCTCCTCTTCGAGCTGCTCACGGGTGATCAGGGGATTAAAAAGCATAAAAATATCCAGGTCACGATCGCCTTTCACCCAAGTACGGCGTGCGATGGAACCGACCACCATTCCTTTGGCCTTCCCGTTTTGGGCGATTGCTGCGAGCAGGCGCTGAGCAAGACTCAGGATATGCTCCTGTTCCTCTTCGGTCGGGCGGATGTTTGAAAGCACGGCCTTTTCGAGCGGCAACCTGCTTACCATTCCAGCACCTGCAGGTCTTCATACGCCGGGCCTGTTGGCAGCAGCGAACTCTTCTTAAGGGTCATACCACGAATCGTGCAGCTGCCATAATCTCTCTTGTCCAAGGTTGTGAGTACAGAGAAGAGTGACGGGTCGGAGGATTTGACCCGGGCTATTGTTGCATGGGGGGTGAAGGGTCGCGTCTCTTGTGTAAACCCGAGAGGCGCAAGTGCATCCTCGATCAGCTGGAATACCTTTCCACTCTCGCCTGCATCATCGATGATGCACCAGACCGTGTGCGGGCGCCGGGGATTATTTACGGTTACCTTTCCTGCGGTTACCGGAAAGGGAATGAAGGTAATTTTTTTAAGCGCAGCCATCACCTTCAGCAGATCCCTCTCATCGACTTCGCCAAGAAATTTGGCGGTTACATGAATATTCTTCGGGTCTACAAACGTGAGACGGGAACGGCATCCGCGGAGCATCTGCTGAGCCGAGGTTAACTGTTTTTTGATCTCATCTGATAGCTCCAGTGCAATAAATGCTCTGACCATTACGGTACTATTATTTCATACCACTACTAATGGTAATCGATTGCCGGAGTACTTGGAAGTCAGGTGCATAAACCAAGTTTTTTTTATGGGCAATTCCCAATTCATAGATGACAAGCCTGAGGTGTTTTTTTGTGTCGGAAAAATCGCAGTTGATCGTATATACGCTGGAACATTGCCCGAATTGTGAGATTCTGAAAAGCTTTCTGAAAAAGGGCGGCTATATCTTCACCGAACAGGATCTCTCGACCGCAGAATCACTCACCGAGCTGCGATTGAATGGAATCTTTGTAAATGAAGCCCCGGTCTTACAGAAAAGCTCAGATTTTTATACCTCTTCAGATATTTTTCCCTCAGGCAAACTGGATAGAGAACACTTGTCGAAGCTCATATCAGGTGGATGATGGCACACCGGGAGACGAAGCAATTAACGTTTGAGGGAATCACCATCCCTGTCCTCCCCTCCGTCCGCACCTCTGATGGGCATATTATTGAATGGAACCGCGATCGTATTGTTCGCCAGATCGTTGAAGAGACGAAGCTGGTCGAGACCTTTTATGGCTATGTAGGGGCAGACGAAGCAACAGCACAGGATATCGCATACGATGTGGAGAACCGAATAAAGAATATGGGCTTGAAATCACTCTCCGGCCCACTCATCCGTGAAATTGTCAATATCACCCTGCTTGAGCGGGGCATGGTACAGTACCGCAATGTCTCCACCAGGGTTGGTACTCCGGTTTTTGATGCACACCAGATCGATGTCGGCAGGGGATTTGAGGCGCACGACAACGCAAACCTCCAGGAAAATGCTGAAACATCACATAAGAAAAAGGCAGACAAGATCTCGAAAGAACAGTACCTGCTTCAACTACCCCCCGACCTTGCCGATCACCACCTGTCCGGTGAGATGCATATCCATGATCTCGAATATTTTGGTACGCGCCCGTTCTGCCAGGACTGGGATCTGCGCTATTTTTTCTACTATGGTCTGATGCCTGATGGCAATGGCACGAAGGCTTCGGTCGCGGGTCCGGCGAAACGTCCTGAGGTTGCAATCCTCCACGCTGTGAAAGCACTCGGATCTGCCCAGACAAATTTTGCCGGCGGGCAGGGGTACTACAACTTCCTCACCTTCCTTGCACCCTATATGGAGGGGATGGCATATAACGAGATCAAGCAGAACATGCAGATGTTCGTCTATGAAATGACCCAGATGATGGTGGCAAGGGGTGGCCAGCTTGTCTTCTCTTCAATCCAGCTCTCACCGGGTGTACCGACACTCTGGCGGGACAAGCCCTGTATTTATAAGGGAAAAATCTGGGATGGAAAATCAGCACCCCTTCGCACATATGGAGAGTTCGAGCGCGAGGTCCGGTTACTCTTTAAGGCACTCATGGAAGTGATGCTCGAGGGAGATTACTGGGGAAAACCCTTCAACTTCCCCAAGCCCGAGATCTCCATCGAACCTGACTTTATGAACGAACGGGAGGAGTTCAACAAAAAGAACCCTGACCTTCCTACGTTCCAGGAATTATACCTGATGACCTTCGAACTGGCTTCGAAGTTCGGCACACCCTATTATGATAACCAGCTTCCTGCATATCGGGGAGCTGGCAAAGGGATCTCCTGTTATCAGTGCTGCGCATACCAGTTCTCTACGATAGCAGACAAGGATTCCGATTTCGATAAGAAGATGTACTTTGAGGATGGCAGACATTTCTCGATGGGTTCCTGGCAGGTTGTTTCAGTGAATTGCCCCCGTGCGGCATACAAAGCAGAGGGAGACGATACCCATCTCTTTGCTGAGCTCAAGGCCCTCATGGATGTCGCCGTGGACATCTTCAAGATCAAGCGCCGCTGGATGGACCTGATCCGTGCGAACAGCCGGATGCCATTTGCGATGCAACGCCCAAAGGACCCCAATACGGGTGAACGTGGTGCACTGGCCGTTGATCTGGAGGGGCTGGTTTATACCATCGGTGTTGTCGGCGTCAACGAGATGGTACAGCACCATACCGGCAAACAGCTCCACGAATCAAAAGAAGCGTTCAGACTTGCCATTCGGGCAATGACCGAAATGGAGCTGTATGGTCGCGAACTTTCTGCAAAGAACAAAATGACCATTGCCCTTGCCCGGACTCCGGCAGAAACCACCGGACAACGGTTTGCAGTTGCTGATCTGCTCGATCGTCGCTATCACAATTTCGCGGTAAACGTGATCAAAGGGAATATTGAAGAAGGTCTTGAATTGCTTGGCAAGAGCCGCGATCTTCCCGTGTACTACACGAATGGCACCCATGTGGCGCCGGGGGCAGATGTTCCGCTCACCAAACGCATGGAAATTGAGCATGTATTCTTCCCCATTGTAGACGGGGGGAACATCTTCCATATCTGGCTGGGCGAAGCACGCCCGGATCCCCGGGGACTCATGGATATGGCAATGAAACTCTGTCGGAATACCCAGATCGGGTATTTTGCCTTCACCCGTGATATTACAGTCTCGCTTCGGCAGTTCCACGAAATGCGTTCGTCTAAGGAAACAATTCCTCTCTATATCCCCTCAGATTTCCCTGTTAAGGTATAATTCGGGGATTCGTTATCGGAAAGAGCGGGTCACCACGACGAGACAATGCAATTCTCAACCCTTGATCCATACCAGCGATCTACGATTTCATGGTCTGCCTAGAGTTTCCTTGATCATTTCTCACCAGCTTTATGGGGGGTGATCATATCAACGGGGGTGAATACTGCGGGGAGGCATAGGAGCGTATACTAATTAAATAGTTCTTTTCCTCAAAAATCATAGTTTACTGATATGATGAATGCTGATGCTCCGATGGAATCCCCAACCCCGAATCAGCAACTAAAATTCTAAAAAATCTCCCTGGTTCATAATGTCTCTGAAGTACTATGAGATGAGTGATCCTCATTTGAGTCAGCAAACTATTTATTCGAGTGCTTTTTCATCACAATTCTGAGAACGTGAAAATCAGGATTCAGGACGGAACTAAACTCGAAAAAATATCAATCGCTGCTTACTTTTTTTAGGGTAATATCCATCATACCGCGATGGATACGATAATAACTGTGAATCCTGTCTACAGGATGATCGAGCAGGATCGATATATTACGGTTATCAACATCCACCCGGACACTTTCTTCTTGGATATCGACAAGGGGAGCATTTTTTGAATCAACCGGCATCGTTACGGTAATATAGATCATATCATTGGATTCTACAACTTCATAAGGGATTTCACCATCATCGCCGTTTTCATTCGATCGGAAGACCTCGGGGTCTCCATTTGAAGGATTTCGGGTGATTATCGTATATCCAATAATTCGCGCATTATGATTGTCTGGCATGTTTCTTACGATGTCTTCAACGATCTTTGCGAGGTTGTTAAAAACGTCATCATAAGGATTGTTTGGATTATTCTGCATGAATGCCTCGGAGTGTATACAAGTCTTTTGTTCTTCCGATAATTCCTTTACGTTCGAACCGTTTCAGTATTCCACCAAGATCTTTTTTAGATATACCGGTGACCTGCTCCAGTTCATCGAGAGAGAGTGAATCATGGGAAAGTGCGATTATTATAGTAATCTCTCGTTCGCTTGTGAATAAATCCTTATGGTTTCGGGCAAGGTCATTGATCTTTATTTCAATATCGTGGTTGATCTGTTCGAGACTGGAGAGGATCATATCATGGGCTTTGATCATCTGTCCGAACATTCCGACTGAGTTTTGGATCCGTTCGGTTTCATTCGTGTCATCTCCTTCGGTGATGAGCATCCTCGTCTGTTTGAGACTGATATCAACGAGGATGTCATTGTCGAGGTAATAGTATTTCCGGCGCCGGTCGTCTGTCTGGCAGGAAAGAATTGCTTCGCGTTCCATCATCTGGAGATGATCGATAACCGCTTTTGGCGAGAGCATCAGCGTCTCAGAGATCTCGGTGACAAAACAGGGTTTCTGCCGTAACAGTTCGATGATCCTCCTTCGGTTCCTGTTCCCGAGGATATCAAGAAGTCGGGAAACCTCCGCAGCATCATTCATATTTACTTAGTGTTAGTATAACGAAATATTTAGAATTAATTCATCTTGTTCTCTGCCATCTGTACAGGTTGTCCATTGCAAAATCAATTATCGGATACCACTAAGCTATCTATCCTGGTAAGCGGAAACTCTGACTCACGAGAGTCTTTGGTTTTCCTGTAAGCCTGATCAGAAAAAAAACCGCTCATTGATGAAATAAATATGGAAACACGACTAGTTAGTATAAATTCTCATTTTTATCGTGGAATATACAAATAAAATTTTATCGTTTCGTTTGCAGGGAACTTTATGCAAGACCTATGGCAAACTTCAGTGAAAAGGGACAGGGCCTCCGTACTGACATCAAATAACTTCCAGAAATATATTATTACCAACCATTATCAGTTCACAACGCCTCTTAGTTATAGTGACAAAGTATGGAAAGACAACCCGTTCAGTCCTGTAACCTGAAGAGTGTAGGTTACGATAATAATCTAAAGAACATGGAGATCGAGTTTCATTCCGGGCTGATTTATCAATATCAGAATGTACCTTCCCATATCTTTGCAAGTCTTTTAAGTGCGCAATCGACTGGGACGTTTTTTACCGACAAGATAAAAAACCGGTATCGATCAAAACGCCTTGACAAGGTCACAATACGGTGAATATCATAGATTCTGATCCGACAGGACAACGAGATTGCTTCGAAAAATTTTCTGAAGGTTTGAGTTAACAACAAGAAAAAATTGACTTTTTAGTGCCTGAAGTATCGTGTGCCGGTAAAAATCATTGCCATATGCAGCCGGTTAGCAGTTTCAATCACTTCTTTATCACGGATGGATCCACCCGGCTGAATAAGAGCTGTAGCTCCTGCGTCCGCTACAACCTCAAGGGTATCTGCAAATGGCAGGAATGCATCAGATGCGACAGCTGATCCTTTCAGAGATGACCGGGATTTCTGAACTGCAATTTTAGCCGCATCAACCCTGCTCATCTGACCGGCGCCGATCCCGAGTGTATGTTTCAGGTCAGCAAAGATGATGGTATTGCTTTTTGCATGCTTGCAAACCTTCCAGGCAAGCTGTAGTGCCTGCAACTCATCGGGCGTGGGATCCCGATCGGTGATCACTTCCCAATGCTCTTTGTAAGGTGGTGTTTTCTGGACCAGTACGCCACCATCGATCGAACGAATTTCGGGGGTCTCGGATTTTTCCGGTAATATCAGTACGCGCAGTTTCTCCTTTTTTGTGAAGGCGTTAAGAGATTCTTTCGAGAATGACGGTGCAACAAGGACTTCAACAAATGTCCTGGCTATCTCCTCTGCTGTACCTTCGTCAACTTCCCTGTTAAGGCAAACAACAGACCCATAAGCAGAAACCGGATCAACTTCCCGGGCAACGATATAGGCCTCAGCAATGGTGGAGTCAAGAGCGACTCCGCAGGGATTGTTATGCTTGATAATTACTGCGGTTGGATCCTCGAACTCGCGAAGAAGTGCTACTCCGGCGTTGAGATCAAGATAGTTGTTATAGGACATCTGCCTGCCCTGCAGGGGCTTAGATCCGGCAATTCCGGTATTTCCATATATCGCAGCCTTCTGATGAGGATTTTCGCCGTAACGCAGTGTCCGGCCATGATCGAGCTGAACGGTAAAAGTTTCCGGGAACAAATTGTCGAGAGAATATAGGTAATTGCTTATCGCAGCATCGTAGGCTGCTGTTCTGGCAAAGGCTTTTTTTGCAAAAGTGAAACGCTGATTAGAAGAAATTTCGCCGTTCCGGATCGCCATGATCAACACCGGGTAATCCAGCGGGTCTATAATGACCGTAACATCTTTGAAATTTTTTGCAGCTGCCCGGATCATCGCAGGTCCGCCAACATCGATGAATTCAACCAGTGACTCAAGATTCATACAACGTTCGGCCATCTTCTCAAACGGGTACAGGTTTACAACAAGAATATCGATCCGGTTAATACCCTGTTGTACCATGACCTGATCATCGATATGCCTTCTCCCAAGGAGCCCCCCATGCACTTTCGGGTGCAAAGTTTTTACCCGTCCATCCATCATCTCGGGAAAACCGGTATAACTGGATACTTCTGTATAGGTTATACCGGCTTCTGCAAGTGCCTTTCCGGTTCCACCTGAACTCATGATACTGTATTTTTGTCGCGAAAGTTCCTGTGCGAGCTCGACGATACCGGTCTTATCCCAGACCGAGAGAAGTGCCCACTTCATGGTGAAGTGTATGCATTACCGGAGAGAAAAATGTATGGAGGTTCCATATTGGCGTGTGAATGACGGTTGTTAAAATCATACCAGTCTTCTACGTTCACAAAAAACAACAGATTTGAACGAAACAAAGACAACCCCGATAAGAATCATCCATGTCAAGAGAAAATTCAGATTAAAAAGTCAATTAGTATTTTTTTTACAGGTTAGCGAAGGAATTTAATTCCCCAACTGGCTCCTTCCTCTCATATATACTAATGATTCAATACGCTCCCGACAAAACTGAATATCATTACAAAAAACCGGATACATTAATCTATACTTATTGCTCGATCCTTTTCAGCAGACATACTTGAATTTTTTATTATCATGAAAAAGGAATTCTGGTGATTCATCCATATCCTCTAAATGTATTTGTAATACAAAACTATGAAATTTTCTTCGGAAATTGAATTTAACAGATAATTGTGCCCTATTTTTAAAAACGAGTGAAATCTATCGGTATTTGAATTGATATGACATAAAATATTATATAGAACTACAATACAATAGATAATGGAACATCAATGAGATGTACTATGGATGACGACGCAGAAAGCCGTATGGAACAAGATGAAATACCCTGTTATGGTGAGGAAGAAAGTTGTCAGACGGAATGTCCATCATGTGTCGCTGAACTCGAGAGACAAAAAAGGGCGAACGATGAATTGAATGACCGGTTCCTTCGCCTTGCTGCAGACTTTGAAAATTTCAAAAAACGGTCAGCTCGCGAGATGGAGATTTGCGTTTCATTCGCAAATGAACAATTTGCCATTGACATTCTTGAAGTACTGGATAATTTTGAACGGGCAATAAAATCTGACGATGCTCATCTCCGTGAGGGAGTTTATCAGATTCAACAGCTTCTAGATGCCCGGTTACTGCGCAACGGTATCACCCCTGTGGATGCACTTAAAAAACAATTTAATCCGGCGGAACATGAAGCAATCGCTCATATTCCCTCTGACGAACCAGCAGGCACGGTGGTAGATGTGGTTGCCAGCGGGTACCGTTTGAACGATAAGGTAATCAGATATGCAAAAGTGGCAGTTTCAAAAGGAAATCAAAAGGAACCGGAGGTCTAAAAATGGTAAAAGAGAAGGTTTTGGGAATTGATCTGGGAACGACCTTTTCCTGCATGTCGATAATGGAAGCAGGAAAACCTATCGTGATCCCCAATGCGGAAGGAGGAAGAACAACCGCATCTATTGTAGCTTTCACCAAAGAAGGAGAACGTCTCGTCGGGAGTCTTGCGAAACGCCAGGCAGTCACGAATCCCCAGCGGACTATCCAGTCAATCAAACGAAAAATGGGAACAACGGAAAAGATAAAAATCGATGATAAAAGTTACTCCCCCCAGGAGATATCGGCAATGATCCTTCAGAAACTGAAGATCGACGCCGAAGCATATCTTGGTGAGAAAATTACCAAAGCGGTTATTACGGTGCCGGCATACTTCAACGATGCTCAACGACAGGCAACCAAGGATGCAGGAAAGATCGCCGGACTTGAGGTTATGCGTATCATCAATGAACCGACTGCGAGTGCCCTGGCCTATGGTATCGATAAAGAGCAGGATGCCACCGTGCTGGTTTATGACCTCGGGGGCGGTACATTCGATGTCTCGATTCTGACCCTTGGTGACGGTGTCTTTGAGGTGAAATCAACTGCTGGCAATAACCATCTTGGCGGTGATGACTTTGACAAACGTGTCACGGACTATCTTGTCGAGGAATTCAGGAAAAAAGAAGGAGTTGACCTTCGCAATGATCCTTATGCAATGCAAAGACTCCGAGATGCATCAGAAAATGCAAAGATCGAGCTCTCACAGCGTCCGTCTACCAATATCAATCTTCCTTACATTACAACCGATTCAAACGGTCCGAAATTCCTCAATATTGATCTCACCCGTTCAAAACTCGAACAACTCATCGGGGACCTCGTGGAATCCACGGTTGGTCCGGTAAAACAGGCATTGAGTGATGCAAAACTCGAACCAAAAGATATTGATCACGTCCTTCTCGTTGGAGGTTCCACCCGTGTTCCTCTCGTGCAGGATACCGTTAAAAAGATCCTCGGAAAGGAACCTGACAAAGGCATCAATCCTGACGAGTGCGTGGCTCTCGGGGCGGGAATCCAGGGTGCAGTACTGACGGGCGAAACAAAGGATATTGTCCTTCTTGACGTAACCCCTCTTACGCTCGGTATCGAGACGCTGGGCGGAATCGCAACCAAATTAATCGAACGCAATACAACGATTCCGACCCGGAAGAGCCAGATATTCTCAACCGCAGCCGATGGTCAGACAAGTGTCGAGATCCATGTGGTACAGGGCGAACGAGCCCTCGCAAAAGATAACTTCACCCTTGGCAAGTTCCAGCTGACCGGGATCCCTCCTGCACCCCGCGGCATACCCCAGATTGAAGTCACCTTCGATATCGATTCAAACGGGATTATTCACGTATCGGCAAAGGACCTGGGGTCAGGCAACCAGCAAGCGATCTCTATCAAGGGAGATAAAAAGCTTTCCGAAGAAGATATCAGGAAGATGATGGATGCAGCCAAACAGTTCGAATCCGACGATAAGAAGAAACGTGACGAGATTGAACTGCATAACCAGGCCGATACTGCAGTTTTCACGGCAGAAAAGATGCTGAAAGAAAGCGGCGACAAGCTTGAAACCGGAGACAAGGTCAAAGTTGAGGAAGGCATTGCCGCGGTAAAGAAGGCGCTGGCTGATGACGATCTGGAGTCTATAAAGAAGTCGATGGAGGACCTGACAGAATCTGTCTATGCCGCCACCACAAAACTCTATCAGAAAATGCAGGCAGAACAGGCTACACAACAGCAGGAAGGAGCGGGAGCTTCAACGGAGCAGAGTAAACAGGCTGACGATAATGTTGTTAATGCCGATTATAAGGTAAAAGAAGAGTGAGCACACATGGGTGCGGGAGATTACTACGATATCCTCAGCATACCCCGTAGTGCTGACGATAAAGAAATCAAGAAGGCATATCGCAACCTTGCACGGAAATTCCATCCTGATGTATGCAAGGATCCGGGTGCAGAAGAGAAATTCAAAGAGATCAACGAGGCTTACAGTGTGCTTTCCGATGAACAGAAGAAAGCACAATACGACAATATGGGTCATGAAACCTATACCAACGCGTCGAAGGGGTCGTATACCGGTGGAGCCGGATACGGGGGCGGGGGCTTCAGTGCGGACTTTTCCGGCTTTGGCGATATCTTTGATTTCTTTGGCGGGGGGCAGCGACGTTCGGGTCCGCAGCCCGGCGCCGATCTGCTGATGCGCATCCAGATAAGGTTGGAAGATGCGGTGGCCGGCGTTGATCGCGATATCGAAGTGATGCACACGGAACCGTGTAGTGCATGCGATGGATCCGGAAGCGAGACAAACAAGCTGAATATATGTCCACGCTGCGGGGGGACCGGTCAGATGAGGCAGGCCGCTCATTCATCGTTCGGCCAGTTCGTCCGGATGATGACCTGCAACATGTGTAACGGAAAAGGAAAGATTCCCGAAAAACTCTGTAAAGTATGCAAAGGTTCCGGTCATTCACGGGTGAAACGAAAAGTTTCCGTCCATATTCCTGCAGGAATCGACAATGGGATGCGCCTCCGTATGGAGGGATATGGTGAGGCCGGAGATTTCGGAGCACCAAATGGAGACCTGTTCATCGAGGTTTATGTCCAGCCTCACGAGCGGTTTATCCGGAACGGCGATAATCTCGAAACAACCATCGAAATCAGTCCCGTCCAGGCAGTTCTCGGAACTGCTGTTGAGATCGAAACGATAGACAAACGGAACATCGATCTGAAAATCCCTCCGGGGATACAGTTCAACACTGCATTGAAGATCGCCGCCGAAGGGGTGAAGCGCCGCGGAAAGCCCGGGGATCTGCTGGTCAGGGTAAAAATTATCATTCCAAAATCTCTTTCCTCTGAGCAGAAGGAACTTTACCAGAAGCTGGCCGAGTTCGAAGGAAAAAACAGTGGTTCAGGTGGATTCTTCTCCGGAATAATGGGCGGCAAGAAGAAAAGTAAAAAGTAACCTGACTATTTTTTAGGTGATTACTGAATAGAAGCCACCAGAATACTCAGAGATAGATTTCACTACAGCATCATAAAGGTCACAGTGTCTGTTATTGTACCTAAATTCCAATTCTTTTAGGTAGAGCGGGAATTTCACCGGATTGACCCGTGATATTTCATTAGACGTTCTTTAGCAAAAGACCAGAATCCCTCAATACCGTTGATGTACACTTTCCCGTTGACGAATCGTTTCCCGTGATCGATCCTCATATGCCGGAAGCCATAGAAAATAAGACCGTTATAACTACGGAATTTATCCGTGTAAATGAGACTGCCACGTTTCACCTTTTTGATCGCCATCTCAAGCAATGATTCTCCTGTGACATTCCGAACCACTTCAACCCTTACTTTTCCGCCGCGCTCCAGGATGCCAAATACCGGGATCTTCCCGGCAGCTCCCAGGCCACGGTTTCCTTTTCTTCTCCCGCCAAAGTAGGACTCATCCATCTCAATCTCTCCGGAGAGAATGAATGAAGTATCCTTATCAGAACCAGCTATTGATTGACGAAACAGGTTGAAGAGAGCATATACCGTGTTATATGAGAGATCGAGTTGGCCAGCGGATTCTCTCACGGATGTATCAATTTCGAAGAGTTTGATTGCGAGGAGTACCCGAGCCAGGGGGACTCGTAATCCCTCAAGGATACTCCCTCTTCTGGGACCCCACTCTCTCCGACAATCATAACATTTAAACTTGCTCCGCCGGACTCTACCCATCCTCGTACTCTCACAGTACGGGCATCAATCATAACTTCTGATTATTCCTTGCTTTCGAAGAAATTCCTCGGCTTGCTCTTCGTCGGTCGTGTATTGTTGCAGGTCTATGAGATTCATCCATTCGACCACCCGAGTATTTATTGGTGGTCGTTATTAAGCAATCACCTTTTTTATTAATCTTTGTTCGTCTCATTTTTTAATGAAGTTCTCATTCAGGTCGGATGGTACCCTTCGTCGGAAGATAAAACAAATAAGAATAGATCCACATTTTCTTCAAGGATCGACAGAATGGCATATGCGTTTCTTCTGAACAGATATTTACCCGTCCCCTCGAAACAGGAACGAAAGATCACATTTTTCGAGGAGTTAGCACTTTTCCACATCTATTTGAATGACGGTGACCAATGAGATAAGGATGAGGCTGATTTTTGAGCTGGCTGGCGAAAATCCGACACTCCCCCTTGCCGAACTTGACTGCGTCGGTAACGTCATCGATCATCGTCTTCAGGTCGCGATCGTCGAATCGCCGGATCCGGCCCTGGCATCCCGGCTTGCCATGACACATATTGTCTCGGAATATCTCGGTGAGTGTGAGCCCTCTATCCCCTCCTTTGGAAAACTGCTCAAAGACCTTTCCATCGAGACCCGTCTTTCATTTTCCGGGCGTACCAAAAAAGTTCACGGGGGCTGCCTGGAAATAAATCCCTGTTCGCAGAGGGAGTTCGAGCGGCTTATCGGTACCATGATATCCGGTCCTGTCTCACTCGATAACCCTGAGGTCGAGTACCGTGCGATACTCTCGGAAGACCGCTGCTACTTTGGAAAAAAGCTCGTTAGTATCGATCGCGGAGCCTTTGATGCCCGCAATCCGGGTAAACGGGACTTTTTCCACCCGGGAGTGATGATGCCAAGAATGGCCCGAACGCTCATCAATTTAACCTGTATGCATGCCGGGGGCATCATGCTCGATCCCTTCTGTGGAACCGGCGGTATCCTGATCGAAGCAGAGATACTTGGCATGTGTTCCCTTGGAAGTGATTTTGATACAATGATGGTAGATGGCAGTGTACGGAACGTAACCCGTTCAGACCTTCTTCTCGCCGATGCTACATCTCTTCCGTTTGCCAGTCGGACCATTGATGCAGTAGTTACGGATTTTCCTTACGGCCAGTCTGTCTGCATCAAAAAAACAGACACTATGGATAACCTGTATGCAGATGCGCTGGAAGAGATACGTCGCGTGCTTAAAATTGGACACAGGGCTGTTGTGGTTACTCACCGGGATATATCCGTTATAGCTGAACATCACATGACAATTCTCCAGCGACACGAGCAGAGGGTCCATAAAAGCCTGACCCGTCGTATCCTCGTGCTTACCCGTTAGTATTAACCATCGCACCCGAAGAATTCTTTATGTGGGTTCCGTTCCAGATATATTCCGGATATCTATGAAACCAGTGAGCGTGAACAGACGGGCAATTTTTACTTTGATCATTCTATCCTGCATAATATGTATACCGGTATCTGCATATTCAACCGATGCAATTCAATCGTTTGAACAAGGTAATGCGAACCTGGAAGCAAAAAATTATTCTCAGGCCGCCCTTGCATATGACCATGCGATCACACTTGATCCGGATTATTTCGAAGCATGGAATGCGAAAGCGGATGCCCTTAACCGGGCGGGTAACTACACCGCCGCTCTTGCTGCATCCGATCAGGTGATTTCGCTCGAGCCGGACTATGTCAAGGGATGGATAAACCGGGGTTTTATTCTCTACAATCTCGGCAGATATAACGAGGAACTGAAAGCTTACCAGACAGCAGTCGCTATTGATCCATCCAGCCCGGATGGGTGGTTCAACATCGGATACTCACTTGCCGGTATGAAAAGATATGATGAAGCTATTGCAGCATTCGACAAAGTTCAGGCCCTGGATCCCGCATATCCAAATCTTGCGGCAAACAGGCGAATCGCCGAACAAAACCGTGATTCTATCATACCATTTTATCTTCGTTACGCGCCGGCTCTCGCCGTGATAATTATCATAGTCATTGGTGCAGTTGTCTGGTATTTCGCCGTACGAAAAAAATGTTAGTTGTACGGAAGGTTCAATCCTTAATTTGGTTGTAGGGTAATGGGTATAATCATCCGAATAATAATAAATATCTACATGATATACTATTGCAAATGAGGGAGCTGAAAAGCAGCATACGGCATATCCTGCGCCAGCGTAAAGACTCAATGTCACCGGAGGGCAGGCTGGAAAAAAGTGAGAGGATCTGCTGCCATCTTATGGACCAGATCAGCGATGGTGAAACCGTGATGGTATATACCTCAAAGGAAAAGGAGGTAAATACTGCAAACCTCATTACCACCCTCCTTGAACGTGGAAATCCGGTTGTCGTTCCTGTTATTGTGAAAGAAGATGTGAGTCTTAGGCTTTCCTACTTAAAGGATCCATCTTCTCTTATACCGAGCACGTTCGGTGTTCCTGAACCAATCGGGAATGAAATCCCGGCGACTGGCAATGACGTAGACACGATTATTCTCCCCATGCATGGGTTTGATCGGACTGGGCGAAGGATCGGGTACGGTGCTGGTTATTATGACCGGTTCCTTGCAAAAAACAGGAAATTACGAAAGATTGGAATCGCATTCGCCTGCCAGGAGTTCGAAAATCTTCCCGTTGATGAAAACGATATTCCCATGGATTATATCATAACAGAAGAAGGTATTGTATATCAGGGCGGGAGATGATACGACGGAGATCAATGGTACAGAAATCCTTGATACCTATGCAGAAGCATTCCCGGTCTGGATTTCACGGGTTATTATCACTGCAGCAACAAGACAATGGGCCTATAAAGCTGCAGTTGAAGCGACAGGATTTGCGACATCCAAGATCGGTTGTCCCTGTGAAGCCGGGATCGAAGGATCTCTCACTGAAAAAGAGACACCTGATGGCAGGGTCGGGGTTTCCATCCTGATATGCACAGAAAAGAAAAATATGAAAGCGAATGTTGCATCCCGTATTTCTCAGTGTATCCTCCCTGCTCCTACAGCATCTGCTTTTGACGGATTTCCTGAATCAGGATCACGGTTTTTTATCCGGATGCACTATTTTGGGGACACCTATGAGGAGCGTTGTATAATTGGTGGCAGGAAATGCTGGAAGATCCCTATCATGGAGGGTAACTATGTCGGTGAGGAACGATTTGGAATTCTGAAAGGAATAGCAGGAGGCAATTTTCTTGTTATGGGAAAAGATCAGGTATCGGCACTTTCCGGGATTGAAGCAGCAGCAGATGCTATTGCTGGATTAAAAGGCGTCATTACCAGTTTTGCGGGAGGGATTGTTGCCAGTGGCTCGAAAATCGGTAGTAAAAATTACCGGTTTCCTATGCCGGCAACTACCAATCATTCCTGGTGTCCCACCCTGAAAGGAAAAGTCGGTGACTCAAAAGTACCAGAAGAGATCGGATCGGTGTATGAGATAGTAATGAACGGAGTCGATGAAAGGCATGTGAAGGCTGCCATGAAGGCAGGCATACAGGCTGCCACGGAAACAGGGGGGGTCAGGTATATCGGGGCATCAAATTTTGAGGGGAAACTCGGTCAATACAGGCTTTACCTACATGACATTTTCAGGTAACAGGTAAATCGGGTAAAATATTTTTTTACATCTTACCTGACGAATAATACGTGAGCCCATGAGTGAAATGAAAAGAGAATATTAAAAAAATTACAGCAAGATCTTTCATATTGGATGTTCTTTAACAAATTTTTTCAAAATGAGTCAATTGGAACCGTGATTTCATATTACATAATTCGACATCAATAAACTATTTTTGAACAAGATCTCAAAATCATTTTATATTGTTTTAAATCAATTTTCATTCGTAATGTCGAGGTAATTTTTTTTGGGTATAGTCCCAGTCTAGCCACTAACTTTTCTGTACGATTGATCAAAAATCCTCATTGAAGACGGCTCCAGGGGGCTTCGGCATATACCTCCGCCCTCGCCGCTGCGGCGACCCCCAGGATGCGATAGAACCGATAATGGTAATAAAATCCAAAAAATCCAGTTGTTAAAAACTTAAACACTTTTTCTATCTTGAATTCAGTAATGTATTTTCTCCATTTGTTCACATCTTGAATCAATGATAATTTTGGTGGTTTAATTGGTACTATACCCTAAAAAAATTACAGGAAGATCTTTCACATTGGATGGTCTTTAAACAAATTTTTTTCAAAAGGAGTCAATTGGAACCGTGATTTCATATTACATAATTCGATATCGATAAACATTTTGAACAAGATCTCAAAATCATTTTTTATTGTTTTAAATCAATTTTCATTCGTAATGTCGAGGTAATTTTTTTACGAAAAAAATAAAAATGAATTGCATCTTGATAAAAATAAGCTAATCTCAAAAAAAAAAATGAAATTTTATTCAGCTTTCCTATAACATATTTTTGCCTCTTCATGTTTACCCAAGGTATCGAGTACTCCTCCAATATCTTCCCAGACTTCTTTTCGCCCGGGATCGATTTCAAGTGCATGTTTGAAAGAGGTGAGAGCGTCCTGATACTTCCCCAGCTCCTGTAACGCCCGGCCCCGGTATATCCATGCATCTACAAAATCAGGCTGGATGGTTATCATAGCGCTGAAGGATTCGACAGCATCCTTATACTGTCCGAGGGCGATCTGGGCACTCCCTTTGGTGAAGTAAGCTATGGAAAAAGAAGGATCGACAGATATCGCCTTTTTATACGATTCGATTGCAGCCTCGCTCTGAAATTGAGCGGCAAGTGCCATCCCGTGACGGGTCCAGGCTATGGCATTCTCATGATCCAGATCGAGACTTCTCTCGTACGCGGCAAGAGCTTCCTGATGTTTTCCCAGATCATAGAGGACATTACCTTTTCCTATCCATGCTTCGGCCAGATTTCCATCCTGTTCCAGGGCTTTATCAAAAGTTTCCAGTGCATCCCTTGACATGCCAAGTTCAGCAAGAGAAATACCTTTATGGGATAGAGTCGCTGCGCTATGACTGATCTCAAGGGAACGATCAAATGATTGAATTGCTTCCCTGTGCTGGTCAAGGGCGGCATATGCCCTACCTTGGTAGTAATACAGGTCAGCAGTCCGATAGTTGTTCTCAAGGGAATGCTCGAATGCCGTGATCGCAGCATCAAAATTCCCCTGCTCACCGTACGCTCTTCCTTTCCAGAAAAATGCCTGATGGCAGGAGGGGTTCATCTCCCGTGCCCGTTCAAATGCAGAGATGGCAGCATCAAAATTTCCAAGAATAAAAAGAGCTCTTCCTTTCTCATAGACAGCATTCGCAAATCCGGGACTGAGAGAGAGTGCACGATCGAATGATTCTATCGCTTCTTCATTCTTACCACTATGCATAAGTGCCCTCCCCCGTTCATAGAGAGATTCCTGGTATTCCGGATTGATACGGAGCGCTGAATCAAAAGCATCAATAGACTCGTCATAATCCTTCATGCGAGCCAGGGCAATTCCCTTATAGTGATACGCCTCAGGGTACCGGTCATTCAAGTCAAGTGCATGATTAAATGCCACTATTGCCTCATCATTCCGTTCGCGCTGAAGGTTAGCGATGCCCTGATTATAGAAGGCTTCCGGATAATCTCTTTTGAGGGTGAGTGCCTGATCCAGTGCCTTGTCCGCCTCATCGTATCGTGTAAGATGAATTAATGCGATTCCCCGGTTCAGGAAAACCGTGGCAGATGACGCATCGCTTGAAATCGCATGATCATAGCACTCAAGAGCCATCTCGTATCTGCCAAGATTCGCTTCGGCAATACCTTTGCTGAGCCATGCCTCGGGAAATACATCATTTTCATCAATGGCACGATCGAATGCACTTATTGCTTCATGATACATCGAGAGATTCATAAGAGCCTGACCTTTCTGGTAGAATGCCCTGGCGCATTTCGGGCTGCGAACCAGCGCAGCTTCGAAGTTTCTCATCGCTTCGTGATATCTCCCCAGACGGGAATAAGAAAGCCCTGAATAATAGTACGCCCGTGCATCTTTTGTGTCAATACCCATTGACTTGTTATAACAGGAAATAGCATCCTGGTCCCTCCCGAGAGCTGACAGGGCAATTCCCTTTCCGGTCCAGACAAATGCTGCAGTAGGACGAAGTCGTAATGCCAGATCGAATGATGTTATTGCAGGTTCGAACCGGTTAAGTTGTGTAAGGGCAATTCCCTTATGGTAGAGTGCTTCAAGATGTTTCGGGTCAGATGCAAGGGCATTATCATAGGACATTATCGCGTCTTCGTCCATTCCCAGTTCAAAGAGTGCACGCCCTTTGAGATAGAATGCTGATACGAACACCGGGCGTATTTCCAGCGCTTTATTGAGTGCTTCAATTGCATCTTTGTATCCGGCCAATGCAAAAAGGGCGGTACCTGTCAGATACCAGGCATCGGCATTGGCTGGATCAATCTCGAGGGTCTTCATATACGCCTCGATCGCATCATTATATCTTCCAAGCTCCGCCAGCGCCATACCACGGTGCAACCATGCCTCAACCGATCGGGGAATAATCTGCAAAACTCTGTCAAATGCATCGATTGCATCTTTCTGCCGCCCGGTCGCCACAAGGGACAGTCCTTTATGGTAAAAAGCCTGGGCATTTCCCGCATCCATGTCGATGTTTTTGTTGAAGGCAATAATCGCATCTTCATGCCGGCCCAGATTCGCAAGTGCACAACCTTTATGGAAGTAGACTTCAGCATAATTTCTCTCAATACTGAGTGCCTTATCGAAGGCTTTCACGGCTTCTCGGTACATGTTCAGTGATGCATGAGCCTTTCCCTTATTGTACCAGGCCTCGCTGAAGGAGACATTGTTCTCGAGGGCGAGGTCAAGCGCTTTTACCGCTTCATCGAAACGCCCGACTCGTGAAAGTGCAACTCCTTTATTGAAAAGAGCATGAGAATGTCCTGGATCGATGCTGAGTGCCTGATCATAGGCAACAATTGCATCGTCAGTGTGCCCGAGTATGTCAAGCGACTGCGCCTTGGTGTAGTATGCTGCAAAATAATCCGGTTTTATCGCGATGGCATTCTCAAATGCAGAGATCGCCTCCTCATGCCTTCCGAGTTTTGCAAGGACACTGCCCTGTTCAAACCAGATCGGTGCATCGTCAGGGATTATGGCAAGCAGTTTCCTGAATACTTCTGATGCTTCAGCATATATTCCCTGTTCGGCGAAGGCAGATGCATAGAAAGAGAGAGCGTCTGTGTTATCAGGTTCCACGGTGAGTGCTTTTTCCAATACTCCGACTGCATCTTCAAATTTACCGAGATGGAATAACGCGATACCTTTTGCGCATAGGGCATCGGCATTTTCCGGCTCCAGTCTGATTACGCTGTTAAAGGAATCAATGGCATCCGGAAACTTACTGAGACTGGCAAAAGCTTTGCCACGCTTCAGAAAAGCCCGGGGATTATCCGGCATGTATTGTATACTGTTGTCAAATGCAGTAATTGCCTCATCAGACTGACTTAGGAACCCAAGCACTACACCTTTCTCATACCAAATTTCCGGATCGGTCGTTCTGAGTTTGAGTGCTGCGTCAAACGCTTGGTCCGCTTCCTCATATCTGTCAAGTATGGTCAGAGATAATCCGCGTAAATAATAGGGTTCATACCGGTCCGGAAGCTGAACCGAGGCATGTACGAAGATCTCCTGAGCCTCTTCGTGTCTTCCCATTGTTGCAAGAACCCGAGCTTTTTCGGTGAGGAGCTGACCATTGTCAGGATCCAGACTCAGAGCAAGATTAAAAATTTGTTCTGCTTCTTTATAGTGTGCAAGTCGGAAGAGTACGCGTCCTTCAGAGGAGAGCAGGGGGATATTTTGCGGGTCGTCCTGACGAGCTTTTTCAAATGCCTGTATGGCATCTTCATCCCTGCCCAGACTTTCAAAAGCAACACCTTTATGGAACCATGCAGCGGGATAATCGACACCGCGGTTAAGCATTCCATCGAATGCATCGATTGCATCCTGGTATTTTTTGAGATTTTCGAGAGCTAACCCCTTATGGAAATAAGCTTCGGCAAAATCAGGATCAAGGTCAAGCGTTCGTGAAAAAGAAGATTCTGCTTCTTCGAATCTGCCAAGATTTGCATAGGCAAGTCCCTGTTCGAAATGCCCGTTCCTATTCTGATCATCTATCCCACGTGCCTGTGAGAATGCCGAGATCGCCTCTTCATAGCGTTTCAGATTTGAAAGCGCTATTCCTTTGTTATAATATGCATAAAATGCACCGTGATCAAGAGCTATTGCCTGGTCAAATGCAGTTTTTGCCTCTTCGTATCTCTGGAGATTTGACAGGATTTCTCCCTTGTTAAACCAGGTATCGTAACTTCCATTGTCAAGGTCAAGGGCTGCGTCAAATGCCCGGAGGGCTTCATCAGGCCGGTTCAGGTTTTTGAGGGAGATGCCTTTGTGATAATATGCCAATGCGTGTGCCGGGTCAAGAGAGATTACGCGGTCAAATGATGCAATTGCATCCTTATTGCGGGCGAGTCGGGCAAACGCAAGTCCCATGTCATAGAGCGCGTTGACAAACTTTGCATCAATAGTCGTGGCCTGTTCGAATGCTTCGACAGCCTGCATATCTTTCCCAAGTTTTGAGAGCGCTATACCCTTGTCATACCACGCGTTTGCATATCTCGGGTTTATGGCAAGTACTCTGTCATAAGACAGAACGGCTTCTTCATATCTGCCGAGTTCTAAGAGCGCAATTGCCCGATCATACCATCCGTAGGCTGAACCGGGTTTGATATCCAGGGCACGGGTGAGGGCATCCAGTGCCGGTTCATACCGGCTGAGAGAAAGAAGCGTGCTCCCTTTCTTCAGCCAAGCAGGAGCACATGTCTGGTCGTTGGTAATTACCTGTTCAAAGCAGGTGATTGCGTCTTCCGGGCTTCCGAGTTCGATATAGGTCTTACCCTTTCGGTACCATGCAGTATTGTTGTCCGGTGCAAGAGCGATAGTTCGTTCAAATGCTTCGAGTGCCTCGCCGAACTGCCCGGTTTCAAAGAGCACGCTTCCCTTAAGCAGCCAGACATCTGCGATAGAATTTTCAAGGTTCAGGGAGGATTCAAGTGCTGAAAGTGCCTCCTCAAACCGAAGAAGTTTTACAAGAACGGATGCCCGTTGATAGTGCGCTGGAGCGTTATTGGACTCCCTTTCCAGCAGAGTATCAAATGAATCAAGAGCTTTTTCATTTTTTCCAAGACTGACTAACGACAGACCGGTCTGGAATATTGCATCCGTCAGGGATCCGTTGAACGTGAGTGCCTGACTGAATGACCGGATTGCTTTATCATATTTTGCCATCGCTTTTAGGACGAGTCCTTTGTGATAATGTGCAAGAGCATGCTCCGGAACATTTTCAAGGATATAATCGAAGGCTATTATGGCATCTTTATATCTCCCCTTGCGGAAAAGTGCACGACCCTTATTATATGCTGCATCGAAATAAGCAGCATCCAGACTAAGTACTCTTTCGTATGCAACGATCGCCTCATCGTCGTTTCCCAGTGCAGAGAGCGCCAGACCCCGGCCATAAGCCGCGTCCGGAATACCGGGATTTATTTCGAGCGTTTTATCAAATGCCAGAACAGCATCATGGAAGTAATCAAGCTTAAAAAGCGCCCGGCCTTTTGCCAACCAGGTGGCAGTATCTCCCGGGATAAGTTCGATCGAACGATTCAGGGAAATCAGGGCCTCCTTATCAAGTCCGGCTGCCATGAGAGCGTTCCCGCGGTAGTAATGCAGGACTCCGTTTTCAGGTCCGAGTGTGAGAGCCAGATCGAACGCATCAATTGCATCTTCATGTCGTCCGAGGGTTTCCAGTGCGACTCCTTTTTTATATGCCGCATCCTGCATAGCAGGATTGAGTTCAAGCGCACGATCAAAGGCGGGTACCGATTCATCGAACCGTTTTAGCTTACCGAGAACATCTGCTTTATTGTACCATGCCACCGCACATGAATCGTCCAGAGATAACGCTTTCCCGAACGCTTCAAGTGAATCTTCATAAAGCGACATTTGTGCATAACCGATTCCACGGTAATACCATGCAGCGGTGTATTGTTTGTCTAGGGTGATAACCTTGTCAAACGCTGAGACCGCCTCTTCCCATCGCTTGAGATACAGCAGGGCTTTGCCCCGATAAACGAGAGCAAAGATGTTCTTGGGTTTATGCTTTAACGATTTCCCGAAAGATTCAACCGCTTCTTTATATCGGTCCAGATGATAAAGCGAATATCCTTTGCAGGCAAGGAGATCAGGGTTTGTAGTGTCATTTTCCAGTGCACGGTCCAGTGCAACTACTGCGTCTTCGTACCGGTGAAGTTTTACCAGAGCGATACTTCTTCCACTATTTGCCCGGGCATTTTCGGGATCGAGGAGAAGAGTGGTATCAAACTCAGTGATCGCTTCTTCATGACGGTTGATCTTTTCGAGGATCTCACCTTTGACCAGATGTGATATCATATCGGTTGGATCAATTTCGAGAGCCCGGTCGAACGATGCTATTGCATCCTCAAACCTGTCGAGTTGAAAGAGAGCAAGTCCTTTCTCAGTGAAAATACGGGAATTAATAAGACCATTCTCAATACAAACATTAAATGCATCCAGAGCAGATTCCGGCTTTTCAAGATGGGAATAAGAAAGTCCTTTTTCAAAAAGGATCTCTCCTGAGTCAGGTTTGAGCGCAAGGAGGGCATCAAACGCCTCTATTGCCTGATCATATTTTTTGAGGATGAACAACGATCTTCCCATCTCTTTCCAGGCTTCTATACGGGAAGGATTAAGGGAGAGGGCAATGCTGAATGCTTTAATCGCATCAATATACTGATGTGTGCGCACGAGTGCAACACCTTTGAAGTAAAATACCCGTTCGCATGAAGGCTCTGCGAGGTTAATACGAGAGTACACGGTAATTGCATCGTCAAACAATCCCAGGCGGTCCATTGCCCGGGCAAGGCCATACAATGCGGTAAGATCATCGGGATTTATTATGAGTGCACTTCGGAATGCATCAACCGCCTCAGGGTTACGGCCGAGCATTGTATGTGCTCTCCCTTTCTGGAGAAATGCATCGGCAAAATCAGGCATCAGATGGTTTGCCTGTTCGAAAGCTGCAGCAGATTCTGATATTCTCTGTGCTTTGGCAAGAGCAATTCCCTTATAATAAAATGCCTCCCCAAATTCAGGTTCCAGGACAATTGCCTGATCGAACGCGCCTACTGCATCGTCGAAATTATCAAGGCTGAGATGTGCCCTGCCTTTAAAGAACCAGGTATGAGAGTTTTTTGGATCAATTTCCAGTGAGGTGGTATACGCAAGGATAGCTTCCGGAAACTGATCAATTGCAAAAAGACAGAATCCTTTAATAAGCCATGCATGAGCGATCCCGGGTTTAGTATCAAGCGCACGGGAAAGATCGTTAATCGCATCGTTAAATTCACCCAGCTCGGCGAAGGCAAGTCCTCTATGGTAAACCGCATCCGTACAACCCGGATCTATCTCAAGGACTTGGGTAAATGCACGTGCTGCTTCATCATGATATCCAAGGGCGGCATGAGACAAACCATACTGGTAAACTATATCTGCATTTACCGGATCGAGAGTAATGGCTGCTTTAAAGGCTGCAATAGCTTGTTCATAATCTTCGAGATGTGCAAGTGCCATCCCTTTCTGGAAGAGCGCCAGGGGATCATCCGGAGTAATTTCGAGAGTGATTTTGAAAGATAACACTGCTTCATCGTACATACCGATATTTGCAAGGGCGATACCCTTATTGAAGAATGCTGGTGCAAAGTTGGGTATCAATTCCAGCAGACGATCAAACGAAGCAACTGCTTCAAGATGCCTGCCAAGATGTATCAACGCTAGACCTTTATCATAATACGCCTGGGCATTACCTGGATCGATGTCGATAGTCTGCTCGAAAGCCGCGGCTGCTGCGTCATAGCGTTCCAGCTCAGCAAGGGCTTTTCCCTTTTGGTATACTGCTTCAGTAAAGTCCGGTTTAAGTTCTATCGCCCTCTCGCATGCGGCAAGTGATTCTTCATTTCGACCGAGATCATGAAGTGCGACACCCTTTCTGAATGCCGCTTCGGCTGAATCTGGATCAAGTTCCAGTGTCCGGTCAAATACATCTATTGCCTCCTGGTAACGGCCTGTACTATACAATGCCAGTCCTTTCTGGAAAAATCCTGGAGCATAGGTCGGAAGCAGCGAAAGTGTTTTGTCAAATGCGATAATCGCTTCGCTGAACCTGCCCAGCTTTGCCAAGGCAACACCACGGTTGTATTGTCCAACGCCAAGTTGGGGATCTATCTCCAGCGCACGATCGAATTCAGGAATTGCCTCTTCGAAATGGGATAATTCCATAAGGGCGAAACCCTTATGGAAATGTGCATCGGCAAAATCCGGTTCCTGCTCAAGGGCTCTGTCATAAGCATAAATTGCCTCGGAGGTGTTTCCCGAATCGAAAAGGGCTCTTCCTTTCTGGTAATATGCATAGTAATTTTTGGGATCATCAGTTAGGATCTTGTTAAAATCCTTCACGGCTTCTTTAAATTTTCCAAGATTATACAGTGCGATACCTTTCCGCATCCGTGCTTCCGCATAATTCGGTTTTAACTGAAGTGTCTTTTTAAAAGCAAAGATTGCCTCGCTGTAGCGGTTCAGATCCATGTATGCCCTGCCCTTATGATAAAAGGCAAGTGCATTATCAGGATCATATATGAGTGCTTTATCAAAAGCCTCAAGAGCCTCTTCGGGTCTTCCCAGTCGTGATAGTGCCAGACCCCGGTTGTAGTATCCCAGTGCATTGCCGGGATCCTTCTCCAGATTTTTATCGAAGGATTCAATGGATTCGGCATATTTTTCCAGTTTCAGAAGCGCGTATCCCTTATGATAATATACTTCCGTGAACGAGGAGTCAATTTCCAGTGCCCGGTTAAATGAAAAAATTGCATCGGAATATTTGCCGCTCTGGTTTAAGGATCTCCCTTTGTTGTACCAGGCGGGTGCGAAGGCAGGCAGGATATCGGTGGTCTTTTCGAATGCGGCGATAGCATCGCGGTGATCACCGAGCTTGGCTAATGCAAGCCCCTTGTGATACTGTGCGTCATAGTTTCCCGGATCGATTTCAAGGAGCATTTCAAACGTGTGAATCGATTCGTCGATCCTGTCCACTTTTTCGAGGGAAAGTCCCTTATGGTAGAATGCCTCAATGCATCGCTGGTTTAGGGCTATGGCATTGTCAAAAGAATCAATTGCGTCCTGATATTTTCCAAGGTCATAGTGGGCTTTTCCATTTTTAACCCATCCCTCAACCTGATCGGGATCAATTTTTAACGATTTGGTATAAGAAACGACAGAGTCTTCAGTTCGCCCGAGCTCGTTTTGGGCATCACCTTTTTTCATCCAGATATCGTGGAGAGCGGGATTAATTTCAAGGGCATGGGTGTAAGCAAACACGGCATCCTGAATTTTATGAATATCATAGAGCGCATTGCCTTTTTTTATCCAGCCATCCACGAAATTTGCGTTGATCTCTAACACTTTTGAATAAGCAAGAATGGCCTCATGTTTTTTCTGAAGAGAGAAGAGTGCATCTCCCTTCTGCATCCAGATCTCGATTATTGTCGGGTTGAGCGATAGAATCCTCTCATCTGTGTCGATCGCTTCAGAATACCTGCCAAGTTTTACCAGAGACTTAGCGCGACAGATGAGTGCTTCGATAAGCGATGGGTTTGCCAATAAGCTCTGATCCAGTAAAGGAATAGCTTCTTCGTAACGGGTTAATTCAGCATTGGCAATACCCTGGTACATGTAACTTTCTGTAAGGGTTGGATCAATCTCAGTCGCTTTTTTACTTGCATCGATCGCATCTTCGTATCTTTTCAACTGCAGATACGAGAGCCCCAGATAATAATAATTTGATGCATCTGAAGCGTCCAGGGAACGAGCTGTTTCAAAGGACGTTACCGCATCACTGTATCGTTCCCGCTGGATAAGGGCAACGCCTTTGAAATGATGGGCAGATGCATATGACGGATTAAGCTGAATGGCTTTATTAAATGCCTTTATTGCATCACTGTATCGTTCTTTTCCGGCAAATGCGACACCCAGGAAGTAAAAACCCAACGCATTTTCAGGCTCTATCTGAAGGGACTTTTCAAATGTCCTGATGGCATCGTCATATTTCTCGCGCTGGGTGAGAGCGATCCCTTTCTGATATAATATTTTTGGATCCTTTGGTGATATTTCCAATGCCTGATCATAGGACACGGCCGCTTCTAATGGCTTACCCAGATGCATAAGGGCATTTCCTTTCTCAAGAAATGCACGGGTACAACGACGGTTGATTTCCAGAGTCTTATCAAATGCACCAACAGCTTCTTCAAATCGTTCAAGGGCAGACAGCCCTATGCCAAGGTAACACCACGACCAGATATTGAGAGGAACTTCTTCAACTGACCGGGTGAGGATCCGAACTGCTTCTTCGTAAAGGTGAAGTTTGATGAGTTCGATACTTTTTCTCACCTTTGCTTCAGAATATTTCGGATTTAACGCGATTGCCTGATCAAAAGCAGCAACTGCTTCATTATGCAAGTTGAGATTGGTCAGTGCGATACCCTTATTAAGCCATAATCCAGGATGTGACGGAATATGTTCAAGCGCTTCTCCAAAAGTATCGAGCGCTTCCTGAAACCGGAGAAGGCGCAAAAATGCTCTGCCTTTTTCATATAACGCTTCAGGATCCTGAGGGGATAATTCAAGGACACGATTAAAAGCATCGACTGCATCGGAATATTGTTTGAGATGCAGAAGCGATTTTCCTCTGAGAAAAATTGCCGGAGTATATTCCGGATCAATTTCAATTGCGTGGCCTAAAACATTCAGTGCTTCAGCATACTTTTTTTGTTGAACAAAGGCAAGTCCCATTATATGGTAAGCATCAATAAAATCCGGTTGAAGTACAAGAGTATTTTCAAATAACCTGATTGCTTCATCGTATTGTTTCAGCTGAACGAGAGAACATCCCTTTTGGAAACTAATTTTTGGATCTTCGGGACGTAACTCAAGTGCTCGATCAAAGGCTTCAATAGCATCCTGGTACTTGCCCAGATGGGACAGCGCATTTCCCTTTCCATAAAATGCAGGAGTGCAGCGGTTATTGATCTCAACGGTCTTATCGAATGACTGAAGCGCTTTTTCGTGCTGACCGAGTGATGCAAGAGCAACTCCCTGATAACACCAGAGAAGGGCATCCTGAGGACAGTCCTCAAGCGAGATTTTGAAAACTCCGATTGCCTCCTCATTCCTTCCCAGTTTGACAAGCGCAATTCCTTTCTGGATGGAAGCTTCTCTCCATTTCGGATCCATGTCGATCGATCGATCAAAAGCAGCAACTGCTTCGGCATATTGTTTTAACTGCAGATACACAATTCCTGAATAATAATACGAAGATGCAAAGTCAGGATCGAGCGCGATTGCCTGATCGAATTCTAAAAGGGCTTCGTCATAGCGAGCCAATTCGATCAGGGCAATACCTTTAAAATGATGTACGAGGGAATTCGATGGATCCAGGACAAGAGAGTGATCAAAAGCAGTAACTGCCTCGAAGTACTGTTCAGATCCGGCATATGCCACCCCAAGATAATAATATCCGGAAGAATTTTCCGGTTCATAGGTCAGAGCATGTTCAAACGTATCGATTGCATCATTATAACGTTCCTGGTGAAAGAGGGCAACTCCTTTCAGGTAGATGATCTTTGAGTTATCGGGCTCGATCTCTAAAGCACGATCGTAAAGAATTACTCCTTCTGACAGGTTTCCAAGGCTGGAAAAGGCATTCGCTTTCTCATAGAGGGCACGCGTACACCGTGGATTGATCTCGAGTGCCTTGTCAAATGATCGAATCGCTTCTTCAAAGCGTTCGATAGCGGAGAGCGCGATTCCCTTATAACACAACGCCCGGTCATTGCCCGGTTCTGCTTCCAGAGCGCGATTGAGAATTGATACGGCATCATCATATCGGCAGAGCGTTATGAGTATGATCCCTTTACGAACTGCTGCCTCAGCATGCTTAGGATTTAAGGTGAGTACTTTGTCGAGTGATGCGATAGCATCGTCAGGTAATCGCAGGTTACTGAGGGTTATCCCCTTATAGAGCCAGCCCTCAATAAGAGCAGGGTTCTGTTCGAGTGCTTCGTTAAATGCCACCAGTGCTTCCTGGTACCGTGAAAGGTGAAAAAAAGCCAATCCTTTGTTGTACCATGCACCGGTATTCTGAGGTACCTGTTCGAGTACTCTGTCAAAATCTACAATGGATTCAGCATAGAGACCGGTATGTAGGATGGCAGATCCACGTTGATAGAGAACCAGCGTATTCGTCGGATCAATTTCAAGTGCCTGGTCATAGGCATAAATAGCATCTTCGAATCTCCCCAGCTGAATAAGTGCTAGTCCCAGGTTATGGTAGGCATTGACGTAGTTGGGATTGATGGCAATAGCATGTTCGTACGCATCAATTGCCATTTCGAATTTCCCGAGTCTGGCTAAGGCAAGTCCTTTATCATAAAATGCCTGGGCGTAGCTAGGCTTAATCTCTATGCTTTTATTGTAAGATTCGATTGCATCGGAATATTTTCCTAGTTTTGCGAGCAAAAATCCTTTCTGATGATATGCCTGAGCATTTTCCCGGTCCTGCTTAATCGTCCTGTCAAATTCCTGTATAGCTTCGTCGACATTTCCCAGTTTTGCGAGTGCAAAGCCTTTATGAAAGTATGCATCTGCAAACTGGGGATTAATCTCTAATGTTCTGTCATAGGCGGAAACAGCCTCTGCATACCTGCCAAGGCTGGCGTATGCTATTCCCTCCTGGAATGCTGCCTTGGAACACCCCGGATCCAGACGAAGTGACTGTTCGAACGATTCAATCGCTTCTTTATGCCTGCCAAGTTTGGTGAGTGCGATGCCCCGGTAATAAAACGAGGCAGGATGGTCCCTATTTTTGAGCAGGGTCTGGGTAAACGAGGCCAATGCTTCATCATACCGACTCAGTCTGATACAAGCAACCCCTTTCATATATAAAGCATCGGAATTTTCCGGCTCAGACAAAAGAGTATGATCGAAATCCAGAACCGCATCCCGGTATTTATGCATCTGAGTATACGCAATGCCACGATTGAAATACGCAGGAGTGTTTCCCGGGCTGAGTTCTGTAACTTTATTGAATGCAACGACCGCGTCGCTGTATTTCCCAATCATGTTAAATGCAAGTCCTTTATGAAGCCATGCATCTGCCACCATTGGATTTATCTCAAGGGACCGTTCGAGTGCAGTAACAGCCTCATCATATCTGCCAATTCTGAAGAGTGAAATTCCTTTAATAGCCCAGATATCGGAATGGCCCGGTTCCTGCTCGAGAAATTTATCAGCTGAAAGGTTAGCCTCTTCATACCTTTCCTGTTTTGCTTGGATAAAACTGCGATAATACCAGACCCATATATCAGTGGAATCTATTTCATATGCTTTATTGAATGCAACCAAGGCATCATCATACTTACCGATGTCATAGAATGAAATACCTTTATTATAGAATGCCTTCGAATAATTGGGTACAATCTCAATAGCCTTATCATACGCCAGAATTGCTTCAGAGTGCCTGTTAAGATCGGCGAGCGCGATTCCTTTATTATAATAAACTTTTGCGTGCCGGGGATCAACGGTGAGTGCATGATCGTACGCACTGATCGCGTCTTTAAAGCGCCCTAATTCATAGAATGCAATGCCTTTAAGGATCCATGCCTCTGCATTGTCCCACTTGATTGCGAGTAAACGATCGCATGCTTCCAGAACTTCTTCATTCCTCCCCATTTGGGCAAGGGTCGCTGCTTTATTGTACCAGGCATTTGCATCATTAGGTTCGATAGCAACTGCATGATCATAGGCATCGACAGCATCGTCATATCTGCCGAGATCATACAGAGCAATGCCTTTGAAATAATAGGCTTTAGAAAGATTAGGGAAGAGGGCGAGCGCACGATCAAACATGACGATGGCTTCCTGATATCTGCCAAGATCATAGAGCTCGATGCCCTGTCGCAACAATGCCTCAGCATCACTCTTATTCATGGACTTCTTACCTCACAGTTAATATTCCGGTATTTTCCGCATTGACCGTTTAAGTGTACCGGTTTAATAAGGCGGCATATACCTTTTCTGGTAAATATATTGGTAAACATTATTTATCAATACTATTTTTATACATGTAAGATCCGTATTTTCCCCCGGTTTTCCGGAACACCGGATGGGATCTGCTCTTCCCCTTTGCCTGAAGAGAATATTAAAAATTTGATCACCCTATTATGCAAGTTGCGTTCTCGGAGCGTCCTGTAGTAATAAATTCCCTGTGATATTCCTGCAATAAAAAATGGGAATCTGTCGAGAAAAATTCTGATAATAGTATTAAGAATTTTTCTTGTTATTTCATCCAACCTGATTTGGGCTACGCATTGATAGCGCCGAATCAAATGCAGATCCCGGATAAGTTGTTAGTTGAAGAGGCTGCAAAAAAATTACGGAGCTCCTGCATTATCATAGAGGAGAGTAAGATATCGTGCTGAGAAAATACCGCTGAAAGGGGTTACGATGAATAACAGAAGAACGCCGATGACGGGGATGAAAAGACAGATTATTTTGATAAGACCGATGATTATCACCATCATTACCAGCGCAGTAATATATGTCACCCATCCGATCCTGCCAATATGATTAAAGATTGCAACGAAGTTGAAGGCTTCTCCAAAACTATTAGTCCGGGCAAAACGTACTCCTGCCGGTGCGACAATCAAGCCGATGATAATAGTGACAATTACAAAAATAATCGCACCGAAGAAGATTGCTGCCAGAAGACCAATTATTGCACCCGGATCCACGATGGGTAGGTTCACTGATAGTAACAGCGCCATACCAGTACTCCCGATGAGTACAACGCCGATAATGAGAACGGGTATAGCATAGATCAAACCGACAATGAGGAGCTTGATCTCATCAATAAACATTTCTCCCCAGTTGTCGACCGAAGGATAATGGCTTTGCACCACGATAAATCCGCAACATAAAACCCATAAACAAGGAAAAAATTATACAGCTGATTATCAGGAGAAGCTTCGTCTTCCATCTTCCAACGAGATCTTTTTTGTGTAGACAAAAGAATCATCGATTATCTTACCAATTTCCATTTATGCACCTTATTTATAGAAAATTAATAATTTACCGTTTGATTTTACTCCATAAAAATTTATCATGTTCTCTTTAAAAAAGTCTATAGGTCGATATCAATCCTTATTAATTACCTGCACCGAAAAGAGAGTTGTCTTGCGGCGTTCGCGAGAAAAAATTACCGGAAAGAGAAGAATTATGTCAAAATTTTGTTCAGAATGTATCGCCCAAACTTGTGAGGATGCCGCATTTTTTTTATTTAAATGCTGCATGTAATTACCGGATTCAGCACTGAGAAAAAAAGACTTTTAAAATTACCAAACGGATAGTTCCGATACAAAATCTGTATTGGAATAGCGTTGTACTGTTGTTATCGTGAACATCTAAAAAAACTCATATTATTATTTCAATCATTGAATAGTTCTATTATATTTATGATCAGATGCCCCCAAAAAAATACCTATCGCTGGATTTCTCTCTTTAAAAAGAGGATAATTTGCATTTTTGAATTATAAAAGAGGAATTGATCACATGCTACAATATATTACTCTAGTGGCAGGTAATCAGCTTGGCAACGGATAAAGGAAGATTTGAAAGACAATTTCAACAGGATTTGACCTAAATAAAAAAAGCCTGTGGCGAGATTTGAACTCGCGACTTCCTCCTTACCAAGGAGGCACACTGCCGGGCTGTGTCACACAGGCAATAACATGTTCATAATGCAACAGGGATTACGGTCGGAATTGAGCATCCTCGTGAGAAAGGAACAACAATACCACTAAGCCGCTGATGCAGATTGCCTAGATATGTTGTTAGTGATCCCTATAAAACATTGCGGAACTTGAGGAATAGTTCGGAATCAGGAAAAGATCTTTTTGAAAAATATTATCTCGGCAATATTTTGAATTTATACAACCTTAGAGTGTACTGAGCAACCGGATGCTTTTCATTACTCCGTCGAATGTTGCAACTTCAATGATCGGTATGACGTTATTTTTTTGTACCGCTTTTATCACTGGTCCAAAATCTATAGTTCCTTCTCCCAGTGCAAGATGCGAATCTTCTTTTCCTGCATTATCATGAAGGTGAAAATGAGAAGCTGGAACCCGTAGGAATTCTGGAAGACAGAGATTCTGGTACGCATGACCCACGTCAAGTGCAAAAGGGGTATTGCCAATTAAACGAAGCTCATCCGGAGTTTTTAAAAAGAAATATTCCCAGTTTCCCATATTTTCGATAAAGTGGCGTACTGAATATTCCTCGCCGAGACGGGAAAGATCCGACAACGATTTCGCAAGCTGCCGTTCAGCCTTTGCGCGCTCTTCTGCCCAGGCAAAATATCCCGGATGAACAACAACACCTGCATTCACTTCAGCGGCAATGGCAAAACACTGCGCTATCACTTCAACACTGGCCCTTCGTATTGGTTCAAGAAGACTTGCGATATTGGTTCCCCTGCAGGGTGCATGGATGGAATATTTCACAGAGTAACTCAGAAGAGGTTCAATCGAATTAAGAAAATGCAACCCTTCATCCATAATTTCAATAAAACCGGTAATGGGACTTATCCGATCAAGAGCCGCCGTAAGGGGTATATCATGGAGACAAAATGTGGAGATGCCAAACATTGTCCTGAAATAGAAACGGAAGTACGATAAATGTTCCTTTTATAAAAAATTCAAAAAGAGATAAAAAAATTTCAGGTCCGCATATGAATATCAACCTGCTGGAAAGGAATTTCAATTCCCTCCTTCTCGAATCGTGCATTGACTCGCCGGTTTATGGCATCTTTCACTTCATCGGGTGTATTATATGCCTTTGACCAGACCCTGACGATGAATTTTAAATCCGATGCACCGAATTCAACAAAAAAAACCCCCGGCTCCGGGTCAGAAAGCAGGTATTCAGTATTTTTTATTGCATCATTGACAACTTCAAAAAGAACCCTGGTTACCTTGTCAACATCAGAGCCGTAAGCCACTGATATGGGGATGCTCATTTTTAACTTTGGATCGGGCATCGAATAATTTACTACAATATTCGTCGTTATTTTGTTATTGGGAATCGTAACTATCTGGTATTCAAGAGTTTTAAGGCGGGTACTGCGGGGGCCGATATGGGTAACATCCCCATAAAAATTGTCCACCCGGATCCGGTCACCGACCTTAAAAGGCTTGTCCACCGTAATGAGAGCGCCACCGAAGAAATTAGAGATAATATCCTGAGCCGCGAGTGCGACGGCGAGACCGGCGATCCCGGCACCAGCAAGGAACGGTGTGATATCTACTTCAAATGTAGAGAGGATCAGTATCAGCGCGATGAACCAGACTACATACCTGATAACAAGTTCGAGCAACTCCATTAAACGGTCATCCCAGTCCCCCTCGGATTTTTCAGCAAATTCATGCCCGTAAATATGGATAATATCATGAAGGAACGACGAAATTATCCAGGCACCAATGATAATATAAAAAGCCGTGATGAACCGGGGCTCAAGAATCCACTGCAAATTTGTCGGAACAATACCAAAATATTTGAGGGCAATATATACAGAAACTGCGATAATTGCAACCTGGACTGGCGTACCGATTGCAGCAATAATGATGTCATCCCACCTGGTATCGGTTTCCCCGGCTTTTGCTTCGAGCCAGCGAACAATTGTCCGCGCAAACAGGGCAAGCAGCACCCCAAAAATTACCGTTGCTGCTGCATATACGTAGTTGATGTCCATAGTCCACTATCCTTATACGTACTCTTATGTCATTTCCCAGTAAATAGTTTTGAGATTGTATGGCGATGGGAAAAGAGATTGCAGATAAACTCCATGAACTCGTAGATCAGGATTTTACATTCATGCACATTTGTGGCACCCACGAGGCAGCTATAGCCCGTACCGGTTTACGCAGCCTGCTTCCCCTGCGGCTTAAGATTGTCATGGGCCCCGGTTGTCCGGTCTGTATTACACCCCAGGGGGAGATCGACGCCGCACTGGATCTCGTCGGAAAAGATTGTATCATCGCTACATATGGCGATCTTCTCCGCGTCCCGGGATCCAAAGGATCACTGGAATCGTGCGGTGGAGACGTGCGGGTGGTACAGGGTATCCACAAAGCCGTGGATATTGCCCGGAAAACAGATAAAGAGGTCGTGTTTATATCAGTCGGGTTTGAGACCACTGCACCGACTGTCGCCGCAACCATCCTCGCAGAACCTCCTGAAAATTTCTCTATACTCTCCTGCCACCGTATCGTTCCCCCGGCAATGAAATGGCTGCTTGAACAGGGAGAAGCAAAGTTGAACGGGTTCATGCTCCCAGGGCACGTCTGTACGGTTATGGGGTATGAAGAGTATGAACACTTTCCAGTACCTCAGGTGGTTGCCGGGTTTGAGGCCGAAGATATCCTGCTTGGTCTCCTGATGCTGGTGAGCCAGGTGCGCGAAGGAACACACAGAGTTGAAAATGCCTACCCGCGTGCGGTCAGCCGCGAAGGCAATCTTAAGGCGAAAAAAATAATGTATAAGGTGTTTGAGCCATTTGATGTTGAATGGCGTGGTTTTCCGGTGATTCCGGGTTCCGGCCTGAGGCTTAAAAAGGAGTTTGAGGGCTACGATGCGCAGAAAAAATTCGATATTGTGTTTCGGCATATCAGCAAACATTCTGCCTGTATCTGCGATAAGGTTCTCCGGGGAATCGCACAACCTTCCGATTGCAGACTTTTTGCAAAAACCTGTAGTCCAAGGACTCCGGTCGGACCCTGTATGGTCAGCCATGAAGGTGCCTGCAGGATCTGGCATATGTATCACACCAAAAACTCCTGATATCGTTAACCCTCATCCTTCGCATTTATATGGGTGGGAAAGAGAATAAGTAAGGTAAAATTTTGCCTCGGTAGGGTAGTGGACATCCTAGAAGCCTCCGGAGCTTTTGACCCGGGTTCAAATCCCGGCCGAGGCGTTGTTTTTATTTTTTCTGAAAAAGGGATTTTCTCTCAAGCTGTTTTTCCGTGATTTTATACGATCTGTTTCATGATCAGGAAAATATATCCGGCACAGGCTATACCCATCGCTAACAAAACCCCATAATCCCGCCGCTGGAGGGTTGATTCACGAACACGGGTCCTTGTTCCCGTACGATAGCCACGCATATCGATCGTAAGTCCAAGGACATTGGATCGTATAAGTGCATTTGATACGAGGGGAACCACAATGGGAGCTACGCTTCGGATTTTTCCTAAAAAGCCGGTCCCGGGATTATAGCCTCGTGCCAGCTGCGCCTCATGAATGCGGATTCCCTCGATCTGGAGAGTGGGTATGAATCTGAGTGCAATGACGAACATCAGGATGTAATCTATGGGCATTTTCATCTTTTCCAGGGTATGTACCAGATCGCGGGGCTGGGTAGATATCAGGAATAGCTGAAACGCGAAAATCAGGATAATAAACCTGAATGTCAGGATGAGCCCGATCTCGATGGCGCCCTGCGTTACCGGAAAGCTCCCCCCGATGAGGGGAACACTGATGGGAATTACGGTTCCCAGTACTGTACCGTTTGGCATGGTGATGAGCGTGATTATTATGAACACGACACTCATGACAATGATGAGTTTTGACTGATGCATCACCTCATGGTGAAGCCCGCTTAAGTAAGCAATTACGACAAGGGCGATGACAAGAACTGCAAGAAAAACCAGATTTATCGAGATGATGGACATCAGGCTGATGACCATGATAAATACAATTTTGGAAACCGGGGTAAGCCGGTGAAAGAATCCGTCATTGTGAACGTGTTGCAATATCTCTGCCATCAAACCACCGCCGCCGATGAATCTGAAATGATTTTTCCTTTTTCCATGGATATGATACGATCAGCACATTGCTGTGCAATCTCTTTGTTATGGGTAATCACAATGATGGTGTGTCCCTTGTTTTGAAGATCTTTTAATATTTCCATAACGAGGAGGGCTTCATTGCCATCAAGACCGGTCGTCGGCTCGTCCAGAACGATGATCGAAGGAGACATGGCAATGATACAGGCAATGGCAAGCCGTTGCCTTTCACCCCGGGAAAGCCAGCGAGGGTACAGATTTTTTGTGTGCAGGAGCCCGACTTCGTTCAATGCTTCATCGATGAGCCGGTCTTCATCTGAGATATTGAGGTTTTTCAGACCGAATTTAATTTCATCCTTCACGGTGTCGGCGAAGAACATGTGATCCGGATTCTGGAAAACAAGGCCGACATCACGGGCAAGACCGGCAATTGTCTGGGTTCTGGTATCCTTTCCCTGAATGAACACCTCCCCCCTCGTCGGAGAGAGGAGCCGGTTAAAGTGTTTTACGAGAGTTGTTTTCCCGGATCCATTCTCTCCGATGATCGCCACAAATTCGGCGGCACGAATATCGAGACTGATGTCGTTCAATGCTAGGACATCGTCATAGGCGTACGAAAGGTGACGGAGGACAATAGTCGCTGGCGGAGTATCATTTCTTTTCAGATTCCTTTTTAACCGTAAGTCGTGTATCCCGGAAAAATCCGGCATCACGATCTTTTTCACCCGTCCATCTTTCATAACATCGTCGGGAGATCCCATCGCACTGATACTACCCGATTCGATGACGATGAGGGTATCAACCACGTCATGGAAGTGTTTGAACTTGTGCTCGACAAGAAGGATTGTTTTTCCTTCATTTTTCAGGGTGCTCAGGATATCAACAATCCTCCGGGTAGCATGCTCATCGAGTTCTGATGTAGGCTCATCCAGTATGAGGAGATCATTTCCCAGTGCAAGTGTAGCTGCTAATGCGACACGTTGTTTCTGCCCTCCGGAAAGATGATGGGGGGAACGGTTCCTGAGATCGGTGAGGAAGGTTTTTGCCATAATAGATGCGAGACGTTCTTCAATAACTGCAGCATCAAGACCACGATATTCGAGTGCGGAGAGTATTTCTTCTTCAACCGTCGTGAAGATCATCTGCGATTCGGCATCATCAAAGACGATTCCAATGGTCTTTGCGAGTTCGGACAGTGTAGCGTAGGTTGCGACATCCCGCCCTTCTATGGTTATCTGCCCCTCCTTTATCCCTCCGTATTCATGATGCAGTATACCTGCTGCTGCAAGGCACAGGGTAGTTTTACCTGCACCGGATGGGCCGGTAATCATCACGCACCTGCCTTTCCTGACAGAAAGGGAAAGGGAGTGTAGAGCAGGCTCAATTGTGTGAGGATACGTGTAACTGACGTTATCGAGTTCGATCATTCCTGTCCTCGTACCAGCACCCTGCTTGAGGGGATGTAGAGGATTTGAACAATGACCGCATTAAACACTGCCGTAATAACTACGATCGGTACGAATGCGATCACAAATTCCATCATATTTCCGTGGTATTTCGGATTACTCAGAATTGTCGCGCTGACAAATACAATCGCGATGGCAGCAAAGGTAAACCCGCTTGCAAGAGTTGTGAGAAACGTCGTAATTGTCGGGGCTAACTTTATGCGGTTCTTCATCACTGCATAGAGACCGAAACAGACAAGAGCTCCGACAGGTTCACTGATAAGGTTTGCCGGTGGAAACAGGGAACTTGAGATCATCATGGACAGGATCCCGGCGACAATCCCGATACCAAAGGCTTCGTAGACTCGTGGCTTTATAAGGATGATCGCGAGACAGTAAAACGCGATGATCATATTTGGCGTGAGTGGTGTATGGAGCAGTGCAAGGAAGAAGCGCAGGATCGCGCCAACGGCAAGAAGAATTCCGACAATTGCAATATCTTTTGACTTCATTATGACATCCTCATTGTTGTTAAATCACAGTGTAAGCTAGCTCAACGTTAAATCCGGTGATTAACTTATACTCTAATGTATATTTCTGTCCATTAATGTATTATAATGTAACTTTTCATAAGAAAAATACCCAAAAAAAGTTTAATCCGGAATTTACAACTCTGATTTTCAGGTAAGGTGTTTTGGATTTCAGTGAGATTTTTTTATTTGGGATGGATTCTGTAAAAACCTCTTGCACAACCAGAACCATTTCCCGTAACATTCATTGCCTTGATAAGCACTCACTCGTATGAGGATTGATCCGGAATGTTGTTTTCTCCGGGAAACGATGATATTTACAAAGAAGCGCTTGAACTGCACGCGAAACACAAAGGAAAACTGGAGATCCGGTCAAAGGTTCCCCTAAAAACAAAACACGATCTTTCCCTTGCATACACACCAGGAGTAGCGGAAGTTTGCAGGGAAATTGCAAAAGACAAAAACCTTGCGTACCGGTATACCCTGAAAGCGAATACAATTGCGATCGTGACCGATGGTTCTGCAGTTCTGGGGCTTGGTAATATCGGTGGGGATGCGGCTATCCCGGTTATGGAAGGAAAAGCAATTCTGTTCAAGGAGTTTGCCGGTATCGATGCATTTCCAATCTGTTTTAAAAACTATGACACGGATTTCACCGACCAGATCAAGAATATCGCTCCCGTCTTCGGCGGAATCAATCTTGAGGATATTGCAGCACCAAAATGTTTTGAGGTAGAGGATGCTCTCCAGGAGATTGGTATTCCGGTAATGCATGACGATCAGCATGGTACAGCCGTAGTTGTCTTGGCTGCGATCATGAATGCCTGTAAAGTAACCGGGAAGAAGTTTGAAGACCTGAATATCGTGATATGCGGAGCCGGAGCAGCAGGCTACGCGATTGCCCGTCTGCTTAAATGTATCGGATACGATCCCAACGTCTGCTCGACTGTTCATGACATCATCGTCTGTGATACCCACGGAACGATTTTCCGGGGACGGGAAGGCCTGTATAAAAACAAATATAAGTTCATTCTCGCAGAAGAGACAAATCACTGTGCCCTTGCCGGAACGCTTGCAGATGCAATGAGAGGTGCCGACGTCTTTGTTGGCGTCTCAGCACCCGATATTGTCACCGAAGAAATGGTCCGATCGATGAATATCGACGCGATTGTCTTTGCTATGGCGAACCCTGTACCGGAGATTTGGCCTGACATAGCAAAGAAAGCCGGTGCTGCAGTAGTGGGGACCGGGCGAAGTGATTTCTCCAATCAGATCAATAATGTGCTTGCATTTCCCGGTATATTCCGGGGGGCGCTGGATGCTCATGCCACGCGGATTAGCGATGAGATGAAGATTGCCGCGGCGCATGCCATTGCAGATTACGTGCAAAAACCCCAGCGAGACCGGATTCTGCCAAATATCCTTGATAAGGAGGTAACAATGGCAGTGGCAGCTGCGGTTGCAAAGGCTGCAGAAACATGCGGGTGCAGCAGAAAAATATAAAATAATCTTACTTCTTTAACAGACTTCGTTCTCGCAGGAGTTTGTTGATCGCAGTGTCTTGTATGCAGGAATCATCCATAAGGCTGAGTTCCAATCCGACAGGATATTTCCAGCAGCTGCACCTTTTATTCCCCATAACCGGGTATGCTTTCCTTTGTGGTTATCAGGAAATGCATGGTCGGTCTTCGATCATGTTATCTCTGACCGGTTGATACATTACTTGCGATCATCCGTATCCGGTGATTTCATAATCGATAGTAGTAGAATTTTTTGCACATTCTTTTCCATGAATGAGGACTTCATCTACCATCTTTTTCAACAACGTCGGGTAGATCGCACCCACCATCTCCCGGACAGGTTTTCCGTCACAGAAGAATTTGAAGGTTGGCGTGCTCCGGACACCATAACGTTCAGCTGTCCACTGATTTGTCATGATGTTGAGCCGTGCAAATATTACTTCATTCTTGTATTCCTCTGCATAATTCCTGAAGTAAGGTTCCATCTGGTGACAGAACGCACAAGAAGGTGAATAGAACATAACCGCTACAGGCTTTTTGCTCTTTTCAACGGATCGTTCCCAAGTGAGATCATCGACTTCAGTGAGTATATCCTGCACCTGCTGCGGGGCCGGCGGTGCGTTTTCCCAAGTTACCGGTGATGACAAACCTGGCTGTACGCTCGTTATCAGAATATCTTTTTTATCGTATACCATCAGGACCTCAGAGCAGACATTAGGGGATGCGGGAAATATAGTTTGTCCTGCTTTAAACTTCGGCAGGCTGTTATGGTACGCGCTTCATGAATGTAGTGATTGGTAAATGGCGATTGGTTTTTACTGATGCCAATTTCTCCCTCCCGGTTGAGACCGCACGAGAAATTCGTTATTATCGCAAAAAATGCTGTCATACGAACAGAATTACTTCAATAACCGATGGGATTTTAGATCTCTGAAAACCTGGAGTTTATCACTATTTTGAACGGTGATGCATCTGATGGCAGTGAAGTAACCATATAACTGACGCAACAGCCGGGCCCCCGGTTCATTAATGAGATAATTCATCTCCTCATGATCGGAATTTTCAGGATTCCCATCTTGCTCATTTATTGCAGAAGGAATCCAATCACGTTTACTATCATAAGGAAGTGAAAAGGGATGCTGATGCGGATTGGCGGGAAGGACGTCGAAGGGATCGATGAAACCTGGATTGAAGTAAAAAACCCGGCGACCAGTGAGATCATTGATCGCGTGCCTGCCGGAACGAAAGAAGAGGTCACTCTGGCGACTGAAGAGGCAGAAACGGCTTTCAATGCATGGGCAGGAAAGACGATGCGTGAGCGGGGAAAAATTCTGTTCCATGCTTCCCAGAATGTAAGAAATCAGGACAAGGATCTCGCACGTCTTCTCACGATTGAACAGGGTAAACCCCTTAAAGAATCAACCGATGAAGTAAGGGGTTTTGCAAATATCCTTGAATTCTACGCCGGTATTTCAGCCTGCCAGAATGGCGAAGTGATCCAGCTGGGGAGTGCAGGAGACTGCATGGTTATACGCCAGCCGCTTGGTGTATGCGGATCGATCATACCCTGGAATATGCCGGTCCTTATTATGGGCTGGAAAATTGGCCCTGCACTGCTTGCAGGCAATACCATGGTATTGAAACCTGCATCATCAACACCTCTTACAAATCTTCGGATTGGACGGATCCTCGAGGAGGGAGGCCTTCCACCGGGAGTGCTGAACATCGTTACGGGACGTGGTGAATCGGTGGGGGCGGCAATGGTGAAGAGCGCTGCTATCCGGAAACTGTCATTTACCGGTGATTATGAAACCGGTTGCCAGATCCGGGAGATCGCAGGGGCATCGTTCAAAGATATAGTACTTGAACTTGGGGGATCTGATCCGATGATCGTCATGCATGATGCTGACATAGATAAGGCTGTTCACGGTGCACTCCGGGGCAGATTTTACAATGCAGGACAGACCTGCACAGCAGTAAAACGGCTTTATGTTCACGAAAAGATCGCCGCCGGATTCATAAGGAAATTACAGGAACGTGTGGAAGCCCTGACCGTTGGGAACGGGCTCGGGTCCAAAGTTGATATCGGTCCGATGAACAGTGCAGAGCAACGAGAGAAAATCTCGCGGAGAATAGAAGAAACACGGAATAAGAAGGAAGGGATGATCCTCACCGGCGGGCACTCGCTGAAAGGGACGGTATACGAAAAGGGATATTTCTATCGTCCGACTCTCGTCACCAACATCATGCCTGGATCGGGCCTCATGACCGATGAAATTTTTGGACCGGTACTACCGGTGATGACGGTTCCGGATCTTGATTGTGCTATCCGGGAGGCGAATAACACCCGTTTTGGGTTGGGGGCGTCAATCTGGACAAAAGACCTTTCTGTCGTAAGACGGGTGTTCAGTGAAGTGAATGCAGGCATTATCTGGGTGAACCGCCATCTCACCGTTCCTCCTGAAGTGCCGTTCGGGGGAGTAAACAACAGCGGGACGGGACGGGAAAACGGGCAACACGCGCTGGATGGGTACTCCCAGACAAAGACCCTGTATCTTGGATGGTAAATTTATCCTGGTGATACACATGCTCTACCGGAAAGTTCCGAAGACCGGCGACGAACTCTCAATCCTCGGATTTGGTTATATGCGACTGCCCCTGAAAAAAAGCGGGGCGATCGATGAAGAACGGGCTATCCGGCAACTGCGATTTGCCATCGATCATGGTGTCAAATATGTAGATACGGCACCGGCATATCATTTTGGCAGGAGCGAGAGCGTGCTTGCCCGTGCGCTTGCGGACGGTTACCGCGAAAAAGTTCGGATTGCAACAAAACTTCCGCCATGGTCTGTCCGTTCAAGAGAGGATATGGACCATATTCTTGATTCGCAACTCACCACCCTCAACACCGATCATATCGATTACTACCTGCTCCATAGTTTATCGGGTGCGAATTGGGAGAAAATGAAGAATCTCGGTGTCCGGGAATTCCTCGACTCGGCAAAGGATAACGGGAGAATAAAAAATGCCGGCTTCTCCTTCCACGGCGATCCTGCGTCCTTCAAGGAGATCGTAGATGCGTATAACTGGGAATTCTGCCAGATCCAGTATAATTATCTTGATGAGCATTCTCAGGCCGGGACCGAAGGACTTGAGTATGCCGCGGGAAAACAACTCGCGGTCATGATCATGGAACCCATCCGTGGCGGCAATCTTGCCGGGCAGGTGCCAGAAGAGGTTAAAAAAATCTGGGAGGAAGCAACGGTCAGACGATCTTCTGCTGAATGGGCACTACGGTGGGTATGGAATAATCCTGAAGTTACTGTTGTCCTCTCTGGAATGAATGAAGAATCGCATATCGATGAAAATATCAGGGTGGCAAACGAGGCCCTCCCGAATTCACTTACTCCAGAAGAACTCTCGATCATAGCGAAGGTACGGGATACCTACCGGCAGCTGATGAAGATTACCTGCACGGGATGCGGTTATTGCATGCCCTGCCCGGCAGGTGTGGATATTCCCGGTTGTTTTTCCTTGTATAACGCCCGTCACCTTTTTCCAAAAGACCGGAGTGCAAAATTTCATTATATCGGGCGTCATGGGGGATTGCTCTCTGGTGTTTCCTATGCAGGGTTGTGCAGGGCATGCGGTAAATGTACAAAAATCTGCCCCCAGCACATTTCTGTTCCCGAAAAACTCCGGGAAGTTTCACAAGAGATGGAGGGTATGATGAGGGTGGTTGTTCCGGTCCTCAAAGGAGGACTGTGGTGTATGGATCAGGCTGGGCGTATCAGGCGCAGGTTTGCATTTAAGTAAAACCCAGTCATATTTTATCTAGATTCCTCATCAGAACGTATTGTCGAAATGTGACTGCGCGCGAAAAATTAAAGCCCTCTTAAGAAAATAAGTATGAGGGATTTATTGTGCCCGGTTCTTTTTTGCACCACGGGCAGGAGAAATTTCACGTATCGATTTCATAAGGAAGAACCCAACAATTCCAAAAGTTAGGATTGGTGAGACCCAGAATGGGATATCTATACCAAAACTATCCATAATCATGATAATTCCCAGGAAGAAGATGGAATACATCGCCCCGTTCTTGAGATACAGGTATTTCTTTATATTGTCAACGTTACGCAGGGTCAGTTCCCGGACAATAAACGCCCCGATACCATTACCGATCAGGATCAGAGGAACTGCCATCGTAAATGCGAATGCACCGATAACACCATCAATGGAGAATGTGGCATCAATGACTTCGAGATAAAAGATCTTGCTGATATCTGACATATCCGAAGAATGAAGCATCTTTTCCTCTGCCCGTTCTGCATTCTGCCGGAATCCATGGACGATAAAAAAAGCGGTAGAACCGACAACCGCACCGAAGGCCATAAGCGGGTTCCTGGCGAGCGCAAACCACACGATCCCGGTGAGGAGAATGGAGACAATAGCAAAAAACCAGACTCCTTTTGTGGCAATAGAGCGCTCCCCCCGGAGACCAAAATTTTTCCTCTCCAAAAACAGCCAGTGAAGGAAAAGAAAGAGCAGGAATATCCCTCCTCCTATGAGCAGAATCGGTGCTGATTGTTCAATTGCCGCAAGAACCACCGGATCACTTGAGAATGTTGCTGTAAATGCCCCGACGGGACCAAGTGTTGGCGTGGATAACCAGACGATAAGCCAGGGAAGCAGACCCCGGATTGCAAAAACTGCAAACACCAGTCCCCACAAGAGGAACCAGCGTTTTGCCCGGTCGCTCATCGTTGAGAGCACTTCGGCATTGATTATGGCGTTGTCTATGCTGGTTATCGTCTCAAATAATATAAGACCGGTAATAATGAGAACAATTGAAAAAAGATCCATATCTCAGAGAAAATATTGGATTCAACGGTGTATAAATATGTCCTGCTCCGTGTCGGAAAAAAAGGATACATGTTCAGCAATATTGTAGCGATTACGTATGACGCTATTTGAAAATCCATTTTGGGGATAGATATATCTTCTGCAAACCCGGAAAAACAAAAAACCAGGTAGTTTCTGAAGAGATTATATCGAAAATAATTTTGGACGCGATAGTGGTATATCGCAGAACGTAAATATATCTGACTCTCAAATCAGCTGAAGTGAGTTACTGTGATCTCGGTCCTGTATATAGACAAAGACCAAATTCTCCTGGATTCCGGCAAACGCTTTCTCGAACGCGACGAAGATATCCGTGTCGATACAGCCCTGTCTTTCCATGAAGCTCTCCCGTTACTGAAAAACAGTTCCTTTGATGCAATCATTGCGGATTACCGGATCCGGGAAACGGACGGTATGCAGCTCCTTAAAATCGTTCGTGAAAAATTCCAAAAAACACCCAGTATCATCTTTACCGGCAGGAACAGTAATGATTACTTTAACGAGGCCATTAACACCGGAGCTGATTATTTCTTCAGGATAAACGGCGATCCCAAATCCCAGTTCGCAGAACTTGCCCATATTGTACGACAGGCAGTTAAGTTCCGGGAAAATGAACGAAAGATCATTCGTCTCAACCGGGTGTATTCGGTGCTTGCCCGGGTCAGTGAGGTCATAGTGCTCTCCCATGACCGGATGCAGCTCATGCAGGAAATATGCAAGATCGCCGTTCAGGAAGGGGGGTATGCGATGGCGTGGATCGGGTTTGAGGATCCCGAAACCCACCGGATTAAAGGTGTTGTCGCCGCCGGGGCGGTAGATGATTTTTTTGTTAATGAAAGGATGTCATCGGAAGATATTACGAATAGACAGAGCCCAACCATCATCACAATGCGGAAGAGAAAATATAGTATCTGTAATGATATACGGGCTGTTACCCCTCTGCAGCATTGGGCAGAACTTGCCCTAAAAAAAGGGTATCTTTCGGCAGCTGCGTTCCCGATAAACGCCGGGAAGACTACCCGGGGTGCGATTACCTTCTACTCCTGTGAAAAAGATTTCTTTACTGATTCCGAAATCCGATTGCTCAACGGACTTTCAGAAGATACATCATTCGCGCTCGAAACGATTGAACTGGGGGATGCCCGCAATCAGGTTCAGGAGAAACTTCAACATTCGGAGCATCGGATGATGGAAATTATCAATTTTCTCCCGGAACCGACATTTGCCATAGATGCCAAAGGAATTGTGATCATCTGGAACACGGCGATCGAAAAATTCACGGGAATCAGTCCCGCGCAGATACTGGGACGGGGGAATTATGAACATTCATTCCTGATGACGGGGGAACGTATTCCGGGGCTCCTTGATCTGGTTTTTGCATCTGACAGAGAACTTGAAAACTATCATTATTCAGCAATTCAACGAAGTCATAAAAGCATCAGGGCAACAATACAACTTTCCCGTCTGAAGGGAAGACCCGCGACTCTTGAGGTAATCGCCTCACCCTTGTATGATCAAAAAGGGCAGTACGCCGGTGCGATTGAATCCTTCCATGCCATCACGGCAATTCACAAAAAAGATGAAAAATTCCACAGGTTGTTTGACACAGCAGATCATGGCATCCTTATCGTACAATCCGATACCCGGAAAATAATTGATGCAAATTCTTTTATCGTTAATCTTACCGGGTATTCGCATGAATACCTTCTCGGACGAAATCTTGGGGAGATTGGTTTTTTCAAGGAAACACTGGTTGCTGAACAATTCTTTGCAGAACTGAGAAAAACGGGATATATTTTATATAAAGATATTCCTCTGGAGACAAAAGATGGCAGGATCATTGATGCGGAATTTGTCGGTGAAGAGTATTCATTCAATGACGAGCAGGTTATCCAGTGCTCTGTATATGACATCTCCGGCCGTAAGCAGATCGAGAATGCCCGGATCCTTGCCAGAAAAAATCTCAATATGTTTTCGAGTATGACGAGACATGACATCCTGAATCAACTGATGGTTGTAAGTGGCTCTCTTGAACTTGCTTCCTATGGATTGCAGGATCCTGATTTACAGCAACATCTGAATCGCGCCCAGACCGCGGCAAAAAATATTCAGCGGCAGACGACGTTCTCCCGGGAATATGAAAATCTTGGTTCGACGGCGCCGGTATGGCAATCGGTATCAGCGGTCATTCATCGGGCATTCTTCGAGTTACAGGCAGATGTAATCACCCTTGGCCTGCCGGAAGACGTTATTGAGATTTTTGCCGACTCGTTATTTGAGAAGGTCTTTTTTCATCTGTTTAATTATTCACACAAACATGGCGATAAGGTTACCCGCATTGAAATCTCTTACCAATATACAACGACAGGTCTAATTCTGACAATTGCTGATAACGGAATTGGAATATCGCCGGAAGACAAAGCCCGCCTCTTTGTACGAAGCAGCGGGAATGATAAGGCGCCCGGGCTTTTTCTTGTGCAGAAAATTCTCGAAATTACTGGTTTAATGATCAGGGAATGCGGCGAATATAAGAAAGGCAGTCGATTTGAGATTATTATTCCGACAGATGGTTTTCGGACCGGTCCACCGGCATCCTGAAGAAACAGGAGCGGTGAAGATGGTCTTTGTCATAACCATATCCCTGTTTATTTTAGAATAACAGTCGGGATTCCCGATTGACGTTTTCCATTTATTCTGGTCATACCCAGATTGGAAAAAATCATCCAACAAAAACTAAATCCTCTCCAAAACCATAATAAAAAATAATGATTTCCCTTCTCTATGTAGATGATGAGCCGGATTTGCTCGATCTCTGCAAACTTTTTCTTGAGCGGGAAAGAGAATTTTCTGTCATCACCGTAACCTCTGCCCAAAAGGGTATTGAAGCCCTCAATGACGGGACAATAGACGCAATTATTTGTGATTATCAGATGCCGGTTATGGACGGTATCGAATTCCTCAAACTGGTGAGAACAAAATTCAAGGATATCCCGTTTATTCTCTTCACCGGTAAGGGACGGGAAGAAGTTGCAATCGAAGCCTTCGACAATGGTGCAGATTTTTACCTCCAGAAGGGAGGAGATCCCCGTGCCCAGTTCGGTGAACTGAGCCATAAAATACGTCAGGCAATCCGGAGGAAGAAGGCGGAAGAGGAGCTTCGCATGATGCACTCCACGGTGAGTAATGCTCCCGAGGGGATCCTCTGGATTAACGAAGATGGCGGGATCACCTTTTTTAATGATACCATATGTGAAATGCTCGGTTATACCCGGAAAGAATTTGCCACACTTACGATCAGGGACATCAGCCCGCAGTTCATCGAGAATCATCTGGATACTGACTGGTTCCAGACAAAACAAAGAAAAATTCGTACCGTTCGGGATATCAACCGAAAAAAAGATGGATCTCTTATTCCAGTGGAAATCTCTCTCAATTACAGCGAATTCGGACCGCGGGCATACGTCTTTGCTTTTGTACGGGATATTACCGACCGGAAGAAAGCCGATGATGAACTGAAGTCTGCATACGAAAAGAATCAGGGTCTAATGGACCATGCGAATGATGCCATTTTTATTGCAGATGCAGAGACCGGGATGCTTCTGGATGCAAATAAAAAAACACAGGAGTTAATAGGCAAAACACTACCTGAAATCCAGACCATGCACGAAAGTAATCTTCATCCTCAGGGAGAAGAGGAGAAATACCGGGTATATTTTAAGAAACACGCTCAGGAAGGAACAGGACTCCAGGAGGAAATCATCGTTGACCTCAAGGGAACCCTTATTCCGGTTATCGTCAGCACCACTGTCCTCTTCCTGAGCGGCAGACGTTGTATGATGGGTATCTTTCATGATATATCGGATATTAAAAAAGCACACAATGCCCTCCAGCTCGCCAATAAAAAACTTAACCTTCTGGCCGAGATCACGCGGCATGATATCAGGAATAAACTTACAATGTTGAGCGGATATCTTGAACTGTTCACGGATCACCCCCCCGAACCCCAGCACTCAATGTATCTCGCAAAGCTGAAAAGTGCTGTAAAAATGATCGAGGCGAATATTGAGTTTACCAAATTGTACCAGGATCTCGGAGTCGTTGCACCGACATGGCAGGACGTGGATAACACCTTCTTCAGGGCCTGCACTCACGTCGATATCAAAAAAATACGATTCCAGTCAGATATCCGGGAACTTGAGATTTTTGCCGATCCGTTGTTGGAACGGGTATTTTATAATATTGTTGCAAATGCGGTAGAACACGGTGGCGAAGTCTCTGTCATCCGGCTCTCGGCTACCGAATCTCCAGAATGTCTCTTAATCCGGATCGAGGATGACGGCATTGGTATTCCGCCGCATGATAAAGAAACGATTTTCCAGAGAGGATACGGTAAAAACACCGGTCTCGGGCTGTTCCTCTCCCGTGAGATCCTGTCCATCACGAATATCACCATAAAAGAAACCGGTGAATTCCAGCATGGTGCCAGTTTTGAGATGTGCGTTCCAAAAGATGTTTATCGTTTTCCCAAAAAAAATAGTTCCCAATGAGGAATCAAAATCCGGATTCCGATGTCTGGAGAGTGATTATACCCGCTTGATTGCCTCAGCTACCGGCATATATTTCCGGCAAATTCGTAATTTCCCAGGTTAACAAAGAAGAGAGAGAAATACGCAGGTTCTTGATAAATCATGCAGGATCTGGATCAAAAAAAGTTTTAGCCCGGTTTTATGTGTTATTTTGAAAAAATTTTTGTAAAAATTCCTGGGACAAGAATATCAGTCCAGCGGGATGGTCTCCAGCTGCGACACAATCTCCCAGATCCTGGTCCGGGCATGAATCGGCATGTTGGGATCATTAGAGATTTCATCAATCTTTGAAATGGCCTCTGCGGCGCGCAGTCCCATCGCCTTTGAATTGTTGGTAAGCAGCGTCCGGGTCTCGTCAGCCACGCGCCGGATATTCCGGGGTATAGAGCTGTCTTCCTGAATACGCTGCAGCATCAGGATACAGTTTTCCATTGTTTTTTCAGGGTTAGTCATGGTATTACCTGCCTGTGTACCTGTAGTTAATACGTAGAACCGACATATATAGGTTAAATATAGTGTCAACGGTGATTTCATGCCGCCACGGAAGGAAGACGAAATTATGGCAGAGTACCTCCTTAAAGGAGGAAAAATGCTTGAAAAGTCCTGTAAAACCTGCGGGTGCCCACTTTTTGAAGTCAAGGGCAAAACGGTTTGTGTCGTCTGCGAAGAGAACCAACCCCCCGCCTTGAAGGAGAATACCTTTGGGGCAGAGAAAGGTTCCGCCACTCCTACCGGGCAGGAATGCACATGCTCATCGGGAGAGCCTTCGGAAGAATGTCTCATGCTCGCGGATGATCTTACGAACACGATCCTTTCGCTCTGTGAACGTGTCCGGAACGAAAAGGATCCAAATCACATTCTAACGCTGATGAATGCAGTAAAGGCTGGAGCCGAATCACTCCATATCCTGTGTCAGTTATAAGGGCGACGGGAGAGATCAAAGATCTTTTGTCCGGTTTTTTCTCCTATTCCTTTTATCGCGAGTAACTCTGTTAATGTTGCGTTTGCGATTGCCTGCACCGATCCAAAATGAGAGAGGAGCAGCCGTGCGTTCTTCAACCCGATTTCAGGAAACGCAGAGATGATGTATTCCTGCTCTTCACGAAGAGAACGATGGGATTTATGCGGGTGAATCTTGCGCTCACCCCGTGCACTTTCTTCACGTTTTGCCAGGACAAAGAGCATCTGTGCAGTATCCTGTTCATCCTTTGTAAAGAGCAGCGAGACTCCTAAATCCAGGGTAAGTGCAGCGAGCACTCCCCTGATGGCATTCGGATGGATGTCCCGTTGTGAATAAAGATCGCCACCTTCGATGATGATCACCGGGCGCGGTGCTGCCTCTGCCATTTCCTTGATCTGTCCGAGCAGATCCCGGTTAATCAGCGTATCGACAAAATCACGGGCAGTTTTACGCTCGATAAGAATCCGGTCCCCGATTGCATAATCACCATGTTCAAGCCTTTCGAGGCGAATGGTGGCACCCATTTCGGAGAGAACTTCAACCACTTTTGACGAAGTCTCCCGGTCATCAATAGTAATTCCCTGCCCCTGCATCGTGAACTCTTCGATACTTGCCTGTTCAGCCATGGCCGGTTTTTGTAAAGGGGACTGTATACTTCCCATTGCCTTCATGCTTTTATGCATCATCGTCTCTTTGGCCTGGCTGACATGACGAAATACTTCATCAGATGTTCCTTTCGTCACGAGAACAACAACCCTGCCCGCCCGGGACCTTCCGGTTCTTCCTTTACGCTGGATAGAGCGGATCTCAGAAGGTACCGCTTCATAAAAGATCACCAGGTCGGTTGAAGGAACATCAAGACCTTCCTCCCCGACAGATGTTGCGATGAGTACTTTAAACTCACCTTCACGGAATCGGGTGAGAGCTGCAATCTGCTTCTTCTGTGAGAGTCCCTTTTCTGCATCTTTCGATGCCTGACCCACAAACCGTTCACACACGATTCCGTTTTTCATGAGATAACCCACCAGAAGTTGGACTGTATCCCGGTACGTGGCAAAAATAATGATCCGGCTTTCCGGGTGATTATCCAATTGTTCGCGGACCAGGTTAAGGGTGATTGCTGGTTTTGGGTGGAGTTCCTCTGTCCACTCAAGGGATTGTTCGAATAGTTCGCGGAAGGAAGGATCCTTCACCAGGGTCTGACTGGCTTTGGAACCCCCGGTACCTCTTCCCTCCGCAACCAGTTTTGCAAGATAACCTTTCAGAACTTCGCTTCCCTGGGATTCTGCGAGGGTAACCGCGTGCCTGAGCTTCATGCATGCTGCATATACAGAGGCAGCGGAATACGCAACAGGGTCACGATTTGCGATACGCTTCTGGATCTGGGCATTAATTTCATTGAGGGTTTTCATCGTTAGTTTTTCTCGTTTTGGCACGGTGAAATTGAGCGAAGTAAGAAGTGCGAGACGTTCATCAATGAGAGTGTTAATGATCGTGATAGCTCTTTTTAGCTCGGAAGGAAGATCGATACTGAGGAACTCAATATCCCGTTCGAAAACATAGGGACGGACATCAGGATCATTTTCCGTCCGGTTTTCGATTCGGGAGATCCCCAGGTTCATGCAGACTTCCTGCACCTTCTCCTGGATGCCGCCCGGGGAGGCAGTCATCGCAAGAAGCAATGGTTTGTCTGCCGTTGCAAGATAGCGCTGTGCAAGAAATACATAGGCATAATTTCCCGTCGCACGATGGCATTCGTCAACAATGAGGAGGGTTACGTCTTTCAGTGAATAGCGTCCGGCAATCAGGTCGTTTTTAATTACCTGAGGTGTTGCAAGAATTACCGTTGCATTGTTCCATTCTTCAGTGCGCTCAGGTGGTGGAGCATCACCGGTGAACATAACAAAAGGGGACAGCTCTGATCCTGACGGGCTCTTTGCGAGGAGGTACCGTTCAAAAAAACGAAGATGCTGTTCAACAAGAGGCTTTGTTGGTGCAAGCATCAGCACTCTGCCACCTTCGTTATAAAGACGGGATGCAGCGACGAGAAGCGCAACGGCAGTTTTCCCAAGACCCGTCGGAAGGATCACCATCGTATTTGCATCCAGAGCCTGCATCGCTATCGAGAGCTGGTACTCGCGTGATTCGATGGAGTCAGGTTTAATGAGGGTGTGGCTGATAAACTTCATAGTTTTGTTATGGCAGAAGGGATGCGAACATGATCCGTCCCTCAATAAGAGCTTCGACTGTCTCAGTCAACCTGTCGATCGGAATGCGTACCTGTGACATGGTATCCCGGTCGCGGAGAGTGACGGAATTGTTATCCTTCGTATCGTAATCGACCGTGACGGCAAATGGTGTGCCGATCTCATCTTGCCGTCGATATCGCCGACCGATCGCGCCGCTGTCATCATATTCAGCAAGTATACCTTTTTTATGAAAAATCAGGGTAATGTCTTCGGCAAGGGTATCAAGACCATCTCGGCACATAAGCGGGAAAACGGCGACCTGAACGGGTGCAACATTGGGTGAAAGCCGCAACACCGTGCGTTTTTCTCCATCGGCGGTATCCTCGTCATATGCCTGTTCCAGGATAGCGTAGCACATTCGATCGATCCCATACGAAGGCTCGATCACGTGAGGGGTAATATCTTCCCCGCGTACATCGATCACTTCATCGCGGACCTCGAATAAATCGGCAGCGATATGAATTTTTTCATCCCCGATCTCGATATCGGCGCCATCCAACGTTGGTGTCGCTGCTTCCAGTGCCGCAAAGATCGCTTTTGCTTTCGTGCGGTATTGTTTGCCCAGCACACTCATATTCGGGATGATTCGGCGGCGATTCGTCGTCTTTGGCACATCGTATTGGATGAAGACGGTCATGGGAGTACCACTCTGTGCAGCATGAGCATGCAGATCATAATCGGTCCTGTCGGCTATCCCTACGGTTTCTACCCAGCCAAAACGCGGAGAGAAAACTTCCGCATCCCAGCAATCGGTTGCATAATGCGCCCGTTCATCCGGGAGATGCTGACGGAACCGGAGTCGTTCCGGTCTGATCCCGATAGTGACCAGAAGTTTATGAGTAAGGGCAACGTAATAGGCGACGTACTCATTGGCAATTATACCTTTGTCGACGGCTTCCCGCATCGACATTTCCACCAGGTCCTCACATTTCTGCTGCTGGACGTAGGTAAGTAACGGCATCCGATACTCTCCGTAACGCTTGAACGAGGGATGATGGTTCTTCTCAGCCGGGTGGACAAAAATTTCCGCTTCTGCTTGCGTGAACTCACGGAGCCGGATCATGCCCTGCCGGGGTGATATCTCATTCCGGTAGGACTTTCCGATCTGTACCGCCCCAAAGGGAAGTTTGTCGCGGTAAAACCGCAGAAGGCGCGAAAAATCGACAAACATTCCCTGTGCTGTTTCGGGTCGCAGGTAGCCGGTCCGTTGTGAACCTGGGCCAATGGTGGTCGAAAACATAAGGTTGAAATTGAACACTTCAACGTTGCCAAGAATTTCCTCGCAGGCAGGGCATGTGCATGAAGTGATTGCAGCAGAAAGATCCTCATTGTTCATGATCGAGGCATTGTGAATATTTCCTCCCTCAGCAACATGGTCAGCACGCAGGTATTCCCTGCAATGCGGGCACTGGCACATCTTATCAGAAAAACCCTTGACATGCCCGGAGGCAATAAAAACAGCTTCCTGAGCAATCGTCGGGCATTCAATCTCATAGTATCCTTCCTGGACGATGTAAAAATCCCGCCAGATGTTTTCCACACGCCGTTTCATCATGGCGCCCAGCGGACCATAGTCGATGAATCCCGCTACCGCTCCGTAACATTCGGATGTGGGCCAGATAAATCCACGGCGTTTGGCAAGTTCCATCACGTTTTCAAAAACATCAGGAAAATCTTGTAACAATATCTATCACTTCACTAATATTCCATTTCCGTGTAATTTCTTGGATTTTTGAGATATTATAATCCACGTCTTCCGAATCAAATCTCGCCATAGGCTTATCATTATTAATTTTCCTTGTGATAACCCGAACTTCCATTTTCGGTATTTTTCGTTGGTGTGCCTTGAAAAAGCGGACAGAATCCCAATCTGGAATTTTTTTCGTTTAATGTTTGAAAAGTCACACTGAAAAGATTTATTAAACCGATAAAAGATACTCCTGCCAAAATTAAATAGAAGAAAGAGATTGTGGATGTAAAATCTACTATAAAATTTTTTAATAAAAAAATAAAACTTACAAAAAATAGAAACGCCATTGGGAATATCAAAAAAAGTTGATATAATAAATTCTTCTTTCTTTTCGCTAAAGCATTTGAGGGGAGGATAATTAATGGCAAAACTATTAGCATAACGATGAACCCAATTAAAAGTCTTGAAGCAATTTGATTTATCTTTGAAAAAAATATCATGAATATTAAAACAGATAATACAATGAACATCAATCCTAAAAAGAAAGCCCATAGATAAAGCAAATCTATTGTTTGTTTTGTCCATGCCCTATATTCCTCATTACCGTACTCACGTTCACTCGGGAATTTTTTTATAAAGAAATAGCAATCAGCAAGTATTCTCGATGATAACGTTATCATGACCAGGAGACTTATCCCACTTGCAAATTGTAACAAGGGATTGTCACTGTAATCTTTTGCAGTTTGCAACAAGTATATTGAAAGAGCCCCGAAAACTCCGATTATCACAAGCAATTTACTTTTTTTATTCAAAAAATTTTCAAGAGTAATTAGATTCGAATTACAAAACCAACAGATTTTTAGATGGTCTGCAATCTCAGTGTTGCAATTCGGGCATCGCATTATATGTCCTTTTTAGAATATTATTATTTAAAATAGAATGGTATTTTTTATCATTGACCATTTTACAACTTACTTGGTGAAAAAAGGGAATAGATTTATCCAATATGGGAACCTCAGGGGTTTAAGGAGGTGAGGTGAATTGTCTTACCACTGCGTTAATCCACCAACCTGTACTATTTATGCCGCGGATCCTGATTATGGTTTAATTATCATTGCCATCGTTGGGCTTATTGTATTGGCCGTGTTAATATATCTGAAAATGAAACATGATGAAAAAAAGAAAGAATAAATAAATTTTCTTTATCTCACAATTTGTAACCTTTAAATAATACTCATCAGATGATCCGAAAATTGAAGATTTTCTAATATTTCCCTTTACATCGATCATATTGAATATTGCATTTTTCCTGGCAAATCTGTTTAGCTATTACCACAGTCGGACAATTGTTATAACAATCATCTCTCTGTCTTACACAGGGATCTAATGATGAACATCCACTTTCAACGGCGAACGTAGCAACAAGAAGAAGCAAAACAACAACAACAAGGATAGCTCTTTGATTTATTTTTGTCATTTTTCACCTTGGATGTTTGGGTATGGGGCATAGCGAATAATAAAACAATCTTAATAAAAACGAGGCCCTTTTCTCTGCGTACCTTTAATTGAAAAGTGATAAGCTATAGTGATCCCAATAATTGCTCCTAATACGGCTGAAATTATTATTTCGAGTGAATCCACAAATTCATTTTTTCTTTTTAAACCCGAATACCAATACAATAACTAATACAATAAGAATTATTGCGAAATCGATAACTGTTTCAAGTGGATTGGCTCCAAGATTCACTATTTTCAACAATAGTGCGACGAATAAATTTGTAAGAATTCCTACTGCAATTCCCAACAACATACTTCTTTGGAGTAAATTATACTCTTTTGGTGTAAGTTCTTCTGCTGCCATAAAATTAATAAGTACTTTATAAGGATATTATATTAACCTAAAGATTCATTTCAAGATATTTTTTTTAAAATTTCATACTTGTTCATGATTGGCTCCAATGTAAACCACTTGCTGATACTGAAACGGGTTAGGGATTGCTCGTGGTGCCATTCGCTCCAGTATTCTCCTTTCAAATAGAGGTACGCAGCACGCCGCGAGAGCCATTGCCAGGTCATCGTGCCCGGTTGGGGGTTTGATGGAGAGCCCGCCCGTTGGGTTGTCCTCCAGAGTGAATCCTTCAAGCTCTCGGACTAGTTCATCCCGAAGGGGAATGTTTGCAACCGTAAGCCGTCCCAGGCTGACGAAACCTTTCAAATCCTGCATCGTCTGGGGTTTGGAAGCCGTATATTTCAATCCCTCCCGGCTGATTTTCGATCCACCAGTCCAGACAACACCAGCAACCCTGTAGCCTGGAAGGGCGGTCCGGAGATTCAAGCAGGTTCCAAGTTCCCGTGTACAATCGATCGATATATAGGCGGGTTTTGGATCTCTGAGAGCTTCGATATAGGACCTCAACCACTGAACCTGGAGATCCAAATTCAAATCCCTGGTGCGCTGCAAGTCAGTAATCCTGTATTTTTCAATAGTTTCGTAAGTATCCTCAAAAGAGTCCTTCAAAATTTTCTCTTCAAACTGATCAATCAGACAAAGTGCAGTATAGTCCTGGGCTTGTCCGGTTGCGATATCGACCCCGATAAAGCGGGCTTTAAGTCGCCGTTCATTTCCATAATTGTTGTTGAACATAGATTTTCTCCTAATAATTTTTTAATATCCAATTCGCTGAAAAGTGAAATTTCATTAAGTTCGTCAAAACGGCAGAGCATTTCTCTGCCATACAACACTTCGCCCAACATTTCCCGTTGGGTCTGAAGGAAGTCCGGGGCGTAATGTGTGACCTGGTTCACATCTCCCAAGATCTTTTCAAAATCATTTTGCTCATTCCAGATTTTATAGAATAATCCCCGTCTCCCCCTCGGAGTGCTGGATACAACTAGACGGGAACCGGGTTTACTCAGAAATGGTAGAGCGATGGCCAGCAAATCATCATCGCAGGATTCTTCAATGAACGCAATTTCATCAAAAATCACGAGATCGACTGTATCACCACGAGAGCTGGATTTAATCGGTTTGGACATGATCGCCCCGCCGTTATCAAGTACCAGTTCCGACCGGCTGCATATTTCCGGGACAATACCCATCTTAAAGAGATAATTCCTAACACGGTCAATCAGGCCGTTTGATTGGCGGACGCTTGGCTGAAAGCTGCAAACCTTCTTTCCCTGCAACATCGTGAGCAATGCCAGACAAACCAAAGATTCTGATTTACCGGATTGGCGCGGACTTAAGATACAAACCCGGGGGTACTTTGATAATATCACCGCTCTCTGAAACGGTGAAAATGTCAGACCCGTGATCGTTTCAAGAACTGGAAGGGGGTGATTTTTCAACTGACTTTGTAATCTTTGCATCTATCTCAGCCTCCAGTCTTTGCATGAGTGACGGCCCCGGGGCTGCCTTCGTACTCTTCACCACGTTCAGTATTGCTAGCGGTACTGGATCCTCACTACTAAGTGCTTCTTCAATGGCCCGGATCGTCAGATCGGATATCGCATAGGCATCCTGCATCATGTTTTTTTGTCTCACAATCCGAAGATGCCCCTTCGATTCTTTGTGCCTATACAGGAGCATTTCCCAGGCACGTTCGGATCTACAATGCCCGATGCCCCCCATCGCCTGATATGTCATCTTGCCAATCTCACGGATGCTGGAATCCCCGTTCCGGAGTAAAGAATTGATCAGCGACAATTGTTCCGGGGGCAAGGAAAAAAGTGCAGATGCCATCAGTGCACCTACTGGAGCCCGCTTTCTTTAATGAGTTGTGACAGCCTTTCACCAAACGTTTGTGTGGTCCGGATACGAAGGTCGAGGATTTCACGCCGTAGCATTTCTTCTTCATGGTTCAATCGTGCAGGGTCTGCACCTTCTCGGAGCATCAGATCTAAGGTGAGATTGCCACGCCGGGAGATTGCCTGAACCTTATCCCAGAATTCTTCCATGTTAAACTGGAGATCAACAGGTTTAGAAGCTGCACTCATGTTCTCACCTCCGGGAGCATCAGTTTGATACTTTCAATATCAGCGATCAGTTTCATAAAGCGCCCTTGTATACGGGAGAGCCTCTTCCTGAATTCAGTATCCGTCATGATACACCTCCCGCCCTTGATGCTGGAACAATGGTATCCGGCCGGTACTCAGGCTTCGCAGCGATTGTGATGATATCATCTTTCGAAATCTGATTGGGATTGTCACTTAAAATCAACAGTTCACCAGCAATGGCCTGTTGCTCATAGACCAGGAACTTCTGGATCCGGGTGTCCAATTCCTTATAGCCGGGGTCATGGATGTAAGGCATGTCAATATGGATGCCCTCCATCCAGGTAGCAAGTTGATCGCTCGTATCCTGATCGCCACGATTGCGCAGCTCAGATGCAAGCAACCGGACCTCCAACGAGTCATGCAATCCGGCAGGAAGTTCTTGTTGTGACCGCGCCTCTGCCTGCAATTGTTTAAGGCTCTTGGAGCGATATTCGATGCCCTTAACAGACACCCGCTGCGCCTGTTTATCGAGCGATGGGACGGATTTCAGGTATGCGGCTTTGATGCTGTCCATCTTTGCCTGATCGCCATCTATGGCCTTGCTGACGACCTTGATGTAATCGGCCTTGATGACATCCATCGATGTGGTCTTATATTGTTCAACGCGGAGGGTAGGTTCAAACCGTGCCTCCATTTCCTTGATTTTCTGTTGCCGTGCTTCAAGAAGCGATTTAAAAATACTTAGTGATGACATAATGATTCTCCATTAATTCTCCAGAGATTACGCGCCCTGGTCGCATGATCGTCCACACGAAATCATAAGAATTTTTAAGGGACTTTTTGGTTGTTATATATAAAGTAGTAGGAAAATTTCTATATAGTATATATAATCTGCTTCGCAGAATATTTATTCTGCGCAAAAACTGGGTTTTCAATTGTGAATAAAAAGATAGGATTAATCCAGACCATCTTGTTTGCCAGCATATCCATGATCTTTTCAACATTTGGTAAGTTCGTAAAAAGAATTGATCAAAATATGTACAATAGTAGTAATATAATGTTGAATGAATGCTGGATATCATGGCAAGTATCATGCTGACACCTTTGCCTGTATGGACTCTTTATCCGGGAAAACTGGAATCGTACCTTTGATCCCAAAACCTTGGTAGCAGTGCTGTTGTGTTCCGTTGATTGTTGGCCGGATGGACAATGCCCCGCTTCTGAGCATTGCATCTGTGAGGGTTCGCTGTGGTTCTATCTCGAAATCTCCCGTATTGCAGTAATCCACATATCGGGAATAGATTTCGCCCTTTACAAGCACAGCACCAGGGCACCGTTCCAGCTCTTCCTGAACAAACTGGTGGCATGCTGATGCATCGTTAAGCCAGACGTGCTCTACGGAATCGGTAACCTTGATGCCGTTCTTAATGATCTCCTGCATTCTGATGAGGATGAGATTAAGGAATCCCGAAACGTTGGTATCGGTGAACGTCCGATCTGTGAATGAGGGATCTACCGGGAATGATTTTTTAAACTCAAGTGCGATCCAGCGATCCCAGAATGCATCATCACCAATTGTAATCTTGGGAAATTTGTTTGCACTGAACAGGAGCAGGGCTTTGTTCCGCAGCTGATAAGGATCCCGGTGTTTCCGTTCAACAGTGATCAGATCGCCGCCGGTAAGGGTCTTGAATGTTCCGATATCCCGTAATTTCTGATCGGACAGGTCTGCATAAGCGTTTACAATTTTCCCATCCAACTCAGCAAGCCGGAATCTATCAAATAGTAATGCTTGCAGACTGATGGATGAACATACAGAGATCCCGAATAAATGCCGGACAAGGAGATCAATATAGGTAGATTTTCCACTGTTTTTTGTTCCTTGCAGGAAATACGCTTTCTTGTAGACTCGTCCGAGCATCGAGAGGATGGCATGTGCCGGGATCTGCAACAGGATATCGGTATCGGTTCCGAGCGAGTCCAAATACCCTCCGATCGGTGCACCGTCTGCTTTTGTGTCATAAACAACATTTAGCCGGTAATTGAACCGGAATTCCGGTGAGAATGTCAGGAGAGTTGTGGCACCCGTAGTAAAATCGATCTTAATGATCCCGTTTCGCACTGGTACAACATCCGGGTAAATGTTGAATGGGTATTCCGTCTCGACTTTCCCGTATACCAAGTAGTGCCGGACCTGTTGCGCTGCTGTTGTTATTCGCCCCTTTTCATCAATTCCCCGCTCAAGTAGTTCAGTGACGATGCAGGAATCTAGGAAACCTTCATCCTCAATGTAAATACCATCTTGATACCGGTACAGGTTTTTCTTAAAAGATAGGACGTGATACTTATCTCGGATATCCCAGGCAATCCGGTTGTAATCATATGGTTTCTCATCATCAGGGAGGTTTACCGTCTCCTGTTGTGGCGTGATCCCGGGGGCATAACTCCCGGCTGACGCTGCAATCCGGGAAATCTCATCATCTGATAACGGCGGATGGCATAGGGTTTTGTTTTCTTCAATCAGGGCAGCACCGATCGCACGTTCGCTCAAACCTTTTGCTCGCAACGATGCTGCAAGTTTGAACAGGGCCGTGTTTCGTTGACCCTCCGGGATCTTCTCCAGAGTGATAGGTTGCGCCGGTTGTTGTACTGGATTTGGGTTGAGCCTGAGGATTTTACTGAGCTGCTCACCATCTACCATCCGGATCGACTGATTTGCGTATGGGCCAAAGGAATTACCGGTCACCCGTACATGACCGTCGCTGATAATTTCAAAGGACCCGCCCGGCTTTTGGTTCCTGGTGTTTGCATCGGTGATTATCCAGGCATGGAGACCTTTCCCACTTTGGCTAACTTCCACCCAGGTATCGAGCCGGGCAATAATATCGGATACTGCATCAACTGCAATGATACCGGATTCAGCCAGGCATTTGTCAAAATCGATGCAAGTTAACCCGGTCTTGTCGAGAACGATCCCGTAAACGTACGGGAGCATTTTGACCTGCTCCCAGGTATACCGGTTCTGCGCCTTCCGCCATTCGACTGGTTTATCAGTCCCGGGTATGACAGGGGTTTTGTTCTTGACGCAAACCCAGCGCCGGTTGCAGGTTCGATCATCAGTAAAATCCTCGAATTTTTCACCGATCGTTCGGACATTCATGTATCCTCCTGGGCAAAGCGTTTCCCTCTTGTACACTCGTTACAGTCGGAAGTGTTGACCAGTCCACCGAATACGCATTCTGAAGAAGGACAGAAGTTTATTGCAATGTCGGTATCCAGAGCACGATCAAACGATGCCCCCATATTCCAAGTCATTTTCCCACCTCCGCGCATAGCCTGCTTACCTCATTGTCGATCTGATCTTCCAGCGCGAATAAGGGAACAATCCCATCGAAATATTGGATCAGGAGAGTGCGCAGATTTTCAAAACGTTGGTCCTTCGGGAGGCTGCGATCTAGCCCCTCAGCTGCAACAAAAAGATTATTTGCCCGATCCCGAATCCGTCCGGCCCTTCGAACGACCTCTTTGTGTTGCCCTGCGCCGTAGACCAGAAGTCCATCACGATTGTAGAACATGTCAGGCACCTCTTATTTCTCCATTCGGAGACTTGGCATTTGCACGAGGTGATCAGATGATATGGGAGATCCGTATAATGTCAGAAATTCTGCCAAAAGACAATCGTACGTGATTTTACGTTGTTCTTTGAGATCTCGCAGTCGTTCCCGCGTATCAGATCGAACGGGAACCATAACACTTTGGCTAGTGCTCATGATTTCACCGTCCAAAAATGATCTTGAATCAGGATTTCTGCAACCTGCCGATAAAAACCTGTAAGGCTTGACAGCGTTTCACGATCAATTTCATACTCCGGAATGTTCAATCGCGAACTAACCAGACTATTTGCATTTGTAAACATTTTTTATGCGTCCTATCTGCGAACGCAGGCCGGCAAAGTTCACACGTCCCATTGTATTGGGGTTGCTCGTATGCCCTTACTCCGGCAAAAGAATAGGTTTATCCCGTAGCCTTCATTGGATTGAATTCTAGGGGCTTTAGCCTCGCGAGATAATACTATTGCGCTATCAGTGATATAAAAATTGTAAGCGGACGGTGTGAAAATGATTTAAAAATTATTTTTTAGTGAGTTCTTTTTTTCGTTGAAGGATATATTCTAGGAATTCCGGATCATCCAGCAAATCATCAAGCCTACTTTTCCCGGTTTTTTGGGTTGCTCGTGCAAGTTCGTTTAATCCAATACCACAAGTATTACAATATTGCGCTCCTGGTGAATTGATAGTATAACATTGTGGACATTGTTCCGCCTTTAATGAGTTGGATTTCTTCTTCTTCTCTGTTTGAATGATTCCAGCCCGCTCCAGCATCACACCATCGACATACGTGCCATCTAGGTGTGCATAGGTCGCTAACATCGGCGTCCGGAGGTTTCCCCATGCCTGTAGCTTGATCGCACTCTCCGGGTATTCTTGCTGAAGCATATTGGTGATTCGCGAGTGCCGGAACAGATATAATGATACTTTCTTCTCAAGGCCAGATTCCTTGACGATTCGGACCAAAAGATTCTGCATTCCCCGGTAACCGATGGGCTTGTGAGGTCGCGTAACCGCAACAAAGACCCGGGCATCATCGGTCCGTTTAAGGGGATAACTGGCTTGCCAGGCTGCGAGATATGGCCGGGATGTAATGAGCCTGATATACCGGGGTTTCCCGGTCTTTTGAGCGGTATTCACTACTACCCCATACTCATCAAAGGTGATCTGATCCCAGGTCATTTCGACAAGTTCAACCGGACGGAAAGAACCCTCATAGAGCGTTGAGAAAAGGGCCTTATCCCGGGGATGCCGGGCAGTATCAATAATCAGACGGACTTCATCTTCTGAAAGCATTTGGGAGGGTTTCTTTGTGTTATTGTCAATTCCCGGAACCCCGATCTTTTCTATGGTCTTCAGTGAGATCTTGGTGTGCTCGTTCTCATTCATCCAGGTAAGAAACCGTTTTAGTTTACCGAGGTGATGATGAAGAGTATTTGCTTTGTATCCGCGTTTCCTGATTGCAGTGATCGCATGTTTCAACATACTCTCGGACAGTTCTGAGAAATTGAGTTCGTCGGTCCATAGTTCCAGGCCTATTCTTAAATCATTAAGTGTGCGCTGCGAAATCTTGTCGGTATTGGTTTCAATGTCGTCGAGAAAAGACTGAATAAGCCCGGCATCTTCCGGGGTTACATTCATGCCCCGGCTCTTGATGTATGACGGGTTCATAATGTATAGATAGTGTTACAAGTATATCATACTGTTTCAAAAACATCATCAGAGCACTGATTCAATATCCATCACTTCTTTTGTTTTTCATTTCAAATTGTCTCATTCAATTATTATGCCGCTGATATTATAGTTCTCGTCAAAGGAACATGGAAAAAGGATTATCTGGCATCACTATCTTGATCGCTCCATGTCCGGCGGTTATGGCTTCACCGGGAATTGACCACATATCATATTTTTTTGGCGCAAAAATTGTACAGGAATGTTCATAATCAGCGGTTCCTGTAAAATTATTGGGAGGATTCGAATAATAGATACAATTCCCTATAATGCCGGCCAGAGATTCTGATATAAATACATAATATAGCATCAGCCTTTTTTACAGGGAGACTGTAATATATCTGATGAAAATTCGAATGCAGTAAACAAAGAATCATGAAGATAAAAAAAAAGATAATTATTGTATTCATCTATCAGGAATATGAGGGGAATTATCCATGAGCTATTTAGTGCTTCGGGTGAAAAATGACATTGCCTTGAAATCTCGTTTATTATACTCACTACTAACAGTAAATCCCTCATACACGGTGAAGGAATACCGAGAAGAGTCTGATCCGACTGATGATAATTATTCTATTATCAGTTTCACTTCTTATGAAAAAAGTCCCTATTCCCCTATTAGTAAAATAGTGAATGAATACATAAAGAAGAATGAGATTGAATATCTTAATGAATCGGTTCCAAATCGGTTTTAATAATGGGTATAGTACCAATTAAACCACCAAAACTATTATTGATTCAAGACGTGAACAAATGGAAAAAATACGTTACTGAATTCAAGATAGAAAAAGTGCTTAAGTTTTTAACAACTGGATTTTTTGGATTTTATTACCATTATCGGTTCTATCGCATCCTGGATGTCACCGCAGCGGCGGGGGCGGAGGTATATGCCGAAGCCCCCTGGAGCGTCTTCAATGAGGATTTTTGATCAATCGTACAGAAAAGTTAGTGGCTGGACTGGGAGATTATACCCTTAGTAATTTCCTGCGGATTCTCTCCGGGTTATAGGGTATCTCCAAGCGAGCCACAAGTTATCAGGTTATCATTTCTTTAAAAAAGTGCGAACGGATCTTCAACAATCACAGGACCGGAATCCACAAAAGAAAAAATTTCGGTTTTCTTTTGCTCTGTCGAAAACCTCAACAACGAAAAATTGTAAGAACCTGTGAAGATTAAAGATAATCATTTTTCCGGTGATTTCCTTCTTCTGGAAGGCAAATATTCCAGCTTTAAGATCGCCGCTGAACTTTCTTTTCATGAGAGAGAACTTGGTTTCAACCAGTTGTCGTTTCCGGTATCTGACATCATCGAATTGAACAGCCATTTCCTGACGGTAAGTACCTCCAAGTCATTATTCCAGGAACGGATCGGGATGATTGAGTCGGCATGAAGGTCTTCTCGGATCAGACGGTGAATCGCTTCTAGTCATATCCTTTATCCATAACGTAACAATCTGACTTCCGTATTTTATGGCATTGTTGGAGTAACTTTCGGGCATGTCGGGTATCATGGACTCGGCTTTTCGAAGTGATGAATCCGTTGATCACTTGCTGACCGGTGCCAACTGCTATCGAGATTTTCAGGAAATGCTTTCGAATCTTTCCGGTTCTGACGGAGTAATAATGGCTGGAATATCCGCTGGTAAACCCTGATGAATCGATAGCAGTAAGGGGGATGGTTGAATCATCGGAATAGATTAGGTTTAGTGTTTTTCCAAATGTGACTCGGAGATACAGGGATTTTATCCAACGGAGGAATTTCTGGAGGGTTGTGAAATGAGGTATCGTTGGTAGGTCAAGTACCTGTTGAATTTGTTCCATGTCTCCAATATCTTCAATAAATCCCGGTAATGCTGGTTCCGGCAGTCTTTGAAGCAAATGAGAACGAGAAGTTGAGGTTGGGTGTAGATCTTCTTCGAATATTTGCAGGAATACGGTGTAATCCGCGTTGACTTCACAACGGATAATGCTGCTTTGACAAACCTAATATTCCGGCTTGCCGATCTCTTAAACGTCTCCTTACTTTTTGTGCACACATCATGGTAAGGAGACAGTGTACATTAGATCTTTCGGTCGTCGGTATAACTTATTTTGGTTTAGGATTTCAACAGAGCAGTTTTCTTTACAAATAGGCCTCGATAGAGCGATTTTTTCATCTCTATTAATAGGCTTTTGGTCTAATACCATGTAAAGATAGCATTAAATAGGAGGCGAAGTATTGTATATCCTAATCCCATAACGGGGTACGCAATGACTGAAGACAAACGCAAGGTACAGCTTCTAAAACTCTTTAGTACCATGTCAGGGAAGACAAAAATTGTCGAGCCCATGAAGAATATCCATGGTACTTTGAGAGACAGCGACGCGATTGAACGTGAGGTTGCTCTCGTAATGAGAGAGATCACGGAACAGGGTATCTTCAAAACCTCCTTAAAACCGATCCAGCTTGCAAAACTTGTCACCCTGTTTTACGCCGGAAAGAATGACACAGAAATTGCTCGCCAGCTTGGGGATGAAAAACTCAGCAAGACCGTCGCTCGTGCACGGGTAAGACTTAAGCTCTTCCGGGAACTTGATTTCAAGATGCCTTTTGATAAGATGAAGATGGAAAAACTGATCGAGTCCGGGAAGACTATGAAAGAGGTTTCTGAAGCGCTCGGTGTAAGCCCTTCGACACTCCGTGAATACCGGCACGTGATTGAGGAGCAGGAAGACCCCACTATTGACCCTTATATCGACAGGGTCCGGGATGTCATGGAAGACCGGGATCTCTCCGAACAGATGACCCGCAGTGCAACTGCGGATAATCTTGGGGATTCCATCGATATTACCGAAGCTGAACTGATTGATGTTATGTAAAGGAATAACTCCTTTCCATCTCTTTCCTTCTTTTTCAAGCGAATACGTTGTGTATATATATTACAGCATCCGGATGCAGATGGCAAATTTCATTCATACATAATCAAATTAGCATGTATGCAACTCACCTGGCTCGGACATGCATGTGTACTTCTTGCCGGTTCGAAAAAGATCCTGATCGATCCTTTTATTGAAGGCGGTAGTGTTCTCTGGACACAACCTGATCTTGTTGCCGTCACTCATGGACACGAAGATCATATCGGTGAAACAATTGCGCTTGCGAAAAAGACCGTAGCAATTTCGGAAATTGCCAGATACCTTAAAGGAAAAGGGCTTCCCGCCGAGAGCATGAATATTGGCGGGACTCTTGTGATTGATGGGGTCTCGTTTACCATGACTCCCGCAAACCACTCCAGCTGGATCGAGGACGGGGGTCACAGTTATGCCGGGGGACTGGCTGCAGGTTTTATCATCGGTATGGACGGACTGAAAGTATATCATGCCGGTGATACAGGGCTCTTTACCGATATGAAACTGATCGGTGAACTCTACCACCCGGATGTTGCTCTGCTCCCGATTGGAGGACGATATACGATGGGCACGGCTGAAGCAATGATGGCAGCAAATTTCATTGGTGCAAAGATGGTGATACCTGTTCATTATAATACCTGGGATAAGATCAGGACGGATCCTCAGATATTCAAAAAGGCGGTTGAAAGGACAACGGACCTCCATGTTGAGGTGATGCAGCCTGGAGAGAGTATAACGTTAAACAAATAAAACAAAAATTATAGAAAATCGATAATTCCATGAAATCATGAGGGGGACTCTTAATTTTTCTTAAAAGATTGTAAGGGAAGGAGGAAGATGGCCAAACATTTTGCAATTATTCAGCTTGATAATGGTGAACATAAATCCCCCCCCGTTTTCCTTGCACTATCACGGTCGAGTATCGGAAATGCTCCTATTGACAAAATAGAGGTAGATTACTGCTGAACATTTCCATGCATTTATTCAATGATAATTTCGGTGTATATGATTGCTTATATTGTTACCTCAGGTTCTGGATGACTAATACCAGCGGCGGAGATTTCTCGGGGAAGTTTTACAGGTTTCGTAGTTGTTATTCTGATAGGATTGTTCCAGCACGGATGTCTGAATGGATCTATTCTGATAAACCACAGCCCGACCTATTGCCTTTTATTCTTGAAAATCCGGTAATTAATGATAATCTGAAAATAAAAATTAACATCAGGACAGGGTACCCTGATACTAAGAAATACGATGAGCATGAATGCTTTTGATATCGTTATGGTAATTGCAGTTGGTTCCATGACAGGAACCGGTATCGGTCTCATTATCGGTTTTGTCGCAAAGAAACAGGGAAACTTCACATCGATAATGACCAGGAAGGATTGTATCCTGAATTTTGCTCTGATTTCGGGCTGCTTGTGTGTCAGTATCGTCGGACTTGGATGGATCTTTCTGACATAATTGACAACCAGTTGACGAATACGGTCTTTCTCCTGAAAACCAGAATACACCGTAATCCGGTTTTAATTTTCAGCATATGATCTTAGTAACACAAAAGATTATAGTTAAATTATTATGGAGTAATACATAACGTAACGTAGAACGGTTAACCCGTAGATCAAAGGACCAAAAATAATGCCCTGCTGGAAAAGTGGTAGGTCTTTGACGAAAAGTAGTTTTTTATCCTGATTTGGAAAGGAGAAGTGAGACAAGCAATGTTAAAAGCAACGATTGATGCAGATATCTTCAGAGAATTTATCGATGCGATCTCGGCCCTCGTCCCTGAGTGCAGGTTGCATACCGATGAGAATGGTATCTCTACGAGAGCTGTTGACACAGCCAACGTGGCGATGATCGGAATCGAGCTGAAAAAAGAGGCATTTGATTCATATAAGGCCACAAAAAGCCAGCTGGGCATTGATATCTCCAAAATGAAAAATATTTTCGGGATGGCAGGCAAGGGGGACCTCATAAGTCTTGAACTTGCTGATAATGCTCAGAAGATGTCAGTCTCAGCGCATGGATACCATTATTCCATTACCCTTCTGGATACGAACACAATAAGGAAAGATCCAAATCCTCCGACAATTAATCTCCCGGGCAAGATCGTAATTACCGGTGATGATTTCAACAATGCAATGAAGGCCGCTGCGGTGATATCGGATAAAATTGCTCTTGGAATCAACCCAAAAGAACAGACGTTTTATCTTATTGCAGAAGGCGATACCGATAATATACGACGTGAGTTCAGCAAAGATGAACTAAAATCTATCACACCCGTTGAGGCACGATCCCTTTTCTCTCTGGATTATTTAAAAGATATGGGGAAGGTCATGAGTAAGGCGGCCGAGGTAGAAATTTATCTGGGTATCGATCATCCTGTCAGATTTTCTTTTGTCATTGCCGGGGGCAATGGGCATGTCGAGTATCTGCTCGCACCCCGGATAGAGGCTGACTGATGGATTTCATGCCATCAGCAAAGGAACTCTCCCATTTTCCCTTTTTAAAAAAAGCCCAAGACCGTATTAAGGATGTTTTTCCTCCTCTCGATGTGTTGCTCCGAGAGGAGCGGGGAAAAGTTATCATTGATCTCGCGATAAAACGAATCAGCCAGGCTTTATCTGCAAAGAGGACCTTTATCGCTCACTTTCAACAGCGTGATGAAGATGAAATCGCGGGTTTCGTATTATCCCGGATTATTGTATCCTGCATCCAGGACAAGCAGCTTTTTGAACGACTGGCACGTTATGAAGCGGAACGTGCGTATTATTTCCTTATATCGGAGCTCGGAGCTGAAGAGGGTGAAAAAGGATGGAATGAAAATACCGTAATTGGTGATGATGGTTACAGTCCGATCACCAAATATCTTGCTACGGAATTCCGGATAAATATCACGGAAGCACGTATGCCCCTGGTCGATTATGTGGAGATTGCAGCTCCATTGCATGATGAACGATTCAAACTCGTAAACCGGCGAGTTTACCGTGGATTTGTTGAGATTAAAAAAGAAGAACGCTATGAACTGCTCCGCGAACGGATTCGTGTAATCCTCCGCCGTGACCTTCCTTATAAAATTCCAAAATCCCTGTGTGAACAGCTGGCTGCGGTATCAGAGCCGATAAAAAAAGTATACCAGGAGAAGATGCTCCAGCAGTTCGGAACCATCGAGGAAAGTGCTTTTCCTCCCTGCATGCAGGCACTGATTCTGGCTCTGACCGCCGGTACAAATCTGACCCACGCGGGACGCTTCGCGCTCACAACATTTATTCATACTATTGGTATGGATGTTGCTGGGATTGCCCAGCTATATGCGAGGTCACCGGATTATGATCCGGAGAAAACGATGTACCAGGTCGAGCATATCACAGGCCGGGGAGGTACTGGCACTGAATATACCGCCCCGGCATGTGCCGCAATGAAGACGACCGGACTTTGTATTCACAAGGATCCGTTATGTGATAAAATTGGCCATCCCCTGAGTTATTATAAAATTAAGAAGAAAGACCAGTCACTGAAAAACCAGGTAAAAACGATAAAAACTTAGCGTGAAATCGAAACGTCCTGATCGGTACTAGGTAATTTTTTCATTTACCAGGTACCCGGCACCCGACAGGAATATAATAAAGATAATAATTGCCGCAAGGTAGGCTATCCCGGCAACCATTATCATGGGTAATACCGCAAGCATAGTAACGAGGATAAAAAAGCCTGCCAGGCCAATGATCACATCAAGGAGTCGTGCATCCATCATCTGAAATTTTCGTCTTCCGTGGATATATGTATATCCGAATAAGCTGATCTCTGCTGCCCAAAAGAGACACGCTTATTATTATCCGGCGTATCTATGTAAGTCTGATGAAGGATCCAGCGCGGGAACGTATTGACACCCTCGAAAAACTGACTGATGCAGTCGGACTGCTGACACGATCTCTGGATGTCAGGCTTATTCCGCTCCAAGGACTAATGCTGGGATATGCTATCCGGGGGGCACGTGATAAAAATGGTATCGCGGCAGTGAAAGGCGGAATTATCACGGAAAACGAAAAACCACTCAGTGCCGGCTCTTGTGATTTTGGTACGGATGAGGATATTGCGCGAGTCATTCTTACCGTCATGAGATTTGATCCCCGTATCCGGAGTGCGGCGACACTGCGTTGTTCCCGGAATCTGGTGAAGAGTATGGAGAGCCTCTTTCTTGCATGCACTTCGATCAAGGCAGTCGGCGGACCCCCGGGGGTAAGTACGATGGACTGGAGTGTCGCTTCGTGCTGCAAGAATGGAGTTCCCGACGTGTGTTTTCCCTACCCTGGAAGAGGAAACGAATCCGTCGCCCTTCTTTTTGGTGAAGATCCAATCGACGTGACGAACAATATTATTATGATATCGAACCGCATTATAAGTATAGAACTTTGAGGAAATGCACATGGGAATTAAACCGTCATACATTAAATCTCTCGGTACCGAACTTCTGGCTACTCAGCGGGACTATTTTTCCCCTAGTTTCGATGAAAACAAGCAGCAGCTGGGAAAATCAACGGTAATTGGAAGTAAGCGTGTCCGGAACCGCGTCGCCGGTTACATCACGAGAAAAATAAATACCAAAAGACACTCATAATCTTATTCATGTTCGAAGGTGTCCTTCCGGCAATCATAACCCCTTTTAAAAGGAATTCTGCAATGGACCTTGATATTCAGGGTCTGGAGCGTAACATAGATTTTCTCGTTTCCCGAGGCATCCATGGAATTGTGCCCTGTGGATCTACCGGCGAATCTGCAACCTTGACGTTCGAGGAACATGAAAAAGTCATTGAGATCGCTGTAGACAAAGTGAACGGCAAGGTTCCTGTGCTCGCCGGCACGGGTTCCAATAATACCGCAGAAGCGATACGGTTAACCCGGGCTGCAAAGAATATCGGGGCAGATGGCGTTCTGGTAATAAGTCCGTACTATAACAAGCCGAATCGTTCAGGACTCATCAAGCATTATACAAAGCTTGCCGATCTCGATATACCCGTGGTTATGTATAATGTTCCAGGGCGGACCGGCCAGAACCTCGAACCGGATCTTGTTGCAGAGCTCGCAAAACACCCTAATATCGTGGCCATTAAGGAAGCGAGTGGCAATATCGGGCAAATCTCCCGTATCATTGAAGAAACTCAGGATGACGAATTCATGGTGATCTCCGGAGATGACAATATTACCCTCCCGATCCTGGCTCTGGGTGGAGCAGGGGTTATCTCGGTTGCCGCTAATGTTGACCCGAAACGTATGGTCGCTATGTATGAGGCTATGAAACACGGTGATTACCAGAAAGCACTTGTTCTCCACTATGCGTTGGCGCCTCTCCTGCGATCGATGTTTATCGATACAAATCCGATTCCGGTAAAAAAGGCAGTCGAGCTTCGGGGAATGTCAGGCGGACCAGTCAGGCTTCCCCTTGATGAACTCGATGAGAAGAAGACAGAACAGCTGAAAATTATTCTTGCCACGATACCTGAAAAAATTACTTCGGAATTCTCTGCACCATTAAAGAGACCTGAAAAAATTATTGCGGGAAAGAAAAAAACAGCCACGAAAAAAATGGTACGGTGAATTGAATCATGATAAAGGTGGTTGTTTGTGGCGCTTCCGGTCGTATGGGTCAGACGATCGGACGAATGGTCAGTGAGTCTTCCGATCTTGAACTTGTCGGAGGCATAAATCTCAAACCGGGTTCATTCTTCGGCACCGAAATTGTTGAATCGAAGGATGCCGAATCTCTTCTTCAACGCGCCAAGCCTAATGTTCTGATTGATTTTACTATAGCGAATGCCGCTGTCGGAAACGCAAAAATGGCTGCACGCAACAAGGTTGCACTAGTTGTAGGGACGACAGGTTTTTCGCATGAGCAGAGGGCAGAGATGGAACAAGCGATCCGGGGCAATGTCCCTGCAGTGATCTCCAGCAACTTTTCGATGGGAGTAAATATCTTCTGGCAGCTCGTGCGGGAAGCGGGGAAGCACCTGAAAGACTATGATATTGAAGTGATCGAAGCACACCACCGGAACAAGAAGGACGCTCCGAGCGGAACAGCAAAAACGATCCTGCAGATCCTCGACGAGGAAGTTGGAACCCGGAAAAAGATCTATGGTCGCGAAGGTATGACGGAACGGGGCGATGAAATTGGCGTTCATGTCATACGGGGCGGTGATATTGTCGGCGATCATAAAGTTATGTTCTCGAAGAATTTCGAAACTATTGAAATCTCGCACCGGGCGTACGACCGTTCGGTCTTTGCCACTGGTGCACTGCGTGCTACACGCTGGGTTGTCGATAAAAAACCGGGAATTTATAGTATGAATGATGTGCTCAACCTTGGAAAATAATTTTTGGTGATTAATCCACGACGAATTTATATCGTTGCTGTTTTCTCTCTCCTATTCCCTGTTTAAAAATCAGTGTATAGTGAACCAGAAATGGTTACATTGGATTGTTAATTCAGTAAAAAACCTTTGTTGCCAAAAATGAGGAGAATATCGTAGTTTTTCAAAGGGTTATATCGAAATCTATTTTTTATCTTTAGTCTAACATATACGATGGAGTGAATGAATTGGTAGCAATCGTTGACACCAGTAAATGTACCGGATGCGAGACCTGTGTAAATGAATGCCCCGCGTCGGCAATAGCGATAGAGAATGAAAAAGCGAAAGTTGACAAAGAGATGTGCGTTGACTGTCAGACATGCGTCGACGTTTGCCCGTCTGAAGCTATTGTTGTGGAGTAAAACGTTTGCCAGCAGTTGTAAACAAAGACAAGTGTACCGGATGCGAGACATGCGTGAGTGAATGCCCGGCATCTGCAATATCGATGGAGAATGAAAAAGCAAACGTCGACAAGGATATGTGCGTAGAATGTGAAACCTGTGTTGACGTCTGCCCATCAGAAGCAATACACATGGAATAGATTGTAAATTTTAATAATGGTCGATAGTATCTTTTTTTAGATCTTCTCTGAAATTAGCTGACAATCCCGGTCCATATCCTGTTCAAACCCCGAAAATAAATTCAGTGCAGGACAAAACAAAATTTGTTGTCAGATCTCATGGAATTGCGTACTATCGGAAGTATCCGCCTTCAAGATAAAAAATTTAAAAAACAATGTTTTTATTATCACAGGTGAAATGGGATTTTACAACCCGCCATATTTCAAACGGGAAAAACAAACGAACAGGACCTGACACACATGATCAATGTTGGAGTGCTCGGAGCTACGGGCGCGGTTGGCCAGCGATTTGTTGAATTATTAGCGGATCATCCATGGTTCAATCTTTCGACCCTTGCCGCCTCTGAACGAAGTGCGGGACAGCCGTATGGGAAGATCGTGAACTGGCGTCTTGATACGCCTTTTCCCGAAAAGATTAGCAAAATTAAAGTAACACCTACTTCCCCAAAAGCGATGAAAGGTGTTGATTTGGTCTTTTCCGCTCTCCCCGCAGATATTGCCGGTGGAGTGGAGAATGAATTTGCCGATGCGGGAATTGCTGTCTGCAGTAACGCGAGTTCTCACCGTATGGAACCTGCAGTACCGCTGGTTATTCCGGAGGTGAACCCGGAACACCTTGGACTTATTGATGTCCAGCGGGATTCCGGCCGAGACGGGTTTATTGTAACCAACCCGAATTGTTCCACCATCGTGATGGTTACGGCCCTTGCTCCTTTGATAAAATTCAAATTTTCTGATGTCAGGGTAGCGACCATGCAGGCCATTTCCGGTGCCGGTTTTGCCGGAGTGGCAGCAATGGCGATCTACGACAATGTCATCCCATATATCGGCCAGGAAGAAGAGAAGATGGAGACCGAGACTCTCAAGATAATGGGAACGCTGAAAGGTAACATGGTAAAAAATGCAGATTTCCGTGTAAGTGCAAGTTGTCATCGCGTCCCGGTAATTGATGGTCATACGATGGCAATCTGGATTGACATCAAAGAACCCCTAGGGAAACTAAAAGCTGCCTTCCGGGACTATAAGCCCCCGATTAAAGGTCTTCCGACACAGCCGAAGGAGTCCCTCCATTTCTTTGAAGAAGAGAAAGACCGCCCACAACCTCGCCTGGATCGGATGCGGGGAAACGGAATGACGGTATCGGTAGGCAGGCTCCGGGAAGGAGTCCGTTTTGTTGCGATGGGGCACAACACTATCCGTGGCGCCGCCGGAGCGAGCGTACTGAATGCAGAACTGATTACTAAGAAGAAATATCTCTGAAAAGGAGAACCAGCATGCAGCAACTGAAAGAGAACACAGTATTCGTCGGCAACAAACCCGTTATGAACTACGTCCTTGCCGTAATCACTCAGTTTAACAATGGAGCAGAAGAGGTAGCCATCAAAGCGAGAGGTAAGGCGATTTCCCGTGCTGTTGATACTGCAGAGATTGCTCTTAACCGGTTTCTTGAGGGAGTCTCAAAAAAGGAGATCGTCACTTCAACCGAGATCATAGACACTGATTCGGGCAAGACCAATGTTTCTTCTATCGAAATCGTTCTTGCCAATAACAAATGAGGATATATATTTTATATGAAACCGCCTTTTTTTCTCGTACTGATTCCCAGTTCCTACCGATTTTTTTATCAGTCTCCAGAATTGTCGATACACAAAAAATGAACTGACCTGCACCTTGAATTCGGTGATATATTATGGCTAGTTCCCGTCGTAAATTTCTGGCAACGATAGTCTTTCATCTGAGCTTATTCCCGGAATAACTGGCAAAACCCAAAACGATTTAAGTGGCATTCACAAAAGTACTATGCTATGCGAGCCTATGCTTTCTTATTGCTGATCCTTCTGGGGTTCGGCCTCGTAGTTCCTGTCCTCGCTGCAAATGAGGAGCGTTATAGCTATATCACGATACAGGATATCCAGATCAGGCTCGATAACGAAAGCGCAGTCATTCATGTGAATTATAAGGTGGACGAGGGTACGCGTTTTATCTTTTTTCTTCTCGGCAAACAGGATCTGAAAAACAAGCTGATGAAGATTCTCAATTATTATGACGCGAAAATGAACCGGATCGATCTCTCCAGTGCCGATTTTACCGTAGAAGATGCCGCATTGTCCTATGGTGATGGAATATTTTGGTACCCTTCCCACGACTTCAATATCGCAATTCCCCTTCTTTCGGTCAGTTCCCCCCAGGCAACCCGTAATTTTACAATGACCCGGGTATTCCCGGGCGGCATGGGATATTTCGCAACTGAAACCCGTGTAGTTCCGAATGAGATAAAAATTGCCGGGACTCCAGAGATGAAATCCCGGTGAAAAAAGTTCCGGGAATCACCCGGAATCATAACGGTTGCTTCCTTGAAAGAGCATCCTGTTATCCGTTCTCTGCGAACCTTTCTTTTTCTATGTTCTTGTCCCTGGCTTCTGATCCACGATAAGAACCATGGGAAGTCACATGACTTCTATGATCTCCTGCTTGCGAAGTTCTGCCATTTTCCTGTTGACAACATACTGCGTAATCACACCGGCAATGGCAGAGATGATCCCGATGGCGGTGGAGTAAAGAATAGTCTTTGATACGATATCTCCGGAAAGGGGAAAGTCTGGTACTGCGCTTACCGAAATGATGAATACACTGGCACCATAGAATATAAAACCCAGTGCGACGACGAAGAAGGGGAAGACAATCACTTTTCCGAGACCTTCCCGTTCGTTTGCGTATACGTCGATTATTACCCCGACTGAAGTGATCAGTCCCGCTACAATAAGCCATCCGATAGAGCCATAAATAAATGTCATCAGGTATAGAACAAGCCCCAGGCTGCTGTCAGTGGAGTAGTATTTCAGGACATTAATAAAACCCCAGGTAAACCCGATGATGATGAGCAGGATAGTTGTCGTATAGGTGACAAAGGAAAACCGTCCCCGTGAGAGTGATAAACGAAGTGTATCCATGATGCTGTGTACGATCTCATCGAATCCGAATCCCTTATAGAGCAGATAGCCCCCGATTACACCCACAACAATAATTGTTGCAACACCGGGATAATCGAGCAGGTACGCCGTTGCATAGAGGATCATCGCAAGTCCCAGAGGGATAAAAACCATGCGGGAGATCTTCGGATCGTCAAGGAATTTTTTCAGGATATAATAGGTACCTTCAAGATTGGGCATCTGGTTCACAACGACCCTGCGGATACTTGAAACCGGAATTTTAGACTGGATGATCGGAATAACATACTCATCTTCCGCACCGTCGGTCACCAGGATGCAGCTGGTTGCGTTGGTCTCTTTTATAACCTGTTCAAGGGAAGTTGCGATCCTACGGTCTCCTTCTATCATATGGAGGTGATTGCCGGCAACCACGGCGATGGCGGTTTCCTCTCCTTTTTCCGTGAGTTCATCGTAGATCTGAATTGCTGAAAAAATGGCATTAATATCTGAATCTTCCGGATCTGCGAGGGCTAACGTGTTTGCAGCTTTGAGGCATGCAGTTCGACCTATTGCAGGGCTTTCAACATTGGCCTTCCATCCAATATCATCGTCCCGGTCAACACTCAGAACTAATGTACGACCCGTGGTCATTATTAGTATAAAATTGCGGTAAATCTATTAAATAATTCCTGACGGTAAAAAAATTGTTATAAAAAAAATCAGATGAGTTTTGAGCGCTGGAGGAGCAGGATGTCGTCAGTAGTAAGTTTCTCTCCCGCCCGGAAGTTCTTGAAGAGACTTTCAGCTTCTTTTCGAACCGCTTTTTGTTCTTTTGTAACTTTGACTTTCTTTGTTTTCTTACGCAGGCCGGAGATTACCTTATCGTAATCCCGAAGTTCCTTCTGGCAGGCGATGAAGAACTTATGTTCGGCATCGGCAGATTCCTGAGCCTCGACAAAACTCTTGTGGGCGGCGTCTGCCGCTTCGCGGGACTTATCTGCCTTCCGATAGAATTCGACCATGAGATCGTGGTGTTTCTGGGCAAGTTCGGCAAACTCGGTCACCTTTGCATGAAGATCAGAAGCAAGTTTCCGAAAATCGCGGGCTTCGGTAATTTTCGTGCGCATCTCCTTGTTCTGTTCGAGCTCCGCTTCCTGCTCCCGTACCTGGGCCATCATCTGTTTGATCTTTTCGATCAGTTCCCGCTCTTTATCTGTAGTGAAGACTTCGGTCTGCTGCCGGTACTCCATATACTCGATCTGTTTCTGGAGTTCCTTGATCCCCCGGTTCTTCAGTGTGCCGTGCTCTTTTTTGAAGGATTCGATCTCTTCGAACAGGACATTTGCCTTGTCATTGAAATCGTTCCGCTGCGCTTTTAAGTCAAGGACGTCCTGGTTGAATTTATCCCGGAGATCTTTGTTCTTTTGCGCTTCTTCCACAAACTCGCGTGTCTGGTTGTTGAGTGTATTTCGTTCCCGGGCGAACTTGCTTGCGGCGGCATTGAGTTCATTACGGCGATTTTTGTGTTCTTCAGATTCAGCGAGAATTTTCTTCCTTTTTTCCATCAGGTCATTCAACATGCGTTACCACTCCTCATCGATTCCTTTGCATGGGAGGCAGATATCGTTTGGTGGGAGGAACATGGCAAAAGAGTGATACAATGACCCTTTTGATTCTCTCGAATGACAACTCTGCATACAGGATGCAGGGCGAAAAACATCAGAAAAGGATAGCAGCGCAGAATTCAGATAAGACTCCGGAATGAAGTCTTTGTTCAACACTCTGTTCATGATGTTCAACTCCCGATACCGGGGCGCACCAGATCACATGGTATCGCCCCACATCCTCCCAGTGAAGGATTGGTCGAATGTACTATATTTTAAAGGTGTGGAGGATTATTAAGCGTTTCGCCGTGATTTAGGAGAAAATGACCAGTTGAATGTGTTTAATGAAACGAAGGAACAGATTCGTTGGTAAAATTTTATCAAAAAGGGTTTATCGTAAGGAGTACCTGTAACTCCTTTTCGTTGATCCGGTTTATCCGGCTTATACCAGATCTGGTTCGGATCGGCCATAATACCCTTTGCTGAGGGTTTTTTGGAACGTTTCAGAATTTCTGTAGTTTGGTATGTTTAACCGACCCATTCAAGAACGCCGCCACCGCTGGGCTGATCCCTGCTGCCGCTTCTCCTGCTCTGGGGCATCTCGACCGCTTTGGGGTTTGTACGCTTGTTTTCGATGTCCGCAATCATGGTCTTATATGACTGGCGTGTACCGAGAATCTGCGCGCTCTTGACACCGGTCATAATGGCGAGGACCCTTATCTTGCCTTCCATATCTCCACGGACACGAGCTCCCCAGATTACATCGGCATGAGGATCGAGCTCATACGTGAGCGAAGTTGCGACCTCTTCGGCATCCTGGAGAGTCAGGTCAGTTCCACCGGTAATATGGATAAGGCTGCCGGTTGCACCGCGATAGTCTATGTCCAGCATCGGGTTGCTCAGGCATTCGCGAACCACGCTTTCAGCCTTGTTCTGCTGTTTGCTTTCGCCAACAAGCATGACTGCTACTCCGCCTTTTGACATGATTGCCCGGACATCGGCATAGTCAATATTAATGAGTGATGGTTCGGTGATTGTTTCGGAGATTCCTTTCACTGTTTCACCGATAAGCTGGTCCATTACCGAAAATGCCTGGCCAAGCGGTAGGTTCGGGACAAAGTTCTTTAGTCGATTGTTATCAAGCACAATAACCGAATCTGATGCTGATGCAAGTGCTTCAAGACCTTCTTCGGCACGGATCAGGCGGGCTTTTTCTACCTGGAACGGGTAGCTGACCATTCCTACAACGATTGCACCCTGTTCTTTGGCAATGGATGCAACAACCGGTGCGGAACCGGTACCAGTACCTCCTCCCATACCTGCAGTGATGAAGACCAGATCGGCAGATTCGAGGACCGCCTCCAGTGTCGGACGTGCCATTTCTGCCGCTCGCTTGCCGACATCGGGATATCCGCCAGCACCGAGCCCCTTGGTAAGGGATTTTCCGATGAGGATACGTTTGTCGGCCTGAATCATGTCCAGGTGCTGCTTATCGGTATTGATCGCGATAGTTTCTGCTCCGGAGACGCCCATATGGTGGATACGGTTTACCGTATTGTTACCAGCGCCGCCGCAACCGACAATAACGATTCTTGGCTGTCCTACAAAGTCATCTTCCATTGCATTCGCTGAACCTGGCTTGTTCAGCTCTTTTTCAAGTTCGGCGTTTTTTAACGCATCATTAATAATACTCTGCATATATACCCTCTCAAACCTTGAATGAAACCTGGTCGCTATCTTTCAGGACACGACTTGCACGTTTTTCGACGAGTTCACGGACTGCGGCCCGTACAGCTTCTGAGACATTGGGATATTCTCCCGTGTCCACCATCTGCTGGAGCAGATCGATTTGTTGTTCGGGCAACCGTAGCGTGATTCTCTGCATCATCGTTGTATCTCACATAATTCTGACATATGTCTGACAATTGTCATCTATATGTCAGACAAAGAGAACCCTTGTGTCTGACTTAACCAGATGCATCAAAATAAAACATTAAGGTATAAAAACCTTCTTCTTTGCTTGTGTCCCGCTCTCAAAACACATTTAAGACAGCCGATCAAACTATTTTTAAAAAAACTGGAGTTTTTGTGGTGATTGACTTTCCGAAGCGAGATGTTCATGGTGGTACCGGAAAGCGTCAGCGCGAAAAAGCCAAAAAAAATATCCTGGATTTCAGCGCGAGTGTCAACCCTTTTCCGCCCCTTTTTTCGTGGCACCCTGATATGTCTTCCCTTGAGTACTACCCTGACGATAGTTATGGTGAGCTAAAGGAACATATCTCCAGAACTTTTCACCGCTCTCCGCAGGAAATTTGTGTTGGCAACGGATCGATCGAACTTATCAGGGTCTTCTGTTCAGTCATCCTAAGAGGCAATAAAAAATTTTTCACGGAATCTCATACCTTTGGCGAATATGCGTTATCCGCCCGTCTTGCCGGGGCTCATAAAGCAGGAAGAATCCAGGATTCTGATGTTTCGTTTATATGCAATCCTAACAATCCTACCGGCATTCTCCGGAAAAAAGATGAAATGATCCGCCGTCTTGAGGATAGTACATCGCATGGCGGCCTGCTTTTCTGTGACGAAGCCTTCATAGAATTGTCGGATCCTGACCAGAGTATGGTGGATGTATGCGACCCGGGACTTTTTGTGCTCCATTCACTGACCAAAAGTTTTTCTGTGCCTGGGATTCGCTTCGGGTACGGCTTTGGAGATCCGGATCTGATCGAAAAGATCGAGATCACCCGTCCTCCCTGGAGCGTAAACGCCTTTGCCGAAGCATATGCGATAGAGGCGCTCCGGCACTGGGACAGGCTCGCTGAATCACGCAAAGCCCTTGCGGCCGAACGTAAATTTCTCGCCGCAGGCATATGCAACCTTGGCCTGAGTCCTGGTCCATCTGCTGCCAATTATATTCTTGTTGAATGCGATCATGATGTTTCTATGTTATGCCGCTGCCTTGTTCAGAGGAATGTCCTTGTCCGTGACTGTACTTCCTTTGGATTGCCCTCCTGTATACGAATTGCCGTGAGGACACGCGACGAAAACCAGATTCTTCTGGAGGCACTCTCTGCATGCATGCCTTGATCATGGCTGGGGGGTCGGGCAGCCGGCTAAACCTTGGAGAAAAACCCCTTATTCTGATAGGGGGGAAGCCGATGATATCGTATATTATCGATGCTTTTTTATCAGCAGGGTTTGAGCCGGTTGTCGCTGTCTCCCCGGTTACTCCCATGACCATGAACTGGTGTCGGGCACATACTATTGCGGTCAGCAAAACAGATGGCACCGGGTACGTGAATGACATGATCAGCGCAGTAAGAATGATGGATGAACAACTCCCGCTTTTTATTTGTGTCTCTGACATCCCTGGCATCACACCGGAAATTATCCAGGCGATCGCTGAAGCGTACCGTTCTTCGGGTAAAGATGGCTGTTCAGCCTGGGTTCCTACTGGACTGGCAAATGGATGCCGGGGAGGCATGCCGTACGGGGAACAGGTAAATGGCATCGAGGCATGCCCGGCCGGGATAAATATTCTCCGGGGAGATCTCATTGACCGGCCCCAGGATGAACTGCAGGTCCTGCTCAACGAACCGGGGCTTGCCCTGAACGTGAACACCCGTGCCGATCGCGCCAGAGCAGAAGATTTTCTCAGATATCGATCCCGGGAAAAAAACTCCCGTGAGTCAATCGAAAACTCCCAAACATCCCAATCTGCGCCCCAGCACTCGAAATAAGCGCATTTTTGTCCCGTTTGGCAGGAATGCATATTAAGGGGCACCGACCAAGATCTCTATAGTATGGTCGAATCGCAGGAGATCGAACTCGCCGGGCATATCATTGATTCGGGCATCATGACCCAGCTCTTCGACAGGGTCATGGATATGGGGGGCAATTTTGAGATCCTGGTTTTTGAAGTCGGGAAAAAAAAGACAGACCCCAGTTATGCCCGCTTGCGAATTGCCGCTTCGGATAAGAAAAAACTGCTGTCCATCCTGTCAGAACTTCACCGTCTCGGCGCCCGGCCCCTTGCAGTGAAAGATGTCCACCTTGTCCCGGCAGAATCCGGTCATGTCGTACCCAAGGGATTCTATACCACCAGCAATCATCCGACCCAGGTGAAATTCTGCGGGGAATGGATACCTGTTGAGTCCATCGAGATGGATTTCCTTATCGTTGTAGATCCGGAAAAGAAATGTGCGGTGGCGGTGGCGCTGGGAAAAATACGGAAGGGGGATTTGGTTGTTGTCGGGGAACAGGGGGTAAGTGTCAGTTATCCGGAACGTCCGCGGGAGAGCAGCACCTTTGAGTTCATGCACGGCACAGTTTCACCGGAACGTCCCAGCGAAACACTCATTGCGCAGATCGCACGTGAGATACTTGAAGTCCGCCGGCACGGCGGCAGGATTGCTGTCGTCGGCGGGCCGGCTATCATTCACACGGGAGCTGACAAGGCACTTGCTGAGATGATCCGCAAAGGCTATATTGACGTCCTCTTTGCAGGAAATGCACTGGCCACGCATGACATCGAATACAATCTCTTTGGTACGTCATTGGGAATGGATATATCGACCGGGAAACCCGTAATGGGGGGTCATAAGCACCATCTTTATGCGATCAGCGAGATCATGCGGGCCGGTTCCATCAGGAAAGCAGTAGAAAAAGGGGTCATAACCGGCGGGATCATGTATGAATGCATAAAGAATGACATCCCCTTCATCTTGGCCGGTTCGATCCGCGATGACGGACCTCTCCCGGATGTAATTACTGACGTGATGAAAGCCCAGGATGAAATGCGCGTCCACATCAAAGGATGCAGTATGGTTCTGATGATTGCAACGCTCCTTCACTCCATTGCAATAGGCAACTGCCTGCCTTCGAATGTGAAAACGGTGTGCGTAGACATTAACCCGACGTCGGTAACGAAGCTGATGGATCGCGGTACCACCCAGGCTATCGGTGTCGTTTCAGATGCGGGCACTTTTCTTCCTCTCCTCGCAAAACAACTCGAACTGCAGAACAGCTGTATAAAAAAGTAACGTTCTCTTTTTTTTCATCTGGTCAATGGCATGCAGTACGATTTTTCCGATGCCAGGACATATTCCCATTCCGGTTTACAGTCGCACGCAGTTTCAAGGAGGGCATTGACAAGATCCCGATCAGCATTCAGCGAATAATCCCGGATCCCCTTTACAATCTCGTAATCGCATTTTCCACAGTTATGGGGTCCCCGTTTCTGACCTCCGCCCAGCGGATCGCAGGTGATATGAACCGGCGCGTCCGAAAGGATTGAAAGAACGCTCCAGAGATAGGGAGGACGGTATGCTCCCCGTTTCCAGTAATACTCCAGCTCGGTGTTGCGTTGAACCGTGCAGGGGTTCATGGAAATCATATCGGTATACTCTGTAATATCCCGGATGGATTTTTTCATGTCGGAAACAGCTTCTTCTTCGGTTAAGAAGAGCGGCTTAACCAGAAGGTATGCCTTCACACCGGCACCAGCGGTATGGGCGACGGCAGAAGCTCTTTTGAAGTCCTGAAAAGAGAAACCCTTGTTGATGGACTTATCACGAATCGTGTCGCTGGCCGTCTCAAGTCCTATTGCGCAATAGAGGGGTATTTTCCAGGTCCCGTTATCCAGTAATTCGATAAACGACGACAGGACATCCGGATTAACAAATTCCGGGCGTGTTTCTGCGACAATAAGTTTTCCCCGGAACCGGGATGCAACATCCGAAAGGAATTCAGCAGGGACTTCCGCCGGGTCAAAAAAACTCCCGGAGGTAAAGATTTTTACCATGCGGTATTCTTCAGATTTATATTGACTTGTTACCCATGCGAGTTGTGCACGGAGATGATCTGCGATTGTTTCCGGGGATTGATGTCCGGAATATCGTTCGTGCCGGTAACTGCACATCCTGCATTTTGACCATGTGCAGCCTCTGCTTTTAAAAATGATGGTAATGCAGTCGAGCAGTTCATTGCCATACCGTTCCTGCCCCCGCCAGCTTGCGAGCGGCTTTTCTGTACGTTCAGAAATCATTAACATCATACTAGTTGAACGTATACAGATGAAAAAGATCGTCCTTGTTGTAATGGGACTTCTCTTTCTGACGGGAGTTGCTTCGGCGTATCAGGTCAATATAGATGCACCGGACTCTCTCTCGGTTGGGAAACCTCTCATTGTCAATGGGACGACCACATTTGGTATTGGCACGCCCATTGATGTCGTGCTCTATTATCAGCTGACGACAACAACTGAGATCCAGCGTAAGATTGTCTACGTCCAGTCTGATTACACGTTCCGTGCAGTCTTTGACACTACCGGGCTGAAAACCGGGATGTACAAGGTTGAAGTGCCGACGAGCGGGATGGGAGATTCTATCACCACGCGGGTCGTAAACCTGGTCGATCGCTCGGACGATATCCAGCTTAATTCTCAGACGAACCAGATTTTCAACGGAAAACTGTCCGTTGCCGGAACAATCAAAGGAGATGAAAATTCCGGCGTGCAGATCGAAGTGATTGGGCCTGACGATATCGTTGTGTTCGGACCATATTACATAAATACCAATTACCAGGGTGGTTTTACTACGGATGTACCGATATCCGATCCCGGTGATTATGACGTGATCTTCACCGATGTCAGAGGATATGTCGGGAACCGGATCATTACAGTTGTCAGCCAGCAGTCACAGACGTTTGGCACGACTCCGGTCGCTACAAAATCAGTGGTTGTTTCCGCACATACGAAATCCTCGCGGGATAATCCTGCTTACTTCACGATAACGGGAGGCACTGGAATCGTAACTATTCACACTTCATCATCCATTGACTGGATTATTGAGTATGCAGATGACAAAGGAGTCATCCACGTCGTAAATCAGCAGGGAGAACAATATCCCGAACAGGTCGAGGTGCCGGGAAAAGGAAAACCGATCTACATCAAGGTATATCCCCTCAAGTCCACGGTCTCCAGCGAGGTTTTTGTGTACGCAGAGAATGCTGCATCAATAGTGATCAGCCCGACGATCCCGGCATCATTTGCTGCGGCGGCCGCTGCCTCCCCGGCAGCGACGACAGAATCGCCGATCCTTCCCCTTCTTGGCGTTGCAGCCCTTGGAATGGCCATCATAATACTGGAAGCAAAGAAACGATAAAATCCAGCCGGCTTTCCACCCGATAAAGAAGCCTTTTTTATATCTGACACCCAACATATGGAGCACTGCCGGGGTAGTCTAGTCCGGGAAGGCGGTAGCCTTGAAAGCTACTGGTGCCCTGCACCTCAAGAGTTCAAATCTCTTCCCCGGCGCTTTTCGTTGCGTTTCCCGAAGCATGTATTCCTAACATTGTTTTTATGTGTTCTGACTTCCAATATTACTAGTCAGGAAACTGGGGTGAATCTTCGATGTGCGTTGCTGTTCCTGCAGAAGTGCTGGAAATAAAAGAGGGAAATGTGGGTCTGGTAGACTACGGTGATCTCAGACAGGAAGTCAGGCTGGATCTTGTTGATGTAAAAGTCGGCGAATTTGTACTTGTCCATGTTGGTTTTGCTATCCAGAAGCTGTCCCGTGAAGATGCGCTTGAGACCCGGGAAGTGTTTAAACAGGTATACGCTGCACTGGAGGAATAATGCACGAATACGCCATCGCGTATGACTTGTATGCCACCAGCCGTAAGACCGCGGTCGAACATAATGCCCGTCTGGTGAAGAGGGTCAGCGTCGAAGTCGGTAAAATGGCGATGGTAAATCCGGAGCAGGTGGTTTTTCTCTTTGACACAATTAAGGTAGACGATCCCCTGTTTAAAACAACCATGCTCGAATGTCATGAGAAGTTGCCGCAGACCCGGTGCTCCTGTGGATATTCCGGCCAGGAAATTTTTGTCTGCCCTCAGTGCGGTGCACTTCCGGAGATGGTTAAAGGCAGGGAAATCGTGGTCACCAGCGTAGAACTCGAGGTGGATGATTAACATGAAAGTCACCCTGATGCACGGAGCAGGCGGGGAGGTCATGGGAGAACTCCTGCAGACGCTGACAAAATTCAGCCATAACAACGCCGGCGGTATCGGGCTTGAAGCACTGGATGATGGTGCCGTAATCCCGCTGAATGGCATGAATCTCGTTTTTACCACGGATTCCCATGTAGTCCGCCCCATTTTTTTCCCGGGCGGTGACATCGGGAGGATTGCCGTATGCGGGACAATCAATGACCTTGTGATGATGGGGGGGCGGCCGGTCGCACTCTCCTGCGGCATGATCATTGAGGAAGGATTTGAGATCAGTGATCTTGCAAGGATCGTCGCCTCGATGGATGAGGCGCTGGGGGAAGCGGGTGCCTGTCTTGTGACGGGCGATACCAAGGTTATGGAAAAAGGAGCACTTGACGGGATCGTGATCAATACTGCAGGTATCGGCATTGCACAGCATATTGTGCGGGATAACGGGCTTATCCCCGGGGACGTGATCATCGTTTCGGGTACCCTTGGCGATCACGGGATTGCGATTATGGCATATCGTGAAGGATTCGACCTCGGCGAACAGATCAGATCTGATGTTGCACCGCTCTGGGGGATGATGGAACCCGTGCTCGATGCCGGTCCTATTCATGCGATGAAGGACCCGACACGGGGTGGATTTGCAAGCGCTATCAACGAAATGGCCCGGAAGAGTGGCGTCAGTGTCCGGATCCAGGAAGAGAGTGTCCCGATCAGGAAAAATGTCAGGAGTGCTGCGGCGATGCTGGGCATTGATCCTCTCGAAGTGGCAAACGAGGGGAAGGTCGTTATGGGCGTTCCGCCTTCAAGTGCCGGCGCGATCCTCAGGGCACTTCACCGTCACAAGTACGGGAAGGATGCCGCGGTTATCGGGGTAGTCGCGAAAGGTTCTCATGTGATTATGGAAACATCAATCGGCGGCGAGCGATTCATAGAACCTCCGATGGGCGATCCTGTTCCCCGGGTATGCTGATTCAGCACTCCTGAAAAATACGCATTTTTTATCCGGAACAATTATCACCGGGACTCGTTTGATCATGCTTCTTTGATCCCTGCACGTCTGTCTTGGGAGGGGTTATCGCATTGTGTGGAGATATCAAAGCGGTGGATGGGATAAGCATCAGATACCAAAAACCCACTTGGCTATGTGCTAATTCCCTGAAAATCCGAGAATTTTTGGGGGGTCACCCGCCTCAGGGCCTCTCCGAGGCACAGCGGGGGCACCCTGTCGAAGGCAGCGGTGTTCACATACCCCCGGTGGATTAACCCTTTATCATGTCTGAATATATAATTTTCATGAGTCGTGGGGTTCTCAAGAAATGGCAGTTTTAAAAAATATAATTCCTTTCAACTATTCTCCAATATACTTCATGAGCATCCCGAGTGCTTCAAGTTCTCGTTTTCCGCCGCACTTCCTCATAATGCCCGTATGATAATCGATCAGTTTTTTGATTTCCGGATCCCGGGTTTCCCTGTACCGCGTTGCATACACCGTCGCATCGATGATACTGTTGAACCCCCGGTTTACCGGATGGATACTTACTTCCTCGATGATCTCCTTTTCAGAATTAAGGCTGACCATCATCACATCATCGGTCTTACGTTCAATGGTTGCTGTGAATGCGGCCCATGCGTCGGTCACGGAAAGGCGGTGCATCTCTTTTCGATTGACAATCTCTTCTGAAAAAAACTCGCGGGGAAGATCTTCGAACGCTGTTTTCACGTAAAGAATGGGATCATAGGTAAAGTTTGCCACAACCCATCCGTCGCGTTCAATATTCCGGGCAGTATGACTTCCCGTAAAGAGTACCATACTGGCCCTGCCCTCACGGTAATGGATCCCGATCGGTGCAGCGTTGAAGGAGGTCGTGGCGATCACTTCATTGATTCCTGTCTTTAAGAGTCCCACGACCAGCCCTCCCCCAGTGCAATATAGATTGAGGCAATGATAATATCGGCGATTGAGCCCGGGTTAATGTCCCGTTCAATACAATCGGCATCAAACGCCTCCAGCGAATGCCTGCCGTCAAGAACCTCCCGTGCGGTGAGCATGGTCTCCCGGGCAACTGCCTCCCCATGTTTTTTAATGATAAACGTGTCCGGCTCGGAGGCGAGAAGAGTGAGAAATGTATTCACAATTGCCTGCCTGCCCGGACCTGTTTGCCGGAGAAGATCCGCTCCCCTGCGGGTAAGAGGGAACCCGGTCACCCACTCTCGTGCCACCATGTCATTTGGCGCCGAATGCTGCATGATATCAAAAAGTGTCATATCCCGTTCGCGGATCACCGTGAGCGCATGGGGGTCTTTCACGTCAAGCTCGTCAGTTGCGTTCATCATCACCGAAGTCATGGCAAAGGCCTTGTAGAACGCGACGGCATCCGATACGTCAGTCTTTTCAATCGCGGACAGTGCACCGGAGATGCCCTTGCCATAGATGAGGGGAATAAGCAGGATAAATGCGCCAAAATGGGTATTTCCTCCCTGGTGACAGTTGGTGTCCCGGACGGCGTGCTTGATGATCTCGCCTATCCGGCCGATCCCCTCCTCCGCCTCTTCGAGTGCTGTACGGGCAAAAATTGTCGATGCCAGAAAATGTTCAAGGCGGGTATCAGGATAGTCATGACAGCGGTCGACGTTCCCCGGTTTTGGGTAAGCGCAGACCTCCAGCATCATCGCAAGTTGCGCCCGTTCAGCTGCTTTCATCAGAAGGCATGTCATGGAAAACTCGGCTCATGATTGTATCTGAGAGCTCACGTTTCATGCGCATATACTCTTTCTTTGAAATGTTCAGCTGCTTTAACGTCATATCCCGAAACATGCAGGGTGAGGATGTTTTGCAGCACCAGGCAAGGCTGCCAAAACAGGTCTGCTTCCCCTCTTCGAGCGGTGTGCCTTTTACCGTGTCCAGTTTCATCCGGATATATTCTTCTTTTGGGAGGCCGATCCGGGCGAGAGTGGGAATGAGAGGACATTCTTTGACCGGCATGCAGCAGAAGGCAAGTGCACGGATGTCTCCGCCCCGACAGAGCTGTTTCGGGGAATTGTACCACCCTTCCTCTGCGGCATATCGGGAAATTGCGGCATCCAGCCCGGATAGGGTCCGTTCATCCGACTTACGGGCTACCGATACCATATCAGCGCCGTGAGAAAGCATCTCCCGCATTCTTTCAAAGGTATTAATCGAATTATTGGCAATCAGGATAAGGGGGCAGCTGTTCCTTATCTGCCGGATCTTTGGTGAACCAAAGTCCATAAGATCGATATGGAGGATATCTGCTCCCGACTCCCAGAGTTTCTTAGCAAGCTGGCGATCGTCTGCCGCAACACCTGCACGGATCTTCACCGACACGGTCACTCCTTCGGATTTGAGCGTTCTTACCACAGCCATGAGATCTGCTGGTTTCTTCAGGTAATGCTCCCCGCAGCCGGCAGCAACCATTGCCGGCTGGCGGCAATGAGCGTCGATCTCATAGATTACCTTTTCGCCCAAAGATCCCGCGATGGCAGCATAGGATTCCGGAGTACTGCCCCGGAGATTGAGTCCCGACACTACCGTGGTTTTTTCCAGGAGTGTCATCTGTTTTTTGAGTTCTTTGACGGGATCATCGTATAAAAATTCTTTACGGTTACCCTCTGCCGTTATAGCCTTTGCCGCATCCATGGTGGGCTGGTCGATTGAGTAACCTCCCATACATGCCATCCCGATATGAGCTGCACGTTTGAGAACATATTCAGCGTCGACGATCCCCGCCATCGATGCGATCGCGACCGGTGTCCTGACTATATGATCGTTAATGAGCAACCCGAAGCGCTCGAAGGCATCCATCATAGATTCATATCTGTTGAGACTGATCAACCAAATTACTTTGCATGCATTCTTTAAAAAAAACCATTTGGTAAGAATTTTTAAGATTCCCGGTCAAACTATCTGTTATATGGGTAAGAAGGGAATGTTACTTGTCGGGCACGGGAGCACGATGCCTTACAACAAGGAGCTTGTCGAGAAGACAGCGTCTCTGATTAAGTCACAAAATACGGATTTTATCGTAAAAACCGGGTTTATGAACATGAATACGCCGACAATCAAGGAATCGCTCAATGATTTCCGGCATGAACCAATTGATGCGCTTGTCGTGGTCCCCCTGTTTCTGGCAAAGGGTGTTCACATCGAAAAAGATATCCCCGGGGAGATCGGCCTTCCGGAAGGCACCAAGAAAGGTTCGTTTAGATTAAATGGCAGGTCCATTCCGCTGGTATACGCAGATCCAATCGGGAGCGATCCTCTTCTCGCCGACCTGATGGTGAAGAACGCGATAAAAGCGCTCACCCTCCTCTGACTTTTTTATGCACATCCTGGTACTGGACACAATTCATGGCGGCAACACACTAGGAGAGGCTTTTTCTGCCCGAGGAGATCGTATTGACTGCGTGGATGTCTACCGGGAAGAGAGCGCCGTTGACGTACCCATGGCTCTCAAGGGTACTTATGATCTGATTGTAGCACCGGTGCATCTCGATCCCGATAATCCGCTTCTCAGATTCTCCCCAGCACCGGTCATCACCCATCATGAAGCAGTACGCCAGTTGCTGGGTGAAAATATTCCGCATCCGATGATCGAGATTACTGGTGCAAGGGGAAAAACAACAACGGCACACGCACTCGCTTCCCTGATGCGTGGAGCAGGTATACTACACACCTCAACCGGGACATACCGATTCCCGGAAAAGAAGGTAATTTCACGGTCCAGCATTACCCCCGCCTCGGTGCTTACGGCAACGAAATTGGCACATGAGATCCATGGATGGCTTGTTGTTGAGGAATCGCTGGGGGTAACCGGTGCCGGTGATCTTTCGATAATTACTTCGGCAGCCGATTATGTCTTTGCATCAGGAAAAAAATTGGCTGTTGCTGCAAAAGTTGCGTCGGCAAAAAATTCCCGACATCTCCTCTTAACGGAAAATATTCCGGCAGGCTGCAACGGACGGGTTACCCGCCTTGAAGATGTTGCAGTATCGGATGGCAAGGAGTGCCGTATTACGCTTTCGGGCAAAACAGGCCGGTTCTCAAATCCTCTTCTTGCAGTTCCCGGCTATCATACATCCTTGATGCTAGCCGCTGCGGCAGCGATGATACTCGGCATTGACCCCGAACCATTATCCTCGTTCGATGCTCTCCCGGGCAGGATGTCGGTGTCCTATGAAAAAGGACTTCTTATCGTGGATAATGCAAACAGTGGTACCAATCCTGCAACGACGATCGAAGCGGCCCGGTACGCCCGGCAGCTATCCGGGAAGGAAGAAATTACCCTTGTTATCGGGCAGATAGCTGACGACGGGGCGGTCTGTGAAGGATTTACCATTGATGGTATCCTCGAGGCCATCCGCCAGATACATCCTCATCAGATAGTCTGGGTGGGAACATCCCCCCAGCATAGAACTGCGGAATACCGTATGCAGACACCGCCCGTATCGGCATCTTCAGAAACCCTTGAAGAAGCCTACGCCACTGCAGTACATTTGACCGGACACGGGTCTATTGTTCTCGCCGTGAAAACCTGGAGATAACTGATCATCATGAAATACATGCACCCCCGTCCCAGTTCCATTGTTGCTGCGCTCTACACGGCACGCGATCTTAAGGTAGATGTTGCCATACTTCACGGTCCTTCCGGCTGTTCGTTCAAGCATGCCCGCCTGCTGGAAGAAGACGGGATGCGGGTGCTCACAACTTCCTTGGCCGACAATGAATTCATCTTTGGTGGCCAGAAACCTCTTGAAGATGTCCTGCGGTATGCTGAGGATCATTTCCGGCCCGAAAGGATGGCAGTAATCGGGACTTGTGTGGCCATGATCATCGGTGAAGACCTCCAGTCAGCGATTGATGGTGCAGGAATAGTGACTCCCACAATAGCGGTCGATATTCACGCGGGATACCTGGAGAATATTGCCGGGGTGCTTTCAACGCTCGAAGCGGCTTGCGAAGCTGGATGGATCTCTCATGACGAACTCGTCCGCCAGCAGTTCCTGATGGCAAAGGCCAATGAGGTGGAGCGGCTGAGAGGTGCAGCAAGCCAGTCCTACATCGAACCCTCCCGGGGGGACCTGAAGCATATTGTTGCATGTCGCCTGCTCGAACTTGCGCGGAGCGGAAAGAAAGGGGTCGCAATCCTGAATGCAAAGAAGGAGACGGCCTATATGTTTGCCGATGAACTGGTCGCTATTCATGATACCTGCCCGGATGCAGATATCACCTATATTGCCAACCTCGATCAACGGGGACTTCCCAAGACCCGTCTGGACGCAGAGCGGATCTTAACCGAGATGAGAGCCCGTGGTCTTGAGATCGACGTGATCGGGGCGCTTGACGAGTATGGGGCAAATGGTGATCTGCTCGGCCGGAATCTGGTTGAACTAGCGCCCGCATTCGCCCTGATTTGTGGCGTCCCGCACGCAATTCCCCCGGAGTATACAATGGGGATCGAATGCTTCTCGGTAACCAACGGTCCCCGCCAGGTAGGTCCGCTCCGGGCCATCGGTCACCAGCACGTGATTGTGGAGATCGACCTCCACCCCAAGACGCTTGGCGTGCGGGACATTGTGGGGAGTGAGTTTGGCGCCGTCATGCGGAGTCTCTGAATGAAACAAATTCTCATCACGGGTGATCGGTCCGGAAGCGGAAAGACGAGCATCGCGCTTGCACTTACCGCACTTCTCTCAAAGAACAACCGGGTCCAGACATTCAAGGTAGGGATGGATTATATTGATCCCTCCTACCTTTCCGCAGTCTCCGGGCGCCCATGCAGGAACCTCGACAGCTTTACGCTTTCTGAGCCACAGATTCGAGATATTTTTCAATTTGGATGCCACAACGCAGACATCGCACTGGTCGAAGGGGTACGGGGGCTCTTTGAAGGGGCAGATGCGCTGACCGATATCGGCAGTACGGCATCGATAGCAAAAACCCTTGATATTCCGGTGGTGCTGGTTGTTTCTACCCAAAGCATTACCCGGAGTGCGGCTGCGCTGGTGAAGGGATTTCAGGCATTTGACCCGGATGTGCAGATCGCTGCGGTCATCCTCAACAACGTGAAAGGCGGATCGCACCGTGAAAAGGCGGTCGCGGCCATCGAACACTACTGTGATGTACCGGTCATCGGGGCGATACCCCGCATGGAAGAGATGCAGCTTGCCATGCGACATCTCGGGCTCGTTCCCTACCGCGAAGGTTCCGGGCAGGGTGACTTTGATGCACGCATTGCAACCATCACGGAGATGATCGGGAAGTATGTCGATCTCGACCGGTTCGGGTCGATCATGAAGGACGTGCCGTTATCTCCCCCGCACACAACGCTTTTTGACCAGCCTGCGGAGCGGGACGTCACGATCGGTGTTGCATTCGATGAAGCCTTCAATTTTTATTATGCTGACCTTTTCGATATTCTTCATGCAGCAGGTGCAGACTACATCCAGTTCAGTCCAGTCCATGACCGGCTCCCGAATGCGGACGGTTACATTATCGGCGGCGGCTATCCGGAACTCTTTGTTACAGAGCTGGAAGCAAATGACCGGATGCGGGAAGCCCTCCGGGACGTTTCCCGGAATGGTTCGCCGGTCTACGGAGAGTGCGGCGGACTCATGTACCTTACCGATCGGATGGTTTTAAAGAAAGGGTGGCATAACCTCCAGAACGATCAGGCATATGAGATGTGCCGGGTCTTTCCCGGGGAGACCAGGATGCCATCCCGTCGCGTGGTCAGTTATGTAGAAGGGACGAGTGCGACCGATTCCCCTCTTGGGGCAGCATCGTTCCGGGGTCATGAATTTCATTATTCTGAAGTTTTACTTGATAAGGGCACCCGCTTTGCATACCATCTTTCCCGCGGGGTGGGCATTGATGATAATCTGGATGGTGCCGTCATCAACAATACTCTGGGTAGTTATACCCACCTCCACCCGGTAGCAAGCGAAGGAATGTTCCGGCATTTTGTCGGGCTCTGCCGGAAAAAAAGATGAGATTCCCTTTTTTCGGATTGAAAAAAATCCCCTGGATAAAAGAAAAAACTACAAAACCCAGTACACCCCATGAAAAACTATGATCATTTACATTGATGGGAAATATGTTCCGGATGACCAGGCAAAGATCTCAGTTTTTGATCATGGTTTTCTCTATGGCGACGGCGTGTTTGAAGGGATCCGGGCATACAACGGCAAAATCTTCCGTTTGAAGGAACACCTTGACCGGCTGTACGATTCAGCAAAAACGATCGATTTGAAGCCTCCGATCTCCAAAGAGGAGATGACCGATGTAATCTGCGAAGTCCTCCGCCGGAATAAACTGACCGATGCTTATATTCGCCCCATTGTCAGCCGCGGTGTGGGGGACCTTGGTCTTGATCCACGTAAATGTCCTAAGCCTTCGGTTGTTGTGATCGCCACCAGCTGGGGAGCCATGTACGGGGACCTGTATGATAAAGGCCTGCGGGCAATTACCGTATCGGTAAGGCGGAATCCGGCCGATGCACTCCCGCCGAATGTAAAAAGCCTGAATTATCTGAATAATATCCTCGCCAAGATCGAGGCAAACTACAAGGGCGGGGATGAAGCGATCTTCTTTGATACCAACGGGTACATTTCGGAAGGGTCAGGAGATAATCTCTATGTGGTGAAGAACGGTGAGATCATCACCCCCCCGACACTCAACAACCTCCGGGGAATCACCCGGATGGTCCTCCTTGAGATTACAAAATCCCTGGGTATCACTCTGAAGGAACAAAACCTCGGCTATTTCGATCTGTATTCCGCTGACGAGCTGATCTGTACCGGCACCGCCGCGGAAGTCGCACCGATAACCTGGGTTGACGGACGGACGATTGGGACCGGCAAACCCGGGCCGGTAACCCGGCAGCTGATGGCCGCGTTCAAAACCGTAACTGAGACCGAAGGATATCCTATCAATAAAAAATGACTTTTTAAAAGAACAGCATTTCCCGCAAACGCGAAAATGTTCAGAACCGGATAGTTATCGTCTATTCCATAACTTATTTATGAGGTGCCGAGAAACTACATAGAGCAAAGCGCTGCTATAGTGTAGTCCGGCCAATCATGCGGGCCTTTCACGCCCGCGACTGGGGTTCGAATCCCCATAGCAGCATATGGACAGTTTGTCCAAATCTACAGTAAAATTCATCTATTTTGAACGCATTCAGCTAGCTAATGATCACTCCGGTTGGTCCTTCTCGCAGAGATGTATCCTTTCACGCGATAAAGGATGTTTATTCTGATACTTCACTAGATCATGCAAGGGAGAAAGGAATCATAAATCCGAAGGATGCCGCGCTTATCCAAGAATACATTGGTGAGTTGCGCGCCTCCAGAAATATCACCGTCGGCCGGAAAAACAAAATTGTCTTTACTCTGGTAGGCTGGAGGCGGTTTATCGGACCGTTTGATCAACTGACCATCGCTGAAATCTACACCGGGATATCAAAACTTAAGAACGGTTCAAGCACGCGAGGGGTTCCTTTTAAGCAGAACACGCTGCGCGATTTTGTCACTATCCTCAAAGCATTCGTTCTCTGGATGATTGATAACAAGTGTAGTACGCTACCGGAGGGTAAAATTCGGAATCTCCAAAGCTTGAAGAGGGACACTATGACCAAGGTCGCTGCTGATCTTCTCACGCCAGAAGAGATCACCACGATGGTCGAGGTTTGTACCCGAAGTATCGACAGAGCCATCATAATGATGCTCTACGAGGGAGGATTCCGTATCGGGGAGTTAGGTGCCTTGAAATGGGGCGATCTAAAATTCGATGAGTATGGGATTATTGTGAATGTTCGATTTAAGACCGAGAAACCGAGATATCTGCGCCTCGTCATGGCCCGAGAACATCTTGCAAAATGGCGGACCGATTATCCCTTCAAACCTGAAGGTGAAAACCTGGTTTTCGTCACCGAACGGAAGACACCGCTCACCCATGCCTCAATCCAGAAACAATTGAAACGGCTCGCTGACCGTGCGAAGATTGAGAAGCACATCACTCCGCATGTCTTTCGCCATTCGAGGATTACCCACATGATCAAAGAACACGTTCCCGAGAGCGTGATAAAGCTGATGATGTGGGGGAGTGTGACCAGCGGAATGTTTGATACCTATGCTCATCTCGTCGGTACGGATATTGACTCCGCGATTCTAAAGAGTTACGGGATCATAGCCCCGAATGGCGAGAAACCCAAAGAAACCCGATTAGAACCGCACCAATGCGAACACTGTTATACGATAAATGCGCCGATATCAAAATACTGTTCACAATGCGGGCGACCTCTAGATCAGGTGACAGCGATGAAACTTCAGGAAAAGGTACAGCTCGCCCGAAACAGCCCTGATTATGATGAACTCCTGTCGAGGTTGCGTAAGGATTTAAACCTGTAATTTTTTCTCTAGTACTTCCGAAGTTAGATTTTGATATAAAAATTGATGCATCTTCCCAACTTTTCACGTCATTGAAGAAATAATCGAGTCAGTAGTTGATATAAAAAAATTAATCAAAAAGTTGTTTATGAAGATCTACGGTCAAATTCTTGAACGCGGCTTTCCCACCCCCGTACGAACCTGCACCTTCCATACCCACCGTCCAGAATTGTTCCTCAAAGTTATCTGATTTCAAAACCTTTTTGAAATCTTCAACACTGGGTATTTTCTTTAATTGTGACCGGTACACGATAAACAACGAAGGCAAAAGACCATTCAATGAGTGAATCCCAAGTGTCTTTGTTACGTAATATTTTTCAGGTTCCTCCAAGACGTTAGGCATTCGAGCGAATATCGCACTCCAGTAATTTTTAAGGACTCCAACAACTTCTCCCACAGAATAGTGGCTAGCTGTAAAGAACCCTATCACAGAATCGCTGACGTACGAATCGAGAAGGGAATCTTCAAATTGCCCCTGGGAAGGTAAACCCGATGTTGCGCGTGGTGAATTTGGACGTGTAATCAAACCATATAATGGTGAGTCTTCATCCTCTGAAAGCATGTTTGTTATCGTTGTTGCGTAGGGTCCATAACCTTTCTTTGTTTCAAGAGTAAGAGCAGTTTCTTTGGTGATCTCATCTTTATCGACAGATCGGATCATAAGAAGTTTCTGCGATGCGAGATCAGTTCTGATACGTTTCTGTGTCTGGTTTATTGTCACGAACTGCTCGGCTTCCTCAACAAATGGATTCTTAGTATTCTCTCCTTTGACAAGTACTGAGATCGGCACGTCAAAATTGATTTTTGCATCCAAAATTCCTTGTGTAAAACCTTCATTGAATCCAAGTGTGCGGTGCTGACCGTCTACAAGGTATAACAACGGAGTTTCAAAGTGATCAGGGACCGGGATTGTTAATTGTCCATCTTTATACTCAACGCCATTTTTCGTATCACGTTGATAGAGGAGAATCGCGGTCGGGGAGATCTTTCCATCTCTGATATACCGTGTAAATGTTCTTGCACGAGTAACTACAGGAGCACGTTGATATCCTTCCGGATGAGTTGGAGACCATACGTCCACTGAGATAATTTTCTTTGAGTAGAGTTCGGCAAGCTGTACCGCAGGAATGGAACAGACATAAATTGTCCGTCCATGTTGGTTTAACTTTATGCAAGGGATTTTCACATCTGTCATTTCTATCAAATAATCTTAACAACACATTAGTATTTAAATGTTATGTTAGAATTTTTTGATAAGATATTTTGATAGTAAATTTTATGATAGTATGTTGAACATGATGGCGTTCAGAACTGCTAATCAGAAGTTAATTTTCGAAATCGACTATCGGAAGTACAGTTCTCTCTGGATTTCTACTCAGGACAATTTTTTTGTTGCTAAAGATTTTACAGGGGGACGCTTCTTTGAGGGCTCTCTTCGTCCGATATCCGGAGGTTCCAGTAAAAGGGCTCGTCCCTGTCGGATCCAGCGTCGCCAGACAAGCTGGGCTATCGGATCGTCAATGTGTTCCAGTTCATCAATGGTTATAGTTAGCATCCGCGCACCCCTTCTAGAAATCTTTTGAAGTTCTTCTTTCCCCTCACGAAATTTGAGGGGAGGGTCTGGGATTTAATAATCCCGAACACCCCAACAATCCTTCAGGTTCCTTCATTCCGCTCCTTATCTCGTGATCGAAGTGGACGCCTAGATCCTTCCTGGCGACGAGGAACATCCTGCTTCCGATCAGGTACTCCAGTATTACGCCGGGCATCATCCATATTTGCGGTCCTCGAAGCAGTTTGCGTTGTATCCGGGGGTTTCGTAAATTCACGGGCAACATTCTCCATTAGATCGCAGATTTCGCAATCACTCTCCGCCTTTAATGGAACCAGGGCACTTTCCTCTTTCGGGGATAGGGAATTAGTTACCTCGGTTGGTGTCTTGGAGGGTTGATCCACATGGGTGGAACTCGCTTCACCCCGATTCACCCCGATGTCCTTGATGCTACATGACCTTTTACCGTCTGCCGTCTCAAGGCAATCGACGGTCAATGTGTAGCGAATCCTGATCACTTTTTCATCAGTCGATTCTTTGTCGTCCGAGGTGACCCCCGGTTCGTTCATTGCCTCACTCAATCTTTTCATGTTAAAACACACCCCTCAAAACCGGAGATCGTTACGGGATTTCATTCCGATAACGTCCGGATTGCACCCGCTCTATTCATCGGTGGGCACATGATTATAGGATGTATTAAATATTAAGGAAATAACCTCTCAAATCCTAAAAAAAGAGTATATATTGAAGCGTATTCTCAAAAATACGGATTAATATTTGTCTGATATTTAAGAGTATACGTACTTCAAAAGATATATAATTTATCATCTCCGATATAACGGTATGTCAGTATCTCTTTGGACCGAAGCCTTTTGCGAAGAGCGGGATGACGGGGGAAAAATTACCGTCAAACCCGTTACCAAAGTGATCCTTTTCCTCTATCTGATGGTGCATGAATGCGGTTACGCTTATAACATTGCACAAGAGTTCAAAAAAGCTATAAAATATAAGAGATGGATCGAAGAAAAAGGACTCACCGATGTTAAGGAAGAGAGCAAAGTGTCGTCTGCCCTCAATGCGATGGCCAAACGACACTTGCTCATCAGCCGGGACGATGCTGAGAAACGATATCCGGCGTTCCAATGGACTCAGGAAAAAAAGCAACACGGACGACGAGAGGTACGTTATTTCTCAATTAACCCGGAGGTTATACTTTCTCCTGAGAATATCGTCTTGTCCCAGGAACGGAGAGAAAAGATCATTCACTGGCTCTATGACTTCTACCAAGATCCGGTGTTATATGAGAAACAACAACTTGAAGACCAAAATATAACTCCTCTCATACCTCTCCAACCATCCGAGAAAATTCTGTGGGAATCGAAGTCCGATATTGAACTGCTAATGTCTTATACAGGCCTTAGCAATGACACATCTGATTTTCCGTGGTTGGATATCAAATCCAGATTATTTCAATCATATGATCAGTATCTCGCGACGATCCGCCTTTTTGAGAATTATAATGCAGATCCTCAGGTTATCATTGAATACAGCAACAGAATTGCCACCAAGGATTATTTCACTATCCTCATAACGGCTGATGCTTTTGCCCATGAGATCTCGTCGGCGTATCAAAAAATGCAGGATACTCAGCGAACACCGAAAATAATATCCGACGAGGTCAAGAAAGAAAATCAGATTTTTACGAATTTGAACCGGCTTGAAAAGGCCCGAGAAAAAACATTTAAAGAGATCAATCTTCCCTATAAGAAAAACGATCCTATGGAGTATATTATGTCGACTGATATTATGGGATATTCGATCTTGCTAAATAATGCTATCTCGTATTTGATCCAACAAGAGAGAAAAGTGAGAGTACCTCAAGGAAGAACAGATCCAAACGTATCATCAGGAAACCCGGTAGACTCAATTAAAAAATCGAAGCCTCGATCATCCGGAAAAAAACTCACGAGATGAAACGAGAGAGCGACTATCATCAATCATGCATTTGCTAGGGCTCTTTTGCAGCGCTTCAAAAAAGGAGGTCTACTTGGGGCATTCGATATGACGCCACGAATTAAATAGACTCAGAAGAATGGGTTTTATTTCACTATTCCAGTTAGAATCAGTATTTTGTATTGTAATGAGTTTACCGCAAATTGAACAGGGAACGTAAAAACGCTCGATTCCAATAAAATTTAGTATTTCGTTTTCAAGAGAGGTCCACTCTGATTTCAATTTAGATCTTTCCTTTTTTAGTTCTTTCTCAAAAGAAACTTTATCAGAAGCCAATTGACTCTTTTGTTTCTTTATTTCTTTTTCAAAGGAAATTTTTTCTGATGCCAATTGAGTTCTCTGTTTATTTATCTCGTTTTCGAAGGAAGATCTCTGTGATTCTGATTGGGTTCTTTGATTTTCAAGTTGGGAGAATACGCCATCAGGAGTAATAAGGGAGGTCAAAAATTTGGCATAACTCATCTCCCCTCGAGCTTTATCCAACGCATCTTTCGTATCTTTAGAAAGCACTATGCTGACTGTTGGGTGACTCTCGCGATATTTGTAATAGGCTGGCGGATAGTGTTTTGCCTTAGATTTTGCCATAGACTTTACCTATAACTTTGCCATATATATTAGCTTAATGAATTTCAATGAAATTTCGACTTTGATCTAGGGAAGATTTTCTCCTTGCTATCATCAGAAGATGAACATGGCTTGTTTTCCCTAGTTATCTAAGGCTTGATCTTTGTCAGCTCTACGGTCAATACTGATGAGATTAGATCTGCAATTCTTGCTTCGAAAGTTCTGTCGCGATTGATGGGCAAATTCTTTTAAGAGGAAAAACTCGCCAGCAATCGCAGACGATATAGAACTAAGTCCTATTCCCATTCATACACTTACGAGAGGATCTGGAAGTGTCAGTCAATAAAATGGCAGAGAGAGTTCAATCGATTGGATAGAACCTGTTGAGCTAACGAGGATAGATCCGGAATTCGTGACGTTGTTATTTGTTCCATCCGGATAAAATACCGATTTATTTTCTTGACAACCCTGATTACAGAAGTCGTGATGCTCTTTCATGTTTTGGCACGATCTTGCACGCTGATGATAGCAGCCCTTATTTCGGCCTTCGCTTTCGGGGTTAATTCCTCCAGAGCCTTGACAATTGCATCTTTTTGGTATCGGTTATATGATTCTTTGAACTTCGGATTGTTTACAAGGAGATTACTGACAAGGCAAGCGATATTTTCCCGTTCGGAAACCGGTTTGACCGTACGCGGGATCCCGGAAGCCTCATCATAGATCCCTGGCGGGATTTTGTAGATATCCGAGAGATGATACTTCTCTACCAGGCGAATTCGGTCCTTAGCATCCAGATCCTCAATAAACATGCAAATCACCGACTTCACATTGCCGCGCTGGTCCCGGTCGGGGTTTATGCCGGTTATCTCGTAGTACTCATTGATGAAGTTAAACCATCGGGCCGGGACCTTAATTTTCAGTTCTGCCAATTTTTTCACCTTTTCATATCACTAAGGTCCCTTTTGGTAAATTAAGTTTAAAAAGTTTACTAAGATAACCAAATTACATATGTAGCAAAACGTAAACAGTCAAGAAATGGCAGAATCGGTTAAGATGATCAAAATCTCTGTGAAAAATTATGAGCGATTGCAAAAATTCGGGTATGCTGGTGAAAGTCTTAATACGGCACTTAGTAATGTCCTTGATATTGCCGAGAAATCAAAAAAGAGTTAGTGCTGGAAAAAGGAGCCCGGTTTTCAAAGAGAAGATGATAAGGTCCTGATAAGTCATCGGTTGATAATCGATTTTTCACCTCATTAAAAATTCCCGACACCCCGTGTCAACTTATCAGAACCTTAAAAATTGTCCACTCGTACAATTTTTTTAATCAGAATTAAAAAGTGTAGTATCAACAACAATTTGAGATTATTAAGGAAATTAATTGAACCCAATAATCCGGCTCTGATAAATTAGTGGTTGGTGACCGATTCTCTCTCTTTAGAATCTCTTCGCAACCATCAATTATCAGAACCGCTATTGGAATTATTAATTAAGTGATCCTTGGAATTCTGTCAATGGGAGATTTTCCTCTCTACGATTTTTTTGAATGTTACACCAAAACGACGTAGGATGTGAAGGTTTGAGTATAACCGGTTCTACATCAGCAAAGAAATTAAAACGAAATCATTGGAATTAATATCGAATAAACGTACGTACATTTGTTGGAGTATGAGTTCGAAAAAAATTAGTCCTAAAATATTTCATAATTCGATTTTTTATAACGAGGATTGCATTACGGGGGCAATGAACCATCTTGCAGATAATTCTGTGGACCTTATGGTTACAGATCCGCCATACGGAATCGAGGGAAATAATCATCACCTACACTATAATCGGAATGAAAAACTCGTTGTAGACGGGTACATTGAGATTCCACGACCCGAGTACGAAAAATTTAGCTACGATTGGATTCGAGAGGCAGCACGAGTTTTACGCCCCGGGGGTTCAATTTATGTCGTCTCAGGCTACACAAATCTATTGTATGTTCTTCGCGCATTGCAGAAAGCTGGATTAAAAGAGATTAACCATATAATTTGGAAATTTAATTTTGGTGTATATACAAGAAAAAAATACGTTTCTTCACATTATCATATTCTATTCTATGAAAAGCCGGATGGAATTCGGACTTTTAATGTTGAATCTCGATACGGATTAAAGGAAGCGAATGAGAACGGCCGATCAGTCAATTATTTCGACAGAGAAGATGTTTGGACAATTCCACGTCAGTACAAACCAGGTAAAATAAAAAACAAAAACGAACTCCCTGACGAATTATTAAGTAAAATGCTCCAGTATAGTAGCAACGAAGGCGATTTGGTTTGTGATTTTTTCATGGGAGGTTTCTCAACAGCTCGTGTTGCAATTGGATTGAATAGAAAATTTATCGGATTTGAACTTTCTCCATCGATATTTCGAGAGAAAATCAAGGAAATCGAAAGACTCGAACCAGGATACCTATTATCGAGACTAAGACCTCCAATTATTAATAAGTCTTTAAATCAAGGAAAACCCTGGGATCAGGATGAATGCCAAAATCTTCTAAACAGGTATAATGAACTTTCAATAACTGGGATCAAGAAAAAAGACGTTATGGTCATTCTTCAAGATGAATTTCAACGGGGTTTTTGGTCAGTCGAAAAGGCATTGAAAAAAATTATTGATCTTCAGTAGCTTTTGCGGCTAGATATGTCACTTCACGTTCGGCGAAAATTGTAGCAATTGTTGCAAGCCGGCATCGCTCATTTCTCTCAAATGTTTCTGATTGATCTGAATCATCACCCTGGCTGCTTATATTCGCCGTATCTTTCAACTTTTTATCATTTTCCAACAATAAAGAATGAGCCACAAGCCATACTTCATATTTCTTCGTGAAAGACGCCGCAAGGGCAGAATCACGACGTTCATATGTTTTTAATTTCTCGGCAAACTTCGGAAAAGCGGTCGAATAATAAATCGTTAATACCCCGCCTTCTTCGATTGCAGCTGATGCAACCTCATTAATTTCCAAAGGCCACTGAAGTGTCTCCCACATGGTGTTATCAGGATTTATCGGAACAACATCAAATGGCGGAAGAGTCAATTGCCTGCTCGGATCCGATGCTGGAGGTTGTTCAATAATGACTACAGAGCGTTCATCAAATAACAGAGTTAATCCCTGCCGATATAATTCAACTCTGATTTTTCCTTTGCTAGCGATCTGGGCATCTTTCGGACTCTCATAAATAATCCTCATACGACCAGTCTGAAGAGGGGTGGAACCGCAGAAATTCACGATGCCTCGTACTTGAATAATATTAACCTTTGACTTAGTCGAATCATTGGGATCGTGATAATTGCTATTCGCGTCTGTTTCGATTCGGATGTACTTTCTTTGACCAGGATAAAAGGGAATTTCCTTATTCGCATCCCATAATATTTTGATATATGTTGGAGGTTCTCGAGGTTCAATCAGCTTGAAGGCTCGTTTATGACCGGGTCTTGAAATTGGTGGTTCAGTTTTCACAATACCACTAACCCTTGAACCCCCTATTGCAAAAGTTGGTTCCATACCTTGCATTCTTAAAATCGCGGCAACTTCTTTGCGCATTTGTTGAATTTCAGTTTCATCTCTTTCGTGAATGTTTTCGGAGCGAGCTTCAGAATTCAATAAATGCAGGGTATCATCGGATTTTATCGCTTTAATGAATTCTTGTTGAATTAATTCAGATAATTCTCCTCGTATAGCATCTTCCCTGTTAGAAACAAAGAGGGCTCGTTTACCCATCGGTGTAAGTGAATTGCAATCTATGTGACCGATGAAACGCTGAGTCAAATATGGCAATTCTGCACTTTTGCTAATCAGAATTTTCGAAAATTCGGCATGACTCTGACCATTTAATGTAAGGATGATAGGTTTTTGTGGATTGACAAACGCTTTGATTGGACTTTGATTTCCTTTTTCTGGTTTTTTAAGTACCCAATACTCTATGCCAATTCTTCCCCAATCCCCAAGATTTACATAGAACATTTTCATTGAATGAGCAATATCAGGTCCTCTATTTGACTCATCATCCTCATCAACCGCACCATTAAGGGCATTTCGTGAACCTTTGATAACACGACGATAATTGTGAACTTGATTGTCCAACCAAATTGGTAATATCGGATCAAATAGTATTGAATTTAACATACCATAGACACTATTCGGACCTACGGGGCTGGAATAGTTGGTTAGATCATACCCGAAATGCTTCACTTGAGTACCGGGTTTGAATTCGGTGATTTCAGCTTCAGTTTGAAGAACCGAACCATTCAGTGTAAGGTAAACATAATGGCCAGATTTGTATGAATCTGGGGGTAGATCTAGATATTTTACAACTGTGAAACCAACTCTCGGATCTGAACCATCTCTTGATGCAATCACAGTGTATTTAGATCGTGCGAAAGTGCTTGAACCACCCTGTCCGTACATGCCGGCGACGTAATATTTTTTCAGTTTGTTGCTTTCATTTAGGCTCAAAATTGTGTCTTGCATCTGTTCGGGCGAGATCCCTATCCCAAAATCTCTTATCTCAACAATTCTCTTTTCACGTCCGGACCCGGGCTGAATTCTGATCACAATCTGTTGGGCTAGAGATCTTCTTTGAGCAGGGCTCAGCTCGCTCAATCCATTTGGGGGAACATTCAGCCAGGAATTTGCCGCTTCCCGTGGGCTTCTGCAATCCGGAAGTCCACTATGTTTCAGATATTCCAACTCAAGTATTGCATCTATTCCGTTTGTGATCCTTTCAACTATCGATCTTCCGGGATCAGAAGATCCTTCAATGGTCCCAACGTTATTTTCTCTTTTTCCAACAGGGATCCACTGAATTGATTGTCCCGTTGCTTTTTCGAAGCCATATATCGCTTCCTCAATTTTAGAGACATCATTTTCAGTTTGAAAGATTTGGAATAATTCCTTCACTTGCATTTAAATCACTTTTTTCCTACTCCAGGGAAAATTCTGTCATTGGAGTGTTGAATAACGATTTCGTCCTTTTCAATTCCTTTTCGATTGCAGTAAATATTTTCCCGACTTCGCTTTCCGTATAGCTGTAATGACTGGTGTTGGCACAATTCCCGAGCAGGCGAAGATCATCTAATATCCTGGACGTCCGGGCCGATGCGATTCGTTTGAATTTCGCATTTTTTGTTTCGCTTTCCACTTTAGGTTTAACCATTGAATTCCCCTCACTGACATTAATTATGCATTAAGTTATCATAAAGTTTTCTCTAATAGAACATATTTTCCATTAGTGGAATAGGAACGAAAATTTTGTCACAGCAAGAGCTAGAGATGTTGATGAATTGGATTTTTTACAAGAAACCTGTATAAAAAGGAATAATCCATTATGGAAAAAGATC
>Ga0209777_10000191_pt1 | contig 108475 bp, 107 predicted proteins | sample FrelakmetHBP12HB_FD_187147 | JGI IMG/M metagenome (GOLD analysis project Ga0209777, IMG submission 187147) | Freshwater lake sediment microbial communities from the University of Notre Dame, USA, for methane emissions studies -HBP12 HB (SPAdes)... | ecosystem: Environmental > Aquatic >...
GGTCAGGCTTTCGCCCATTGCCCAATATTCCCTACTGCTGCCACCCGTAGGTGTCTGGCCCGTGTTTCAGTGCCAGTGTGGGGGACCACCCTCTCAGGTCCCCTACCCGTCGTAGCCTTGGTGGGCCGTTACCTCACCAACTAGCTGATGGGACGCAGGTCCCTCCTAAAGCGGATTACTCCTTTAATCATCAGCTTCTAAACCCGATGATCGCATGCGGTATTAGCAGTCCTTTCGAACTGTTATCCCACACTTCAGGGCAGGTCACCAACGCGTTACGCACCCGTTCGCCACTAAGAAACCTCCGTATTGCTACAGAAGCTCTTCGTTCGACTTGCATGTATTAAGCACGCCGCCAGCGTTCATCCTGAGCCAGGATCAAACTCTCCGCAAAAAAATCACCCTTACGGGTGTAAGTTACGGAATAGAACGACAGGCTTACTTCCTATCACTTTTCAGTTGTTAAGGTCCGGTAATCAAAGCGGGCTGCATTTTACCCGCAAGGCCCTCCGCTTGTCAAGCCCCAGAGAGACGAAATCGCCGATGTTTTTGATTCGACATCGGCTCGTCAGATTGCGATACCTTTCGGCTTGTTATTCTGACGTGAGACGTTGCTCTGTTGTCAACGATCTGTCCGTGTGGACGAGATCTGCGTGGGGGTCATTGTGCTTGCCTATTATACGCATTCGAACTAAGTTGTCAAGGAATTTGCACCCCCAATTTGGATTCTTTAAGGTTAGGACATCTCCTGCCGTCCCGATAGGGCTCGCAGCAGTGTATTTTGGTCAGCATATTCAAGGTCACCGCCCACCGGCAGGCCGCGCGCCAGCCGCGTCACACGCACACCCAGGGATTGAAGACGCGGGTGCAGGTATTGCGCCGTTGCCTCTCCTTCCATGGAAGGGTTGGTCGCCAGGATGACTTCCTGCACGCCTCCACGCTGGATGCGTTCCAGCAATGCCTTGATCTTCAAGTCATCCGGTCCGATGCCCTCGATGGGCGAGAGAACCCCCTGTAAGACATGGTATTTTCCTTTATAAGCCCCGATGCGTTCCAACGCCAGCACATCCAGCGGTTCCTCAACCACACAAATGATCGCTCCGTCACGCTGGCCGCTCTCGCAGATCTCACAGCGTTCGCGACCGGCTGAGGTAATGTTGAAACACTCCTGACAAAAAGCGAGCTTGGCTTTGAAGTCAGCTAGCGCTTCAGCCAGTTGACCGGAGACATCCTCCGGGGCGCGTAGGAGAAAGAATGCCAGCCGGGAGGCTGTCTTCGGGCCAATGCCGGGGAGACGTTCGAGGGCAAGAACGAGGTTTTGAATGGGTTCGGGTAACATAGTCTTTAATAAGTCAACTGACAAAGGGAGATGGTAAACATTCGGCTTTCAACCTTCAACGTTAGAATGGCAACCCGCCCGCCAGCGGTCCCATCTTCTGTTCCTGAAGTTCGCGTGACTTGTCCAGCGCCAGGTTGACCGCTGTCAGCACCAGGTCCTGGAGCATTTCAGCCTCCACATCCTTGAGCAAAGCCGGATCGATCTCAACCGACTGGCATTTCTGGTCACCGGTCATGATCACTTTGACCGCGCCCCCGCCTGCTGTCGCTGTGACAGTTTCCTGGGCAAGTTTCTCCTGCGCCTCAGCCATCTGCTGTTGCATGCGCTGGAGTTGCTGCATCATTCCAGCTTGCCCCCCTCCCCCGGCAGGTCGATTGAATCCTTTAGCCATAATTACTCCTGAATATCCACTATCTCGCCGCCCTTTTTCAGGGCCGCGGCAACCATGCCGTCCGCTTTGACATCTCGCGGAGTGGACTGTTTGGCATCGGTAACAACATATTTTACCGAGAGATTAAACCCACATACATCTAAAATCGCTTTACAAGTAATTTTATTCTGCTCCGGTGTATCCACCTTCGACCGAAGAATTTCAGTTGCATATCCAATTACAAACACACCATTCTTGACTTCTAGGAGCCTGCCAGAATTGAGTAATCCGTCCAGTGATGGACTCTGCGGTTTGATCAGCGCTCGAATTTGTTTCCAGGCCTTCGTCAATTGTTCAAGGGTGACATTGCTGATTCCTTCAAGGGGCTTTTCGGCTTCCTTAGCAGCCGTGTTAACTGGTATCTCCGCCATTTTCTTATCAAGGGCTTTAACCTCAGGTCGGGACTCAGTCGGCTCAGTCATTGATCCGTTTTTTTTGGCTTCTTTCTGGGCTGGGAGCATGGCTGCTGGTTTTTCAGCTGTTACCTTTTCCGGAGTCTTGATCGCAGCAGCAGGCCAGTCACTTTGAAACAGCGTCTTTGGTGCTTCAACGACTTCGGCCAGTGCCATTTCCAAAGGTAGGGCGGGCTGCCAGCCGCCGCGCAGGTCGGTTGCAGCGTTGTTAAAAAATTTGATCATGTGCAAAACATCCGACGAGGAAAAAGCTTTTGCATGTCTTTCGGCTTGGGCACGAGTATCCGCTGCCAGGTCTACCTGTGAGACATTGCCCAACTGTACGAGCAACAGCGCTCGTAGATAGTCCACCACCTGTCGCGCCAAAACGCGCGGGTCGGTCCCGGAATCCAGTGCGGTATGGATCGCGTTCATACCTGCAGCAGGTTGCCGATCTAACACTGCCTCAACCAGTTCAATGACTGTCTGGCTGGTGGCTGTGCCAAGCACGGTCTGTGTCAGGCCTAATGTGATTTCCTTTCCGGTGGAGGCCATCTGGTCAAGCAGGGAGATGGCGTCGCGCATTCCTCCCGCAGACTGTCGGGCGATGAGCGTCAATGCTTCGGGTTCGGCGGTCAGCTTCTCCGCTTCAACAATATGTTTTAGTTGGCCCACAATAGCGTCCACAGGGACACGGCGGAACTCGTGACGCTGGCAGCGGGAGAGTACAGTGGCCGGGATCTTATGCATCTCGGTGGTGGCCAATATAAAAATGGCGTGGGCGGGCGGCTCCTCGAGAGTTTTCAGCAGGGCATTGAAGGCCTGCGGGGAAAGCATGTGGACTTCGTCGATAATATAAACTTTGTAGGTACCCTGGTTGGGGGTGAAGTTGATCTTGTCGCGCAAGTCGCGCACATCTTCCACAGAGGTGTTGGATGCAGCGTCAATTTCGATCAGGTCGAGAAAGCGGTCCTCGTTGACTGCCAAACAATGGGCGCACTCGTTGCACGGTCGGGTTGCCGGATCTTCGTTCAGGCAGTTGACAGCCTTCGCCAGCAAACGGGCAGCGGTGGTCTTACCGGTGCCGCGCGGACCTGCAAACAGATACGCATGCGACACGCGGTTACCGATCACGGCATTGCGCAGCGTCTGGACAACATGTTGTTGCCCGACGATCTCATCCCATTTCTGGGGACGCCATTTGTTATACAGAGCTTGGGTCATAAGGAATTTCCATTAGTTAAGGAACACGATAAAAGGCGCGGGCGATGCTGTGTATATCGTAGAGGGCAACCAGTTCGCCGGATTTCCAGACTGCCGCAGAACCCTGCCAGTAGAGGTCTGCAGCAGTATCCGTACCGGTCCCCGTATGTACCTGCACGATTCCACCGGGATAAAGCGTCAATTGCGGGAAAGTGAATATGCCACCCTGGTTGTCTTTGAGCATCCAACCGGTCAGCAGGAGTGCTGCTTCACCTTTATTCTGGATGAAGATGGCTTCACTGGCCAACACCCCTGTGCCGGTGACGTTGATGATTTCTACCTTAATATCACCAGAAGCGAGAGTGGGGCCCGGATCGCTCGTGCCGCAGTTCGTTTTTTGGTTGGCATGGTCGTAAAAGAACAGGATGGCTCCCGTCACGAGAGCTGAAACGAGGGCATTCAGCAGAAGGTAAAGTACCAAACGGCGGCGTGTCATCGTGTTCGTATGATAGCACAAAAAATGCCGAAGGTTAACCTTAAACCTTCAGCATCGAGAGAGAATCATTGCTATTATGGCACCCCAAGGAGACTGAAAGCAATTAGCGAACCAGCAGCGCCACCCAGTCCTCTATCTGGCGCCTTTCCACCAATTTTAAACCATGCGCTGCCGCACAGGAAATCACCCCTTCGGCCTGTTCTGCCAGGATACCCGAAAGGATGAGTACCCCGCTCGGCGACACCAATTCTGCAAGACCCATGTCAAAAAGACGGATGATGATCGGGGCAAGGATATTTGCCAGCACCAGCGAGGCATTCCGGATCTCCCGGCTGCCGTCTTTGGATGACGCCTGGAACCTGCCAGCCAGAACCTCTGTCACCGAACCCAGCCCGATGGCAAATTGATCTTCGGGAATTCCATTTGCGTCTGAGTTCTCACGACTTGCCTTGACCGAGGCCTCGTCAATATCCACACCCAAAGCAAAGCCGGCGCCAAGTTTTAGCGCGGCAACCGAAAGAATCCCGGAGCCGCAACCGACATCGATCACATCGCCGCTTTTCGGTGTATATGATTCCATTAACTCCAGGCACAATTGGGTAGTCGGGTGTGTCCCCGTCCCAAAGGCCATACCGGGGTCAATTTTGATGGTCATGCGGGAGGCATCCGGCGATTCAAGCCAGGCCGGGACAATGATCAGCCGCTTGCCGATCGGGATCGGCTGGTAGCGTTCCTTCCAGGCTTCCATCCAATTTTGATCCTCGAGCGGCGTGAAGACCGGTACGGGCAATGGCTGGATCATACTCAAATAGAAGAGCGATTGCTCCAGTTTCTGGCGGGTTTCTTCGAGGCTTTCACCGGCCCTAAGGTAAGCGCGCACAGTGATCGGTCCGACCGGCGTGCCTTCGTCTTCCTCGTCATTGAATTTGACGGCCTGCTCAGTCGTCACGCCATTGGGGGCAAAACGCGCCAGCACATCTGCTACGGCTTCTGCCAGTTCACCGTTCACGGTCAGGGAAACTTCAAGCCAGTTCATAGGTTCTCTCATTTCTCGGAATTAAGGATCAACAGGCATTTTTCGATCGTTGCTCGCTGTTCCTGGAAGAAAACGGGGAGCATGTCAGGTTCGAAATAGCGGATACTTGAAACTTCTTCGTTTGGGGTGAAGGTGCCGCTGACATCGGTGCAATGATAGGTCAGGGCAACCTGATGGATTTCGGCGGAGTTTTCAGCCAGCAGGAGCCGGGCATTCCGAATCGTCAATCCGGTTTCCTCCAGGATTTCCCGCTTGATCCCATCCACCGGGTCTTCGTCAAACTTCAAATCGCCGCCTGGCAATCCCCAGGGATGCAGGCGGCGGTAGGTGTGGCAACAAAGGAGGAGTTTCCCCTGTTCGTTGAAGATCATTCCCCCCACCGCCACATGGAAGCTCGGACGGATGATAACTGCAGCGATTCGCTGCATCCAGAAGGGCAGGATTCGCCAGATTTTAAGGAGGTACCTTTTCATTCTGTTATCGTTGCCGCTATCTCCGCGTAGAGTGCGCCAATCATACTACAGGAAAACAAACCCGCCTCCAGGTGAGACGGGGGGATGGTTCACTCAATTTTACCGGTGGCTATCCACCCAAAGCCTCATTCAACCAGTCCAAAAAACCCTTTTCCTTCGGCTTAACGGTTGTGCCGAGCGTGGCCGCCAATTTCTCAAACAGGTCGCGCTGTTCCTTCGTCAGCTTGGATGGAATATCAATATTGACAATCACCAGTTCGTCCCCGCGCCCGCTCTTGCGCAGGTGGGGTACGCCGCGCGCTTTGAGCGTGAACACCTTACCCGGCTGCGTCCCGGCGGGGATCTTCAGTTTCGAAGATCCATCCACAGTCGGCACATCCACCTCCGCACCAAGCACAGCCTGAGCCACGTTTATGTCCAGGTTGAGCAGGATGTCGTTCTCCCGGCGTTTGAAGAACTTGTGCGACTGGACAGCCAGCAGGAGGTACAGGTTGCCCTGCGGGCCTCCCAACGTTCCCGGCTCGCCTTCCCCTGCCAGTCGTATCTGTGTGCCATTGTCCACGCCTGCTGGAACCTGGACGGTTTTCTTGATCGTTTTTCGTTCCTGCCCGGAGCTGCGGCAAGTATGACAGGGTGTGGAGATGACCTCACCGCGCCCGCCACAGGTGGGGCATGGTCCGGATTGCATCATTGAACCAAAGATCGTCTGGCGCACCTGGCGGACCTCACCACGCCCGCCACAGGTGCCACAGCGCTGCGGGCTGGTGCCTGGTTCAGCACCCGAGCCATGGCAGGTTCCACACGTTTCGTTGCGAGTCACCTCAACTGTCTTCTCAGCGCCAAAAACGGCTTCGTCGAAACTCAAATCCAGGCGCACTTGCAGGTCGCGGCCCCGTCGCGGGCGGCGCGAACGACCTCCGCCGCCCATGTTAATCCCGAAAAACTGCTCGAAGATATCCGAGAAGTCCATCGTAGCGTAATCGGGCATGCCGCCCATTTCGCCCAGGCCGGCGCGGCCGTACTGGTCATAACGGGCTCGCTTTTGTGGGTCCGAAAGGACGCCGTAGGCCTCGTTAATTTCCTTAAATTTTTCCTCGGCGTCCGGTTCCTTGCTCACATCCGGATGGTACTGGCGCGCCAGTTTGCGGAAAGCAGTCTTGATATCATCCGTTGAGGCATCCCTGGAGATGCCGAGAATTTCATAATAGTCGCGATTGGTCATTGATACTCTCATTGCCTTAATTGGCGGGTGATCCCGCCAAAAGGAGGCTAGCTATCTTTTACTTCACCGTCCACCACATCGGGACCGGCATCCGGTCCGGGTTGGTTCGAAGCGTCTTCAGGATCCAGAGGAGCCGCCTGCTGGTAAGCTGCCACGCCGACTTTCTGGACTGCCTGGCTGAGAGCATCCACGGCTTTGCGGATGGTTGGCTCGTCGTCGCTCTCTTTCACCTTCTTGACCTCATCCACGGATGCCAGGACCTCAGTCTTGACCTCCATCGGAACTTTTTCACCGAGTTCGTTTAAAACCTTCTCCGCCCCGTAAATTGAATTGTCAGCGGTATTCCTGGCCTCGATTAAATCACGGCGTTTCTTATCCTCGGCGGCATGGGACTCGGCCTCCTTGCGCATCCGTTCCACTTCATCTTTTGCCAGGCCAGACGAGGCTGTAATGGTGATATGCTGGCTGCGTCCGCTGGCCTTGTCCTGTGCATTGACATTTAAAATGCCATTGGCGTCAATATCAAAGGTTACCTCGATCTGAGGAATGCCGCGCGGTGCTGGGGGAATGCCATCCAGGATGAACTTGCCAAGTGACTTGTTATCCACGGCCATTGGTCGTTCCCCTTGCAGAACGTGGATTTCAACCTGGGTCTGGCTGTCGCTGGCAGTCGAGAAGACCTGGCTCTTGCGGGTCGGGATGGTGGTATTGCGCTCGATCTGTGGGGTGGCAACGCCGCCCAAAGTTTCGATGGAGAGCGAGAGCGGGGTGACATCCAGAAGGAGAATATCCTTCACCTCACCGCTTAGTACACCTGCCTGGATGGCTGCGCCAATAGCCACCACCTCGTCGGGATTGACGCCTTTATGAGGTTCCTTGCCGAAGAAATGGCGGACGGCTTCTTGAACGGCGGGCATACGGGTCATGCCACCCACCATGACAACCTCGTTAATATTTGAAGCCGATAGACCTGCATCGGCCAGTGCCTGTTTGAGCGGGGTCAATGTGCCTTCCACTAGGTCAGCAGTGAGTTGCTCAAGTTTGGCACGCGTCATGGTCATCACCAGGTGCTTGGGACCGGAAGCATTAGCTGTGAGATAGGGCAGATTTACTTCGGTTTGCATCATCGTAGAGAGTTCGATCTTGGCCTTCTCAGCAGCTTCCCGTAAACGCTGAAGTGACTGCCTGTCCTGCCGCAAGTCGATCCCGCTCTCTTTCTGGAATTCCTGGACAAAATAATCTATGACGCGCTGGTCAAAATCATCGCCACCCAGGAAGGTATTGCCATTGGTGGATCGCACCTGAAAAACGCCTTCACCTACATCCAGGATGGAAATATCAAACGTCCCACCCCCCAAATCATAGACCGCGATAATTTCGTTGGTCTTCTTATCCAAGCCATAGGCCAACGAGGATGCAGTCGGTTCGTTGATGATGCGCATAACGTCCAGGCCGGCGATCTTGCCGGCATCTTTCGTCGCATTGCGCTGAGCATCGTTAAAGTAAGCTGGAACAGTAATCACCGCCTGCGTGACAGGTTCGCCGAGGTAGGCTTCCGCATCACGTTTGATCTTCGCCAGGATCATGGCCGAAATTTCCGGCGGAGAATATTCCTTGTCATCCATCTTCACCCGCACATCCCCGTTGTCGGCAGGCAGCGCCGTATATGGGACGCGCGGCAGAGTGCGCTGAACTTCCGGGTCTTCGTATTTGCGACCCATGAAACGCTTGATGGAAAAAATGGTGTTCTGGGCATTTACGATAGCCTGGTTGCGGGCCACCCGTCCCACCAGCCGTTCGTGGTTTTTATTGATCGCCACCACCGACGGCACCAGCCGCTCTCCTTCTGAGGACGAGATGACGACCGGTTCAGCCCCCATCATCACCGCCCCCACCGAGTTTGTTGTTCCCAGGTCGATTCCAATGATTTTTGACATGATAAATTCTCCAGAGATAAAATTATGGCAGGGGCCACCTTCCCGGTCTTTCAAGGAAGCGAGAAACCCCACCTCTAACCAATTATTGTGCCACCCTGACCTGAGCCGGGCGGATGACGCGCTCGCCGATCATGTACCCATTCTGGACGACAGCAATGATGTGTCCACTCTCAACACCCTCCGCAGGTTCCAGCATGATCGCCTCATGGAAGTTCGGATCGAACATCTGCCCCTCGGCTTCAATGCGCTTTAAGCCCTCAGCCTCCAGGATGGATTGCAGTTTATGGTAGATCAACTCGATGCCGTTCACCCAGGCTAGGTCAGCTGGACGCGCCGCCAGGGCGCGTTCCATATCATCCAGGACTGGCAAATACCGTTTAATGATGCTCCCAACTGCGATCTGGTAGGTTTCAGCCTTTTCAGCCTCGATACGCCGCCGGTAGTTTTGGAAGTCAGCCAGGGAGCGCTGCCAGCCATCCTTATATTCAGCGGCCTGCGACAGGGCTTCGGCCAATTGTTTTTCGAGTTCGGCAAATGCATTAGAATCGTCCAGGGTCTCTTCAGTTCCAGGAACTTCAACCGGCGTCGCGTCTGCCTCTGGTTCAGCCTGATGCATCTTCTCTTTCTTAGTCATTTTCTTCACCTATCATTGTTTCAGATACCAAACCGCTCAATAGATCGGCCATAAAGCGAACGGTGGGGATGGTGCGCGCGTATGGCATGCGCATCGGCCCAAAAACGCCCAGCGTGCCAGTGACTAGGCCGGGGATCCCATAGCGAGCCAGGACGACCGAACATTGTTTCAATTCCTCCCATTTGCCCTCTCCGCCAATCAACACCTGCACAACGCCCACTGTTGCATTGTTGGTAGTGCGAGCCAGCAGGTCTTGCAGCAGCGAACGTTCCTCGAACAAATGCACAGCCCCCCGCCGGGCATCTCCGGATTCAAGAAATTCCGGTTCGGAGAGAACATTGGTCAAGCCGTCGAGGTAGATCTCACCCGATATACGTTGTTCCCCATGGTTCATGTCCTGAAGGACAAGGGTCAGAATATCTTTTTCCAGGGAAACAGCCCTCACAGGAAAAGCTGCGATTTCTTCAGTAGTCTTGCCAATGCAGACCTGATTGAGCCGGTCAGCGGCAGCAGACAGACGTTCCTGCAAGACCGGCTCGGCAAGGGTCAGGATCTGCTGGCTGACTTCCCCGCCGGTCATGACCAGCACCATTAACACCTGCCGTCCCTGAGTGGAGATGAGCTCCACATGTTTATAATGAGAACGCTCCGAATGCGGCGCAGTAACGATGGAAGCCGCACGCGAATGTTGCGCCAGGATGGAAGCTGCCAGTGGCATCCATTGCTCCACATCCTGACGAGCCTGGTGAAACTGGTGCGAGATGGTGTCGCGCGCCGGTTCGGGCAGGTCGGATGGATATACCACATGGGTCACGAAATATCGGTAGCCTTCCTCAGTGGGAACCCGCCCTGCCGATGTATGCGGCTGGCGCAGGTAACCGGACTCGGTCAGCGCAGCCATTTCGTTGCGGACGGTGGCAGTGCTCATTTCAAGGTAATAACGCTCCACCAGGCGCGCTGAACCAACCGGCTGGGCAGTTTCAGTGTAGTGACGCACAACCAGGGCAAGGATCAGGCGTTGGCGCTCGGTGAGATCATTCATTTTAATTCGCGACCGTCTTATTTGCATATTTAGCACTCTCAAGAAGAGAGTGCTAATGACCCAGGAATCAATGATACCATGTCCAATCGAGGGGCGTCAATAAGAGGGGTGTTAGAATTTTAGAGGTACGTTTTCCAGAGTGAGAAACCCCCATCAAGGAATGCTAGCGCCAGAACTGGAAGAGGTTCAAACCTTGGATTGCCAGCAGAACCGGGATGTGCAGCCAGTTGGAAATCTGGAAGATAACCAGCCAGAAGAAATCGTTTACAAATGGCACATACCACAGGACGACAAAAACGACCATCATGATGATATTGCTGTACTGGTCGATATTGAAACGCAGTTGCCGGTTGAGGTAAGGCGCCAGGGCGCGGTACCCATCAAAGGGCGGCACGGGTATCAAATTGAGCACCAGCGCTGAGAGCTGCATTAAAGCCAGGAATGCCACTCCCGGCCAAATACCACTTGAGCTGATCGGCAGAAAGTTAAGAATGGTCGTAAGGAGGATCGCCAGTACCAGGTTGGATGCTGGTCCCGCCAGCGAGACGGCACTCTCCCAGCGCTTGCTGCGCAGCCGCCAGGTTTCGATATACACTGCTCCGCCTGGCAAGCCGATCCCGCCCAGCAGGAGGAAGACCACCGGCAGGACGATTGAATACACCGGATGGGTATATTTGAGCGGGTTGAAGGTCAGGTAGCCCTTGTCCTTAACACTGGTGTCTCCACCATAATAGGCCACAACAGCATGTGAGAACTCATGCAGGCACAGCGAAAAAATCCATCCCACGATGACTACGATGAAAGTGGTCGCTTTTTCCATTATTCTTCCTGGTATCCTTGCGGGTGGGTGCGGTGCCAGTCCCAGGCACTGGTAATAATGTCGGTCAAATCGGGATGCTGTGGCGTCCAGCCCAGTTCACGACGGATTTTTTCAGACGAAGCTACCAAACGCGGCGCGTCGCCTTGACGGCGCGGGGACTCAACCACCGGGATCGGGTGACCGGTCACACGGCGGGCGGTCTCGATCACTTGCCGAACCGAGTACCCATTCCCATTGCCAAGATTGTAGACCAGCTGATCCTGTTCGCTCAATGCTTCCAACGCTAAAAGGTGTGCCGAGACCAGGTCGGCGATGTGGATATAATCGCGAATGCAGGTGCCATCCGGAGTCGGGTAATCCGTCCCGTAAATGGAAGCAGCATCGCTCTGACCAAGGGCAACCTTTAACACCAACGGGATAAGATGTGATTCAGGCTGGTGCGCTTCACCCCTTCCCGGTAAAGCGCCGCAGGCATTGAAATAACGCAGGGCGGAATAGTGCAGTCCATGGATCTTGCGATACCATTCCAAGGCCTGCTCAACGGCAAGTTTGGTAAAACCATAAGGATTGGCCGGGTCAAGGGGGGAATCTTCGTTTAGGGGTGCATCGTTGGAGGCATACACTGCCGCCGTGGACGATAGCACGAACCGATCCACGCCGGCGCGAGTCGCGGCTTCGATCAGTTGCAAAGAATTAGACAGGTTATTCAGGAAGAATTTGCCGGGGTCTTTCATTGACTCACCCGCCATAATAAAGGCTGCGAAATGCATCACCGCGTCATACTTTTCCGAAGCCAGGGCAGCATTTAATGCGATGGGATCACCGAGCTCCCCCCGAATAAAGTGCGCCTCCTTGGGAACCGCGGCCTGATATCCGGTTACGAGCGAATCGTAGACAGTGACAGAATCTCCCGCATTGAGAAGTGCTTCTGCGGTAGCAGAGCCAATGTAGCCTGCTCCGCCGGTAAGGAAGATATTCATAATTTCTCCATTTGGAAAATTATATCGTACTCTCCTGCTTGACGGGCACCCCCGTTTCGCATTATACTCACCTCTTCCGGGGTGTAGCGCAGCTGGTAGCGCACCGCGTTTGGGACGCGGGGGTCGGCGGTTCGAATCCGCCCACCCCGACTGACCGCCGAGACCACCCTGGTTCTCGGCGGTAATATTACTGCCCGATACAGGTATGCTCAAACATGCTCTGCTAAAGCATCCTATGCTACAATAGCAAAGAGGATAATAATAATGGCCCGGATGAAATTGGATGGTGTCATTGAGGCTGTTCGCTACACACCCGGCGGGAAAATTGATGTTGTACGCGCTTATGAACGCCACGGCGTAGTGTGGTCCGATCGCATATTACTTGATCGAAAGGAACTATCCGAACGTCTCGAGCATGGCAAATATTTTGCAGTCGGAGAACGCAGGATCTATCTCGGTAGTGTATTTGAAACCGGCAAGGTGGTACACCAGATGGATGGCAATATCCTTACCGGAGAGCAATCAAGCTCACGCGATCTTCTGGCCGGAGTTCCGGTTTTCTAGCCGCTTTCCCAGGGAGGCTGTCCCATGAAAATCATTGACCAAACCCCATTTTATAACAACGAGACTGGTGAGATCAGCATCCTCAACCGCGGCAAAGCAATGATGAAATACGGTACCAACTGGGTCAAAGAAGTTGAGGCACAGAAACAGGTCATCGGCGTGCTGGGCAAGGTGCTCGACAGGAACTACACCCTCCTGCGCAACGTTTCACCTCCCGGTGTGGAAGCAGGTTTCCCAATCATTTTAGTTGGGCCAGCTGGGATATTTGTAATGTACGTCACACCGCTGACCGGCATGTTTCGTGCCAAAGGCGATCAATGGGGCACTATTTCCGGGAATACCTTCAATAATAAAAAACCGAACCTGATGACGCGCACCGAACGCATGGCCCGCGCCATCCAGGTTTATCTTCAGCGTCAGGGTTACCCGGGGCTAACCAGCGTGGAAGCCATCCTGCTCTGTTCTGACCTGTCTGTTCATGTGGACAGTATCCGGCCTATCATCCGCGTGATTATGCGCGACGCATTGGAACGTTTTGCCATTTCCATGATGCAAGCACGTGTTGTACTCAGCCCTGAATCTGTCGAGGACATTATCACACATATATTAAATCCTCCCAAACCGGTACCACCCCCGCCCGCTGAAATCCCCGCAGAAGCCAGCTCGGAAACGATGGCCCCCTCCCAGGCAGAAGAGCCATTTGCCCCGTCATTTGCAACACCTGAAACACAGGCTCCGGCTTGGAGCGATCAATCAGCTCCCTTGGCCAATAGCGGTACTCAGGCGGATTCACCGGTCAAGCGGCGCCAGGGATTGAACAGGAAGCAGTGGATTTTTATGATCATTATGTTCGTCATCTGGTGTTTACTGATCTCTGCTTTCCTTTTCCTGGTCATGAAGGACCAGGGCTCCTATCTTTTGAGCCTGTTGCCTTGACACCCCCGTTCCTTTCTTTGATCATCCCCGCCCATAATGAAGAAAACCGCCTGCCTCGCGCCTTGGGGCAGGCATTTGCATTTCTGGAAAACCAGAACTATGCTGCTGAAGTGGTTGTGGTTGAAAATGCCAGTACCGACCGTACCTTGGAAGTAGCGAAAAAGTTCGCCCGAGATTTTCCCAATCTGCTTGTTCTGCACGAAAACCAGTCTGGCAAAGGCCGCGCCACCCGCAGAGGTGTTCTCGAAGCGCACGGCGAGTATCGATTTATTGCCGATACTGATTTCTCCATGCCTGTTGAGGAGATCAACCGCTTTCTGCCGCCTGCTTGTTCCTTTGACATTACAATTGCGTCGCGCGAAGCTCCCGGAGCAATCCGTTATCATGAACCCGCCTATCGCCATCTGACCGGGCGCGTGTATAACTATTTTATCCGCTCGCTAATCCTGCCCGGATTACAGGATACCCAGTGCGGTTTCAAGTGTTTCCGCGCCACCGTTGCTGAGGATATCTTCCGTTTTCAGACCCTGACTGGTTGGTCGTTCGATGTGGAACTGTTGGCCATTGCCCGCCAGCACGGCTATACCATAAAAGAAATCGGCATCCCATGGTATTACAATGCCGGCAGCAAAGTCAACGTGTTGCGCGATTCCCTGCGCATGTTCCTGGACCTCCTGGTCATCCGCAGTAACGCTCGGCAAGGCGTTTATGACGCATAGCGGTAATTCGCATCCATTCCCAACCCTGGAATTTGAACAGAATTTATGGAAGGCCGGTTTCAACCGCATCGCTGGTATAGACGAGGCCGGGCGCGGCGCTTGGGCTGGTCCAGTGGCCGCAGCCGCGGTCATAATGCCAGCCAACCCGTCTCTTACGCGAATCCTGAACCGGGTGCAGGATTCGAAATTAATGACCCCGCTGGCTCGAGAGATTTGGGCTCCGCGGATCAAAGAATCTGCAGTTACATGGGGAGTGGGCTTCACATCCGCAGAGGAGATTGATGCACTGGGCATCCTCCCGGCAACGAAGCTGGCTGCGATCAGGGCACTCGAAAACCTGCACCCTGACTATTTGCTGACCGATTACTTGATTTTTCCGGAAGTAGATCTACCCCAGACGGCGCTGGTAAAAGGTGACCAGCGTTCTCTCAGCGTGGCAGCAGCTTCCGTGCTGGCAAAAACCGCCCGGGATGCCTTAATGCGGGAATTTGAGAGTCGCTATCCCGGTTACGGGTTTGCCCGTCATAAAGGCTACGGGACGCGCTTCCACCGGGAGGCGATCAAAAAGCTGAACCGTTGTGAAATCCACCGGAACTCTTTTTCTATTCCATAACCTGTGTTCAAGGCAGATTCCACCCCGGTTTTGTAAATATCCACCATTTCTTGCTTATGGCAAAATTAATAAAAAGAAAGCACAAAGCATATTTATCTTTGTGCTTTCTTTTTAAAGTAATAATCCGGATTTAAAAGCTGCTAGGCGATTTTCTCAAACCGCTCAGCGGGTGTATTGCAGACCGGGCACTTACCTTCGATCGGACCTTCATGGGTGAAGCCGCAGATAGGGCAAATATAATAAGTCGTCTCCGGGGCATCCTTGCCTTTTCCCAGAAGTTCGCGTGCGTTACGGTAGAGCGCTTCATGAACTTTCTCGGTTTCCAAAGCATACCCAAACGATTTTGCGGCGCGCTTATCGCCCTCCCCCTGGGCTTCCGTCAGCATGGTGGGGTACATCGAGACAACTTCATAGTTCTCACCGGTAATTGCAACGTCCAGGTTCTCTGCCGTGGACTTGACGCCCTCCATGGCTCTCAGGTGGTTGAGGGCATGTACGGTCTCAGCCGCAGCCGCAGCCCGGAATAATTTGGCGATCTGGGGGAAGCCCTCCTCGCCTGCCTTCTTGGCAAAAGCCAGGTATCTTCGGTTGGCTTGGGATTCTCCTGCAAAAGCAGCCTTCAAATTATCAAGAGATTTTGTCATCGGTTTCTCCTTTTACTGATTATGGTTCTAATTTCCTTTTCTTATTATACCCAATTGTCTGCTTCAGGTGATTGACGCATGTTCTAAGAACAGGTATGATAAAAAAGCCTCAGGTCGGCTGGACGGTCGCGGTTTTGCGCTTCGGCGCAGGATCGAGGAAAGTCCGCACTCCAAAGAGCACGGTACCGGGGAAACCCCGGGGCGAGGTAACTTGCCGGATAGGGCCACAGAAACAGACAGCCGTCGCAAGGCGGTCATGGTGAAAAGGCGGTGTAAGAGACCACCGGCGTCTGCAGCAATGCAGGCGGCCAGGTAACCCCAGCCGGGAGCAAGGCCAAGCAGGGACGAGACGCTGCTCGCGTCATTTGAGTCCCGGGTAGGCTGCACAGAGAGATGATCGTCCAGGCAGAGCGCCGGGAAGAAACTCTTCGGAGCGTAAACCGACATTCCTCCGCCAGACAAAATGCGGCTTATAGGCCGGCCTGAGGTATTTTGTTTGAAGTTTTACAGTCAATGAATTGACCAGACAGAACCCCCACATGCGGGTGCGATGCGGCTTTATTAGCCGGCTTGAGACGCTTAACGAATAAACCTGACGGGTTATAAAAACCCGTCAGGTTTTGTTTAACCGGTTTGTTGTGATTAAGGAAGTTTAACCATGTAGTCAAAAACCTGATCACCAGGGGGAAAATCGTAGGTGCCATCATTAAGAGCAGCCATAAATGTCACTTTGGTGATGGCGTGGGTTTCTCCAGAAGGCCAGTCGGTAACGGCTGCCGCCCACTCTTTGCATTGCTGCCCTCCCGACGGTCCTTCCTGGGTTAAGAAATCGGTTTGAGGCACATCCTGGCCATTGAGTGTAAAGGTGATCTTTAGCTTGCTCAGGTTATCAGTCAGGGTGGCCTGATCCTTGGCACACCAGCCCCATTCCCATAGCAAAGGTGCCGAACGGCTGAGATTGATGGTGTAGGTGAAATTCTTCGGAACAGTCAGAAGATCGTTGGTACCATAATTCTCGGAAGCACGCTGTTCGAACATGTCAGTAGTATTCAGCAAATTTTCGGTCTCGCTGGTGCTCATCACCCGCGGGCCATTTGAACTCGAAGGAGTCGTGCTGGCACTGGTCCCCAGGATGGCATCTTCGGCAGTCTGCAGGACGATGTCCGCGGTGGTCATCACTGTCTCTTCGGTAATGGGCACGCGCAGGGTCGGTTGGACGCCCGTGCCCTGCAGGAAGAGGCTGCCATCCTCCAGGAGGAAGCGTTCCGTCGGGAATTGCATTGAGATACCGTCAGGCATTGAGATCTGCCCATCGCCCACATCCGCCATTGTGCCCTGGGTTGGGAACATACCCACTACGATCATGCCTGGCACTTTGCTGAAACTGTAAGCCTCGTCTTCACAAGCGCTGGCGCAGCCAGGTCCGACCAGAACTGCCATCTTCTTAAAACTGTACTGCTCCACATTTGGTATGATCCGACCAGGCACACCGTCTTTCTCGAATTTGCCAGTGACATCGCTGTAGGAATAACCCTGCGGCATTGGGATATCCTGGTTGTATAGGAATCCCGCAAGACCGATCGGATTCCCGCCGCTGTTATAGCGCAGGTCGATGATGATGCCGGGTACTTCATTGGCAGTAAAGTTATCCATTGCCCGCTTGAACAGACGAATGATCAGATTCAAATCGTCGGAATAGGAGTTGATCTTGACATAACCGACACCCGAATCCAGGATGCTGTACTCAACTGGAAGATCGGGACTCGTACTGACATTGAAGTATATGGAGGTACGGCTGAAGGAATCACGTTCGGCGATCGACTTGAGCGTCGCTGTCTGAGATTCACCGGCTGGATTTGTAAAGGTGACCGTCGCCTCGGTATTCAATGTAGCACGCAGTAAATAGCGCGCCTGTTGGTAGCGAATGTCCAAATCCGAGGATTGCGGCAAGGTCCAGGGTCTGACTTCGCCGATGGCTGTCTTGATCGGTTTGCCATTGAATGCGTTCACCTCTGCGCCCACCTGCATACCTGCCGAGGCTGCCGGTCCATTGTCCAGGATATAAATGACAACCACACGTCCATCGTCCAGCTCGCGGATGGCGAAACCAAAGCCGCCAGCGGTTGCCTGGGTGAACAAATCGTTATAATAATTATTTGGGTCACTGATCCCAACATGCCCGTCTTTGAAGGCCCAGGTAAAATCATTCAGCACCGTCCAGAAGGCCTTGGCATCATGATTGGCCTGTGCTTGTTCAATACGCGGCTTGAATTCGGCAGAGAGCGCATCCCAGTTGGGTTGGATCGCAGAGTAGTCGTTGAAAGCATAATGGGTGCGGAGGAACTCGACCAGCTTGTCGAAGGACTCGATATACGATGACGCAGAATAGTCTTTAACCGCGAATTCTGCCGGTTCGTAAAGGGTCAACTGAGGCGCAGCCTCTTTTTCTAAGGTAAAAGGACTCTGATCCAGGTCAATGATTGTCCAGCCAGCTGGGAGCGTGGCAACCGGATCATCTGCGGTAAAAAGCTTGTCATCTTCGCCAAACCCGGATGGGAACTGCTGGTTGCCGTCCGGAGCCCAGACCACCAGCTTGCCCCCGGTTACCTCATAATCCCGGGCTGCATCGGTCTTCACGGATGCCAAATAGCTCGGCCAGCCAAAAGTCTTGTCATCTCCTTCTGAAAAAGGACCGCCAGCAAGGTTCGGGAAATACGACATGGCAAATATTTGCACCCCTGTATCGGTTTTTCCATTATTATCCACATCATTAAAGACACCTTCGGGCTGTTCAGGTAGGCTAAGCTCATACGTGCCGGTTAGGGTCGGCAAATCCACATTGAGATAACCAAGTACCTGAGAAGCAACCGGGAGTTCCCAATTGTTATCCCGGATGACAAAGCCATGCATGTCCACCAGGGCCACAGCATTTTCAATAAAATATTCTTCAAAGACAAAGCCGTTTGTTACGGTAAACCCGCCTGTGATCTTAACCGGCTCGCTGGTTACTGTCGGGATTGGGGTCGGAGTTGGCTTGGGGCCGCAATCTGCAAGAATGAAAACTGCAATTACCATCAAACCAAATACTTTCAAGAATTTGTTCATAAAATCTCCTCAAATGGTATTGGAATGTTCAGGTAATTATACAATAGGAAAACCCGGATATAATTCATCCTTGGATGAGTCTTGCTGCTGAAATTCAAACCGAACTGGAAAGAGCAGAAGCCGCTCGAACTGCGGGGAACGCGGGCCGGGCCCGCGTGTGTGCACGGCGGGCAGCCGGGATGGCCGCCGGGGATTTTTTGACCCGGCACCAGGTCTGGCCTTTCAACACTGCACAAGGCGAATTCCACAAGAGCAGCGTCTACGAGACACTCCAACTGCTGGCGAGCTTTCCCAGTCTCGCCCCTGACCTGAAACAGGCTGCGATCCATATGACAATGCGCGTGGATGAAGAATTTCATCTCCCCCTGGGGATCGACCTGGTCGACGAAGCCTATAAAATTATAAGAGGATTGAAATGAGTGAACACGCTGAAATAATCGTATATGGAACCTCTTGGTGCGGTGGATCCCGTCGCTGCCGGCTCTTGCTGGACCGGTTTAGCATTCCTTATCAATGGGTTGACATCGATCAGGATGAAAAAGCGGCTAAGTTGGTCGAGAGCTTGAACCATGGCAACCGCAGCGTCCCAACGATTGTCTGGCCGGACGACTCGACACTAACCGAGCCAACCGACGAAGAGCTTGCAAAGAAACTGGGCGTCAGCCTATAAAAAACTTTTTATGATCGGACAGCCTTTAGAGGCGCATCTCGATTGAATCAAAAAGCCCGGAGGCTGGCCTCCGGGCTGAATATATTAATATTCCAACTCAAGCAGTACGTTTTTTCCCCACCAACGAAAACAAAGCCCTCCCCACGATCGCTAGGAAAACAGCCAGGGAAATCAAACCCGCGATCACCATTGCAAGGAGATGCCAGTTGGCGATGCGATCAACAAAGGTTGCCCGGGGTGCGGTCTGGATGCGTTGGGCCACGCCATGGACAAATTCTTTGCGTGGCTTGATCGGCTTGAGTACCCCTGATAGCTGGTTTTCCAGGGAAGCAAATTTCTCCTTGGAGGCATCAGCAAATTGTTTCATTTTCGTATTCATAATTCACACTCCTGAAAAATAAACGACCCATCCAACTAACTCGCCTTCGGCTGCCTGGTTTATTCTTCCAGATCAGAATCCTCCAAATCATCTCGTAACGATAATAAGGTGCGATGATAAAGACTTTTTACTGCGCCTTCGCTGCGACCCATCGTCTCGCCAATCTCCGAATTCGACATGTGTTCAACAAACTTTAAAATAAGTAAGTGTTGTCGTTCCGAAGGTAGGTGCCGGATGAGCCGTAGCAGCGCATCCCGCTCCTGGTTCTGCATCATAGCGACTTCAGGCGGCTCACCCTTGTAATGGATGATCGGAGCATCAGAGAGCGGGATTTCCTGGTGCCGGCTGCGGTCACGGTGCCAGTTGGCCACCAGGTTGTGCGCGATCCGATACAACCAGGCCGAGAATGGCAGGCCACGATCGGTATAAGTATGGATATGATGCAAGGCACGGTAAAAAACACGGGCGGTCAGGTCTTCAGCATCATGGACATTGCCTGTACGATAGTAAACGTAGTTGAAAATACGCTCTACGTATTTTTCGTACAGTATGCCAAAGGCGTCCAGGTCGCCTTGCGAAGCACGTAATAAGGTATCCTGTTCTTCAGGCTCCGGCACTCGACTCACCTTACTGGAGGGGTCTGTTCCATATAACCCCACCGGGTATCGGAAGTTTCAGACCCAGTATATCATGTTATAATTTTCACCTCTTGGGACGTGTCCCTGATCCTGGGATAGTCCCTGCACTTTGGGAACAACAGTCCCTGTACTTTGGGGACGCCTGTCCCCGGTTTCTGGGCACACCTGTCCCCGTACTCTGGGGATGACAGGCTTCGACGGAAGAGGCTGGTCCCGAAATGCGAGCCGAGAGGCGCCGACCTCGTAAACTCAGCGCAAAAAATCAAGTGCCAACCGCACTTCATACGCCGCTATGCCCCTCGCTGCCTAAGCAGTAGAGAGTAAACGGTCGGTCTCTTAGCGAGGCCGCGTCCACCCGTCCCGTACTCCACCCGGTGATGGGACTGGGCGTCACAATGGTGGAGTGCCGCGCATGACGCCGCTGAATGCGTGAAAGAGGGCCTTCGGGCTCGGGCGGCTGGCTGCAGGTTAATTTTGCCGGCTGGGTGACCTGTGGCGACAAATCCAACTGGCTACGCTCGTAGATTTTCGAGGGTCGAGTCTTTCGGACGCGGGTTCGATTCCCGCCATCTCCACTAGCGCGCCATTTTAGGCGCGCTTTTCATTTCGGATGGGGTCCCCCCGCAGGCGGGAGTATTCGATTCCCGCCACCTCCACTAGCGCGCCATTTTAGGCGCGCTTTTTATTTCGGATGGGGTTCCCGCCACTGGAAGGAACTCTATTCTATTCGGAACCATGCAGAGTGGTTTCCCATAACTTTCGGATTTTCCTTGTGTGTATATCTAAGACTCCCAAACATTAGGAAGCCTCTTTTATTATTTCTACAAGATGTTAACGTTTTTCTTGCATCCATGCAGTATTCTTATCCCATCAGAAATCTTGCGCACTTTTTGTGCGCTAATTTTCATAAGGAGTATGTCATGGGAAAGATCATTGGTATTGACTTGGGAACCACCAACAGTGTTGTGGCCGTTATGGAAGGCGGTCAGCCAACCGTCATCACCACCGCAGAGGGCGGCCGTCTATGCCCGTCGGTTGTATCCTTCAACAAGAACAATGAACGTCTGGTAGGGCAGACCGCCAAGCGGCAAGCGGTCATTAATTCAGAAAACACGATCTACTCCATCAAACGCTTCATGGGCCGTCGCTACGACGAAGTGGAAACCGAGCGCAAGATGGTGCCTTATGCGGTCGTTGCCGGTCCTTCGGACGAAGCCCGCGTAAAAATTCCTGTCACTGGTCGCGAATACAGCCCGCAGGAAATTTCAGCCATGATCCTGGCCAAACTCAAAGCAGACGCAGAAGCCTACCTCGGCCAGACCGTAACCGAGGCCGTCATTACCGTCCCGGCTTATTTCAATGATAGCCAGCGCCAAGCCACCAAGGACGCCGGCAAGATCGCCGGTCTGGACGTAAAACGCATCATTAACGAACCCACCGCTTCAGCTCTGGCCTATGGCCTGGATAAGAAGAAAAACGAAACCATCCTGGTCTTCGACTTGGGCGGCGGTACTTTCGACGTATCCATTTTGGATGTGGGAGAGGGCGTTATTGAGGTCAAGTCAACCAACGGCGATACCCATCTGGGCGGCGATGACTGGGACCAGCGCGTCGTCAACTGGGCGGCGGATGAGTTCAAGAAGCAGGAAGGTATTGACCTGCGTAATGACCGCCAGGCTCTCCAACGCCTGCGCGAAGCCGCCGAAAAAGCCAAGGTTGAACTATCCAGCATGATGGAGACCGAGATCAACCTGCCCTACATTACCGCCGATGCCAATGGACCAAAGCACCTGGTGCTGAAGTTAACGCGTGCCAAGTTCGAGCAAATGACTGAAGATCTGCTCAACCGCTGCCGTAACCCATTCGAGTCTGCATTGAAAGATGCCAACCTGAAAGCCTCTGATCTTAACGAAGTCGTCCTGGTCGGTGGATCCTCCCGTATGCCGATGGTGCAGGATTTGGTCCGCAAGCTGACAGACGGCAAAGAGCCAAACAAGGGTGTCAATCCTGATGAAGTAGTTGCCGTCGGTGCGGCTATCCAGGCTGGTGTGTTGGGCGGCGAAGTCAAGGATATCCTCCTGCTCGATGTGACCCCGCTTTCGTTAGGCGTGGAAACCATGGGGAGTGTGATGACCAAGATGATCGAACGCAACACCACCATCCCGGTGCGCAAGACCGAGACCTACTCCACCGCTGCCGACAGCCAGACCGCCGTCGACATTCACATCCTCCAAGGCGAACGCCCGATGGCAAGCGATAACATGTCGCTTGGTCGATTCCGCCTGGATGGCATCCCGCCAGCCCCGCGCGGCATCCCGCAGGTTGAAGTCACCTTCGATATCGATGCCAACGGCATCCTCAATGTGACCGCCAAGGATAAGGCTACCGGCAAAGAGCAGAAGATCACTGTAACCGCTTCCACCAACCTGAACAAGGATGAGATTAGTCGCAAGGTCGAAGAGGCCAAGAAGTACGAGGCTGAGGACAAGAAACGGCGTGAGATCATCGATGCCCGCAATACCGCCGACAATCTGATCTACCAGACCGAAAAAGCTCTTCGCGATCTGGGTGAGAAGGTTCCTGCTGAAGAACGCGGCAAGATCGAGGGCAAGATCAACGATCTCAAGCAGGCCGTTCAGACCGACGATTTGAGTCACATTAAAAAGGCTACTGATGAACTGCAAAATGTTTTCTACGCCCTCAGTCAGCAGATGTATGCCCAGCCAGGGCAGACTCCACCCGAGAGCGGTCCGCAGGGCTTCGGTGGCGCTCAGCCCGAGGCTGGAGAACCACAAACGCCTCCGCAGAACAATGATGGTGATGTGATTGATGGCGAAGTCCGGGATGCCTGATAAAATCCATCCACCGGGCGGCCAAATGGCCGCCCGGTTTGTTATTTCCTTCCACCATTAGATTCTCTGTAAAGCAGTATAATGCCCCCCATGCGTAAACCTATCGTAAAAATCCTGCTTGCGCTGGTACTCTTGGCTGTCCTTGCCGTGGGATTATATAACGTCCCGTTCATCCACAGCAAGTTAGACTGGCGTCTGGACAACCTGAGGGTAAGTATCATCTATTTCTTCAACCCTCCTCAAGATGTGACATTCCACCCGGGTGGGCAGTCCATTCCGACCCCAACCTCAAATCTGCCCATTCCCTCATCTATCATCACTCAGACCATCACACCCATTCCATCCGAGCTTGCCACTTCCACCCTCACTTCTACGCCTCCCCCAGGCTCGGTCATCCTGTCCAACGTTACCTTTGTGGACCAGAATAATCGCTATAACTACTGTGGACCTGCCAACTTGGCTATGGCACTTGAATACTGGGGTTGGAAGGGGGATCCCAGCTCGCTCCTCGAACTACGCGACCAGATCGCGGCAGTTGTCAAGCCGGGCGAGAACGATCCCAGTCTGAACTTCGTCGACCGCGGCAATTCCGATGTCAATGTCATGCCTTACGAATTGGTGGATTTTGTGAACGAAAAGACCACCCTCAAGGCCCTCTTCCGCTATGGGGGCGATATTGACCTGCTCAAGCGCCTGATCGCTGCCGGCTTTCCGGTCATCACCGAAAAAGGGATCTATGAGCCACTCCTCCCTGATTACTCAGTGCAATGGGGCGGTCATTATTCTTTTACTACCGGCTATGATGACAACTTGCAAGAATTCGTCTGGCAGGATTCCTATCTACCAAAACCGACCTCAATCGGCAAGGATAACAAAGCCTCCTATGCTGATTACACCATGAACTGGCGTGCCTTTAATTACATCTTCATCATCGTCTATCCAGCCGACCGGGAGCAGGAATTGTTTCAGGTACTCGGCCCGTGGAGCGACCAGGACTGGGCTGCCCAGCATGCCCTGGATATTGCCAACCAGGAGATCCAGGACTCACAGTTGAGCGGCAACGACTTATTCTTTGCTATGTTCAATAAGGTTACCAGCCTGGTCAACCTGCAATACCCCGATTACGGTCAGGCGGGAACCGCCTATGACGAGGCGAATGCATATTACAACAACCAGCTCGTTCCGACGGGTGATAAACGCATCCCATTCCGGATCATGTGGTACCAAACCGCCCCATATTATGCATATTACTATAGCGGCCGCTACCAGGATGTTATCGATTTAGCCAATTTGAACCTTACAGAGCGGATCAAACTACCGAGGTCGCTCGAGGAAAGTTGGTTCTGGCGCGCCCGTGCAGAATATGCCCTGGGCGAGTTTGACAATGCCTACGCAGATATGCGCCAGTCCCTTTATTATCACCCTAATTTCCAGCCAGCCCTGGATATGTTCTCGCTCTGGGGTGTAAACCCTTGATCTCCAGCTACCGCCAGTATTTACACTGGTGGAATATTTTGGAACTTGACGAACTTTAAATTTCTACTGGAAGATTTTTTTCTTCATTAGTTTATTCTTACACCTGTGTATTTGAAAAAGCTCCTCTAGTCGAGAGTTAGTTACCCCACCCCTATGAAACTTCTGCATTTTGCGGACGCGCATATCGATATGGCCAACTATGGCCGCCACGACCCTGAAACAGGGCTGCCATTGCGTGTGTTGGATTTCCTAAAATCCCTGGACACCATTGTCGATACAGCGATTGCCGAAAAAACGGATCTGGTCATCTTTGCCGGGGACGCCTATCGTGACCGCTCTCCGGCGCCAACTTTCCAGCGCGAATGGGGAAAACGCATTATCCGCCTCTCGAAGGCAGGCATCCGCACCCTGCTTCTGGTCGGCAATCATGATCTTTCCCCCGCCTTGGGTCGTGCCAACGCCATCCAGGAATTCGAAACACTCGATATTCCGCATGTTACCGTGCTGGCGAAACCGGCTTTCCTGTCTGCCGTCGAACTCGGCTTGCCGGCACAGGTGATCGCCATCCCATGGGTCTCACGTTCCGGGCTGGTGGCCGCCACCGATGCCGGTCCTGAGGAAGTTTTTACGAACATCGAGCAACGACTTACCGAACTCGTCAACATGTGGCTGGAAAAAGCGGACCCTGCCCTGCCTGTCATTATGACCGCCCACGCCTCCGTCCAGGGGGCTAAATTCGGCTCGGAGCGGACCGTCATGCTCGGCGCGGACCTGGTTCTACCCGGCTCGCTCGTGCGGGACCCGCGGCTCGATTACGTGGCGCTTGGTCACATCCACAAACCGCAGGATCTTAACGAGAACGCTCATCCTCCGGTCATCTATCCCGGATCTATTGAGCGCGTTGACTTCGGCGAGGCGGGTGATGACAAGTTCTTCATTATTGCTGATATCACCCGAGGCAAAACCAAAGTCCAGTGGCGCAAGCTGGAGAACATTCGTCCATTCGTCGATCGGCGCGTCACCCTCGAGTCTCCCGAGAATGTAATCGGGACACTCATGTCCGCCTTACCAGCTACGGGAGCTTTGCAAGGGGCCATCGTCCGCCTGACAGTGGACTACCCCCGCGAGTGGGATACTTTGATCGATGAACCGGCCTTGCGTCGGTATGCCGAAGGTGCGTTTGAGTTTCACATCGTCAAACGTCCCCGGATCGAAGCCCGCATACGTCTGCCTGCCAACCAGACCGTGAGCAGCCTTGGCCCGCTGGAATTGCTTGACCAGTTCTGGCGCACTAGCCACGCCGAAGAGGCTGAGACTGATACCCTGCAAAAAATGGCAAAAGAGATCATCGAAGAGGAGTAGAGCGGATATCTTCCCCCCCGGGGAACCCGTTCGTAAAAATCATGCGTTGGATTTATATTTCACCTCACTTTGACGATGCCGTGCTCTCCTGCGGTGGCTTGATCTGGGAACAGGTCAAAAAAGGAATACCCGTTGAGATCTGGACGGTCTGTGCCGGAGACGCGCCTGCTGGTCCGCTTTCTCTGTTGGCATTAGCCTGTCACCGCCAATGGGGGATCAAATCTGCTGAAGAGGTGGTCGCAACACGCCGCATCGAGAATCAGGAGGCCGCCGCTTTGGTGGGAGCTGAGACCGTGAACTTCAGCATCCCCGATTGCATCTACCGGCGTTCCCCCACAGGGGAGTTGCTCTATCCTGAAGATGTATTTATCCCCATTCATACTTACGAAAAAGGCCTGGATGCAGATATCGCTGCTGCCCTGAGCTCGGAACTGCAACCTGACGACAATATCGTCAGCCCTCTTGCCGTTGGCGGTCACCTGGACCATGTACTGACGCGTCGTGCCGCTGAACTCCTGGATCTCCCGATCAGGTACTATGCTGACATTCCATATCTGATCAACCACCCTGAAATGCTGGTGCCTGCTACCAAAAAGCTGAAGGCAGCCCTTTATCCGGTCACAGAAATGGGATTGGGGTTCTGGCAAAGTGCCATTGCCGCCTACTCAACACAAATCCTGATGCTCTTCGAAACCGGAGAAAAGATGCGTGAGGCGATCCGTATCTATTGGGAGAGCAAGGGTGGCCTCCGTTTGTGGTGCAAAGCTTAATAATGAAAGAAAAAGAACCTCGCCTGCCCCAAATATCTTATCTCCATCGCCACGGATATTCCCGGAAAACTGCTTGCTTTTCGAAAAGAATCATGTATAATAATGCCGGGTAGGGAATCCTACAAAAAACTGCATCTCTGTTACAGAGATGCTTGTATTTTCTCAGGATGAATAAGATGCCGACGACATTCTTGACTAAAGATGGCTATCAAAAACTCGCCGACGAGCTGGAATTTCTGCGGGCAACCAAACGGCTGGAAGTTGCCAACCGCCTCCATGAAGCCATGGAAGGTGGTGAGTTGATTGAGAATGCCGAATATGAAGCCGCCAAAAACGAGCAAGCCTTCGTTGAGGGCCGTATCCAGGAATTGGAAATGATCCTGGCCTCCGCGCGGGTTATTGATGAAAAAGTGACCAAAGGAAAAGGCGATCTGGTGCAGGTTGGTTCAACCGTTACGATTAAAGAAGATGGAACCAGCGCAGAGAAATATACCATCGTTGGGGCCGCGGAAGCCAACCCACGCGATGGTAAAATCTCGAACGAATCGCCCATTGGCAAAGCTATTTTGAATCATCGCGCCGGAGAAGAAGTCAACGTCGAAGCCCCCGGCGGCATGTTTAAAGTTAAAATCGTTAAGGTTGATTAAACAAGCGGTAAGCCCATCCGGCCCCGCGCATCCTGTCTGGTGCGCGGGGCTTTTCGTTGTAAAATAAAGTCAGAAAGGTTTCGCCATGACTGAATATACCTCGCTTGAAAAAATCCGTCTCGATAAAATAGAAGAACTCCGCAAAGCAGGCGTGGAGACCTATCCCACTCGCTCCGAACGGACACATACCTCCGCACAGGTAATTGCAGACTTTGAAACCGCAGAAAAGGCCGCACCCGCAGGCCAGCCACCAGTTGAAATAAAGGCTACGCTGGCCGGACGCATACGCGCTGCACGTGCCATGGGAAAACTGACCTTCGCTCATATCGAAGACGGGGATGGTCGCATCCAGTTGTTTTTGAGAATGAACGAACTCGGCCAGGAACGCGTGGACTGGTTTAATAAAATGCTGGATATTGGAGATTTCATTCAGGCATCTGGCGTGATGTTCCGTACACGCACTGGCGAGGCAACCCTTCATGTTCATGATTTCAAATTACTGGCTAAGGCTGTCAGTCCCCTCCCGGCAGCAAAGGATGAAGTCACCGAGAGCGGTGAAACTATCCGGCATGCTGCGTTGGAAGATCCGGAGTTGCGCGCCCGCCAGCGCTACGCGGACCTGGCCGTCAATCCCCAGGTGCGCGAGACATTCCGCAAACGGGCTGGGATCATCCACGCCTTGCGTGAGTTCCTGGATGAGCACGGTTTCCTGGAAGTCGAGACGCCCATCCTCCAACCCATCTATGGCGGCGCGGCGGCCAAACCGTTTACCACCCACCACAACCAGTTGAAACAGGATTTATTCCTCAGGATTTCCTTTGAGCTTTATCTGAAACGCCTGCTGGTCGGCAACCTGGAGCGCGTCTATGAACTCGGGCGCGATTTCCGCAATGAAGGCGTCTCGTTCAAGCACAACCCGGAGTTTACCCAGTTGGAGTTTTATTGGGCGTACGCAGATTATCTCAAGGTGATGGATCTGACCGAACAGATGATTTCGTATGCCTGCCAGAAGGTAAATGGCGTCATGAAGATCAACTATCAGGGCCGCGAATTGGACTTCACCCCTCCCTGGCGGCGGCTGGCTATGCGGGACGGTATTCTGGAAACCAGCGGCATCGATATTGCCAAACTCCCCACGGCCGAATCACTCTTCAGTGCCATCACCGCCAAGGGTAAGACTCCCAATCCTCAGTCCACCCGCGGCAAATTGATCGATTTCTTGTTAAGCGAGTTCCTGGAACCGACACTCATCCAGCCAACCTTCCTGTATGACTATCCCCGTGACATCTCTCCGCTGGCAAAATCCAAACCGGGTGATCCGTTGACCGTGGAACGTTTTGAGGGCTACGTGGCCGGGTTTGAACTCTGCAACGCTTTTACCGAACTCAACGACCCGCTTGACCAGGAACAGCGTTTCATCGAAATGGGCCGCGACTACACCGACGAGGAAGAGGAAAAACATCCCATGGACGAGGATTATCTGCGCGCCATGCGCTATGGCATGCCGCCTTGCGGCGGTTTCGGGATGGGAGTGGACCGGCTGGCGATGTTGTTGACCGATAAACATCACATTCGCGAAGTGTTGTTGTTCCCGCATCTGCGCGAAACGGAAGAATAAAACCTTGATACATAAAAAATGTCCCGGCTGAGATTGCCAGGACATTTTTTAATTACCTCACCCCACTCTGACGGAATTTCGTCCAGCGGATTTTGCAGCATAGAGCGCCTGGTCTGCACGTTTGATAAGCATATCCAATGTTTGAGCTGGATCGTTATTTGAATTCAGGCTGGCGACTCCCATGCTGACCGTTAATGGCGACCTCTTTGTAATCGAAACCCTCTCCATTTTTTCAATACTCTCGCGTAACCGCTCAGCGACTTGCAGCCCCCCACTTGCAACCGTCTCAGGCAACAGGATGATAAATTCCTCACCGCCATAGCGGCCAAGGATATCGATGCTGCGGAGTTTTTTTTGGCAGAGGTTAACAAGCTCGCACAATATCTGATCGCCAATTTGATGACCGTAAAGGTCGTTGAATATTTTAAACTCATCAATGTCGAGCATTACCAGCGATAGAGTGTGTTGGTAGCGGATTGCCCGCTGTAACTCTTGCTCAGCCAGGGTCATGAAATGCCGGCGATTGAAACATGCCGTCAGCGGATCCTGGTTTGCCAGCCGTTGGACTTCTTGATACAACTGGATGCGTTCGGTTATATCCGTGGCGATGAAGACAACCTTGCTGTGTCCCTCTGCGTTTTTCTCCATTAGTGCGATACGCCCCTCGAACCATCGCTCATCGCCGGCTAAAACCTGAATTTGATATTCGATGACCTGGGTTTTACCAGTCCCGATGGCCTGTTGAATGGCATCCATCATTAAAACTGTTACGTGGGGGGGCATCATCTCTGCGATCAGATGGCCTTTCAGTTTATCTACATCTGTACTCAGCAGGCTGGTCTCATTGGCCATGACCTCCAAATAACGGCCTTCTTCATCATAAATGAAAGACAGGCTGGGCAGCGCGTTCACAAATGCATCCAATTTCATTTGCCGCTCGCGCAGGAGCTCCTGCGAATGGGTCAATTCACCGAGCTGCGTAGTCAACTCCCGGTTGGCTGCTTGAAGCTGGACGCGCAACCGAAGTAATGCCAGATGCGTTTCCACCCGCGCTTGGACTTCCTGATAATCAAATGGTTTGGGAATAAAATCCACACCCCCGGCTTGGAAAGCTTTTATTTTGTCCTCGATCCCGTCCAGCGCGCTGATAAAGATGACCGGGATATCGCGCGTCCGCGCATCCTGTTTCAGGTGGGTGCAGGTTTCAATCCCATCCTTCTCCGGCATGTTGATGTCGAGCAGGATAAGATCGGGTGAGACTGTTTGAGCAATGTTTAAGGCCTGGGGGCCATTATCCGCGGTCTGGACCGTATAACCCTGTTTCGCTAAAATTCGCGATAACAAGGCCACATTTTCAGGCATATCATCCACAACAAGGATCGATCCTTCCAATTTATTGGCCATAGGAGGTGACTCCTTTTGTTGTCTGCAAACATCTCCTCTAATACTATACAACAGAATCGACCTTTTGGGGTGTTCCTGTGATGGAAAAAAGAAAGGAGGTTTGGTCTGTGATTTAACGCCCTTTTGTGGTGTAAAATATTCTCAATGGACGAAACCGCTCTCATTCGAAATGCCCAACACGGCGATCTCGATGCATTCAATACTCTGGTTCTAGCCTACCAGGACATCGTCTACAATATGGCTTTGCGCATCTTGGGGGACGAAGATCTGGCCGCCGATGCATCACAGGAAGCCTTTATCTCCGCTTTTCGCGCCATCAACTCCTACCGTGGTGGTTCCTTCCGCGCCTGGCTGTTTCGGACTGTCACCAACGCTTGCTATGATGAACTGCGCCGTATAAAGCGCCGCCCCACAACGCCGCTTGAACCCGAAACCGAAGACGGAGACGAAGTCGAATCTCCGCGCTGGCTGGCCGATCCCAATGCCTCACCAGAAAACCAACTTGACCAGGCCGAACTTGAACACGCCATCCAGCATTGTCTGGAGAATCTTCCCACCGACTTCCGGGCTGTGGTCGTCCTAGCCGACATCCAGGGCCTCGACTACGCCGAGGTCGCCGTGGCGGTCAAGAAACCGCTCGGTACGATCAAGTCACGCCTCGCCCGCGCCCGCCTGCGCTTGCGGGAATGCCTGCAAGCCTTCAGGGAACTTTTGCCCGCCGCATTCCGTCTTGAAGAAGAGCGTGACCTATGACGACACCTTCCTTTCGCGACGTGGAAAAACTTTCGACCTTCCTGGACGGGCACCTGTCTCAGGCTGAAAACACGCGCTTGGAAGCCCGCATCCGATCCGATCCTTCGGTTGCTGCAGCCCTGGCAGACTTGCGCCAGGCTCGCGCCATTCTCCGTCGCACGCCCAAACGCCATGTCCCGCGCAACTTTACCCTGACCCCTCATATGGCCGGGATCAGGCCGCCGGTCCCGCGCCTTGTACCGGCGCTTTCGTGGGCCTCGGCAATGGCGATGGTCCTGTTTGTGGTTACCTTGGGGACAAATCTACTCGGTCAGCTCTCCTTTGGAGCGGCCGCGCCGATGCTTTCCGCTGCACCCATGACCAACGAGAATTTCGGGGTCGGAAGCGGGCCGGCTGGCACCCAGGCTCCTGCAGCAGATAACACGCAAGTCACGCCCACGGCAGAAGCTTATATTATGACAGCTCCTGAGGCTACCGCTCCGGGAGTGACGCGCCTTCTACCACCCGCTGCTGTTTCTGCTGAAAAAGCTGCGCCGGAACCTGTCAATATCTGGCTGTATATCTGGCTTGGTCTGGCAGTCATTCTGATTGCAGCCGCACTGCTGATACGCCAGGCAAGCCTTCAGGCGTTCCGCCGCAAAGTGGGCGGAAAACATAACCCGTAAAAAGTAAATCGTCCCGGTAAAGATCTAGGGGACGATTTTCCTATTCTCCGTGCTAAAATAAAAGTTAAGTAGAAGGAGGTATTATGGCAACGATTGCGCCCGCCCGTCCTTCCCCGATCGCCGGGGCATGGTACGAGGGGAACCCGAAAGCCCTCGCCAATATTGTCGACCAGTACCTCGACCAGGCTGAATTGCCCGAACTACCCGGCGATGTGGTTGCCGTCATCGCCCCCCACGCCGGGCACAAGTATTCCGGTCCGGTGGCCGGCTACGCCTTCGCCACGGTGCGCGCCCAGTCCTACGACCTGGTAGCCGTCCTTTCGCCGATGCACCAACCCTACTATGAACCACTGCTGACCACTGCCCATGCCGCTTATGCCACCCCTCTCGGCGAGGTCCCCGTGGATAAAGACATGCTTGCTGACCTGGATGCCCGCCTGCGCTTGGTGCTTGGCAATGGTCTGACACCCGTAGCTTACGACCAGGAACATTCACTGGAGATCGAACTTCCCTTCCTGCAACGTGCCCTGGCCGGGGAGTTCAAGCTCCTGCCGGTCATGGTGCGTTCCCAGTCAGCCTCGGTCTCCCAGAAACTCGGTCTGGCCCTGGCAGAGACCCTGAGTGGCAAGAACGCCCTGGTTGTTGCCAGCACGGACCTCTCCCATTTTTATACCCAGAAGGAAGCCGTTGCTCTCGACACGGAAATGCTGCGCCGGGTCGAATCCTTTTCTCCGGAAAATGTTTTCTCTGCCGAAAAAGAAGAGCAGGGCTTTGCCTGTGGTCTCGGCGCGCTTACGGCTGTTTTGTGGGCCGCCAAAGCTCTCGGTGCTGATTCCGTAAAGGTGCTGCGCCATGCCACCTCCGGTGATGTGACCGGGGACTTTTCTTCTGTGGTCGGCTACGGCGCAGCAGTGGTATTAAAACAAAAACCGGAGTAACTCCAGCTGGAGAGAAGGTTATCTATTCATTAACCTGCTGTGATCAAAGATCGTGAAAGTGGACGTTATCGAAAATTCCCAACATGCTCGAGCGGTAGACCGCCTTGTTCTTGAAATAAACCCCGGGATAAAAGTGAAGTTCCTTTTTCAAAAGGCAGGCTGCGATGGCCACATGCAGCCTGTCAGTATATATTTCCCGATAGCGATCAACGGCTTCAAAAAAGGGGGCCGTGGGAGTCAGATGGCTTCCTTGGGAACTTATATCTACATTTTCTGGCGGGATCGAGATTTTTCCCGATCCTTCCTTATCCATGCGGAAAAAATATCCATCCCCGCTTCCTGCCCCGGCAGTCTGCCTCTCAAGATAAAAAGCCATATCGTGGCAGAAATTGGCTTCCGGGACCACTTGCATACTTTCGAAGCGGTCCCGGCTGAAAAAGGTTAGATTCGGAGCGTCCACCCGTTTTTCAAACGTTGAAGGAAGGATGATTACCTGGCGATAGGAGGAAGCGATGATATTCATCATCTTAATGGATCTGTCCCATAAGGTACACCAACTGCCCCCGCCGCCATAGATCAAGCTGCCTCTCAACGCCAATGGCAGGTAACGCTCAACCAACCGATAAATGCGCCCTTTTCGCAAGGCCAGCTCATAATAATGCAAACCCATATCATGAAAGAATCTCAAGCTGCTCTCGCGAATGAGGGCATCCCCCCAATTCCCTTTATTGCAAATATAGTAGACCGGTCCACGACAGCAGGTATCCCTGATCACCTGGGCAAGTTGGGAATATTCTGTCTGCATATCAATTTCGTTTTAGGACCTGGATGGTATTATTCCGCTTCTCTCCAATGCAATCCATATCTAGGAAATCAATCCCTCCTTAATACTGGATGCCTGGATAGAGACAGATTGGGATAAGATTTCAAGAATTATAATTCATGAACCTGACCGGTACGGTGAGAGTATAATTCTTTTACGGTTTTTTGCGCTTTTATCCTGGTACCAGGAAGACCAATGACAAAAATCCATTTATGGCCGGAAGAACCCCTTCAAAAGAAAGACTCGATCGAATTGGCTGCCACCGTGGAAAAAAGCAGCGGGGAACGCTGGCGTCTCTGGTTCCGCGTTCCGTCCGCCGTCCAGCCCGCCCTCACCAGAAGCATGGACCCTTTCGTCCTGGCCGTCCTGTTTAGCGCCCTGAAAACCCCGGCTGACCTGGAGATTCACGGGGAGGTTTCCCCTTCCCTTCTGCGTAACCTGGCAGAATTTCAGAAAGCTTGGGCGCTCTGGCTCCCCGAAAAATACCACCCGGTGGAATTTTCCGCCAGTTCCGAGCGGGAACAGCCGCGGGTGGAGAGTAATGAAATCACCATGGGATTCTCTGGCGGGGTGGATTCGGCCTTCACGGCCTGGCAAAACCGTCCGGATCCGGTGGATCTTCGTCAGAGGAAACTGACCGCAGGCATCATGGTTCACGGATTCGATATCCCGATCGACCAACCCGAGGTATTCGCACGGGCTGCAGAAAAATCGCGGCTCATACTTTCCAGCATCGGTGTAAGCCTGATCCCCATATCCACCAACCTGCGTGAGCAGCGCAATGACTGGGATGACTCTTATGGTTCTGCCCTGGCGGCCTGTTTGATGCTGTTCCAGGGGCGGTTTAATGCCGGTTTCATCGCCAGCAGTTTTCCATATAACAACCTTATTACGCCAACCGGCTCAAACCCGATCACCGACCGGCTGCTCTCGAACGACTCCTTCCAGATCATCCACGATGGCGCCGCCTACCATAAAATTGAAAAAATCAGGCAGATCAACCTGTGGCCGGAAGCAAGGCAATATCTGCGGGTTTGCTGGGAAGGCCAGCACAAGGATCGCAACTGCTGCCGGTGTCAAAAATGTGTCTGGACCATGCTTGTCTTCCGTGCCATCGGCCAAGAATCCCTGCCCGCTTTCCCGTATGACATCACAAACCACGAGATCCAACGGTTAAAATATAAAGATACCGGTTCTTACACCAGCGCACGCAGATTAATAAAAGTGTTGAGATCTCTAAAGTTCACTGATTCCACGGTTCGAGCTTTGGAAGTATCCGTTTTTGTCAACCGGGTCCGGTTCGCAAGCATGCGAAATCCTCTGCTCAAAAAGTTGTTTCACCTGTTTGAAGATCGCTGGTTCCTTGACCCCGACCTCGCCGGTCAACCGGTTGGGCAGAAAAAGGTTGTCCGATAAAATGACGTACGCACGCGTTGTGGTCAATATTCCTTCGATCTCTGGCCTCTTTGACTATTCCCTGACCGGGGATCTGGGTCCTGGGGTCGGTCCCGGCTGCCTGGTTACGGTTCCCTTTGGCACACGGATAGTCCAGGGAATCGTGCTGGAACTGCTTGATCAGCCATCGGTAGCCGAGACGAAGCCCGTCCTCAGCCTGCTCGATCCGCTCCCCGCCCTGACCGCCGCCCAAATTGCCCTTGCCAAATGGATGGCCGAGGAGACCCTTTCTCCGCTGGCGGCTTGCATTGGGCTGATGCTGCCTCCGGGGCTGAATCAGCAAGTGGATACGTTATACGAAATCCGTAATCTGGTCCTCTTCGATCAGGAACCCCGCACAAAGAACGGGGCTCAGGTTTCGACTACCGGATTACGGCTTACGAAATTGCTCACCGAACGCGGCCCTCTGCGCGGTCGCCAGATTGACCGGCATTTCAAGAACGTGGACTGGCGCAAGACGGCACAATCCCTGGTAAGAACCGGTGCGCTGGCCAGTCAGTCCATCCTGCCGCCGGCTTCTGTGCGGCCTAAATTTGTCCGCACGGCACAGCTGGCTGTCCCACCGGAGCAGGCAGAAGCTGCCATGCCAATCCTTGGGAAAACCGTTGATACCCTGTCACGCCGGCAAGCGGCCCTGCGCCTCCTGATGCGCGAACCGGCAGATGTAAACGTCTCGTGGGTTTACGCCGAAGCGGGCTGCAACCTGGCTGACCTGCAGGAACTGGCGGAGCGTGACCTGATTGTGCTGCGGGAAACCGAGATCTGGCGTGATCCCCTCGAGAGAGTGGAGAGTAGAGGCGAAGAGACAGGCCCTCCACCAGCACTTACATCAGATCAGCAGGCTGCCTGGGAACAGATCCACGGTTCCTTTTCTCTTCTTCCTTCTTCTTTCCTGCTCCACGGCGTCACCGGCTCCGGTAAGACCGAGCTTTATATCCGGGCTGCACAGGAGTGCATCCGCCTTGGCAAACAGGCCATCATCCTCGTCCCGGAGATAGCTCTGACACCTCAAACCGTGCGCCGCTTCCTGGCACGCTTCCCCGGGCAGGTGGGATTGGTGCATTCAAGGTTATCCGAAGGCGAGCGCTACGACACCTGGCGGCGTGCTCGTTTGGGCCAATTGAAAGTCATCATCGGGCCGCGCTCGGCGCTTTTCTCCCCGCTGCCCAATGTTGGTTTCATCGCCGTGGACGAGTGCCATGATGGTTCCTATTACCAGTCCGAACCACCCTTCTATTCCGCAGTCAGTGCCGCGTTAGCCTATGCCCGGCTGTGCGGGGCAGTTTGCGTACTCGGGTCAGCCACTCCAACCATCCAACAACGCTATCGGGTATCGACCCGGAAGGAGGCTCAAGCCGGGGAAAGTGTCCTGCTGGAGTTACCTAAACGGATCGTAAATCCGGAGATGCCTCCCGTCCAGGTGGTGGACATGCGCGCGGAACTCAAGTCTGGCAACCGCGGCATCTTCAGTCAGGCGCTCGTGGATTCACTGGAGGAAGTGCTCACAAAAGGCCAGCAGGCGATCCTCTTTCTGAACCGGCGCGGCACGGCCACCTATGTTTTCTGCCGGGAATGCGGGAATGTGTTGAAATGTCCGAAATGCGATACCCCCCTAACGTTGCACGTTGACACATTCGTACGTTTGAACGCGCCCTCAGAAAACATGCAACCTGAAAACCCTCAACCTGCTAACGTATTAACATGCCACCGCTGCGGCTACACGCGGGCGATGCCGAAGAAGTGCCCGGCCTGCGGGAGCGACCAGATCCGCCAGTATGGGCTGGGCAGCGAAAAGGTGGAGGCCGAGGTGGCAGAGCTCTTCCCATCCGCCCGCACCCTGCGCTGGGATTGGGAAACCACCCGCCAGAAGGACTCGCACGAGATCATCCTGGGCCATTTCACCGCTCATCGGGCGGACGTGCTCATCGGCACGCAGATGCTCGCCAAGGGCCTCGACCTGCCGCTGGTGACATTGGTGGGGATCGTGCTGGCCGATGTGGGACTCACCCTGCCCGACCCATTCGCTGCAGAGCGGACTTTTGACGTGCTGACCCAGGTCTCGGGACGTGCCGGCCGTTCGTCCCTGGGCGGGCGGGTGGTGCTGCAATCCTTCCAGCCGGAGCATTACGTCATCCAGGCTGCCGCCGGCCACGATTATTCCACCTTCTATTCCCGCGAGCTGGATTATCGCAGGCAGTTGGGCTACCCGCCATTCAACCGCCTGGTGCGGATGGAATACCGGCATATTCAAGCCTCAAAAGCAGAGGCCGAGGCTCTAGGACTGGCAGCAAAACTTGCCAGTTGGATCGAGAGCGAAGATCGCCGTGAAACGACGGTTATCGGGCCTGCGCCCTGCTTCTTTTCCCGATTGAATGGACTCTATCGCTGGCAGATTATTCTGCGAGGCCCAAGGCCAGCGAGTTTACTAATAGGCAGGAATTTGGGAGAATGGCGGGTGGAAGTGGACCCGCTGTCGTTACTTTGACAGGGTCCGAAAACAAGGAGAACGATCATGGATACACCATTGATCCCTGAAACCCTCATGAACTACATTGACAGCCTGGTTCCGCCCCGTCAGCCGGAAATGCAGGCAATGGAAGAGCAGGCTGAAAGGATGGATTTCCCCATCGTCGGGCCAGCCTCCGGGTATTTATGCTACCAGGTGGCGCGCATGCTCGCTGCAAAGCGCATTTTCGAACTCGGCTCAGGCTTCGGCTACTCCACTGCCTGGTTCGCCAAAGCTGTGGCTGAAAATGGCGGTGGCGAGGTCTTTCACGTGGTCTGGGACGAAGAGATGTCGCGCCAGGCACACGCCCACCTGGCAGTGTTGGGTTACGAAGAGATTGTCCGCTATCATGTTGGGGAAGCGGTGCAAACCTTGCGTGAGACCCCGGGTCCCTTCGACTTGATCTTCAACGACATAGATAAGGAAGACTACACCGACTCGCTTCCGGTCATTGCCGGGAAACTGCGCCACGGTGGCGTGTTAATCGTGGATAATATGCTCTGGCATGGATACATCTTCGACAGCAAAGACAAAACTCCGGCCACCGAAAGCATCCGCAAACTGACGGAGATGCTCACTCACAGCCCGGAATGGATCACTTCGCTGGTACCGGTGCGGGATGGAGTCATGCTGGCATATAAAGTATAATGCCGCTCAATTAATAAGTAACTCATAGAACAACATTTGGAGGTGTCTCATGCAAAGTTTTTCTCGCGGTTGGTCGTTTCTTAAGCAAGCCTGGCAAATGGCCCTCAAGGATAGGGACCTGATCAAGCCATCCATCCTGGCTCTCTTTGCCGGGTTCATCGTATCGGTTATCTTCATCCCCCTGATGGTCGGGGCAGGTTTTCTGACCGGCAGCAGTAAAGGCCTGGTCGGTCAGGTCATCCTGTTCCTCCTGGGCGCAGTAATGATTTTCATCCAATACTCCGTCAGCTACATCTTCTCTGCCATGACCATCTACCTCATCTACGGCTACCTGGCCGAAGGCGATGGTGTCATGTCGAAAGCTTGGGCCATTGTCAAACGCGAGTGGCTGAACATCCTCAGCCTGGCCGCGGCTTCGACTGCCGTCAACCTGGTCAAAGGTCAGATCAGAGGCAAAAGCCGCAGCGGCGGGCGCAACATCCTGGCTGGCCTGATTGACACAGTCTGGACCGAGGCCTCGTTCCTCATCCTTCCGGCCATGGTCATTGAAGATATCAACCTGAAAGACGCCCTCAAGCGTGCCGGTGGCATTATCAAGAATAACCTGCTGCTGGTGGGTATCAGCACGGTTGGCGTAAGAGCTGTCAACGGGCTGATCGGCTTCCTGCTTGGTGCTCTCGGCATCGGTCTGGGCTTTGGCGCCGGCTTTGGCATCATCACCATCACGAACACTTCCACCTTTGGCCTGGTCTCCGGGATCGGCCTGGGCGTGATCATCGCCGGTATCTTTATCATGGTTGCCACCGTCGTGACCTCTTACACCTCCACCGCTTACCACACCTGCCTGTACTTGTGGGCACGCGATGTGGAAAAGGCCCTGGCTTTCGGCAGCAGTGCCCAGGTGCTCGCTCCCGGACCGCTGGCGGCTGTCCTGAATAAATAACGTATTCCAGGAGTAACAAAATGCACCAGGGCGACCCAAATGGGTCGCCCTGGTGCATTTTGATCCTTTTACTACGGCACCGGTGTAGGTTTGGGATCCATGGCGTCATAAACGCCGGTCACCAGCAGGGAAGGGTCACCGGCAGCCTGTGCGGCTTTCATCTGTGCTTGCCGCGCCAGGTCTGTGGCGTTGCCCAGGACGCGTAAGGCCTCATCAGGGTTGTGAAAACCCATGCTGTTGCTTGAAGATATAAAGTCCCACATGTACTGGGCATGGCGGTGAAGGGTGCGCGCCTCATCCAGTAGGGCCGGATCGGAGTTCGGGTTCGCCGCCGCGGCTTGGATGGCGCTGATGGCGTCGATCAGGGCATCTTCAGCGCCTATTTTTGCATCGTGGACCGTATTCTGAATGACTGCGACGCGTGCCAGGACGACATCCACGTCCGTGTGACATTGCCCGCAAGATTGCTGCGGGTCAAGCAGCGGACTCATAATATCGTGGCTTGAATATTTCATCGCACCCTCTCGGACGTACGGCATGTGGCAGTCTGCGCATGAAACGCCGGCACTGTAATGGGTGCTGTCGGCAGTGAACAGTTCGTAGTCCGGGTGGCGCGCTTTCATGATGGGCGTTCCCGTGTTGGGGTAGGTCCAATCGGCAAAATTGATGCTGTCTTCGTATTGGATGATATCTTCGACGCGCGTGCCATTGACCCAGGGAACGGTCAGTACTTTATTATCCCCTGCAAAATAATAAGTGACGTGGCAATTGGCACAAACTGCCGAACGCATCTGCTGGCGGGTGAATGTGCGCCAGTCCAGGCCTTCCGCCTGGAAGGCGGCTTCCACCGCCGGGTTGGTGATGACCAGGCGCATGCTCCCGGCTTCGTGGCAGTTGGCGCAGCCGATGGCATTGTTGATATTGGGTGTCATATCTGAGAACAGCTGCGCATCAAAAGCCTCCATACCCATCTGCTTCCACAGGCCGGGGTTATCGGAGGATTTGCAGGAATAGCAGGTGGCATGCGTGGTGGCAGTTACACGCTTCGTCGTGCGGATGTCTATCAGGGTATTTTCATGGCCGCGCGGTTGATTATAGTCATGGCTGAAGGAATAGCCAGCAAACAGGATTACCAGGCGCGGGTCTTCGAGAAGATAGGATTTTTGCGCTGACCCGCCGTACATGGTAGGCGTATTATTACTTGCTGTCAGGAGCAGGGATGAATATTCATTCGGATAGTTCACGCCCCAAAGGGAGGAATTCGCTTCCAGCGGTTGAATGGGAGCGATTGGTTGGATAATGGCGCGTTCCTGCGGGGGTTGGTTCTTCAGGAAAACCAGCACACCCGTCAGAACGGCAGCCAGGACAAGAATAATTCCAACCAGAATGAGTGTGGTGTATTTTTTCATTTTCCGTAAACCTCCGAATCCTGATATGGAGAAAGAGACAGGCCTCGCTCCCCGTGGGCAACCGAGCGGTGACAGTCCCAACAATAACGGTCGAACGGCTGGGGACCAGTAAGGATATTCTCAACCGTGTCAATGTGGCAGCGGATGCAATTGGCTTGGATGATTTCGTCTGTCTGCTGGGTGGCGCGGATGGCAGCCGGGTATGTTTTGAACGTGAACGAGTACACGTCCCGCATACCGGAATATCCTTTGTAAAGATAATAACTGGCGATGTTCTGGTGCGGAAGATGGCAGTCGGTGCAAACAGCAATACGCTCATGCGCCGCATGGAACCAACCCTCGTATTGTGCATCCATCACATGGCAGTTGTTGCAGGTCGATGGTTCATGCCCCAGGTAGGACGGCGCATCCGTGACCCAGGTAAAGACGCCAAGAGCGATTAGGAAGCCCAGAATTCCGATCATGAGGGGAAATTGATTCTTCGTCATGGTCTATCAGCAAGGTAATGGAGTGAATTTGAATCAGTTATCTGTATAGAATATCAAATTCAAAAAAAAGATGATAAATTAAGTGAATAAGCCGAATTACACCTATTTATTAGCCGGTTCGAGCGCCAGCCAGATCATGTTAGAGCTGTCCTCCACATAAGGGTGCTCATAAAAGTCACCATAGGGTTGCAAAACCTGCAGGCCCGCTCGCCAGAGCAAATGCTCCATCTCAAAGCGGAAGATAACATGCATCGGCATCTGTTCAAGCTCCAGGCGATTGATGACGGTATCTTCCTCGCCTAGCTCTTCCCAAACCTTGTATAGGGTGGCAGTTTGAGTGCTCCGTTCGTACACCCATTTTAATTGCGACCTCATTCGGGCTCCGGTTTGCGGATGAATCTTAATACCGGCACCTTCGAATGGGGGATTTTTTTCTGGCCGTATTTCACCCATCCAGGTATGATCAATCTGATCGACATGCAGGACCAACAGTCCGCCGGGAAGAAGGTGACGGCGAATAGATTGTAAGCAATTCATTTGATCTTGTGGAGTGAGCATAAATTGAAAAGAATGCACCGGGATAATCACCAACCCAAACCGCTCGCCCAGATCAAAAGAACGCATATCCCCCTGTACCCAGCGAACATTTGGCAGGCCCCGTGTTTTCTGTTGAGCCACGGCGAGCATATCAGCAGCTAAATCTATGCCGACCACGCGTACGCCTGTTTGTGCCAGTCGCAACGCTACCCGTCCTGTTCCACATGCAATATCGAGCACAGCTTGCCCTTTTGCTCTAACAGCGTTTGCCAATTTCAAATAATAGTCGATCTCACCCGGCCAATCGGGCATACTATCGTCGTACATGAGAGCATCTGCATTTGAAAAACATTGGTCCGTCATATATTAGATTTCCTTGCTATCATCGATACTCAGTGTAATTTAAATATTATATATGGTGAATTTTGCATAGTGCTTATGGGGATTGAGTCCTCGACTTAATGATTCATACTCACCCCGAAACATATTGTCCGGTAGCTATATAATAATAAAGTTACATAACCGTGGCTGTTGATCCTGTCTCGGTTTTTTCGACCTCGATTCTGTTCGGGAAGGCGTCTTTTAGCTCATCCAGATGGGTGATGACCAGGATCTTTGCGAAGTCTGGACGGACGGCATTAATGGCCTGGATCAACCGCTGGCGTCCCTGAGCATCCTGGGAACCAAAGCCCTCGTCAATGACCAGCATCTGCAAGCGTGCCCCCTTGCGCTGGGCTAATACTTCCGAAAGCGCCAGCCGTATGGCAAAGTTGACCCGGAACGCCTCCCCTCCGGAGAACATCTCGTAATCCCGCTCCCCGGCTCCATCGCTGACATGGATCTCAAGTGTCTCGCGCATATCCTTGCGCTTCTCATCTTTATACTTCGCCTGGGTCTCAAAATGAAGATGCATGGTATCTTCGCTCAGGCGGCCTAGGATTTCATTGGCCTTCATCTCGATCTCCGGCAGGGCTTGCTCAATGAGCAGCGCCGGAACGCCGTCCTTGCCAAACGCACGCTCCAGGGTCTTGTAACGGCCGATCTGCAGGCCCAATTCGCCTCGCTCGGTCTCCAGTTTTTTCTTGCGTTTCCGCAAATCGCCGAGAACGGTGACCTTCTGACGGGCCGCTCCAACTTCCTGGTTTAACTGGTTCTCGCGTTCCTGCGAGTCGAACAGAGCTCGCTCAACAATATCCAAGTCAGGAGCCTGGGCTTCAACAACCGCCAGGGCATCCAGCGCAGATTGATGCTCGATTTGCTGGTTGGCGATTTCCGCTGCCAACGTCGTTATCTGGGAATTGAGATTGGCGATCTCATCGTTGAGCGGTTTGAGCGCCGCCCGGGCAGACTCAAGCTTCCGAAAATCGGTCTCAGCAGGGCGTCTCTGCATCTCTGTCCGCCGTATCGCATCGTGGGCAGCCGCATCATAGCCGAGTGTGGCCAGGTCCTTGTCCACTTTTGCCAGTTTCTTACGCGCCTCGGCTGCATATTTTTCGCCTACAAGCAGCTTGTTGACTCTCACCAAACGCTTCGCCCCATTGCTTTCCCATTCCATGGTCTGCTTTCGCATCGTCTCCAGCCGCTCGGCCAGTTGCGCGACGGTATTCGAGAGCGAGAGTCGGTCAGCGTCCGCATTGGCAGAGCTTGAAATTTGTTCCCCAAGGCTCTCAAGTTGGGCTGCAAGAGTCTCCATTGCAGTCTTGTTCGCCCGGTAGGTATCGCCTTTGGTGTTCCCTTCGGCTTGCAGTTGTTCCAGCGTGGACTGGCGATGCCCCGCACTTAGTGGCTGCCCGCATAGTGGACAAGCCGCGCCATCCGCCGCTTCAAGTTGTTGCATGCGCAGCTTGAGCTCATCCATTTCGATTTTCAGGCTGGCGTTCTCTGTGCGCAATTCCGCCTGCCGCTCGCGCCTGCCCTGGATCTGTTTTTCCAGCCTGGATCGTTCGTCCAGTTTCGTTTCGGCTTCGGTCAGAGCCTTTCTTGCAGACTCCAATTCGGTCGCCAATTCATCAGATAGTATTACCTGCTTGCCAACTTCAGCCCCCTGTTGCTCCAGGGTCTGTTTTTCTTGTTCCAACTTTGCCTTATCGGCATTGATTTCGTTAAGAAATGGAAGCCGGAATTTTTCCTGCGCGTGGAATTGGGAAGCCGTTCCATCCCATTTTTCCAATTCCGTGCGAGCCTGCTGCCAGGCAGTATAGGCCGCTTCGACCTCACCCGCGCGCCCCAGCAGGTCTGCATGGGGTTGGCGCTCGGCCTCTCGTTCGGTAAGGCGGGACCGGAGTCCGGTTAGAGTCGCCTGGGAACGTTCGAGGGTCTGCACCATTTTTTGGACCAGTTCGCGCTGTTTGTCCAGGCCGGCGCGCATCTGTTTGACGCTTGCAAGCGCCGCTTCCTGAACCTTGCGGATGGACACCAGACCACTCAATTGTGTCTCCAGTTCGGCCAGGCGCTCCTTGCGGGGTTCTTCTTCGGCGAGTTCGGTTTCGATCTCGGTCATGCGGCCGTCCACCGCACCGAGATTGCTTTCCAATCTCTTGCGGCGCTCGGCAGTGCGTTCCTTATAGACTTCCCAAATTTCCAGGCTAAGTATGTTGCCCAGGATATCTTTGCGGCGGGTGGGCGGCTGCTGGGCGAACTGGTCGGCGCGACCCTGCAGGAAGAACGATACATTGATGAAGGTATCGTAATCCAGGCGCAGAACATTCTCGATGCACGCCTGGGTCTCACGGATGGTATGCTCGGTCAGCGGTCGCCAGGTACCACCATCTGAAATCTGGAATTCCAATGTGCTGGTCTTCCCCCGCGCCAGTGACCGGATGACCCGGTACTGGTTGTTCTCATACCCAAATGTGAACGCAACTTCAGCCGCTGTTGACTGCAGGTTGATAACCGACTCATCCCTTTTACGCGCCTGGCCAAAAAGAGCCCAGGTCATCGCATCCAGCAGCGAGGATTTACCCGCGCCGTTCTGTCCTGAGATACAGGCCAGATCGAAACCGCTGAAGTCCAATTCGACCGGGTCGCGGTAGGAGAGGAAACCGGAAAGTTTCAGACGCAAAGGAATCACAAATCTATTTTAACCGCAAAGTCACATAGAGCCCAAAGAAAAACAGGATTATGCCTTGTGACTTTTCCATATACCTGGCTCGGAATTCATTTAACTTGCCCATCCTCTGCAGGCATGTTATCATACCAAGGTGGTCTCCAATCTTTCCAAGCGTAACCGTACACAGCTTATCCTGGCAGTCGTCGTTTTGGCAACTATACCTTGCTATTGCCTGGGAATCATCATCCGGCAGCTTGCTCCCGACCGGAATTCTGTTACGCCGACGACCACTGTTACGACCACATCCACATTTACTTCTACCTCCACTCCAACAATTACACTGACCCTATCTCCTACCTCGACCATCACCTCAACAACCACACCTTCGCCTACCCCCCCGCCAACAGCTACCCCTACGTACACACCCACCTGGACTTTTACGCCTACATCCACTTTCACGCCGAGCCCAACGCCGACACAAATTCCAACCTTCACAGATACGCCTACTTCCACATTTACAGACACACCTGTCCCACCCTCACCCACCGACACCCAACCGACCCCTTAATCCTTCCTGCAAACACCCAATTTCAAATGACCGATATAACCCCCTTTCTCAAAGAACTGCTCTCCGCTCCCGGTCTCTCTGGCTACGAAGATCCTGTTGCAGAGATCATCTCCTCCAAATGGACACCCCTCGTCGACACGATCAGCCGCGGCAAACTTGGCTCCCTGCATGGATTCCGGCACGGCACCGGTAAAAGCCCGCGCCCATCCGTGATGGTTGCTGCCCACATGGATGCCATTGGCCTGATGGTCACCGGCATAGTAGACGGCTTCCTGCGTCTCACCGATGTTGGCGGCGTGGACCCGCGCGTCCTGCCAGGCACACTGGTCACCGTGTACGCTTCGGGTGCTCAAGGACATCCTCCTATCCCCGGCGTGGTCGTCCAGCCGTCCATCCGACTCCTGCCCCCTGAATTAGGCCTGAACCCCGTTCCTCTGGAATATCTGTTCGTCGATACCGGTCTTTCGCCGAGTAAAGTAGAGCAGCTTGTCCGGGTAGGTGACACTGTGTCGTTTGCCCAGCCGCCCGTTGAGTTGAGCGGCGAGACTATCGCCGGTCACTCGCTGGATAATCGCGCCTCCGTTGCTGCGTTAACCATCTGTTTGGAAGAGTTGCAGACCCGCCCGCACATATGGGACGTGTGGGCTGTTGCCACCACCCAGGAGGAGGGGGGTATGAAAGGAGCCATCGGCTCAACCTTTGAACTGCACCCCACGATTGCCATTGCCTTGGACGTAACTTTCGCCAAAGGGCCCGGCGCAAGCGATTGGCAGACCGTCCCGTTTGGTAAAGGTCCCACCCTCTGCACGGGACCCAATATCCACCCGGCCATGCACAAGGCAATGCTGGATCTAGCCGAAAGGCTCGAAATTCCCTACGGTTTGGAATACACCCCGCGTCACACTGGGACGGATGGCTTCGCCACGCAGGTGGCAGCAGAAGGTGTCCCGACCCTTGTGGTGGGTATCCCGCTGCGCTATATGCACACGCCAGTGGAATTGGTCGCCATCAAAGATATTCAGCGTGCCGGGCGGTTGCTGGCTGAATTCATCGCCGGGCTGCCGGTTGATTTCATGGAAAAGATAACCTGGGATGATTAGGATGCCGACAATCGGAAACGCTCAACTCAAACTGCTTGAAAAACTTTGTAACGCCTGCTCTGTCTCCGGCGACGAGGGCGAGGTGCGCAAGATCGTTCTGGAAGAACTCAAAGATCACGCCGAAAATATCCGGGTGGACGCTCTCGGCAACGTACTGGTCACTCGCCTCGGGTCTGGGAAAAAGCGCATGAAAGTAATGCTCTCCGCCCATATGGACGAAGTCGGCTTTATGTTGGTGGGAGACGACGGCGAGGGTCTGTTCCGCTTCGAGACTGTCGGTGGGATGGATGTCCGCACTTTACCCGGCAAAGCTGTGCTGGTCGGCAAACACCACCTGCCTGGTGTTATTGGAGCACGCCCCATCCACCTGACTACCACCGAAGAGCGCAGGCAAATAATCCCGCTGGATGCCCTGCGGATTGACATTGGTCCCGCTGGTGGAAAGACCAGGCTGGGCGATCGGGCCACTTTTGCCACCCGTTTCCAGCGCAACGGTCCGGTAATCATCGCCAAGGCTCTCGATAACCGTTTTGGCGTCGTCACCCTGCTTGAACTCGTCAAGAACGCCCCGGCCAATATCGATCTGCTGGTGGCTTTCACGGTCCAGGAGGAAGTTGGCCTGCGCGGGGCGAAGGTTGCCGCTTACGCCTTCAACCCTGACCTGGCGATCGTGTTGGATGCCACCCCCGCCAATGATCTGCCCAGCTGGGACGGCGAAGAAAATGTCTCATACAACACAAAACTTGGGTTCGGCCCGGCAATTTATATTGCCGACAGCGATTCATTCTCCGACCCGCGCCTCGTCCGCCATTTGAGCAGGACTGCCGAGAATGAAGGCATCCGCTACCAGTTCCGCCAGCCGGGCGGGGGTGGCACAGACGCTGGAGCCATCCACAAAGCGCGCACTGGTATCCCGAGTGTCTCGGTTTCGGTGCCGCACCGCTACAGTCACACCGCCGCCTCGATTGCCCGCCTGGATGACTGGAAGGATACCTTCGCACTGGTCTATGCCGCGCTGGTACGCCTCACACCCGATTTACTCGCCTCGGAGCGTAAATAGGACAGATGGACTGAAATCCTACTCCACCTCTGAAACAGCCTCTTCCCCAGAGTAGCTATCATCTCCAAGGAGATTTTATGAAGAACCTCATCCAAAAATTGACCGAAACCTTTTCCCCCTCCGGCAATGAAACCGTCATCTGCGAAGTGATCCGCAAGGAGATCAAAGCCTTCGTCGACGATGTCAGCGTCGACGCGCTGGGAAACTTGATCGCCCGCAAAGGCTCCAAATCAAAAAACGGTCTAAAGATCATGCTGGCCGGCCACATGGACGAGATCGGCCTGATGGCCACCCATATTGACGGGAATGGTTTCATCCGCTTCACCGGCCTTGGCGGTATCCGTCTGACCGGCCTGACCGGCAGCCGCGTCCGCTTCATGGACGGCACCCCCGGCATCATCGGTGCAGAACGGCTTACCGACCTGACCAAGGCACCTTCACTCGAGCAATGCTTTATTGACGTGGGCGCATCCAGCAGGAAGGATTGCCCGGTTAAGGTGGGCGACGTTTGCGCCTTTGATCGTCCCTTCCTTGACCTGGGAAACCGGATGATCGCCAAGTCCATGGATGACCGCATCGGTTGTGCGGTCATGATCGAAGCCTTGCGCACCATGAAGGCTTCTCCTCATGAACTCTATTTCGTCTTTACCACCCAGGAGGAAGTAGGTCTGCGCGGGGCTACCACCTCTGCTTTCGGCGTGGACCCGGAACTCGCCCTGTCTGTGGATGTGACTACCACCGGCGACACCCCGAAAGGCTCCAAGATGGAAGTTTCCCTTGGCAATGGCCCGGCGGTCAAAGTCAAGGACGGGGGCATGCTGGCCGACCCGCGCATCGTCAACTGGATGATCCGCACTGCAGAGAAGGCTAAAATCCCCTTTCAACGCGAAGTTCTCGAAGGCGGCACCACCGACGCGCGTGCCATGCAGGTGGCACGTGCCGGGATCCCATCCGGCTGCCTATCGGTCCCGACCCGCTACGTGCACAGCCCATCAGAGATGGTTGACACCGCTGATGTGCAAAACTCTGTCAAGCTGCTGGTCGCCCTATTGAGCGCTCCAGTAGGGTTATAAACCGTCTTCATAATAAACGGCGCACCTGTTCAGGTGCGCCGTTTGATATTAAGGGCTATTTATTATCCGGCAACTAACTGGCTTTTTCTTCTTCCTTCTTCTGCTTCTTGGGCATCCCCCACATGAAAATGGCTACGCCAAGCCCAATCCCGAAGGCACCCAGGGCTCCCCAGGCCAGGAAGTCAACCAGGGCAATCACCAGGCCGACCAGCGCCACGAAGACAATTGCCTGTAACTGCCAGACCTGCGCCTTGCGCAGCAAGTCGAGGCTTAGCCAGCCAATGCCCACACCCAGGAACGCCATGCCGATCAGGCGCAAAATTGAGGCGAGCAGGTTGATAATATCGTAAACGATAGTTGGCATACTTCCTCCTTTATCGAAAACAGAAAATGGTTTACGCCCAGGCCCAGATAAGCCAGAGGCCGATCATGACAAGTCCAATTATAAACCGGAATACAAACGCCCAGCCGCAACCGATCATCATCCCTTTCATGGAAGCCAAGCCTTTCCTGGCATCCTTCAAGCGCAACCATTCGATCAGGAATAAAACCAGCAATGCAGCCAGGATTCCGCCAATGATCGGGATGGGGATGATAAAACTCCCCAGGATGGCGGATGCCATTGCGATCAAAATAACCCACCAGGGAGCGCCACCTTTGTGCGCCTGTGTTCCCATGAGCACATTATCCAGGATGGACCCCACCAGCATCAATATTGTGATGAGTCCGAACATGACCCAGCCGAGCACCCCAAACCCGGCCGCGATCCCATAACCAAGCGCAGATACCCAGATGATCACCAAACCTGGGAGAATAGGGATCACCAACAGGCCCACCGCCATCATTACGATGGCAACACCTTTGGCAACCTGTTCGAGATCTATGCTGTAGGGACCGATCTGCATCTTCTGCTCCAGGATACCCTACCGGCGGATGATATCCACCCCACCCATCCATGGAAGCAGGGCTTCTGGCACTTTCACAGATCCGTCAGCTTGCTGATAGTTTTCAAGCACCGCGATCAGGGTGCGTGGCATTCCAAGGCCTGAACCGTTCAACGTGTGGACAAAACGCGTCTTGCCGCCGTCCGCGGGGCGATACTTGATGTTCGCCCGCCGCGCCTGGAAATCCGTATCGTTCGAGACCGAGGACACTTCCAACCATTCCTGCAAACCTGGCGCCCATACTTCGATATCGTAGGTCATCGTCGCCCCGAAACCGATGTCACCGGTGCAGAGTTGCTTGACGCGGTAGGTCAGCCCCAACCCTGAGCAAGTTGCCTCGGCGTGTTCCCGCATTTTCTCCAGCATGGCATCTGATTCTTCCGGCTTGCTGAAGATGTACATCTCGACTTTGTCGAACTGGTGACCGCGTTTGATGCCGCGCACGTCTCGCCCGGCGCTCATTTTCTCACGCCGGAAACAGGGGGTGTAAGCGGTATATTGTAATGGCAGTTGTTTCTCGTCCAGGATTTCGTCCATATGCAGACCGGTCAGCGGAACCTCTGCGGTGGGGACCATCCACAGGTCTTCTTCGGCGTCGTGGTACAGGTTTTCGGCAAACTTGGGCAGCTGACCGGCCGCATAAAGTGTGGCGGCTTTGACCATGAACGGGGTGTACTGCTCGATATAACCCTGGCGGTTGTGCAGGTCGAGCATATAGGCGATCAATGCCCTTTGGAGGCGCGCCCCAAGTCCGGTCAGTACATAGAAGCGCGAGCCGGTGATCTTGACGCCGCGCTCGAAGTCCAGGATGCCCAGCGCTGGCCCCAGGTCCCAGTGGATTTTCGGCTCAAAATCGAACTCCCTGAGCTGGCCTACCGTCCGCAGGACGATATTCTCGCCCTCGTCCTTACCAACAGGCGTACGGGCGTCCGGGAGGTTGGGAATGGTGGCTGCCACAGATTTGAGTTCTTCTTCGACATCCGCCACTTCCTTGTCGATTGTGGCGATCTTGTCGCCGACCGCGCGCATGGACTCGATCTTGGCTTGGCGTGCCGCGGCATCTTTTTCTTGGCTGATCTCTTTCGAGACGGCGTTGCGCCTGGCTTTCAGGGCCTCCACCTCGGTCAGGATCCCGCGCCGCCGGGCGTCCAACTCCAGGATGCGGTCCACTGGCCCAGGGTCCATCTGCCGGTCCGATAACGCCTTGCGGACCAGGTCGGGTTGTTCACGAATGAGATTGATGTCCAACATAAAGCACCTCCATGAAAAAGAATACGCCCCCTCGGTTTGCAGGACGAAGGGGCGTCTCGTGGTGCCACCTGCTTTTATTCTCACGTACGCAGTAACGGGCGCATCCGGCTCTCTTACGGTTCTTTGTAGTAACGACTTTAGTCGTTATTGACGGTTGAAACCGTCACTCCAAACAGCCCCTGCGAGAGCAACTTCTCTCCTGCGAGAGACCGGAGGGGATTTTGCCGTAGTTCCGCCTGCCTCGCACCCACCGGCAGGTCTCTGGACGGAGTAACGGGTACTGGTCTCCGGGTAAGTTATTGAATGTTAGGCAGATTATACCAAAACCTTTAGATTATTTGTCGTACCACTCTTACTTGATCCCCTTGAATTCTTCCGCCGTTGCCTGGCCTGGCTGGCTGATGCCTTCGCGCTTGAATACCTTCCATGGTGTCAGGAAAAGGATCTTGAGGTCCAGCCAGAACGAGCGATGGTCCACATACCACACGTCCAGGCGGAATTTTTCCTCCCAGTCCAGGGTATTCCGTCCGTGGATCTGCGCCCAGCCGGTAATACCCGGCAGTACATCATGCCGGCGCATCTGCTCCGGGGTGTAGCGTTTCAGGTACTGCATCAGCAGCGGGCGTGGTCCCACCAGGCTCATTTCGCCGCGTAAAACATTCCAGACCTGGGGCAAGTCGTCCAGGCTGGTGGAGCGCAGGAAACGCCCAAAGGAGGTCAATCGCTCGGCGTCCGGCAGCAGGTTCCCGTCTGGTCCCTTGCGGTTCGTCATCGTCCGGAATTTATAGGTGATGAACGGACGGCCTTTATAGCCAGGGCGCTGCTGCAGGAACAAGACTGGAGTTCCAAGGAAAACCCACACCAGCAGGCTGATGACAAGCATACCTGGCAGGATTACAATTAAGCCAAGGATGGTCGCCAGCAGGTCGAAAATTCTTTTTAGGCGTGACATACAACCATTCTACCAAAAGATTGTGGTATATTTTGAACAGAGGCGCAATATGAACGAACGTATTCTGATTATAGAAGACGATCCAGCCATTTTGAAGGTGCTCCAGCGCGGGCTGACCTATGAAGGTTACCTGGTGGACATTGCCACAGACGGCCGCACCGGCCTGAACCTGGCACACGACCATCATCCTGACATGGTCATTCTGGATTGGATGTTGCCCGGTATGGACGGGCTGGAGGTTTGCCGCCGCCTGCGCATGGGGGGCAGCCTGCCTATTTTAATGCTGACTGCCAAGGAGACCGTTCAGGATCGCGTGCAGGGGCTCGACGCAGGCGCAGACGATTACCTGGTCAAACCGTTCAATCTCGAGGAATTGCTTGCCCGCATGCGCGCCCTTCTGCGCCGCACCCAGACCGAGCGCAACCAGGTCTACCAGTTTGTCGATTTGACCATGGATAGTGTTTCCCGCCAGGTGACGCGCGGCAAACGTCTCATTCCGCTGACAGCCAAAGAGTACGAACTGCTTGAGCTGTTCCTGCGCCACCCTCGCCAGGTATTGACACGTGAAGTGATCTTCGACCGCGTCTGGGGCTACGATTTCGGTGGCGAGAGTAACGTGCTTGAAGTCTACATCCGCTATTTGCGACAAAAACTGGAATCAGAAAACGAGATGCGTTTGATCCATACCGTGCGCAGTGTGGGCTATGTCCTGCGCGAGAACCCGTAATGTCCCTGCGTTTACGCCTGACAATCTTATATTCAGCACTGATCGGGGGAATTTTGCTGGTTTTCGGAATCCTGCTCTATTCCCTGGTCAATGTTCTGCTGGTCAGCCAGGTGGACACGACCTTGTACCAGACCGCCAACGATTTGCTGCAAGGCTGGAGGGTTGGACCGGTAGGTGAACTAAGCCAGGAAACCCTTCCCAAGCTCAACCTGACTTCATTTGTTTATTTTCAGATCTGGGACAACAATGGGCGGCTACATTCGTCCTCACCCGGTCTCGGTATGATCAGCCAGCCGTTCGACCCTGTAGGCTACCAGTTAAAACGTACCGTGTACCGTGATGCACTGATTCAGAATTTCCCCTTGCGCGTCTTGAATGTGCCTCTGGAAGCAGGGGGGCGTCCAATAGGGACTCTGCAAGTGGCAGCCAGTATGACCATGGTGGATACCACCCGTCATTCTCTTGTGCAGACGACCATTATCATTGCGTTGGTTGCCATCCTTTTATCCGCGGCGCTTTCCTGGTTCTTTATCGGTCAGGCGCTCTCGCCGCTGGTTAAGATCACCGAGAGTGCCCTGCACCTCTCTGACGCTGAAGACCTCTCCCAACGCCTGCCTCTGCGCGGTGCTGAGAACGATGAAATAAGCCGTCTGGTGAACGCCTTTAATGCTACTCTGGGGCGGTTGGAAAAACTCTTCACCTCCCAGCAGCGCTTCCTGGCTGACGTTAGTCACGAACTGCGCACCCCGTTAACCGTCATCAAGGGTAACGCGGACCTGATGCGCCGGATGAAACACGTGGACGTGGAATCCCTGGATAGCATTGAAGACGAGGCTGACCGCCTTACGCGTCTTGTTGGAGACTTGTTGCTCGAGGCACAGGCCGAATCAGGGAAACTGCCTTTACATTTTGCTCCGGTCGAGTTGGATACGCTCCTGCTTGAAGTTTTCAAAGAAATGCGCATTCTGGCACGTGAGCGCATTCAGATCAAACTCCCCGAGATTGACCAGATTGTGATCAATGGTGACCGGGACCGCTTGAAACAGGTTCTGATCAACCTGATCGCCAACGCCATTAAATACACCCCGCAAGGCGGCGAGGTGTTCCTTAGTTTGGGAAAAGTCGGTGATAACGCCCGGTTGATTGTGCGTGATACCGGTCTTGGTATCCCTGCGGAAGATATGCCCCACATCTTCGAACGCTTCTATCGCGCCGAAAAGTCCCGCTCACGCTCTAAAATTGGCGGGTTTGGGTTGGGGCTCCCGATCGCCTATTGGATTGTCACGCATCACGGGGGACAGATCGAAGTTGATTCTGTGGAGGGCAAGGGCACCACGTTTTGCATTTACCTGCCATTACCGCAGACTTCGGAAGCTACCCCTAAGGATTAATACCCAATCGTTTGGCCGCCTGCCGGCACAAATATACCCCGCTTGCCGTCAGCCATTCCTGCAGGCGTGGGCTTTCACTTGCTCCACTGGAAGCCTCAGCGTAAATGCCGCTTCCCCAGTAAGCATATCGCTGGGTCTCCGCCGACCAGTCTGACTCAGACATTCCGATCACGCCAATCCCGCCGTTGTAACCAGCCAATGCCAGGCGCTGGTCGCCCTGCGCTGTTTCCAGTGAGCGACTGAGATAATCCAGCCCACGCAATGCGTTTGTATCGGGGGCGTAGGGGTCATCGCTGGCAGTGAAATGATAAGGCATCACCTGGAAAAGCCCCATTGCCCCGGCTCGCGAAAGCGCCCGCGGGTCCCCGCAGGACTCGATCTGCATCACTGTCGCGACCAGGTTCGGGTCCAGCCCTGCCGCGGCAGCCCAAACCTGGATCCTACCAGCCCAGTATTGCACTTCAGGCGTGAAAACGGATGAGAGCGTGGCACTGGTCTGAATATCCGCTCTTTGTCCCGTACTTCCGGCTGGTGTAGGAGAAAGCGTCGAGCCGAGCGCAAAAAAAGTCAGAAGCACGCCAATACCTACCACCGCCAACGGTGGGAGCAGGTAACCAGACAGATAACCGCCTCCTGAGGAGGCGGCTGTCTGTGAGCAAATAGGATCAGAGTATGGGGAAGCCATGGTCCGGATTCAAAGGACTAGGAATTACGCGGGGTATCGATATACTCTGCCTCGCGTGCAGGCTTGCTTTGCATCGACAGGTTATGATAAGTAGGTTCAGGCCGGGCGTAGCTCGATTCGGAGCGTGCCAGCTTGCTCGCCGACCGGAAGGAAGAGACTGTGGATGGTCGCGGGCGGGAGCTCAGCGCACTGGCGGGCTGAAGTACCGGCAGGCGCTGGGAGGAATTGCGGGTTTCAGCCTGGCTGAACAGTTTCTCCCCTTTGACTGAGAAAGTCCCAATGATCAGGACGCGGATCAGCAGGACCATGATGGCGACGAAGACCGGAACCACCTTGGTCAGTACGGTGGCGCTGATGACTTCGCTGCTCAGGGTGCTGTGACTGGCGATGGCCACCGCCACACCCCACCAGGTGAGGGTCGCGTTCATTGCCGCGGCCAAGAGCCAGGCCCCGAACAGGTACCATACTTCTGCAGGCTCGTCGCGTCCCTGCTCCGGGGTAAATAAACGGGCGATACCGGCGAAGTCAATGCCGCAGAAAGCCAGGGCAAGGATCGTCGCCCAGCGGATGCCGGCAAATTTCAGATCACCCAAGACATCATTTAGAGCGAACTGGGTGGTGCTGTAGTTGAACATCTCGAAAGCCAGTAGCGCACCAATGATGATGACGCCCCAAGCCAGCCCGCGTCGGACGGTAAGACCTTTGACCATTGAGGCGATGCCCCGGGTGTTTCGGATACTTGTGTTCATGACGACCTCCTTTGTCGCAATAGAACGTTTGTGCTAGTCAGATCTTGCACATTATAGAACGCGTGTTCTATTTTGTCAAGGGTTAGTTTCGAGAATAAAAAAGGATGGCTCCGTTTCCTCCAGGGGAACGGAGCCATCTTCGGTTTTCCGATAACTTCTGATTCTGCCTGGCTGCTCAAATGGAACAGTCTCGAACAGGCTTTTCATCCGTTCTGTCTAATAGGGGGGGATTGCCGGGTTCAACTTCGAAATACCCACAGAAGATAGATATCCGGGTGCATTGCAAGCTCCCCCGCTTTGAATATCCGTCTGGATATTGAGTACACCCCCATTGTCGATCAGGGTCATCCGGATCACCGCGCCCCCGGAAACGGGGTCCCCGCACCAGTTTGACCAGCTCAGGTTGAGCCAGGCTGTCCAACCCGGCCATAACCCTATTTTCGCGGTAGTCGATTCCCGTGCCTGTTCTGTCGCCGCGGCCGCAGCCTCCGCGGGACCCATCTCGAAATAATGATAATCCACATCCAACGGATGGCCTTGCTGATCCATGAGGACGACCTGGGGCCATGCCTGTAAAAAGCACGCGGTGTTGCTGATATTCGTTAAACCGGCACCGAGCAGGATCTGTTGGGAGGCGGCGTTCGACCCGAAGGAGATCTTCAAATCAGCCAGGCGGCAGGTGGGTGAGTCAGGCGGAATGGTGGGAATGGGCGTCTCGCTCGGCTGGGCGGTCATGCTGGCAGCCATGGCGGTTCCGAGGGCATATTTGTTCCCCATAATTGCCGTGATCGTGGCGTCATTTGCCGGATAACCACTGGTTTGCGTTTCAGCTTCGGCAGTAATTGCAAAAAACTTGGTTTGATTGAACGCCGATTCAGTGGGTGTCTTCGTCGTGGAAACCGGTGAGGCTGCACAGGCAGCCAGGAACCAAGGTAAAATAAAGAACAGGATGCGTTTCACTCGAGCCTCTGACCAATTGTACGCTTATCTCTCCCGTAATTACAGGTGGCCGATATGGACGAAAAAAACCTCCAACAGCATTACGAAGAACTCAAACAGCAGATCCACTTCCACAACCACCGCTATCATGTGCTGGACGCCCCGCTCATCAGCGACCTCGAGTATGACAAACTGGTCATCGAACTGCGCCAGATCGAGGCCGGTCACCCGGATTGGGTCACGCCTGATTCGCCAACCCAGCGCGCCGGAGCTGAGGTTTCGGAAAAATTCGAGAAAGTGCGCCACCCGCGTCCGATCCTGTCGCTGGCAAATGCCTTCGGGGCAGAGGATGCGCGCGCCTGGTACGAGCGTGTTCGCAAACTGGATGACCGGGTGGAAAAAGCCAGCTTCGTCGTCGAGCCCAAGATCGACGGGTTGAGTGTGGTCCTGCACTACCGGGATGGCGTTTTCGCCCAGGGTGCCACGCGCGGTGACGGGGAGATCGGTGAAGACATCACCGCCAACCTGCGGACGGTGAAAGCGATCCCATTGAAGATTCCCCTCATCCCTAACCCCCCTCCCGTTGGGAGAGGGGAAGAAATCCGGGTTCCTGTGTACCTGGTCGTGCGTGGCGAGATCTTCATCCCCGTAAAAGATTTCGAGAAACTGAATGAGCGGCTTGAAGAAAATGGCGAGAAAACTTACTTGAACCCGCGCAACACCGCCGCCGGGTCCCTGCGCCAGTTGGACCCGTCCATCACCGCCGCCCGTCCGCTGACACTGCTGGTCTACCAGGTGGTCTATTCCCAAGGCGGGGAGGTTCCGGCCAGCCAGTGGGAATTGCTGCAATGGCTCAAGAGGCTCGGCTTCCCGGTCACGGACGTGGCGCAGCGGTTTGAGAATATCGAATCGGCCATCGCCTTCACCGTAAGCTGGGATAAACGCCGTGACGAACTGTCCTACGAGGCTGACGGCATGGTCATCAAAATCGACGACCTGGATCTGGCCGCTGAGCTGGGTTTTGTCGGCAAAGACCCGCGCGGGGCAATCGCTTTCAAATTCCCGGCCCGTGAAGTCACCACGAAGCTGCTGGGGATCGAGGTCGAGGTCGGCCGCACCGGCGTGCTGACGCCCAAGGCTGTCTTGGAAGCGGTGGAAATTAACGGCGTCATTGTCAAGAATGCCACCCTGCACAACTTCGACTACATCGCTGAAAAAGACATCCGCCCCGGCGACCGGGTGCTGGTCAAACGCGCCGGCGAGGTCATCCCGTACGTCATTGGGCCGGTCGTGGACTTGCGCACCGGGCTCGAAAAGCCCTTTACACCCCCACTTACCTGTCCCGCCTGTGGGCAGCCTGTGGAGCATTTCGAGGGCGAGGTGGCCTGCTACTGTGTCAATGCCGCCTGCCCTGCCCAACTGGTGCGCAACGTGGAGCACTTCGTCTCACGCGGCTCGATGGACATTACCGGGCTTGGCATCAAGATCGTCGAAAAGTTGATCGAGGCCGGCCTGGTCAAAGACGTGGCCGATATTTACACCCTGAAACGGGAAGATATTCTCGAGGCGGTCACCAAGAAAGACCGCAAGACCGGGAAGGAACCGCCCGGCAAAATTGCGGACAATCTGCTCGCTGCGATCGACACATCCAGGGGACAGCCCCTAAACCGGGTTATCACGGCCCTGGGCATCCATGGCGTCGGCGAAGTTTCGGCGGCGGACTTGTCCCGTGCCTTCCCCTCTCTGGACCTGCTGAGGGCGGCGTCCGCGGACCAGTTGCAGAAGGTGGACGGGGTCGGCCCGAACATTGCCGAGGCCATCGTGGACTGGTTCAGCCGTGAGCGCAATCAGAAGGTGTTGGAAAAATTGGAAGCCGCCGGAGTCTGGCCTGTAGGGGCAGCGCATACGTCGCCCGAGAGAGAAGGCCTGTTATCCGGAATGACTTTTGTGGTCACTGGTACGCTGCCAACCTTCTCTCGCGAGGGTGTCAAGGAATTCATCGAATCCCACGGTGGCAAGGTGATAGACTCGGTCAGCAAGAAGACCAGTTACCTGGTTCTGGGTGAGGCGCCCGGGTCAAAATACCAGAAGGCACAGGAGTTGGGGGTAAAGGTGATCGGGGAAGAAGAATTAAAAAAACTGGGCCTTGAATAATACGTCTCGCATTCTCATTTTATTCTTGAGTCACATACTATGATGCTTGTTATGGTCTGATAATTACCGGTTCATCCAAAAGGAGATTGCCATGTCCAAACTCATCAAGCAAACCGTCGCCTTCAAAGCCTCCCCGCACGAGGTCTACGAGGCGCTGATGGACTCAAAGAAACACGCCGCCTTCACCGGTGGCAAGGCCAGCATGAGTCGCGCCGTAGGCGGGAAATTTACCGCCTACGACAATTACATCGCTGGGAAAAATGTCGAGCTGGTGCCCGACAAAAAGATTGTCCAGGATTGGCGTGCCGTGGACTGGCCGGAAGGCTATTTCTCGCGCGTCACGTTCAAGTTCACCGCCGTCCCGGAAGGCACCCGCCTCGATTTCACCCACGCGCATGTCCCCACAGGCACCGAAGAGGAGTTCACCCAGGGCTGGATCGAAAATTACTGGGAGCCAATGAAGGCTTTTCTGGAGAAGTAACCAGGGTTTTTATGAACAAATTATTTTTACGAATCTTCATGGCGCTGAACACCTTCGCCATCCATGCCAGCCGGGGGCGCCTCGGCAGCCAGCTCGGCACGCAGACCATCCTGCTGCTGCACAGCACCGGGCACAAATCCGGCAGGCACCATGTCACCCCGATCGCCTATTTCTATACAGATGGCTTCTATTTCCTGATCGGGTCCAACTGGGGCAAGGATCACAATGCCGGCTGGTACCATAACCTGCTGGCGCAGCCGCGCACCCGGATCGAGGTGCAGGGGAAGACCATCCAGGTCGAAGCTCGCCCGGCAGAAGGTGAGGAGTACGACCGCTTGTGGAAATACGCTATCGAACACCATCCGCCCTATCTGCATTACAAGGAAATGACAAAGCGGCATATCCCGATTGTCATCCTGAAACCGGTTGCCTGAACCGACCCTGCGGTTGTCTGTGCTATACTTACGCAGATTTTTTTGGACAAGGAGCCCCCCATGGACATCCACACCACCGATGACGCCGTCACCCGCCGGATTGGTTTCTTCACCGAGCGCGTGATGAAAATGCGCCAGAATGATCTCTATTTTTACAACCAGCCGATCGAGGAGATCAAAGGCGGTTCGCGGGTCGTCGTCCGGGGTCGTGAGATGGGGATGTACGCCTCGTATAGTTATTTGGGCCTTATCGGTCATCCGCGCATCAACGCGGCTGCCAAGGCTGCCATAGATAAATTCGGCACGGGCACCAACGGCGTCCGCCTGCTGGCTGGCACCCTGACAATCCACACCGAGCTCGAAGAGACCATCGCCGCCTTCAAACACGCCGAAGAGGCCATTACCTACTCCTCCGGTTATGTCACCAACCTGACCGTGCTCTCCACCCTGATGGGCCGTGGCGACTATGTCATCTCCGACAAACTTAACCACGCCTCCATCGTGGATGGTTGTCTCATGTCGGGTGCGGAATTCCGCCGCTTCAAGCACAACGATATGGCTGAGCTGGAACGCCGCCTCCAGCAGGCACCCAATGACGTGGCAAAACTTGTGGTGGCGGATGCCGTTTTCAGCATGGATGGCGACGTGCTCGACCTGCCGAAGACGGTCGAACTCTGTAAAAAGTACAACGCCTGGCTGATGATCGACGAAGCTCACTCGGTGGGCGTGCTGGGCAAGACCGGGCGCGGCATCGAGGAGCACTTCAGCCTGGGTGACGTGGTGGATATCAAGATGGGCACGCTCAGCAAGACCATCCCATCGGTGGGCGGATACGTGGCCGGCAGGAAGGAACTTATCCAGTACCTGCGCCATGCCAGCCGGGCTTTCATTTTCTCCGCCGCCCTGCCTCCGGCGCAGGCCGCTGCCGCCAATGAAGCCTTCAAGGTCATCCTGGATGAGCCCTGGCGCATCGAAAAAGTCACAGCCAATGGGCAGCAATTCATCAACGGCCTGAAGGGTGCCGGTTTCGATACCTTGCAGACCACCACCGCCATCGTGCCGGTGCTGTGTGGTTCCGACGAGCGCGCCTACAAGCTGACCCAGATCTGCCAGCACCGGGACCTGTTCGTCCTGCCGGTTGTCTCTCCGGCCGTACCGGAGGGCCTGGCCCGCCTGCGCGCCACCGTCACTGCCGCCCATGAGCCGAAAGAGATCGACTACGCCCTGGGTATCATTGCAGCTGCCGGGCGCGAGATCGGGATCATTCAATAACCAGTAAGAGTGGTCAACTAGCTGTCTGCCCTTTTTATTATCAAGAGAGATACCCTGAATATGACAAGGCGCGACTGGTATTGCGAGGATGTTCTTTCAGGAAAACTCGAAGTGAGAAAAGTATGGGAGGATGATCTCGTATTGGCTTTTCACCACCCACAGCCTAAATCCGAGATCCACGTAGTTGTCATCCCCAAGAAGCACATTAGCTCCATCCTGGATCCGTCCGCCCTTGATGGTGGTCTGCTCACTTCGATGGTCCGGGCCATCCAGGAAGTTGCTAGGAGTCTCGAACTCGACCAGGCAGGTTTCTATGTACAGACATACGCGGCGGCGCCAGGTGTTACCCCGCATATGCACTGGCATATCCATGGGCCTGGAATACCGTGAAAGACCTTTCAACTCCCATGCAAACATATCCGATTCTCGTGCTCAAACCCGGACGCGAAAAATCACTCCTGCGCCGCCACCCGTGGATCTTCTCCGGCGCCATTGCCCGCCTGGACGGAAGCCCTGCCTCCGGCGAGACAGTGGACCTGCTGGCTGCGGATGGACAGTTCCTGGCCCGCGCAGCCTACAGCCCGATTTCGCAGATCCGTGCGCGTGTCTGGACTTTTGACCCGTCCGAACCTGTCGATGCGGATTTCTTCCGGCATCGGATTAAAACCGCCATTGCTTCCCGTGACACCTGGCAGGGTTCCCGTAGTTCGGACGCCTTCCGCCTTATTCACGCCGAATCCGACGGCCTGCCCGGTCTGATCGTGGATCGTTACGCCGACACTCTCGTTCTCCAATCCCTGACCGCTGGTTCCGAATATTGGAAAGAGACCATCGCCGATTTGCTGCTCGAACTGACCGGCCTGGCAACCATTTATGAGCGCTCCGACGCGGACGTGCGTGAGTTGGAAGGCTTACCGCCGAAAACCGGTCCCCTGCGCGGGACTATTCCCCAATCCCCGATTACCATCACTGAAAACGGATTGAAATTCCACGTCAACCTGGAAACCGGTCATAAAACTGGCTTCTACCTCGACCAGCGCTTCAACCGTCAACGTCTGCGCGGGTTGGCCGAAGACCGTGACGTGCTGGACTGTTTCTGCTATACCGGTGGGTTCACGCTTAACGCCTTGGCAGGCGGAGCCAGGTCGGTGCTTTCTGTAGATGCCTCGGCAGATGCCCTGGCATTGTGCCGCGAAAATGTCGCCCTCAATGCCCTCCCCGCTGACCGTCACACCACCCTGGAAGGCGACGTCTTCCAACTCCTGCGCAAATTCAGGGATGAAGCCCGGTCCTTTGATTTGATCATCCTCGACCCGCCCAAGTTCGCCCCCACCGCCGCCCAGGCTGAGAAAGCCGCCCGCGGCTACAAGGACATCAACCTGCTGGCCTTCAAACTCCTGCGCCCCGGCGGGATCCTGCTTACATTTTCATGTTCGGGTGGGATCGACGCCGACCTGTTCCAAAAGATCATCGCTTCCGCCGCCCTGGATGCCGGAGTGGAGGCGCAGATCTTCGAGCACTTATCGCAGGCTCCGGACCACCCCGTGGCACTGAACTTCCCCGAGGGGACCTATCTGAAAGGTTTGGGTTGCATTAAAACGTAGAGGCGCTGCGTGTTGCACCCCGGGCGACCCGGCAGGTCGCCCAATTTTTCTTAACGACATTTCCGCCTCCATGCGATAATCTTGCATCCGGCCTTTGGGATTCCGCTCTCGATTTTAAATGAATGGGCTGCGAAGAAATAAAAAAGGGACGGATTTTCATCCGTCCCTTCAAGAAAGGTCTACCAAAAACCGTTGATATAATCCTGGATATCCGGCGGGGGCTGAACACCGGTTTCGATGTTGACGTTGTCTGTAAAAAACGGCCTTTTCGTACCATCTGCAAGGGTCACTGTCCGTTCCAGCCTTAGCAGCAATCCGGTCTCCGTGTCAAAAGAAGCAATGCTCCCAGCAGCGGTAAATGGCTGGGTATAGTCTTCGGTCGTGCGTGGCGAGGCAAGCTTTTCATCCAAAGTAAATATAGTGGCGGTCTTCCCATTAACCTCCCTCGTTGTCACCACCGGATGCCCGCTCCTGGAGATAAAAGAATCCATCTCATCCGCGAACTGATAGTCGAGGGATAAAGTATATGGATTCAGGGGATTGGAGACGTTGGTTGTCAGGTTGTAAAGAAGATTATTCAAGAACACCGTCACTTCGATCGTCTTTCCATCCTGTGAGCTCATGATCCATACGTACTGGTAGACAAGTTTTGAGTCATTGATGTGATACCAAATATCAACGGTCTGGACCAGGGGAACCACCTGTCCGGTTGACAAGGTTCCCCGGTCGGCTTTGTCGGTGTCATAGCCGATCTGTTCGGTGACGTGCACCCAACCGGGCTGATTGACCAAAACTTTTGCTTTGTTGTTCAGCCCTTGCAGCAGTTTCGTGGCATTGCTGTCAGCAGATGACCCGCCGCAAGCCGAAAGAAGGCCTGTCAATATGGATGTAACCAGTAAGAACACTAAAATTTTCCTAAACATTTCAACTCCTGGAGTTTGTGATTTTCAGCTGGATAACTGCCGGACGTGCGGGATTAATCCTCGCCCAGTGACAAAATGGAGCGCAGCAAACCTGCCAGCATCACGCCCAGTTGCACGCCTTTGGCTGGGGTGATCGCCAGCGGCTGGCCTTTTTGTTCGGCCCGTTTGGTCAGCAGGAAGGCCGCGCCCACACCCACCAGTGCGCCGACCAACCCGCCGATGAGCATTGTCCTGAGTTGCCAGGAGTTCTCCGGCAGGGGTGACTCGATAATAACGGTTTCTTCCATTGATTAGATCCTTTCGTATGGGATGGGCAGGGTTTTTCCGTACCCGGGGTTACTTCAGTATAAAAATGGATTTGATCACCGCCCCAGCCTGTCGGAACCAGACAATGGGCTTTGCCGCCCCGTTCGCTGCCTGACGTGTCCCTGTGGAAATCCGGGTAAAAATTCCCTGGGCTTTACCCGTGTAGCGCGGCAAGAGCTGAAGCAGTTTGGCCATCCCATAGATGATGGTGATCACAAAAACCAGGATTGCCAGGGCAAAGAATAGCATAGGAGCGAGCAGCCAGATCACCGAAACATCGGCCAGGACCCTGCTCCCCGGGGTTTTTCCGGTAACCGCCAATACCGCCCCTGCAACGATCAGCCCTGCCATTACCAGGAATGGCACCAGGATCTGCCAGGCAAATTGTCGCTGATGGGCGCGCATGCTCGCATGGGTCGGGCGGTCAACAGAGCGCTTGTTTTCCATGCGGTGATTCTAGCACAAAAAGAAACCCTGGCAGGTCTGCTTAACCCTGCCAGGGTTGGTTGAAAACGGAGTATTTTACTTTCGGCCCATGGCATCCACGGCAGCAATGGCAGCCACCTGGACGATGGCATCCACCTCATCACCGGTTTGCAAGACATGGATCGGGGCACCCACACCAACCAGCACCGGACCGATTGCCTTGGCATTGCCCAGGCGGGCCAGCAATTTGTAGGCAATGTTAGCCGACTCGAGCGAGGGGAAGACCAGCACGTTGGCATTCTTGACCGCGCTGAACGGGTAACGCTGCTCGACGATCTCAGCCACCACCGCTGTATCCGCCTGCATTTCACCGTCCACCTGCATTCCAGGTTCCCGGGCCTTGACGATTGCCACAGCCTTGCTTACCTTTTGAGCCAGCGGGTGATCAGTGGAACCGAAGTTGGAGAAGGACAGGAAAGCCACGCGCGGCTCGATCTCGATCTGCCTGGCAAAACCGGCCGCCAGGCAGGCGATCTCTGCCAGTTCCTCGGCGGTTGGATCAACGTTTACAGTGGTGTCCGTGAACAGGAAGACGCGCTCTTCCACGATCATAATGTATACGCCGATGACCAGCGCCGCCCCTGGGCGGGTGTGATGGACCTGCAGAGCCGGGCGGATGACATCCGGGTATTCGGAGGTCAGGCCGGATACAAAGGCATCCGCATCCCCCATTTTAACCATCAGCGGTCCAAGTACGTTCGGTTCGCGCACTCGCTTCTGGGCCTTGGCCAGGGTCATACCCTTTCGGCCGCGCAGTTCATAGTAGGTTTTAACATATTCGTCGAACTTGGCAAATTGGTTCGGATCCAGGATCTGGCAGTCGAGTTTGACAGCCAGGTCGGCGGCTTTTTTCTTGATGACCTCCGGGCGGCCAATGAGGATCGGGATGGCGATCTTTTCCTCCAATACCTGGGCCGCCGCGCGGATGATCTTGAGCTCTTCGCCCTCCGCGAAAACGACGCGCTTCTTCGGTTGGGCCGATTTGGCTTTGTTCATGAAGAAGTAGCGTACACGCGCTCCCTTGCCTTGGCGGAAGGCCAGTTGTTCGCGGTACTCGTCCAGGTCGATCGGCTTGCGGGCTACGCCGGTTTCCATGGCGGCCTTGGCCACTGCCGGTGATTCCCATAACAGCACGCGCGGGTCGAGCGGCTTGGGGATGATGTATTCCCGGCCAAATTTGAGGCTTTCTACCCCATAAGCGCGCAGGACCGAATCGGGGACATCTTCGCGGGTCAGGTTATATAACGACTGCGAAGCAGCAAACTTCATCTCTTCGTTGATGGCCCGGGCTCGCACATCCAGTGCCCCGCGGAAGATGAACGGGAAGCCGAGCACGTTGTTGACCTGGTTCGGGTAGTCCGAGCGGCCGGTGGCAACAATGGCGTCTGGGCGGGCTTCTTTTGCCAGTTCATACTTGATTTCAGGGTCCGGATTCGCCATGGCGCAGATGAATGGGTTCTCGGCCATCGACTTGACCATCTCAGGGGTCAGTACATTGGCTATTGAGAGACCCAGGAAAACATCTGCCCCTCGCACCGCATCTGCTAGGGTGCGGCAATCCGTATCCACAACAAAGCGCTCTTTATACTTATTCATCCCTTCAGTACGGCCTTTGTAAATGACGCCCCGGCTGTCGAGCATCATAATATTTGATCGTTGGATCCCCCAGCGAATGGCCAATTCGGCACAGGAAACCGCCGATGCGCCTGCGCCGGAGATGACCATTCGTACGTCTTGGTGCTTCTTGCCGACAATTTCCAGCACATTTGCCAGCGCAGCCGATGAAATGATGGCTGTACCGTGTTGGTCATCGTGAAAGACCGGAATATCGAGCATTCCTTTGAGCGTCTCTTCGATGTAGAAACATTCCGGAGCCTTGATGTCTTCCAGGTTGATGCCGCCAAAAGTGGGGGCGATGCAGCGCGCCACGTTGATGACTTCATCCGGGTCGTGGCTGTCCACTTCGATGTCAAACACATCTATGTCAGCAAATTTCTTGAAAAGCACGCCCTTTCCTTCCATGACTGGCTTGCCGGCCAATGCGCCGCGGTCGCCCAGGCCGAGGATGGCTGTACCGTTGGAAAGGACAGCCACAAGGTTGCCTTTTGAGGTGTACTCATAAGCCGCTTCCGGATCCTTCTCGATATCCAGCACCGGCACGGCCACACCCGGCGTATAGGCCAAACCCAGGTCACGCTGGGTATCCATGGGTTTGGTCGGCACGACGGCGATCTTGCCAGGTTTCCCATTCAGATGATGGTAATCACGGGCATCTTGATCAGTGATTTTTGCCATGTAGGACCTCCATTTGGTTTTTATTACTTGATCGTAAGTTTATTATCGCATAATTGATAGATAGGTTGTTAGTTCCTTTTGTCACGAAAAAATCAAACGCCTTACCCGTTTCCGGGTGAATTCTTTGTGATTATGTGAGAATCCGACAAGCGAACCGGGATTTTATAATGTATAATAGTGTTGTCTGGATATTGGACGCACCGCTTTAGAATTCAACGTGCTTGGCGGCCACGGCTTGAAACAGACCTCTTGGAAAATCCCGGGTATGCCCCTTGACCCGTAACATGGGCATCTTTTATGGGAAGTCTGAACAAAACGAACATGCGGAACAAGACAGGATAGATTTTTTGAAAGACTAAAGACCCCCCCTCTCGACCGCATCCGGTATCTGACCCGTTACCGGTTCCCGATAAAACCATCTATGTCTTTGCCCGGGGTGGGGTGCAGATAGATGGATACCCAGGAGATTTTTCCACAGCCGTGACCCCTGATACAGGCGGTTTGCGGCTGTGAATATTTAAGCCTCACCCCTGCTCCCTCGGGCAGGTGGAAATAAAGTTTCATGAGTAAAATTACGGCGATCGAACCTCAGCAAAAGTACCCCCAGCGGGTGAACATTCATCTGGATGGGGAGTTCGCCTTCGGCCTGGCCCGGATCACTGCTGGCTGGTTGAAGGTGGGTCAGGAACTGGGCGAAGAGAAGGTTGCCGCTCTACAGGCCGAAGACGCAAATGAAACGGCCTACCAGAAAGCCCTGCATTTCCTGAGTTACCGTCCGCGCTCTTCGGCGGAAGTACGTCAGAACCTTACGAAACGTGGCACCCCCGAAGCTCTTGTTGCAGAGACGGTGGATCGCCTTCAGCGCGCCGGGCTGGTCAATGACCAGGAATTTGCCCGGGCCTGGGTCGAGAACCGCAACACCTTCCAACCTCGCAGCAAATCCGCGTTGCGGATGGAATTGCGGCGCAAAGGTCTTAGCGACGAGATCGTCCAGGTTGTGCTGGACGAAGAGGTGGACGAGGAAGCCCTGGCCTTCGCGGCCGCCCGCAAATATGCGCGGCGCTTGGCGGGTCTGGAATGGCTCGAGTTCCGCCAGAAGTTAAGCGGATTCCTAGCCCGCCGCGGCTTCTCGTACACCACCCTGTCCCCGGTCGTCTCTGAAGTCTGGAAAGAAACCCGGACGGCGGATGACGGGGGAACTCTTAATGACAAGGATTGAACATGGACCCTATTATTGCAATTGTAATTGCCGCCCTGACCCTGCTCCTGGGTCTGGCCATCGGCTTTTTCATCAGCCGGGCTCAAACTGAAAAAGCCCAGCATGGCGCACGTGACAAGGCGGAAAAATTCCTGCAGGAGACGCGCGAACAGGCACGTACCATTGAATTGCAGGCTCGCGATAATGCCCTCAAGATCTCCCAGGCTGCCGAAGGCGAGATCACCCGTCTGCGCACCGAATTGAATAAGGAAGACGAGCGCCTGCAAAAACGCCGCGCAGAACTCGACGGCCGGGTGGAAAAACTGGAACAACGCGAACAGACGGTGAATAAGCACCAGAGCGCTGTGGACCGCCGTGCCAACGAGGTCGAAAAGTTACACGAACAGGAGATGGTGGAACTCCAGCGCGTGGCCCAGATGAATGTTGACGAAGCCCGCACCATCCTGTTGGCTGAGGTGGAGAAGGACGCCCGCAATGATATGGCGCGCATCATCCGTCAGATCGAAGCGGAAGCACGCGAAGAGGGCGACAAGCGCGCCCGCAAACTCATTGCCGATTCCATCCAGCGCGTTGCCACGGATCAAGTGGCAGAATTTACCACCTCGCTTGTACCCCTGCCCAACGAGGAAATGAAGGGTCGCATCGTGGGCCGCAACGGGCGCAATATTCGCGCCTTCGAGCAGGCTGCCGGAGTGGACGTGATCGTCGATGATACTCCCGAGGCCGTGACCATCTCCTGCTTCGAGCCGGTGCGTCGTGAAGTAGCCCGTCGCGCCTTGGCGCGTCTGATCTTGGATGGCCGCATCCACCCGGCGCATATCGAAAAAGTTTTGGAAGAAGAGCAGAAGGCCGTGGACAAGGTCATCGTGGAAGCCGGCGAACAGGCTGCCTTTGATGCTGGCGTCACCGGTCTTCATCCGGAAGTGCTGCGCATGATGGGTCGGCTCAAGTTCCGCACCTCCTACGGGCAGAACCAGCTGGCTCACGCCGTGGAAGTGGCAAAACTTTCCGGCATATTGGCCGCTGAATTGGGCGCCAATGAAGATATTTGCCGCCAGGGTGGCTTCCTGCACGACCTGGGCAAAGCCATGGACCATAATCAGGAGGGCACTCATGCCCTGCTGGGCGCAGAGTTTGCCAAACGTTACGGCGTGAATGCCACCGTGGTCAATGCCATTGCCGGTCACCACCATGAGGTTGAGCAGGAAAGTGTGGAAGCCGTCATCACCGAATCGGCCGATGCGATCTCCGGCGCCCGTCCCGGTGCACGTCGTGAGGACCTGGAAGCCTACATCAAACGCATCCGCACGCTGGAAGATATGGCCACCGCTTTCAAAGGCGTCTCGCAGGCTTATGCCATTCAGGCCGGGCGCGAGGTGCGCATCATCGTCCGCCCCGAAGAGATCGACGATCTGGAAGCAGCCCGTCTGGCCCGCGACATTGCCAAGAAGATAGAAGAGACCATGCAGTACCCCGGCCAGATCCGGGTGACGGTCATCCGCGAGACCCGTGCAACGGAATACGCGAAATAGCAAAGAGGGAATTAATATCAGAGCAGGGCGACCCGGCGGGTCGCCCTGCTCTTTTTTTAGCCCTGCTCTTTTTTAGCCCGTTCTTTTATCAGATGGACACGCCATCTGGTTCAGTCCCTTCAGGTTCCAACGAATGGGTTCCCGCACTTCTCCACCCCCACCCTGGTCTCCGGCCCATGCCCCGAAAGGATACGCGTCTCGTCTGGCAGCGTAAACACCTGCTTTTGAATGCTCTCCACCAGCTCATCCAAGTCGCCGCCAGGCAGGTCCGTCCGGCCGACGCCACCTTGGAAGATCAAATCACCGCTAAAGAGAACATTTTCTTGCGCACAATAGAACATGCAATGGCCCGGCGAGTGTCCTGGCGTATGGCGGACTTGGAACCTGTAATCTCCAACCGAAAGTACCCGGATCGCCGCCAGGTCTACAGATGGGAGCGGGCCAAGGGTGAATTCAAACCCCAGCCCTTTGCCCAAGCCATGGTTCTTCAACAATTCAAGGTCGGCGGAATGAAGTGCCACCGGCAGGTCGGGCCGCTGGAGTGCCTCCACCAGTTCCGCGGCACCGCTGAAATGATCAAAGATATCGTTGTCAAAATCAAAACTAATGATTTAGAAATCATGTTCCGAATGGACCGCGGCTCTTTTGATGAAGAAATTATTGAAACGATCGAATCACTGGGATGCAAGTATTTGATCAAGACCAAAGAATATCTAACCCTTGTTTCTCAAGTAACGGATCCATCTAATTTATTCGTGACAGGTGATGAGGGCAGGGAAACGGCTGAGCTTTTTACGAAACAAAACGCATGGGACAAAGATCGAAGATTTATAGTCTCTTGGGTATTGAAACCAGAATAAGAAAGGGTGCAATTATCTCTCATAGACAGCGACGAATACGATTACTTATTCTTTGTAACCAATACTGAACGCCCTTCAGAAAAAGTGTTTATTTCTTACGAAAAGCGTGGCAATGTTGAGAATTACATCAAAGAAGCCAAGTATGATGTGGCGGTAGGGCATCATTCATTGAAATCGTTTTGGGCCAATGAGGCAGTGTTCCAAATGATGATGCTTTTATACAATCTGTTTTTGCTGTTCAAATTCGATTTTCTGGGGATTCAGAATTCAGACAGTAAATCAAGACATTTCGTTTGAAATATGTTTTTCTTGCCGGGAAAATTATTAGATCGGCAAGATATATTGTCATGAAGCTCCCTGCAAAATACCCATATCAAGATATGTATAAATATTGCCTGGCATAATGATCTTTCTGAAATACCCCAAACTGTTATTTCCATTAATCGGGATGGTGAAAACGTTTCAAAATGTTCGGTTCTGAGCAATTGGTTGCGAAAATCATTGTGAAATGGCAAAAACAATGCTAAACTTAAGATGATTCAGCCAAAGTTTTCGCCCGGTTTGGGCGAAATTAATGGCAAAATGATTTCGACGTGGAATCTCGGTATGATGGATTTTGCTTTTTTCTTTCCCCAATCAAAGCGAGAACCAAATGAATAAAAGGCTTCTTTCCTCATTGTTCTTATGCAGTCTCGTACCTTGGGTCATCGGAAATGGGCTTCTTCCACTCCTGCCGGTATACGCCAGTCAATTAGGTGCCTCACCCGCCTTGGTTGGATACTACCTGTCCATCTCTTATCTGGCTTTAGCGCTGGGATCGCTGGCAGCAGGCTGGTTGTCTGATAAGTACCAGCGTCGCAAAATGATGTTGATCCTATCTGGAGTCATCAATATCCCTCTTATTTGGTTAATGGGACGGGTATCGAATGCATGGCAACTGACCGTATTGACGGCAATTCTTTGGTTTATGGGTGGCCTCGGGTTGACACTGATCATGGTCCTGGCAGGTCTATTCGCTGAAAAAAATGAACGTGGGCGGGTATTCGGTATTCTTGCCCTGACCGGCGCGCTGGGTGCGGTGATCGGAGGATTAACGATTGGTAGTACTGTTGATCGATGGGGCTACCCGACTATGTTTACATCCCTGGCGATATTTTCGGGTCTTTTTCCGTTGATCGGATTGCTCTTGGAAGACAAACCCGCGCTCCCACCAAGCAGATCGGTAGCGAAGGGAACCCAAACGTCACTTGGAATTGGATTCTATCTTTTACTGGTGGCAAGCATCCTGGCAAACATCGGTTTATTTGTTGGACGCCTGGGTACTTCTTTAGCCATGCACGACCTCAAATTCCTGTCGGCAGCCATAACCAGCACAGCAGCAATTGGGGGTTTAATAGCTCTACCCTTATCACCTCTGGGCGGATGGCTATCGGACCGGTTCAACCGCAAAATCCTCTTGTCGCTTTGTTACTTTGCAGGAATATGTGGTTTGATGGTGTTATCAGTCTCTACGACTCTGTGGCATTTTTGGATTGCGACCTCTTTGTTGTCAATCCTTAGTTATGTGAGCATTGGTATTGGATCAGCTTTAATAACCGATCTTGTTCCCAAAGAGTCGTTGGGGAAAGGGTTGGCAGCCTTTAATACCACAACCTGGATTGGTGGCATCATAGGCTTCGGTGCCTCTGGAATTGCGATCCAGAAATATGGTATGAATCCCACGTTTGCCGCCGGCGCGATCGTCGTTCTGGTGGCAATCGGGATCTTAATTCCTGCCCGTTATAAGCAACCGATTGGTCAGAGTTGATGTGATCATCACTAGTGCATTGTTTTTGACTGCTCTAGACGCAGGTGTCGAAGCCTGCCCGCGGACCGAACTTCTGTTTGCCCCAAGGGGATTAGAATAACCGTTCGGGTCTTGGAAAACTCACAAGAATTGATGCCACCAAAAGAATCGAAAGACCACAAACCAGCAATGAAAGGCTTGTGGTCTATTTGTAAGCCTGACAGGATTCGAACTGATAGTAACTTCTCATACAGGTTCCTTTACAACCTTCGACATTATGCACAGCACATAGATTTCCTCTATCAGAGCAGGGCGACCCGGCGGGTCGCCCTGCTCTTTTTTCAGCCCTGTTCTTTTATTAGCCCGTTCTTTTATCAGATGGACACGCCATCTGCTTCAGTCCCTTCAGGTTCCAACGAATGGGTTCCCGCACTTCTCCTCCCCCACCCTGGTCTCCGGCCCATGCCCCGAAAGGATGCGCGTTTCGTCTGGCAGCGTAAACACCTGCTTTTGAATGCTCTCCACCAGCTCATCCAAGTCGCCGCCAGGCAGATCCGTCCGGCCGACGCCACCTTGAAAGATCAAATCACCGCTAAAGAGAACATTTTCTTGCGCACAATAGAACATGCAATGGCCCGGCGAGTGTCCTGGTGAATGGCGGACTTGGAACCTGTAATCTCCAACCGAAAGTACCCGGATTGCCGCCAGGTCTACAGACGGGAGCGGGCCAAGGGCGAATTCAAACCCCAGCCCCTTGCCTAGGCCATGGTTCTTCAACAATTCAAGGTCGGCGGAGTGAAGTGCCACAGGCAGGTCCGGCCGCTGGAGTGCCTCCACCAGTTCCGCGGCACCGCCGAAATGATCTAAATGGGCGTGGGTATACCAGAGCTGGCCGATCTTCCACCCGCGCTTCTGCGCTTCAGTCATGATAACCCGGCCGTCCCAGGCCGGGTCGATCACCGCTGCCTCACCTGAGTTGGGGTCGGCGATCAGGTAACAATTCGCGGAAGCGGGGCCAAGAACCAGGGGGATGATTTCAAGCATACTCAAAGCTCCAAGAACTGGCCGGCTGGTTCCGATTCTTTTTCCGTCTGGCGTGGTGTAAAGGCAATCGAGATTAAGATCACCACACCGATCAATCCCAGGCTGACCGGGTACACGATGATCGGTTCGCGCGTATATAGGACTCCTGCCAGCAGAGGCGCCAGGGTCATGGCTAGCGAGCTGAAAGTCTCGGCTACACCGTAAGCAAGCCCCATCTGTGCCGGGTGTACCAGAGGACGCGCTTGAGCGTAAATGAACGAACGGGCCGAGCGGTACCCGCCTAGCAGAAAGTAACCCAGCGCGTACCAGGGTACTCCCATTCCCTTCCATAAAATCAAGCTAAAAAACGCCACCGAGGCCTGTGCCAGCAAAAACCCGGTCCGGGCCGCGAATTGTCCCAGGATCAGGTTTAATGCCGCATTCCCAAAACTGCCCACGGAGCCGAGCAGGCCAATGGATTCCAGCGACAGCCCGCGTTCGTTTTGCAGGAATTTGGGCGTCAGCGGTTGGGGCAGGTACATGACGAACATCGCCACGCAGACGATCCCTACCAATGTCATGAAACGTGTGTTCGTCCATAGCTTCACTGGCGGGGCGGCAGGGTCGTGTTCGTCGCGCGGCTGGGGACGGATGAAGAGCAGGATGCCTGTTGAGACGATAAAGATGCAGGCGGAGATCATATAAACGAGATGCAGGCCGTACCGTTCTCCGATCCAACCGCCGGAGATCGGTCCGAGCACCGCACCCAGGTTGAAAGAGGCCGACATCAAGGTCATGGCGCGCACCGGGGAAAGTTTCCCGCGCGCCGCCGTCACATAAGAGTTCAACGGCGAGGAGACGAAAGCGGTCAGCCCATAACAAAGCACTCCAACAATAAAAACGGGCAGTGTCCGGGCCAGCGCCATGATCCAGGTGGCGATCAGGCCGGAAGTCCAGGCGGCAATGACGATCGGTTTTCGTCCCACGCGGTCTGCCAGGTAGCCGGCCGGGATATGCGCCAGCATCATCGCCAGGCCGAAGGCGCTGAAAACCGTGGCAATGGTCATCGTGCTTGCCCCCAGTTGCTGTAAATAGATCGGTTGGAAATAGATGAACATTCCCTCGCCGATCCCCCAGGTGAAGAGGGAAGCAAATAACAGGATTAGGTCAACGCTCATGTAGACGCGACCCGCTCGATGAAATCAGCCGCGGCCTTGAAAACAAATTCCCGCTTTGGTTCTTCGGTGATGACGTGACTGCTGCCTTCTATCCAGATCTTTTGCTTGTCGGTCGTGCCGAGAGCCGCGTGGATGGAATCCATGCTGCCTTCGAAAATGTAATGATCATCCCGGGAGCAGATCAGGAGTACCGGCGCGGTAACCTGCGCCAGCGATGCGCGCATGATACCCAGCAGGTCGTTCAGTTCGCTGATGCAGCGCAGCGGGTTTTCAGAGTAGGCCACATGTTGTTTGAAGGCGGCCTTGTCGAACCAGTCGGCCCCCGGCTCGCCTTTCCCCTTGGGCATGTAAGGACGTACACTGGCCAAGAGCTTGATGTACTTAAGACGTGGGTCATCCGGTAATTTATAGGGGGTGGATAAAGCCACCACACCCCGCACCGGGAGCCTGCTCGCCATGGTCAGCGACAGGACTCCGCCCATCGACAGACCAAGCAGGAAGATCTGCTCGGTGCAGCTGCGTAGCAAATGATAACCATCCTCCACCGAGAGCAGCCAGTCTGTATAACGCGAGCGGATCATGTCTTCGGGTTTTGTGGCATGTCCGGCCAGCCGTATGCCGCAGACGGTGTAACCCTGGCGGTTCAGGTATTCCCCCAGCCAGCGCATCTCTTTCGGCGCGCCCGTGAATCCATGCGTTAGCAGGCAGCCGATTTTGGCGTTTTCGCCTTTTCCGGAGAAGAAGAACGGTTCTGCAGTGGGAATGATTTGGAACATAAGCGCCTCAGAATAAAGGGTTTGTGACACGTGTTACAAACAGATTATAACCCCGCCTGGCTTGCCCTTAAAATACAAGCAGCCTGGCCGGAGGCAGTCGTTATTGAGATTCGTGACCGGTCAGAGCTGTTTTCCTGAGGCCGCTCATCCAGGCGGGTTGCAGTTTCGCGATCTGCCAATAGACCGGGCATTCTGTATCGTGTGCGCCGGGCAGGTAACCGGTGGAAAGCAGGAATTCCTTGACGATCTCCCCGCCGGTGAAAACAAAGGTCTTTTTGAACAGTTTCGTCCATTCATTCTGGCTGAGGGGGTGATGTGCGTCCAGCCAGCCCTTGAAGGAGCCAAACTCCGCCCTCAGGCCCTGGATGCGACGCGCATTCTCGATCGCCGCGTGCACCTTGAGCCGGTTGCGGATGATGCCTGCATCGGCCAGCAACCGGGCAGTATCTGCATCGACGTATGCCGCCACGCTGTCCACATCGAAACCTTCGTAGGCCCTGCGGAAATTGGCCTGTTTCTTTAAAATGGTGATCCACGACAATCCTGCCTGGTTGATCTCGAGCACCAGGCGCTCAAAGAGAGCCGGGTCATCCGTCAGCGGGAAGCCGTACTCGCGATCGTGGTAATTTTTGTTGAAGGTGTCTTCCGGATGTTCTCGCAGATATTGGCAGTAAGTCATCATGGTAGACCTGTCTTGGTTGTGCGCTCATCGAGAAACTGCTCCAGCTGCGCCAGGGCTTGTGGCATATTCCTGCGCGCAAAGCCCAGCCGGAAATGATTTCCCGGATGGTCGTACATCGTTCCCGGCAGGAGCAGCACGCCCGAACTGGTCACCAGTTGGTGACAGAACTGTCCCACATCCTCGCCAAGCAGGCGCGGAAAAGCAATCGGTCCGGCCTTTGGGCGCACCCACTCAAAATCAGCCGCGCGTGCCTCAAAAAAGGGCTCCAACAGGGACAGGTTATCGCGGATGATCTGCAGATTCCGCCCGGTGACCTGGCTGCGATGCCGCAGGGCCAGTTCGGATAGGTACTCACTGGGGGCACTGCTGCAGATGGTGGTGTAATCCTTGAGCGCGGCCATGCGCTCAAGGACTGAGGCGTTGTGCGTGGCAACCCAGCCGATGCGCAGCCCGGCCAGCCCGTAGGCCTTGGACATGACCCCCAGCGAGACGGCGCTCGGGTTGATGTCACACGCCGAGGGGAGTCGGTCCGCCTGGTCGTATTCCAGCTCGCGATAGACCTCGTCGGAGAAGAGAATGACACCGCGTTCCTGCGCCAGGGCATTGAGCGCTCGGTAATCCGCTTGCGTCATCAGGAAACCGGTCGGGTTATGTGGCGTGTTGACGATTACCGCGCGTGTATTCAGGCGCAGATTGCTTTTGAGTTCGTCCAGGTCGAGCGCCCACCTGTTTTGCAGGCGGGCTTCCCAGAAGGTCACTTCACAGCCAATGCTCCTGGCAATCTCGAACAGCGACTGGTAGCAAGGCCAATGCACGATAATGTGGTCGCCGGGTTGCAGTACAGCCTGCATGAACAGGAAGATGGCTTCTTCCGCTCCGCTGTGGACGAGGACCTGCTCAGGCTGGATGCCGGTATAGATGCGGCTGATCTCTTGCCGCAGCGAGGGCGCACCGGACGATTCGGTGTAACCCAGCCAGTGTCGCCTCAGGCCTTCTTCTGCCTCCGGCTCAAGGGCCAGTAGGTCGGCGACGGACAGCGATTCGCAGTCCGAACTGCACAACAGGTACTTTGCATTGAACTCGTAATGGGCGAAATAACGTTCCAGTTTGAAAGGGGTCAGTTGCATATCTATTCCACATCCTTGGCCCACGAGCCGCTTGGATAGATGAATTTCGGGTCCTGTGGGTCCACTTTTAACGAGATTTCTTTTCCCGTTACCACGTATTCCAGCGCTTCCTCTTCCACCAGCCAGGTTGTCGTCGCGGTGTAGGCTGGCGTGCCGGGCAGGTGAACTTCCATCTCCAGCCTAACGCGTACCATTTTGCCCAGACCCGCGGCTCCATGGGTGGAGGTGACGATCCGCGCCCATGCCCAGACGGCGCGTTCACGCCGTGTCTGGGGGGTGTCCTTTGTTTTCTTTTTCCCGGACGTGCGGCGTATGTTCACCATGACCCACACGGCTGCTCCCACCATGATGGTCGCCATGATAATTCCAAATGCATCAACTGACATTTTGGTCTCCATCTGCCAGCCCCTCCATAAGGCGGGCGAAGCCGTCGTATGGGGCCAGGGGGATCAGAACAAAGTCGATCAGCCCGGCCTGCACCAGCGGAAGCGTGGAAAGCAGATGGCGGGCTTCTTCAGCATGGGCACATTCCAGCATTAGGATGGCAGTGTGCTCCTCAGCATGGAAATAGATCTCGCGCAGCGTGCCGGATTGCTGAAGCTCCCAGACACGGCGAGCTTCGTCTTTTAGCAGAGGCTGGAATCTGTCGGCGGTTGACCCGGGGAGTTCGCGTTCAAGGGCAAGGATTTTCATTTTCATTCTCGCAAAACGGTAATAATTTATGAAGACATCGAATAAATGAGCTTGGCCGCGAAAAGATTCCTATCCGTGTAACTCATAATGGTTAAAAGAACTTTCCTGTTCAAAAGAGTTAGGTTGCATGGTCAGTTCCTTCACGGCTGTCCGAAGACACCCATCTCGGTATAGTACCACTGGTCCCCGCGCCAGGCAAAGAAACCGATGATATTTTGTGCCATGCGGGGGTTGAGCGCGCCTCCGCTGCAGCAGCCGTAGTGCCAGGCGCCGTCGTAGCCCAGCGCGATCTCCTGCCCGTCATAAGAGACACCGGTTTTGCCATCCCGTTTGAAAAAGTAGAATGGCCTGCCGTGAAGGATCTGAAAGCCGAAAGATTCGTCATAACCCTGGAGATTGTTAAGCGATTGGCCGTCCACAAAGATTTCGCCTGTGAAAAATGAATCCACCAACTGAGTATTAAGCTGTAACCGTTCTTTCTCTTGGGCAACTTCGAACGCCCAGTGATCATCATAAACGGTCAGGACCCTGAAGGGAGACGTTGTCCCGGGTGGTTCGATCGGTGTTGAAAAAATGACATTTCCATTGCGAGTCACTTGGGCGATCACTTTCCCGTTTTCTGTTGGCCCCCACACCGCTTCCAGTTTTTCGTTCCCTTGCATGACCCACAAGTCTCCCCAACCTACACTGTAATACTCATTGGGCGGCAAGGTTTTGTCCCATAAGCTGGTATGTTTTTGCAGCACATCCGCTTGGGTCAACGCATCCAGTGGATTAAAAAGGAGCGGCTCGATCTGCGGCTGTTCCGCCAGCGGATGCTCCTCGATGCTCAGACCGGAAGGGAAGATCCAGGGTGTGTTCGTCGCCACCGGCGTAAAGACTCTCACGGTCAAAGTTGTGGTCGGTTCGGAAGTTGAGGTCGGCAGGGGGGTTGCGCTCGGCGCTCTATCCGTCGCGGTGCTGTTGGAAACCTGGCTTGCTGTGCCGCAAGCGGCGAGAAGAAGACAGAGAGATAAGAAAAAGATGCGCTTCATGTTTTTGAAAGGCTGCACCATTTTACGCCCCATCTTAAGTTATCCCACCACCCGTAACTCGCGCGGCATATCGCTCAGGCACTCTGCTCCGGTCCCGGTGATCACCATGTTGTCCTCGATCCGCACGCCATTGCGCTCCGGCAGGTAGATCCCGGGTTCCACTGTGTAGGCCATGCCCGCCTGCAGGGATTGCATATTGTCGCCGCGCATGTAGGGCTCCTCATGGCCTTCCATGCCGATGCCGTGCCCTGTCCGGTGGGTGAAATATTTCCCATAACCGGCGTTCTCGATCACCTCCCGCGCTGCCTTGTCTACTGCCGCGCAGGCTGCACCGGGTTTCCCCGCCGCCCGCCCGGCTGCATTGGCTTCCAGTACGATCCGGTGGATCTTGCAGTACTCTGCCTCCACCTCCCCCACCGCAAAGGTGCGCGTCAGGTCCGAGATGTAGCCGTCCACCGCCGCGCCCCAGTCCACCACCAGCAGGTCACCCGCCCGTATTTTTCGGTCCGAAGGGCTGGCGTGCGGGTTGGCGCTGTTCGGCCCGCCGGAGACGATCGGTGCGAACGGCATCTCGGACTGTGAGCCGCCTCGCAGCAATTGGACAACCAGTTCCGATGCCAATTCCTTTTCGGTCATGCCTGCTTTGATCAGCGGGATCGTTGCTTCCAGCGCGGACTGCGCAACTTTGACTGCTTTGCGCATTGCCGCAATTTCGTCCGCATCCTTTCGGATCCTGAGGCTGCTGACCAACTCCGCTGCATCCGGAAAGTCCGCTCCGGGTGCGCCGGCCTTGACCTGGCGGAACTCCAGCAGGCGCATCTGCCGCGGCTCCACACCGATTCGCTTGCCCTCCAGGTTCAACGAGCTGACCGCCTTGTGGAAGACAGCCTCCCACTCGGCAGGATTTTCACCGTACGGGAACGCTTGGTACGGCAGACCGGCCATCTTGAGCATTTCCAGTTCCGGCAGGATGATGACAGGTTCGTGGTCAGCGGTGAACAGGGCCACCACCGGCCGTTCCGAAAGATGGAAATGCAGCCCGGTCAGGTAGACCAGGCTGGGCCCGGCATTCAGTGCCAGGGCCTCCAATCCGGAAACGTGGAGGCCAGCTGCAAGCTTGGAAAGACGTGGAGTAGTCATGGAAAATCCTTTCGCAACCATGGATATAAAGGGGAAAAAGGCTTTGTGAAACTATGCGCCTTTCGTGTTTATACTTTATGGAATCGCTTAACGAACGCCACCTTCAAGAACCAGTCCACCGGTCCGGGGAAAAGCGTATCAAACCCGATCAAAGGCCGGAACCACCAGGGAAGGATCAGCGTCCGCCGGGGATGCCGAGCCAGGTCGACGGTTCGGCGGGCAACATAATCAGAGCTCATATTGATCCAGCGCGGCACCTTGATGTTCCGTTTGAGAGCATTATCACCGGATTGCTGGCCGAACTCGGTCGGTGCCGGGCCGGGGTAAATGCCAGACACATGAATGCCGAAGGGAGCCACTTCACGCCTCAGCGCATCGGTAAATCCGCGCAGCCCGTACTTGGTGGCGGCATAAACGGTATACATCGGCGCCGCGATCAGCCCTGCCACCGACGACATATTGAGGATGTGTCCCGAGCGCCGGGCCAGCATGGACGGCAGGACGGCTCTTGTCACCTGTATTACCCCGCGTAAATTGACATCCATCGCCGTGTCGATGTTGGTGGCAGGATCGAGGTTTTCGAGCCAATCCAGTCGCCCCACCCCGGCGTTGTTTAAGAGGATGTCGATGCGACCAAAAGTATCCAGCACGGTCTGGATGGCCTCGTCGATCTGGGCCTGCTCGCTTACATCCAACGGGACGGCAAAGGCCTGCCCGCCTGCCAGGCGGATCTCTTCGGCCAGGGCGCTTAGCCGGTCCATGCGCCGGGCGGCCAGGACGACCATACAGCCTTCCTTGGCAAACAGCCGCGCCGCATCCGCGCCGAAGCCGGACGAAGCGCCGGTAATAAAGACAACCTGATCTTTCAAGCATTTTGGCATTTTCCCTCAATGAATTAAAAACAATGGCGCAAATATTTTATCCTATTTGCGCCATTGTTTAGGGTTATCTGTTCACTCTCCCGCTGCCTCGCCCGTGTCTTCCTGCCTGCGCCGCGGACGGGGTGGCTCCAGGGTCGCTTCTTTTGCCAGGGCCATTTCAAGCACCTGGTCCATGTGCTGGATGGGGACGATCTTCAGATCCTCGCGCACCTTCTTGGGCACATCCACCAGGTCTTTCATATTTTTCTCCGGCAGGAGGATCACCTTCAACCCGGCGCGGTGGGCAGCCAGTACTTTTTCGCGCAGCCCTCCAATGGGCAGCACGCGCCCGCGCAGGGTGATCTCTCCGGTCATGCCCACTTCCTTGTGGACCGCTCGTCCGGTCAATGCGGAGATAAGCGCAGTCGCCAGCGTGATGCCCGCCGACGGGCCATCCTTCGGGATGGCTCCTTCCGGCAGATGCACGTGGATGTCCATGCGCTCGAAAACCTCAAAATCTATCCCCAGCAGCGCAGCCCGCGACTTGACATATGTCAGAGCGGCCTGTCCGGATTCCTGCATCACGTCCCCGATCTGGCCGGTCATCTGCAGGTTGCCTTTGCCATCCAGGACGGCCACTTCGACGGAGATGATCTCACCGCCGCTCTCGGTCCATGCCAGGCCGGTGGCCACGCCCACTTCGTCCTTGCGCTCGGCCTCGGTTTGGAAGAACTGCTGGGGGCCAAGAAACTTCTCGACCAGGTCCGGCAGGATCTCGGTGGGATAGCGCTTTTCTTCGGCTTTCCAGCGCGCCACTTTGCGGCAGATGCGTCCGATCTCACGCTCAAGGTTGCGCACACCCGCTTCGTAGGTGTACTCGCGGACGATGCGTTGTAGGGCTTCGATGCTGAAGTTCAGGCCGAGGTCTTCGATTCCGCTTTCTTCCAACTGGCGCGGGATCAGGAACCGGTCGGCAATGATAAGTTTCTCTTCTTCGATATAGCCGGGGAACTCGATCACCTCCAACCGGTCCAGTAGGGCCGGCGGGATGGTCATCAGTGTGTTAGCAGTCGTGATGAACATGACCTTGGAAAGGTCGAAATCCAGTTCAAGATAGTGGTCGCTGAAGGCATGGTTCTGTTCGGGATCGAGCACTTCCAGCAGGGCAGACGAGGGGTCGCCGCGGAAATCCTGCCCGAGTTTGTCGATCTCATCCAGCATGAAGAGCGGGTTTGCAGTGCCGGCCCGTTTCATCGTCTGTAGGATGCGCCCCGGCAGTGCGCCGATATACGTCCGGCGGTGGCCGCGGATCTCCGCCTCGTCCCTCACCCCGCCGAGCGAAACGCGCACGAACTTGCGCCCTAGCGATTCGGCGATGGACTGCCCGAGCGAGGTTTTCCCCGTTCCAGGCGGGCCGACAAAACACAGGATCGGTTGGCGTTCTTTCTTGGGCTTGAGCGAGCGCACGGCAATATATTCCAGGATGCGGTCTTTGGCCTTCTTCAAGCCATAATGGTCGCGTTCCAGGATGCGCCCGGCATGTTTTACATCCAGGTTATCATCGGTGGATTCCTGCCACGGCAGGTCGATGATCCAATCCAGGTAGGTGCGGATGATGCCTACTTCGGGGGCCATGGGCGGCATCTGGTTCAGTCGTTCAAGCTCCTTGATGGCGGTGGTTCGGGCTTGTTCCGGCAGATTCGCTGCATCGATTTTCTTCTTCAGGTCGTTCAGGTCGCGCGAGAAGATGTCGCCTTCGCCCAGTTCGGTCTGGATCTGTTTCATCTGCTCGCGCAGGTAAAACTCGCGCTGGCTCTTATCCACCTCATCCTGCACGCGGCTGTGGATTTCATCTTCCAGTTCGAGCACGTCCAGTTCCTGGGCCAGCAATTTATTGATCCGCTGGAGGCGCTGGCGTGGATCCTTCATAAGAAGAAGCTGCTGGCGCTCGGTCAGGTTGATCGAAACTGCCGTGGCGATCATATCCGCCAGCCAGCCCGGTTCGGAGATATTGATGGCGAAGAGATGGGCTTCCTCGGGGATGGCCCGGTCGAGCTGCACACACCGGTCGAACAGGTCCAGGGCGTTGCGCATTAGGGCCCGGGTGGTTTTATCGGCAGTGGTCGGCTCGTGGATCACCCGCACCCGCACCTTAAGTACCGGCTTCAGGCGCGTAAACTCAACCACCTCCACCCGCCGCCGTCCCTGCACCAGTGCTGAGGACGAGCCGTCCGGCATGGATAGCAGCCGGCCGACAGCCATTTCCACCCCAATGGGCAGGAAATCCTGCGGTCCGGGGTCTTCCACATCCGAGTCGCGTTGGGTCAAACCAATGATGGTCAGGGCACCCTCGTGGGCTTCCTGGATCGCCAGCAGGCTGGCCTCGCGCGCCACGAAGACCGGTGTGACCATGTGCGGGAAAACAACGATGTCCCGCAGAGGCAGCACCAGCGCCTCGATACAGCCGTCCTCATCCGGTGTGGCATTGATTACGCGGTAAAGTTCGTCCGTGCGCTGCGAGAGCGCAACGTTAAAGGCATCTTCTTCTTGAAAAGACCAGTCGTTTTGATTCATGACAACCTCGTGTAGCTACGACTTTAGTCGTTCTACGTTTTAAACAATTTTTCCCAGGCAGTTTTCACTTCCGCAGTGACGAACATGCTGCCTGCCGATAAGACAATTTCACCCCCGGCCTTGGCCAGTACCCGCGCCCGGCTTAGGGCCGCCTCCACAGGCACGACCGCTTCTGCGCGCACCCCCAGCCTGTTCGCCGTTTCGACGATCTTCTCCGGCTCGATGGCGCGTGGGTGGGTGGCCTTGGTAGCCAGGATGAGTTTCAGCCGCCCTCTCAGCGCAGATAGCATCCCGTTTACATCTTTATCTTCGGACGAACCAAAGATCAGCAGTACCGCTCGGCCGGGATAATAATCTTCCAGGGTTTGGGCCAGTTTTTCGAACGAATCCTGGTTATGAGCAGAGTCCAGGATGACTGGCGGCTCCCTGCTCACGATCTCGAACCGGCACGGCCAGGTCACATCGGCAAAACCCTTGCGGATGGCCTCGGTGCACACGTTCAGCCCGCTGGCCTGGATGGCGGTGAACGCTGTTGCTGCGTTAACCACCTGGTGCTGCCCCAGCAAAGGGATGCGAAGTATAACCGATTCCTGGTTATTTTCAACTTTCCGCTGCCCGTCTTCTGCCTTCTTCTTGGTGGTAATGCTGAGCGTCTGCCCATCCAATGAATGTTCACCCGCAGCAAACAGGACCTCCCGCCCGACGAGTGTCAGTGGGGCCTGGTGTTCTTTTGCCACCCGTTCCAGCACCACCAGCGCCTCGTCCTTCTGCGGTGAAGAGACCACCGGGATGCCGGTTTTGATGATGCCGGCTTTCTCACCCGCGATCAGTGTCAGCGTATTCCCGAGCACCGCCATATGGTCGTAGGATAGCGAGGTGATGACCGACACCCGCGGCGTGACCACGTTGGTCGCGTCCAGCCGCCCGCCCAGTCCCACCTCAATGACCGCCGCATCCACCTTCTGGCGTGCAAAATGGAGCAAACCGATCGCGGTTGTGATCTCGAAGGTGGTCAACTGCGGGACAGCCGCCACGTGCGGCTTGACCTGTTCCACCAGTTCGACCAGTTCGGCATGCGGGATCGGCTGTCCGTCGATTTGGATGCGCTCAACGTAATCCTGCAAATGCGGTGAGGTATATAGCCCGGTCTTGTACCCGCCGGCTTTCAACGCCGCAGCCATCAGCGCTGAGGTGGAACCCTTGCCCTTTGTCCCGGCCACATGCAGGCTGGGATACTTCTGTTCCGGGTTGCCCAGCAAAACCATCAGCGCCCGCATCCGGTCGAGATTAAAATTGGCCTTGGCGAGTTCGGAGGATTTTTTCAGGCTATAATCTACAAAAGAGTAGAGATAGTCGAGAGCCTGGTTGTAAGCAAGATCGGTGTCCATATCCAAGAATTGTATATCCTATTGTGTGATTCGTAAATCGTAATCCGTAAAATGATTGCCACTCTTACCCTCCACCTGCACCTCCCCGCTTGTGCCTCGCTCAAAGAAAAACGCGGACGGCTCAAGCCGCTGCTCGCCCGCCTGCACCGCCAGTTCAACGTCTCAACGGCGGAGATGGACTTGCAGGATATGTGGCAGGAAGCGGTCATCGCCTGTGCCATGCTCGGCAGCAGATCCGCTCCCCTGCAATCCGCCATGGAAATGGTGCGGAAGTGGGTGGAAGCCAACTGGCCGGATGGGGATGTTCTCGACACAAAAATCGAATTATTATAGGGGCCACCTTCCTGGTCGCCCTGGGTGGGGATAAGCCCCACCCCTACCGGAGGAAAAAAATGGACATGCAACTCAAAGGGAAATGCGCCCTCGTCACCGGCTCCAGCCGCGGGCTGGGCTATGCCACTGCCCTCGCCCTGGCAAAAGAAGGCTGTAAGGTGGCGGTCAACAGCCGCGACGATGCCCGGGCCTCCGCCGCGGCTGCAAATATAGCCTGGGAAACCGGCATGCAAGTCCTCGGCCTCGCCGGGGACTTGACCGACCCGGATGTGCCGGGACAGATTGTCGGAGAGGCTGCCAGCCTGCTGGGCGGGCTCGATATCCTCATCACCAACGCCGGAGGCCCGCCCTCCGGGGCCTTCGAGTCGTTCGACGAAGCCGCCTGGCAAAAGGCCATCGACCTGTCATTCATGTGCCATGTGCGCCTGATTAAGGCCGCCCTGCCGCACCTGCGCCAGTCGGAAGCCGCCAGTGTACTCACGATCACATCCTATTCGGTCAAACAACCCATCCCCAACCTGGTGCTCTCCAACTCCATTCGCCTCGCCACCGTCGGGCTGACCAAGTCCCTGGCGCTCGAACTGGGGCGTGAAGGCATCCGCTTCAACTCCATCCTGCCCGCCTGGACCGAGACCGAACGCGTTACTGAGTTGATGTCCTTCCGGGCCGAACAGAACGGGACCACGGTCGAGGCGGAGATCGCCAGGCAGTCCGGGGACAGCCCGCTGGGACGCATGGGCACGCCCGCTGAGTTTGCCAACGCGGCCGTCTTTCTCGTCTCACCCGTCGCATCCTACATCACTGGTGTCATGTTGCCGGTGGATGGCGGGATGTACAAGGGAACACTTTAATTCACTTTACAGAAGAATGGAGAATTACCCAGGAGAAGGATACCGGTCTTGGTTCCTTTCCCCCTCAGACTCCCATTATTTATAGAAAGGAATTCCCCATGCCCGACCCCCGTATTACCAAACTTGCAGAAATCCTGGTCCACTACTCGCTGGCCCTCAAACCTGGCCAGCAGTTCGCCATCCGTACCCATCCTCTAGCCGAGGAACTGACCCTGGCCGTTTACGAACAGGCTGTCAGAGCAGGTGCTTTCACCACGATTGTGCCGAGTGCCCCCGGAGCGGATGAGATCCTCTTTAAATTCGCCTCAGATGCCCAGCTGGATTATGTTTCCCCCACCAACAAACTGTTCACTGAAACTTTCGAGGCCATGTTGACCATTTGGTGTGACCATAATACTCGTTCGCTTTCCGGTATTGACCCCACCCGCATGGCGCGTGCCTCCAGGGCCAACGCTCCGGTCTTCGCAACTTTACTGGACCGCATCGCGAAGAAGGAAATACGCTGGTGTGGTACTGCCTATCCTACCCAAGCCAATGCCCAGGAAGCGGATATGTCGCTGGCGGATTACTGTGAATTTGTTTACGCTGCCGGGATGCTGAACGAGGCTGATCCGCTGGTCTACTGGAAAAAAGTGGGGCAGGAGCAGCAAAAACTGGTCGGCTGGCTCAAAGGCCGCGATCAAGTTACCATCAAAGGCAGCAATGTGGATTTACAGATGTCCATCAAAGACCGGGTCTTCATCTCTTGCGATGGCAAGGAAAACTTCCCGGACGGGGAGATTTTCACCGGCCCGGTCGAGGACTCGGTCAATGGCTGGGTGCGCTTCAGGTATCCAGCCATCGAGTACGGGCAGGAAGTCACCGATATCCAGTTATGGTTCGAGCAGGGGAAGGTCGTCCGGGAGACTGCCACCAAGAACCAGGGATTCTTGACCGCTCGATTGAACACCGATCCCGGGGCGCGCTACCTGGGCGAATTTGGGATCGGCACGAACTATGGCATTACCCGTTTCACCAAGAACATGCTCTTCGACGAGAAGATGGGTGGCACCATTCACCTCGCAGCCGGCGCGGGTCTCCCGGAGTCCGGCAGCAAAAATGAGTCCGGCATCCACTGGGATATGTTGTGTGATATGAGCGATGGAGAGATTCGCGTGGGCGGCGACTTGTTCTATAAGGATGGCAAGCCCGTTGTTTGAGAGAATGGAGGAAATGGAGAATCCATGAAAACTTGTCTGAACTGTAACCGCTCAGAGCAGGAGATCCCCCTGGTGACGTTGCAATATCAGGGGCAGCCTGTCTATATCTGCTCCCAATGTTTTCCCATGCTGATTCACTCTCCAGCCAAGCTGACCGGGAAGTTGAAGGATGCCGAAAAGATCCAACCCGCCGACCACGCTGACTGACCCGGGCAGGCAAGGATCAGGTCGCCTTTGCCGTCGGTTATAATACCGCCCATGCTTTCCCCTGCTGAGATCGAATCCCGCCTCGAGCGGATACTTTTAAAGGTACAGAAACCGGGTCGTTACGTCGGCGGCGAACTGAACGCCGTTGTCAAGGATTGGGAGGCAGTGGCCACCCGGGTCGCCTTCATCTTCCCGGATATCTACGATATCGGCATCTCCAACCTTGGCTTGCAAATCCTTTACGACCTGGTCAACCAGCGCCCCGATGCGCTGGCTGAACGCGCCTATGCCCCCTGGGTGGATATGGAAGAGCTGATGCGCTCCAGGGAAATTCCGCTCTACTCCCTCGAGTCGAAACATCCCCTGGCGGCTTTTGACATCCTCGCTTTCTCCCTGCCATACGAGACCCTCTACACCAACACGCTCAATCTGCTCGACCTGGCCGGGGTTCCCCTCCGCTCAGCTGAGCGCCGCCTCTCGGATCCCCTGGTAATCGCTGGCGGGCACGCTTGTTTCAACCCCGAGCCCATGCACGCCTTCATCGACGCCTTTGTGATCGGCGAAGGCGAGGATGTCATCCTTGAGATCGTTGACGCCGTCGGCAGGTTTAAAAGGGCGCCTGTTGGCACGTTCCAACGCCAGGACGTTCTTAAAGCCTTGGCGCAGATTCCCGGCGTGTACGTGCCGCGTTTCTACGACGTAACCTATCTCGACGATGGCACCCTCGCCGCCATCACCCCCAACATTCCCGAAGCTCCCCGGACCGTCGTCAAACGCATGCTGGCAAAACTCCCGCCAGCCACCACCCGCTTCCTCGTCCCGAACATTGACGTGGTCCACAACCGCGTCTCGGTGGAAGTGATGCGCGGCTGCACGCGCGGTTGCCGCTTTTGCCAGGCTGGTATGATCACGCGCCCGGTCCGCGAACGCAGCGTGGATGAGATCGTCCAGGCAGCCCAGGCCGCCGTCGACGCTACCGGTGCCGAGGAGCTGGCTCTCCTCTCCCTCTCTTCCTCCGACTACACCGACATCCTCGAACTGGTCACCCGCATCGGCGAGAAGTTCGCCGGTAAACATCTCACCGTTTCCCTGCCCTCCCTGCGCATTGACACCGTCTCGGTGGCTCTGATGGAAAAGCTGAAAGACCGCCGCTCGGGCGGGTTCACTCTCGCCCCCGAGGCCGCAACCGAACGCATGCGCCGCATCATCAACAAGTTCATCACCGACGAGCAGCTGCTCGAGACCGCCCGCGCCATCTACTCCCGCGGCTGGGTGAACATCAAGCTCTACTTCATGATCGGTCACCCGTCCGAAACACTTGAAGATGTGCAGGCCATCGCTGACCTGTGCAAGCGCGTTCTGGCCGAAGGCCGCAAGGCGCTGGGCGGCCGGGCCAAGGTCCACGCCGGGGTGAGCACCTTCATCCCCAAGCCGCACACCCCCTTCCAGTGGCTTTCGGTCGATACCGCCGAACAGATCCAGGCCAAGCAGGAACTCTTGATGCACGAATTGCGCGGCCCGGCTTTCAAACTTTCGTGGACGCCCCCCGAAGACACGTTCCTCGAAGGCTGGCTCTCGCGCGGCGACCGGCGCATGGCCGAAGTGGTCTACGCGGCCTGGAAGAACGGCACCAAGTTCGACGCCTGGCAGGACCAGCGCCGGTTCGAGGCCTGGACCTCCGCATTTGCTGAACAAAAAATTGACCCGGCCTTTTACACGCACCGCCTCCGACGCCCTGACGAGGTCTTCCCCTGGGAGCATATCTCCGATGCGGTCCGCAAGAAATACTTATATGCTGATTACCTCCGTTCCCTGGAAGGCGGGATCCGGGAGGACTGCCGCGAGGATTGCGACGCCTGCGGCATCCTGCCCACGTTTGCAGCCTCCCGGCGCGAGTTTCCAGGCATTTACTGGAAATGTCCGGAAGTTAAGTCGCCCGCGGGTGTGAAGTCGGCACCTGCGGGAGGAGGGTAATTCATGAAACTGCGCCGGATCTTCTTCAATCTCCTGGTCGGCCTCGCCGGCGGATGTCTCATCCTGATGGCCATGCTCATGTTCAATGCCGTGCTGAGTCTGCTCCTCCCCACCGGCCAATGGGCCATGCTGCTCATCCTGTGCCTCACCTCCCTGGTGGTCGGCATCCTGGCGCGCTTGATGCAGCCCTATCACGGCGTTGGCTCTGCCTTGGCATCCGGCGTGATTGCTGCCCTGCTCATCCTCTACCTCTGGCTGGCCTCCAAAGCTGGGGCTGGCATGCGCCTGGTCTTCGGGCCGGCCGGTATGTTGGTTACGGTTGCCTTCAGCCTGCTCGGCGCTTGGGTTTATCCATATCTGCGGAAACGTAAACAATGAGACTGCGTATCACCTTCTCCAAGTCCGGTGCCTTGCGCTACACCGGTCATCTTGATCTGCACAGCCTCTGGGAGCGCACCGTTCGCCGCGCCGGTCTGCCGTTAGCCTACACGCAGGGCTTCCATCCCGGTCCCCGCATCCAGTTGGCCTCGGCTTTACCGCTTGGCTTCATCGGGCGCGCTGAGATCGTCGATATGTGGATCGATGCAGCCGCTGACTCGCCGGATCGCCCCTGGCAGGAGCTTCTCCAGCCTGCTGCCCCTCCGGGGCTGCTGATCTCCTCCGTGGAAGTCGTGGACGATCAATCTCCCGCCCTGCAGACGCAGGTGGCCTCGGCGGATTACGATGTTACCCTGCTGGAACCGGCGGACCGGCCCGGCCTCGAAAAGGCCGTCGCCGCCTTGCAGGAGACCGTCTCCATCCCCCGAGAAAGGCGCGGCAAGACCTACGACCTGCGCCCCTTGATCGAGTCGATTGAGCTGCTGGCCCCCGGCGCCTCGGAGCTGCCCTGCCTGCGCATGCGCCTGGCCGCCCGCCCAGGCGCCACTGGTCGTCCCGAGGAAGTGCTGGACGCTCTCGGCATTCCGTTCGAAACCACCCGCATCGAACGTACCCGCCTGGTTTTAAAATAAACTTTGCAATCGGAAAGCATATCTGCAGGCTGCCCTACCCTTGGGGCTGGGATGATGAGTTTTCCCCCTTCCGAGGGAAGGGGGTAAGGGGGATGGGCCTGATAGCCTCGACTTCACGCACGCTTTATATGTGAAGTCCGGAAAATGCCACTTGCCTTTGGAATTGCGATAAAATAGGCCATGATTTTCCGCCGGAGGATACTATGGGACTGATTGCTTCTGGGCTCATCGGTTTTTCCACATCCCTGCTCTTCGCTTATATTCTCTACTGGCTCGACCGTTACGAAAAGGAACCGCTCTTGCTGCTGGGCGGGGTTTTTTTATGGGGCGCGGTCGTCGCCGCAGGCAGTGCCTTCATCATTAATACCTTCCTCGGGTTGGGAGTTTACATTTTCACCAATTCGAGCGTCGCCTCCGATCTTGCCACCGGGTCGCTGGTGGCCCCCTTCGTGGAAGAGTTCCTCAAAGGCCTGGCAGTCCTGGCTGTCTTCCTCGTCTTCCGCCGCGAGTTCGACTCGGTCCTCGACGGAATTATTTATGCTGGGGTGGCTGCCCTGGGCTTCGCCGCCACCGAAAATACCTACTACATCTACACATACGGATTCCAAGCGGGTGGCTGGAGCGGCTTGCTCTCCCTCACCTTCATCCGGGTTATTTTGGTCGGCTGGCAGCACCCCTTTTATACCGCCTTCTTCGGCATCGGGCTGGCGGTCGCCCGCCTCAATAAGAACTGGTTCGCCAGGATCTTTGCCCCTTTGCTGGGGCTGTCTGTCGGCATGTTCACGCATGCCTTCCATAACACCATGGCGCTTATCCTTCCTGGCGGCCTGGCAGGCCTGGCAATCGGTGCTGGGATCGACTGGAGCGGTTGGCTGTTCATGTTCGGCATTATCGTTTGGGCCACCTGGCGCGAACAAATGAATATGAAAAAATACCTGGCCGCCGAAGTCCAGGCCAAAACGCTCACCCCGGCCCTCTTCCATACCGCCTCTTCAGCCTGGTTGCAGATGTTCGCCCGCATCGCCGCCATCTTCTCTGGCAAGTATTTCAAGACGGCCCAGTTCTACCAGCTCTGCGGCGAATATGCCAATAAACGCCGCGAATATGACTCCCTGGGCGATGAGGGCGGTAACCTGGCTATCATCCAGAAACTGCGCAGCGAACTAGCCCGGCTTGCACCGTATGTGCAGGCCTGACCATTTGACCTGGCGCAGGCTGTGATTAAAGAGGATGAAATGAAACTGACTGCCAGATTGCTTCTCATGGTGACAGTCGTTGTGGCAGCTACGGATGGAATAGAATATATACATCTATAGCAGCAACCAGAACATCTAACGATCCTATTTCTTATTTCAGTGATAGTTGAGACTGTAGTACCGATTGGGTTGATTATTTGGTATTGGCACGAACGAAAATGGTTATAGTTGAGATATTCTCTTTAAAATAGCCGCCCACCCCCGCATCCAGCGGACAGCGCTGCTGCGACTGAGCCAAACCGCTTGGCGGTCTCAAAAATGGTCACAGGAGGTTTTCATGAAACGTGCCGTTGTATTATTTATTAATATTGTCCTGCTGGCGATCACCTGGTTTATTTGGCTGTGGGCGCTTGATCAACCCCTTTCAAATGTCATGGATCTGTCCTTCATTGTGGGAGGGGTATTGTTGGTATTCCCAATCGTTTGGCTCGGAAGGCTGGTTCTCGACAGGCAACCAACAACGAGCCGCGCCGCCTGGATAACCACGTTTGTCCATTATTCCGTGGGGATCCTATTTGGCGCGGCCATCATCAGGGCGGTCGTCACCCATCAAGATTGGTCTGGTTGGACGCTTCCAATACCGGTTGGGATCGGCTTGGTCTTGGTCATTATCACGGGGGTAGTCGTACTCGCGACCATGGTAAATCTTGCCTTGAAAGGGCTCGGTGCGCCCTTTGCGATTGCTCTCAGCAAAAAATTGGCGGTGGATTGGTTGTATGCCTGGACGCGTAATCCCATGGTGCTTGCAGCTCTGGCTTTTCTCCTGTCATTGGGCATCTTGCTTCAGTCCGCGCTGTTTGTGCTCTGGGTGCTCATCCTGTTCACGCCGGCCTTGCTTTTCTTCGTGAAAATATACGAGGAACGGGAGCTGGGGATCCGGTTCGGAGCCTCCTACCTGGAGTACAGATCCAGGACGCCTATGTTGTTCCCAAGCAAACCAAGGGCTTGAACGATTCGTCGCCCACCCCCGCCTCCACGCGGCGAGTGGCCTTCCCCTTCTCGCACTTCGGCTGCCGAACCCTGTCTGAGATCCCTCCAGCCTTCAGAGCCGATCTTGGTGGGGCCATCCATATTGTCGCCCTTTTACGACTCGATCGCCCCTCTTCCCCAACAGGCCAATAATGGGGGCTTATTATTTTTTAGGGGAAATTGGTTATATACTCTACTTATGTATCATGCAAAATGGTATCTTATGTAAATAATCTTATTGAATCATAGTTGGGCGCGGTAATCGATATAATACGCTTCACGAGTTCAGAGATACTCATGACAACAGCTTATCTTGAAACAATTAATGTCAGATTTCCCAATACGCATATTGAGTTCACCAACCAACTCTCTTTGCTGATGGATGTACTTGGACAGAGTGAGAATCACGTTCTTGAACTGACCTGTTCTGACCAAAGTTTTTTCCCAAGAATACGCGTGGATTTCCAGTCCGAATACTCAGGTATTCATACTGATTTTACCCTTTCAAATGGTGAGACTACTTCTGTTAAAATTGAAAATTCGACGGGGTTGAGCAGACAGAGCCCGCATTCATATAAGCCTATAAGTGTTGGGACAGTGAGCCAAAGATTTTTAGCCTCGGGGATGAAAGTGGTTGGAATTGACCACGTTGGTTTCAATCTACCCTGGTTCTCCTCCGATTTACACCCCGATATACTGAACCTGAGAGAGCATTTGTCTTCGCGGTGTTTGTATCATAAATTTCCAACAGGCGAACCTTGGGACTTTATCATTCCTGGCGATACCCACGAAATCATTCATCACAAGGCTGTTGATTACACTAGAATCAGAAGGCCAAAATTTGAAGTAGTATCTTTCGATAAGGCTTCGACTCCCTTGATCCAATTTGACATCGGCGTGAATTTCAATTATGAAACATTCGCACAACTATTCCCAGAATCCATAAATGACTCGAAACTCAGGAATATATGGGTCTATCTGGAAAACCCATTTCCAATTGATGTTTGTCTTGTGATAAACGAGTTTTCCGCCGGTGACTGGAGCGATTTTTTCAAAGATTGTAGGCTATGAGATAAATTCTGGCGTCGCCCACCCCCGCCTCCAGGCGGCGAGTGGCCCCGCGCTGGTCTGAGCCATTGTGTTGACCGGGCTTCACGCGAACGCCATGTTTGTCTTGACGAGGTGCAAAATGAAGATCACCACATTGACCCCACTGTTTGTTATCACCCTGGTATTGGCAGCTTGTCAACCAGCCACGTACATTCCACCGGCTGCCACTCAGACTCCAGAACGGCCCACGGTTACACCCGCATTCACGCCAAACCCTACATCAGAATCTACCCAGGTCATTGTATTTCACCCCGAGGGTGTGCCGGCTCAAGAACGCACTGGCTCATGCTGGTCAGTATCAGATGTGCTCAACCGGGGTGACGCATGGCGGTGTCTCGCAGACACCTCTATTTACGACCCTTGCTTTAGTATTCCAGGAAATAGTCAGGCGGTCATATGCGACACAAGCCCACTGAGCGACAGCCCTGGTTTCAAGCTAGATCTCACAGGATCATTGCCTGCGCGTGGGACTGTATCCCCCGTAAAGTCTGCTTGGGCATTTGAGCTGGCAGATGGCACAAATTGTATCTTCGTGGGTGGTGCAACAGCCTCTTTCGAAGGGCAACGCATTAGCTACAGCTGTTCTGATGGTTGGTCCATACTGGGAAATTTACGAGAGGGTCAAGTTTGGACAGCTCGCAAGGTTCGTCTATCTTCAGATTTGTCGTCCATTGAGGAATCGGTTCGGGTATTCATCAAGATAGTTTGGTTATAGCCCGGAAGAAGGCCTTATCTTGGTGGGGCCATCCATGCTGTCGCTCTTTTACGCCTCATTCGCCCCTCTTCCCCAAAAGGCGAAAAAGGCTTGTTGTTTTTAGGGGAATTCGGTTATATACTGCAATGGATGGTTCCTGCAAAATGAGATGGTGTGGAATTATGTTTATTGGATCATCGTGGGGTCAGGTTCGATCTTGTTCCCCTGTTCTTTCACACACAGAAAGGATCAGACGCTATGGACGTTAAGACTTACATTCAACAGCAGATGGCCAACGCCCGCGCGCAAGTCGACACGGTTCTGAAAGGCCTCACGGATGAGCAGTTTAATTGGTTACCGCCGGGTACCATTAACCCGATCAGTGCCATCCTTGTCCACACCCTGGCAGGCGAAGACTTCTTCATCCAGACCGTCCTTCAAGGCAAGCCACGCTGTTGGGAAACGCAGGAGTGGGGTCGGCTGATTGGCATCCAGGCACCCCCCGGCCCCGCTGGAGGCTGGGATGAGTTCAAAACTTTACAGCTCCTGATCCCCCCCGTTCTGGCCTACCAGCATGTGATTTGGGATGCCACGGACCGTTTCCTGGCTGACCTGACCCCCGAGGGGCTGGATCGACAGGTGAATTTTGCCGGCAGGCAGGTTTCGGTGGCTGAAATGTTGATCATATCGGTTGTTCACACAGCCAGCCACGCCGGAGAGATCGCCGCGGTCAAAGGCATGCAAGGCATCCAGGGTCTACCATTCTGATCATCCACCCACAAATGGTACTTTGTTGAATTGCAATAGAAATAAAAGGGTCATGAAAAGGGAAAGGCTTCATACCATGAAAAAATATTTGCTTTTTATCCTTCCGTGCCTGTTGTGCCTCCTGGTTTCATGCGGTGGAAATGGCCTTACCACGCCATTATCTCCAAATACCAACGATCATCCCTCCACCCTGGTCGCTGCAACGCCAACCTCTGCGCCTACATTATCACTGGATTATTTTCAAAATAAGGTATTCGTGGGGGAGGATGATATTTATTCCATTTACCTGGTAAACCGCACGGGCGGAACGGATGCTGCCCCAACGGGAGAATTGCTCGTTTTCAATAAGAGCACACATCAACTTATACAGATGAGCGGATCCTTCACAGTGATTATTGGAGGCGGAACGATTGTTTTTGATGACGGAATGGGCAAATACGTTTTGCTTTCCATTGGCACCTATACCTCCCGAAATGCAGTCGTGCTTTCTCTGGAGCATCAAAAGCAGGCGGTCAATGTCTTTTGCATGTCATCGGGACTATACTATCCAAATGAAGACCATTTATTCTGGAATGACTATATCATTATCAACAATTGCGATACCTTCACGAACCGGCCTTGGGGAATGGGAGAGGCGCTAAGCGTTACCGCAATAAATCTTATCACTGGGACGGAAACATTCATTGCAAGATCAGATTTGACCCATCAATACTCCGTAAAACAGATCGAAGGGCATACTTTACAGTACGGCGAGACCTACGTTGAAAATGGAGCCGATTGGCAGGATCCAGCGAAACAAAAAACGGATCAGAAGGCTTACGATCTGACTTTATTACCCTAGCACTAGGTGCAGAGAGCCGCCCAACCCCCGCCTCCAGGCGGCGAGTGGCTCCGCGCTGCATCTGAGCCAAACCGTTGGGCGGTTGTTATCGGGATTTTTCTTGATTTCCTATGAACACGATCGACAAAAATAAACTGAACTACTATTTGTCCGCCTGGGATCTTTCGAACCCGAAATTTCTCACGCAGACCATGACTAGCCGCATATACACGGTCACATACGGCACCGGGATAGCTATCCTTAAACTGCTCGCTCCGTCAGAGACAGATGAGCAGAGGGGCGCTGTGGCACTGCGCCACTTTGATGGCCACGGAGCGGTACGTTTACTACGTTACGACGAAAGCGCTCACCTGCTGGAATACGCCGCAGGGGCCGAACTTGTAACCTTAGTCGAGCGTGGTGAGGATGAAAATGCAACCCGGATCATCGCCCAGGTGATCGAACAACTTCACAGCGTTCCGCAAAATATCCCCCACGCTGGCCTGGTCCTGCTCGAGAACTGGTTCGGCGGGTTGTTCAACAAAGCTGCGGCCGATCGGCAGGCGGGCATCGACTCTATCTACGTGCGGAGTGCCTCCCTCGCTGAGCGGTTGCTCGCGGCCCAGCGCGATGTGCGGGTGTTGCACGGGGATATCCATCACCGCAATATCCGTCTGTCATCCCGCGGCTGGCTCACCTTCGACCCGAAAGGCTTGGTTGGCGAGCGCACCTACGACTGCGCCAACACGCTCTGCAACCCCGTTATGCCGGAACTTGTCCACAATGAAACCCGCCTCCTCACCAATGCGGCGATCCTTGCGGATACGCTCGCACTTGACCTGTCGCGCCTGCTGGCATTCACCTACGCTTACGCCTGCCTGAATGCAAGTTGGTGGTCACTTCGCCTCGGCACACAAGGCGCAGAAGATATCGTACAGTGGCATCTCAAGGTCGCTGTGATCATCGAACCACACGTCAAGCTGTTGTGAGACAAGATCTAATATTTCATAATATCGCCGCCGCCCAACCCCGCCTCCAGGCGGCGAGCAGGCTCTCCCCTCGCATATTGGCTGCCGTACCCTGTCTGAGATCCATTCTGCCTTCAGGGTCGTTCTTGGTGGGGCCATCCATGCTGTCGCTCTTATACAACTCTATCGCCCCTCTTCCCCGAATGGGGAAAAAGGCTTGTTGTTTTTAGGGGAATTTGGTTATATACTGCACTTATAGTTCATACAAAATTGTATCTGCTAAAATATTTTATTGGATCATGGTTGGGCGGTTCCAAAAGGAAGTGAATTGTGAAAAAACTTGCTCTCATCTTTGGAATAATGATGCTTTTCACTTTGGGGTGCAGGTTGTCGATGGAATTGTTTTCCCCTACATTCACTCCATCACCTTCCGAGACTCCCATTCCTCCTACACCCACGGTATCGACCTCTGATTTTCACATCTTTGTGGCCATCAGTGGTTTGACAAACGGGAACGATCAATTGGTTCTGCAGAGTGGCGATAATGAAACTCATCTGTTTTGTGCCACTGGTTGCCCCGATAGCTCTGGATTTGTTCAGGCGCTAAGGGGCGTGATCATTGTTTACGATGGCTTTCCAATTTCATATGATCAATGGACCGTCACAATTAGGATCGTACCGCCGCGTCGATATTTGCGGGGCACGATCGAAGGACATATTATCTATAAAGGTCGATCCTGGTCTTGTATTAATGACCAGGATATTGATATTGAACAGGAAGGTCAGTTTGCTTATTTAGCCGCCATCGATCCGGTAAATTATGATCCGGCAATTCATGCGCTTCCTCCTTTTTCTTGTCATGAAGATAAATGAGCGCTCCTGACATAACCCGCCCCACCCCGCCTCCAGGCGGCGAGAGGCCCCGCGCTGCATCTGAGACATTGCGTTCGGCGGGCTTCACGTGATCGCCAGGTTTGTCTTGATGAGGTGAAAAATGAAAATCACCACATGGCCAACACCGTTTGTTATTGCACTTCTTTTGGCGGCTTGCCAACAGGCAACGCCAATTCCACCGACCACTGCTCCTACACCAGGTCCACCAACGGTCACACCAACGATTACGCCATTACCCACAATAACACCCTCTCCAACCGTTGGTCCGGGCGGCTTTCCGCGTCGCTTCCACGTGGAAGGCAATGCCTTTGTGGACCAGTTCGGCCAGAAGATGATCTTCCGCGGCATGGCCTCCCCCGACCCTGAGCTGATGTCCGCATGTACTCCTCCCAATACATGTGGCGATCCCAATATGCCCGCCTTCAATGAAAACTACTATCAGGGATTGGCCAGCTGGGGCGCCAACATCCTCCGGGTACCGATCGTGCCCTTCAGTCTGCACGCATATGGCTTGGACGCAACCCTGAAAGCCCTGGATCAGGCCATTGCCTGGGCTGGCGAGAACCACCTGTACGTCATCATCGACTTCCAATCCGTGGGTTGGTTTCCAGACAACTGGTTCCCGAACGAGGAAGTGGATATCACCGTTGAAGAATGGACGGGGTTTTGGGAAGCCATCTCCAGCCGCTATGCCGACAACGATGTGGTCGCCTTCTACGAGCTGTTCTCTGAGCCAGCCCTGGACTGGGCCACTCACGAATATTACCCGTATCCAAAAATAGACTGGTTGACCTGGAAAGGCCTCGTGGATAATCTCATCAATAACACCATCCGCTCCAACGACCCGGATAAGATCATCCTGGTTGGCGGTCTACTCTCTGCATATGATCTGTCGTACGTGGCGGCTGCGCCCATCGCCGACATTTCCAATAATGTAGCCTACTCCACTCATCCTTATCCCAGTGGGTACGAGAATCAGCACCTCAGCTGGGATAGCGCTTTCGGTGATCTGAGTTCTCAGGTTCCGGTTTTCGCCACCGAGTACGGTTATGAAATCCCAGACACCGCTATTGGCGGCATCCCCTATCACCAGGCCATTATCGACTACCTGGAGGCTCACAACATCAGCTGGACAGCCTGGGTTTTCGCTACCACCTGGACACCGGTTCTCCTGAAGGACTACCAAAACTTCGAGCCATCTGAGTCGGGAGTATTTTTCAGAAGTAAATTGCTCGAGCTCAATGGCATTCCCTTGCCCTAAGCCTTTGATCTTCGTTTATGCTGCGCCGCAGAAATTCCTTGATGGGTTACATCGAGCAAATTCTCTTACCATCCACGCCGCCGCCCAACCTCCCCTCCAGCGGATTGGGGCTCCGCCTCGCCCCCCTTGCGCTGGGGCTGATTGTGGTAAAATCCTTCGCACCCGCCCCTGTAGCTCAGTGGACAGAGCGTTAGCCTCCGGAGCTAAAAAGGGCAGTTCGAGTCTGCCCAGGGGCACTCTCCGTTAAACATCCTTTCTTTCCCATCCCATTCAAGAAGCGGCCTGCCACCAGGGTCGTTTTTTGATTCCCAAGTGCGAGGGTCGTTGTGCTTATCTCCTCAAAATGCTATACAATAGAGTTATCCAAATTCGAAGGTCTGCAAAAATTGGCTAAATGATAAGTTATGGTCAGCCTATAATAGAAATGTGACTCAAAATTGATAAAAATAATTGGTTTTGTTCATGAATATAGTAGAAGGTAATAATTTCGAAAAAGAAGAACATCAGGTCGTCTCTAAAAAACGCGTCGCAGGCTATGGCGAAGTGCTGATCGTCTAGGCCAGAGCATTAGTTGAATTTGCTGAAAAATGAGAAAACCTAAATAAAACCAAACGATAAATTACATCGTAATTCAATCAGAATATTAATATGACATAATGCACAAATCATTTTTACGAGGAGGTTTTTTGTGACCCTGATAACAAACCAGCGAGGGTATCAAGAAACAAAAATAGTTTTACAAACGAGGTCTGGCGTAGATATTGATAATTACCAAAGCTCCGATTATTCTCCATCGGAATTAGCATATTTTGAGTTTCTTAAAGGAAAATATTTTGGAGCCGGAATAAAATATCGAACTAATCCTATCCCTGTTTATAATTGTCATGGTATGACTTTCGCATCAAGAAGAACTTGTATCACTGACCCCGCACTAATTTATCTCATTCTTGAAGAAGATAAATACTCAGAAGTTAATAAATCGGACGTCTTACCAGGTGACATTATTCTTTATTTTGAGCCAGATAAAGGGGAAATCGTACATTCTGGTGTTGTTGTGAGTGAACCTGATATAAATACTGGTGCTTTATGGATAGTTAGTAAGTGGGGAAGATTTTCTGAAGTTTATCATTGGTCACATGTCGGTCCTTACAGTGAGTATACATCTTCTGCTAAATATTTTAGGATAAGGAAATGACAATAATTAATTCCCTAGATTTACCATCTTTAACCGCCGCATATATGTTTGCAGATGTCCCCATCTACATGTATAAACATTTTCGAAATAACGATTCTATAATTAACTTGTCCAAATCATTTTCTGAAAAGGAAATTATTACAGAATTTAATATATATATAAATAAAGTATCGATGGAGGTAAAAGATACAATAGTAGCTTATGGAATTTTGGTCGGGGTTACATACTTACCTTATGATGATGCAATCCGGATTTTTAACGTGCTTGATCTAAATAAATTAGAGTGGGGAGAATTTGTAAGAGATTACTACATAAATTCATATAAGCCATTAACTTCAGTAAATATAGAAGCACAAATTTATAACTCTTTAATATCGCATACAACATCTTCAAAAACAGATATTAAACCTAAACCAAAAATAACCATGAGGGAGATTTAATATGATTAAACTAAGAATGTTACTTTGTGCAGACGCATTGATACGTGATGCTGAAAGTAATAATATGTCGGCGATTACCATATATGAAGAATTAACTCCGATTGGCCTTCCTCTTTTCCTTCCTCGACTTTCTATTCTAAGTGTGTATGAACGTGAAGAAGGTGATTTAGCTGAAGTCATCTATGATCTACGAGTTAAATTAGATGAAGAGATTTTACTGACACAACAAATACCAGTAAATTTTCAAGGAAAGTTCCGGTTTAGAAACTTGATGGTATTAGCCGGATTGCCCGTTGCACATCCAGGTAAACTAATTATTCAAATTTCTAATGGTGAAGATACCATGGGAGAGTATTCGATCACCATAAATCAACCAGTTGCCCCAAGAGTGGTATCCACTACAACATAATTTGGAAGTGATTTCCCTTTTAACAGTTTGTCTAAATTATTAGCTTTTCCAATAAGTAATAATATTCTATTTGGATTAGGTCCTTTATATGCTTCATCGCAAGTCCCTATCCAACCAGGCTAAATATTAATGCCTGAAGTTTTAGAACCTAGAAGCATGAGGTTAAGATAATTTCGCTGATAACAACCTTATTAATCTTTATCAGTGTATTAAATATAATTGGCCAGTTATACGGAATAATAGCAGTATATCCAATAGTTAGCCTGTTGCTTGTTATACATTAGTGATTCATTGAATGTCTTATGCTGAATAAAATAATAATCTGATTGGATAATTTATGGCAAACAGTAATCTCTCTAATGCTAAAAAGGCAAAAAGTGACGAGTTCTACACACAGTATCACGATATCGAGAAAGAAATTACATCATATCTAGAATACAACCATGATGTGTTTCGAAGTAAGACGGTGTTATTACCCTGTGATGACCCGGAATGGAGCAATTTCACCAAATTTTTTGCACAAAATTTTGAGAGGTTTGGGCTGAAAAAATTAATCAGTACTAGTTACGCTGTTAATAGCAAAACCTATAAAGATGGTTACCAACCGACTCTCTTTGAAATAAGCGATCCGCAATATGACAATATTAAGACCATTATTAACGGTAAGATTTTCACCTTGACAAACGATAAGACTGGTGACCAAAAAGTAAATGTGGATGACTTGGAGTGGCACTACCTGGCTGGCGATGGAGATTTCAAGAGTGCCGAGATAAAAAAATTACGCGATGAATCCGACATCATCATTACGAATCCGCCCTTCTCGTTGTTTCGTGAGTTTTTGGCGTGGATTATGGAGGCAAAGAAACAGTTCGTCATTATAGGCAATATGAATGCCATAACATATAAAGAAGTTTTTCCATTGATTAAAGAAAATAAAACATGGCTTGGACCGAGTATTAGCAGTGGTGACCGTGAGTTTCAAGTACCTGCTGGTTATCCAATAAACGCAGCAGGTTGGAGGATAGACGAAAACGGTAATAAATTTCTGCGCATAAAAGGTGTTCGTTGGTTTACTAATCTTGACCACGGAAGACGTCACCAACCATTACCGTTAATGACAATAGTAGATAATTTAAAATACAGCAAACATAAAGAAATTAAAGATAAAAAATCATATGATCGATACGACAACTACGATGCCATTGAGGTGCCGTTTACAGATTCTATTCCGAGTGATTATGATGGAGTAATGGGTGTTCCGATTAGTTTTCTCGATAAATACTCCCCTGAGCAATTTGAGATTTTAGGAGCTACGCAGAGAGGGTGTCATGACGAAGTTCCAGACACTAAAAAATATGATGATTATTGGGAAGTAAAACCAAACGGAGAAAAAACGGGATCTTCAGGCGGAAAAACAAATGAAAATGCAAATATGCTTGGCAATGATGGCAAGAAGAATTATTTTATAAATAAAAATGGCAGAATAATCCAATCTGCTTATCAAAGAATATTTATTAGGCATTGGAAAAAATAACATGAAAACTGTCTTAAGAACCGAAATTACAGTAAAAGATATTTGCGATGGTTTCGTCTATAACGAACTGGAAGGCAAAGGGTTGTTTGGTTTATCTGGCAAATTAACCATTCAGCCAGAATACCAGCGCAACTATATATATGCGGATGGCAAAAAAGATGTAGCTGTCATTGATTCAATACTTAAGGGCTATCCTTTGGGTCTGATCTATTTCAATAAAGTGAGTGACGATAATCTGGAAGTTTTAGACGGGCAGCAGCGCATCACCAGTTTTGGGCGATTTGTAACCAACAAATTTGCCATCCAAGACGAAAACGGGATGCAGCAATACTTTGATGGCATTGCGGCTGACAAGCGTGCCAAAATCCTGGAAACGAAACTGCTCATTTATGAATGTGAAGGTATCGAAAGTGAGATAAAAGAGTGGTACAAAACAATCAATATCGCTGGAGTGCCTCTAAATGATCAGGAACGACTAAATGCCGTTTTTTCGGGACCATTTGTGACGCTTGGAAAGACGGAGTTTAGTAATAGTCAGAATTCTAATAATCAAAAATGGAGTGCGTATATATCAGGCCGAGTCAATCGGCAGGAATTTTTTGAACGAGCACTTGATTGGGTAAGCAAAGGCAACATTGACGATTATATGAGCCGCCATCGCTACGATAAAAACATCATAGAGTTAAAAACGTATTTCAACACTGTAATTGATTGGGTTTCAAACGTGTTTGTAGATGTAGTGGGCGAGATGCGCGGATTGGAATGGGGAAGGTTGTATGAAGAGTACCACAATACATCTTATAACCCGACTAAGGTTTCAGAAGAAGTTCAAAAACTATATAGTGATCCATATATCAAAAACCACAAGGGCATTTTTGAGTATATTCTTGGTGGTTCAGTTGATACAAAACTATTAGAAGTCCGAGTCTTTGATGACGCGACTAAGATAATTGTATATTCAACACAAACTGCTAAATCCGAATCTAATGGTAAATCAAACTGTCCGCTTTGTGCCATTGGGCATGATGTCAACAAGAATAAAATCTGGAAATTGAATGAAATGGACGCCGACCATGTAGCAGCCTGGAGCAAAGGTGGCACAACAGATATTAAGAATTGTCAAATATTATGTAAGACACACAATCAGGCAAAAGGGAATCGTTAAAGGCAAGAAGTGTAACCGAGCTGGATTTGAACCTGAATACGCTTGTTTGTGAATCGCAACACTCAAAATCTACTTCTATAGTAATTGAACCTCCAACCGCCAAGTTCGGGGTGCCAATTCCTGGCCGAGGTTTTCTTCTTCTCTGCTCCAACGTCTTTTTTCCTTGTCCTCGCCGCAAGAGGCGTTTTTTGGAATAATTATGATCGGATGGGATAAATGACTACACAGAAACCTGGTTGTATTGCTTCTCTTCTGCGCAATCTGGGCCTGGGAAAACAGGATGACGGCGGAACAGGCCTTTACAATGAAGATGAATTACTGCCCTATGGTCTACGGGATGATTTTCTTTCGGGCGCAGAAACGTCTTTCTTTCAGGTTCTTAAGACGACCATTGGCGAACGATTGGTCATTTGCCCGAAGGTTTCATTGGCTGAACTTTTCTTTGTCACTCGTGGAGAGGCTTACCAGGCTTACCTGAATAAAATCGACCGTAAGAGAGTTGACTTCTTACTTTGTGACCCCAAGACCCTTAAACCTGTTTTTGCCATTGAGCTGGATGATTCCAGCCATGAAAATGTTAAGCGGCAAGAAAGGGATTCATTTGTAGAGGAAGTATTTTCAACAGCACAATTACCACTGGTGCGTATCCCTGCTCAGCTATCATATAATACGGCTGAATTGATGGCTTTATTTCAGGCAGCAATAGATAATAAACTCGTCAATAAAACAATCTCAGACGAACCTATCGATTCCCAGGCAAAGCCACCGATCTGCCCCAAGTGTGGTGTTCCGATGGTGCTGCGCACAGCCAAACGCGGTAATACTCCTGGTCAGCAGTTTTACGGGTGTCCAAACTATCCGCGTTGTAAGATGGTTATCCAGCTGAAGGCAGCTAGGTTGTGATTTAATAATTGATGGATGAAAGACGGAGTATTAAGATTAGTTCTAGTTTTTAGGTAGTTCACTCACTTGACAAACTAGCACACTTGTTCTATACTTTCCTCAGGCAAGGGACGGCCGCAAGGGTCCGTCACTTGCCTTTATGATTACCTGTAATTCCTTGGTGTCCTCCATGAGCAATCCTCCTCTCCCCTCCCTCCTCGCCCAACCTGCCCTTCCGCCCCGCACCCTCGACAAAAATCATCCTCATTTTGGAATTGTTTCGCGGAACAAGTTCCCCAGCCTGGTACTTGTATATGAAAGACATCCAGAGTGGTTCGTTCCTCTCTTGTTCCTGAGGAACAATTCCCTGTTAGCCAAGACGGCGTCGAGCCGTCATTGGCTATACCGGCGACACGAGTCGCCGGTACACGGGGTATCATCCCCGCCCGAGTGCGGAGGAGTTAGGAATGTCTGCCATCCATGCAAACTTTTTTCGTTTTGGGCTCGTTTTGCGGAACGAGTTCCCCAGCCTGGTACTTATATATGAAAGGATCAAGAGCGACTTGTTCCTCACACGTTCCTCAGGAACGAGTAGGGGTATGACATCCTCCCCCTCGGGAATCCTCCCGATGATCCTCCGGGAGGCTCTCTTACAGCGTGCTCAGGAATTCCACCGGCTGGAAAACAGGCAGGAGCGCAGGTTGATAATCCTTGACATTCCGCGTGACCAGGCAGTCCGCCTTGCATTGCACGGCCGAGATCATCTGAACGGCATCCTCGAAATCGCCATAGTCAAGGTTAAGCGCCTGCTCGAGCGTGCTCTGGTCCACCCCCGCGATGTGGATGAATTGCAAAAGGTTGGTGATCGTCGCCCGGGCGTCCGCCGCCGAACGGTCCTTGCGGATCAGGGTGAACAGGGTGGTGATGCTGTGGGCGGCAACCAGGCCCTTCACCCGCCCGGCCTCCACCGCGGCCAGCAGGGCGGCGGAAATTTCGTAGAACGGTTCGCGTTTCTGCAGGACGTCCAGGAGGATGTTAATGTCGATCAGGATGCACGCTTTAGCGGCCATATTTCTCGTCCAGGTGTTTGCGGTAGTCTTCCACTGTTACCGCTGGCGAGAGGCTGCCGCTCAGGCGCCGCACGATGGGCGCGTTCTCCAGCGACTTGCCCGCAGGGATCTGGCGCAGGTAGGCTCCGATGAGATCGGTCAGGGTCGTGTCATGCTCGGCAGCGTAGCGTTTGATGTTTTCGAGCAGGTCACGTGGCACGCGCACGGTCAGTTTGGTTTCATTCATGGCAGTTCTCCTGCCGTACATAATAGCATCTGTTTGTACGGCTGTCAAGCAGGGCACGCATCCCTGTTTGCCTTCCTTCTTACAGCTTTCAACGTTTGACGTTTAACTCTCTATTCCTTATAATCAAAGTAGCCAAGGAAGCACCCCATGACCCAACCCCAAATCGCCCCCTACGGAAGCTGGAAGTCCCCCATCACCACCGACCTGATCACCGCTCAGACCATCTCGCCCGGCGCGCTGTCCATCGACGGTCCGGATATCTACTGGCTCGAAGGCCGCCCGCTCGAAGGCGGGAGATACGTACTCGTTAAGCTTGCTCCCCATAAAAAGCCTGTGGCTAGCCGAGGCGGCCTCCAGCCGCCATCGGCTGTTTCGGCGACGCGAGTCGCCGAAGACTGTTTGCCTCCCGAATTCAACGTGCGCACCCGCGTTCACGAATACGGCGGCGCGGCCTACGCCGTCTTCGACGGGCTTATCTACTTCGTCAACTTCAAAGATCAACATTTATACGAACAAAAACCCGGGCATATTCCCACACTCCTGACCCCCACCGACGGCTACCGCTACGCGGATTTCATCCCCGATCCTGAACACAGGCGCCTGCTGTCCGTCCGCGAAGACCACACCCGCCCGGGCGAGGCTGTCAACACCCTCGTCTCCATTCCGCTCGATTCTCAAAATGACGGCACCGTCCTTGTGGAGGGCCACGACTTCTTCTCCAACCCGCGCCTCAGCCCCGACGGCACCCGCCTCGCCTGGCTCTGCTGGGACCATCCCAACATGCCCTGGGACGGCTGCGAGCTCTGGGTCGCGGAAGTCCTCGCGGACGGTTCCCTCGCCCGGCGCAAAAAATTGACCCGCGGCGGCAGCGAGTCCATCTTCCAACCCGAGTGGTCGCCCGCCGGCGTGCTCCATTTTGTCTCCGACCGCACCGGCTGGTGGAACCTCTACCGCTTCCTCGAGGATGGCTCGGCTGATCCCCTTTGCCCCGCAGATATGCAGGCCGAGTTCGGCCAGCCGCAGTGGGCCTTCGGCCTGCGCACCTACAGCTTCATCAGCGCCCACGAACTTCTCTGCTCCTACACGCACGACGGCGCCTGGAGCCTCGCCCGCCTCGACACGGCGGCGAAAACGCTCACCAATATAGATCTGCCTTATAGTGAAGTTGGGTCGATCCGTACCGGGGACGGTTTCGCCGTCTTCGCGGCTGCCTCCGCCACCGAGCCGCTTAGCCTGCTGAAGCTCGACCTCGCCACGGGCCGCACCTCGGTCCTGCGCCGCGCCTTCGAGCCCTCCCTGCCCCCCGGCTGGTTCTCCCAACCCCGGGCGCTTACCTTCCCCACCGAGAACGGCCTCAGCGCCCACGCCTTCGTCTATCCGCCGGCCAACCCCGATTTCACCGCCCCCTCCGGCGAACTGCCCCCCCTCATCGTGATGAGCCACGGCGGGCCCACCGGCGCCGCCGATACCGCTTTGCGCTACGGCCTGCAGTACTGGACCAGCCGCGGCTTCGCCGTGCTGGACGTGGACTACGGCGGCTCCACCGGCTACGGGCGCGCCTACCGCATGCGTCTCAACGGTAACTGGGGCCTCGTCGATGTGGACGACTGCTGTAACGCGGCCCTCTGGCTTGCTTCCCAGGGCCTGGTCGACCCGCAGCGCATGGCCATCCGCGGCGGCAGCGCCGGCGGCTACACCACCCTGGCAGCCCTGGTCTTCAAGAAGGTCTTCAGCGCTGGGGCCAGCCACTACGGCGTCAGCGACCTGGAAGCCCTCGCCAAGGACACCCACAAGTTCGAGAGCCGCTACCTCGATAACCTGGTCGGCCCCTACCCCGCCCGCAAGGACCTGTATGAGGCCCGTTCCCCCATCCACCATCTCGAGGCCCTCACCACCCCGCTGATCCTCTTCCAGGGTGACGAAGACCAGGTGGTGGCCCCCGCCCAATCCCGGCGCATGTTCGAGGCGGCCCGGGCGCAGGGGGTGCCGGTGGCCTACCTGCTCTTCGCCGGGGAACAGCACGGTTTCCGCAAGGCGGAGAATATCAAGCGCTCGCTGGAGGCCGAACTGTATTTCTACGCAAAGATCTTCCACTTCGACCTGCCCGAATTCATCGAGCCGGTCCAGATTGAAAATATTTGACCTCCCACTTTCCCCCCATTTCTGAATTTTGAAATGGGGGGGATGAAAGGGGGGTCGGGAACATGTCCCCACCCCCGGCCCCGCATCTTTGTAGGGGCGCCACATGTTGCGCCCTCCGGGGCCATGCCTCCCCTCGGGGGGTCGCGAGCTGGAGGCCGAACTGTGTTTCTATGCCAGGATCTTCCACTTCGACCTGCCCGAACCCCAGGTAAATACTTTCCCCCCATTTCTGAATTTTGAAATGGGGGGATGAAAGGGGGGTCGGGAACATTTCCCCTCCTCCGGCGTCTTACCTGTGCATTATTCAATCAACCGATCAAGGAGCATTCCATGAAAATCAAATCGTTCTTCCTTCCTGCACTTATCCTTCTGGGCCTGGCCCTGGCAGCCTGCGGGCCATCCAGCCCCACCAGCATCAACGTCTCGCCCCAGCCGTTCCAGCGCACCATCACCGTCAGCGGCACCGGCTTGGTCACCCTCACGCCTGACATCGCCTACATCAACATCGGCGTCCAGACCCAGGATGCCAGCGCCACAGTGGCAATGACCCAGAATAACACCAGCGCCCAGGCCGTCATTGCCGTCCTCAAAGCTGCCGGCGTGGCCGACAAGGATATCCAGACCACCAACTTCAGCATCTACCCGCAGCAGCAGTACGACAACAACGGCAAGATGACCGGCATCATTTACATGGTCCAGAACACCGTCTACGTCACCGTGCGCGACCTGAACACCCTGGGTAGCCTGCTCGACTCCAGCGTCACCGCCGGGGCCAACAGCATCAACAGCATCACCTTTGACGTGGCCGACAAGACCTCCGCCCTTTCGCAGGCCCGTCTGGCCGCGGTAGCCGAAGCCCACAAGCAGGCCGTCGAACTGACCGGAGCCTCCGGCGTCTCCCTGGGCGACGTGCAGACCATCTCCTACTACGACAGCACGCCCCCCGTCGCCGTCCAGTACGACCGGGCCGCCATGTCCGTCGCCGGCAACAGTGTGCCCGTCCAGGCTGGTTCGATGCAGATCACGACCACGGTGACCATCGTCTACGCCCTGAAATAGGCTGATATGTGCCCTTTCCCCTTTGGTGGAGTTTGAAAAAATAAGGATAATGCGAGCTTCGCTCGCATTATCCTTATTTACCCTACTTACTCCCCGCCCAAAGAGTGGGCAATGGCCCACGAAGCAAAGCGGAGTGGGCAATGGCCCACGAAGGGTGG